>LNFM01005704.1_pt1 | contig 32896 bp, 23 predicted proteins | sample 596031 | NCBI WGS metagenome assembly LNFM01 (sample SAMN04254537, study PRJNA301005) | activated carbon metagenome | isolation source: dual media filters at the Ann Arbor, Michigan drinking water treatment plant | place: USA: Ann Arbor | reverse complement strand
AGCGCGTTGGCGATGTCGGAGAAGGTGGCGGTGCCCTTGTCGGCGGCGACCACGAGGTAGGGATCGTCGCCGTCGTGGCGGACGACATCGGCCGGCGGCTGGATGCCGCCGTCGGCGTAGTTGTCGGTCAGGTCGAGCAGGCCGCGCACCAACGTCCGGTAGCAGGCGATGCCCTCGGCCTGGATCTGCTCGCGCGTGCCGCCGCCCCCTTGTGCCTGGAGTGGCGGTTGCTTGACATAGAAGCCGCCCTTCGAGCCAACCGGCACGATCACGGCGTTCTTCACCATCTGGGTCTTCATCAGACCGAGGATCTCGGTGCGGAAATCCTCGCGCCGGTCCGACCAGCGGATGCCGCCGCGCGCCACCCGGCCGCCGCGCAGATGGATGCCCTCCATACGCGGGCTGTAGACGAAGATCTCGACCAGCGGCCGCGGCACCGGCAATTCGTCGATGGCGCGGCTGTCGATCTTGAAGGATACCCAGTCCTTCGGCGTTCCATCGCCGGCGCTCTGCCAGAAATTGGTCCTGAGCGTGCTTTGGATGGCGCTGAGGAAACGCCGCAGGATGCGCTCGTCGTCGAGGGTCGCCACGCCGTCGAAGGCGGCGGCGATCGTGGCCTCGATCGCGGCGATGCGCGCCAGGCGGTCGGCCGAGCGCGCCTCTCCGTAGGCCGGGTCGAGACGGGCGGCGAACAGATCGACGAGGCCGCGCGCGAAGGCCGGATAGGCGGTGAGCGTCGCCTCCATATAGTCCTGGCTGAAGGCGATACCGGCTTGCCGCAGGTACTTGGCATAGGCGCGCAGGATGGTGACCTCGCGCCAGGCGAGCGCCGCCCCCAGGACCAGCCGGTTGAAGCCATCGCTTTCCAGCTTGCCGGCCCACAGCCGGTCGAGGGTCTCGGCGAAGCGCGGGCCGGCGACGTCGAGATCGACGGCAGACTTGTCCGCTGTCTCGACGCTCAGCACCTGAAGGGCGACGACGCGACCTGGCTCCTCGGCGTCGGCGCCCAGCAGGAACGGCACTTCGCTCAGCACCCTCAGCCCGAGTCTTTCCAGGGGCGGCAGGATGTCGGACAGCGCGATCGGCTCGGCGGGATGGAACAGACGCAGCGTGAAACGGTGCGATGGCAGCCCCGGCAAGCGCTCGAGGCGCACGCCGAAGTCCCGGCCGGCCAGCGCCGACTGCACCAGGCCGAGATCGGCGACGGCGCATTCGGCGGCGAAGCCGTCGCGATAGGCCGAGGGGAACCAATCGTCCCAGCGGCGGGCAGCATCGCGGCCCTCGACCTCGCCGAGGCCGGCCTGCAGGGCGGCGCGAAAGTGATCGCTCCAGGATGTCGCGGCGTCGGCGAGCGCGCGCTCCAGCTCGCCGAGATCCGGCGTCGGCGTGTCGCCGTCGAGCTTCAAGGTGTAGAGCGACTGGCCGAGTGCGGAATCGCTGCTGACGTTGGAGTCGACCGAGGTCACCGTGCCGTTCCAGGCGCGCTCGAGGATATCCGCGAAGCGCTCGCTCAGGGCGGCGTCGAAGCGCTCGCGCGGCGCCAGCACCAGGCAGGTGGCGAAGCGGCCGACGGCGTCGCGGCGGACGAACAGCGCCACGCGCCGGCGCTCCTGCAGCTGCAGGATGCCCATCACATGGTCGAACAGCGTGTCCTCGTCGAGCTGGAACAGCTCGTCGCGCGGATAGGAGTCGAGGATGGCCAGCAGCGTCTTGCCGTCGTGGCTGTGCCTGTCGAAGCCGGACCGGCGCAGAAGGGTGTCCGCCCGGCCGCGCAGCAGCGGCACGTCGTGCACCAGCGCATGGTAGGCGGCCGAGGTGAACAAGCCCGCCAGCCGCCGTTCGCCGGTCACCCGGCCGTCCTGGTCGTAGGTCTTGACGATCACGCAGTCCATCGCGCCGCTGCGATGCACCAGCGATTGCCGGTCGGTCTTCAGGACCACGATGTTGTGCGGGCCGCGCGCCACGCGGCTCATGGCCTCGCCAGCGCCCAGGCCCGCCTCGAACAGGCGCACCTCGTCGCGCCGCAGGATGCCGAGCGCGGAGCCGGCCACCAGATCGAAGCGCAATCCCGATTCCTGGGCCGGATCGTCGACGTAGCGGTAGCGGCGATGGCCGAGGAAGGTGAAGTTGTTGCTCTCGAGCCAGCGCAGGAAATCGGCATACTCGCCGAGGTGGGGCGACTGGCTGGCGGCGAGGTCGTCGATGGCGTCGAGGCAGGCGTGCCGCATCGCCTGCCAGTCCTCGACCGCCAGCCGGACCTCGGCCAGCACGCGGGTCAGCGCCGCCGCCAATTGGTCCAGGAGGGCGGGATCGTCCTGCCGGTCGATCTCGATGTGCATCAGCGATTCCAGGCGCGCGGCGCGCCCGGAATCGGCGGCAAATCCCACCAGGTCGCCATCGATGTCGCGATGCACGGAGAGCACCGGATGCGCCAGCAGATGGACGGCGATCTCCCGGCGACTGAACTCGTTGGCGATGGAATCGACCAGGAACGGCATGTCGTCGTTGACGATCTGCGCGATGGTGTGGCGGCTGTCGAAGCCGTGGTCGGCCTCGGACGGGTTGAAGACCCGCACCTTGGCGACGCCGGGCAGCCGGCGGCGGGCGAAGGCAAGCAGGGCCTGCGCGGCCCCGGCGCGCTGCTCGGGCGGAGCCAGGGCGAGGTCCTTGTCGGCAATGCGGCCGAACAGGCTGCGCGCAAAGCGGGCCGCCTCGTCGCCTCCCGGGCCGCCGTGGGCGGCAGTGCAGATGGCGTCCAGGCGGTTCAAACGTGGCGCCAGCGCGATGGCCATGTCGGTCGATCCCCTGCCGAAGCGTCGGCGGATGTTACGTCTGACTGTGACGATCTGACGACACTAAGCGACGACTGCGAAAGTGCCCATGGCGGTTGGCGTTTCCGCCATCGTGCCGGCGCGAGGGGGCCGATTCGCTGCGGTTTCTGTCTACGACCCTTGGATTCCGCGGAGGAGCGCGTTTTGTTCTCCATCCATGCTGCATGTGCGAAGGAGAGTCAGGAGCTCAGGAAAGAGAATTTCAAGGCCGTTTTCGGACGTTATTTCAATGTGTTAGAGGGCGATTCCTGAGATTCACACGCAGGGAATAAAAATGGCGATGACAAGGCAGGCCGGAGTCGTATCATCAAGGAATAGTGGGCGGCGGCAAATGCCTCCCAACATCTAGGTGTCTTCCACAGAGTGTTCTATCCACAGCTGTGGACAAAAAGAAAAGGGGAGCCGCAAGTGTTTGATGTTGTTCAAGTTCGAAGCGGCGCACGGGTTGTTACCGACGCCTCGCGCGACTCCCGGCTGACCGTCTTCGGGAAGGCGACCCTGTCCGACCGCTACCTGTTGCCGGGCGAAAGCTACCAGGAGATGTTCGCCCGCGTGGCATCGGCCTATGCCGACGACGACGGCCACGCCCAGCGGCTCTATGATTATATCAGCCGGCTCTGGTTCATGCCGGCGACGCCGGTGCTGAGCAACGGCGGCACCTCGCGCGGCCTGCCGATCTCGTGCTTCCTGAACGAGGCCAGCGATTCGCTCGAAGGCATCGTCGGGCTGTGGAACGAGAACGTGTGGCTGGCCGCCCGCGGGGGCGGCATCGGCTCGTACTGGGGCAACCTGCGCTCGATCGGCGAGAAGGTCGGCATGAACGGCAAGACCTCGGGCGTGGTGCCGTTCATCCGCGTGATGGATTCGCTCACGCTGGCGATCAGCCAGGGCTCGCTGCGCCGCGGCTCGGCCGCGGTCTACCTGCCGGTCAACCATCCCGAGGTCGAGGAATTCATCGAGCTGCGCCGCCCGACCGGCGGCGATCCCAACCGCAAGGCGCTCAACCTCCACCATGGGCTCCTGGTGTCGGACGCCTTCATGCGCGCCGTCGAGAACGACGAGGAATGGGGCCTGGTCAGCCCCAAGGACGGCACGGTCCAGCGCAAGATCTCGGCTCGCTCGCTGTGGATCCGCATCCTGACGGCGCGCATCGAGACCGGCGAGCCGTACCTGGTGTTCGTCGATCACGTGAACAGGGCCAGGCCCGAGCATCACAAGCTCGCCGGCCTCGAGGTCAGGACCTCCAACCTGTGCAGCGAGATCACGCTGCCCACCGGGATCGACCACCACGGCAAGCAGCGCACCGCGGTGTGCTGCCTCTCCTCGCTCAATCTCGAGACCTATCTCGAATGGCACGAGCATCCGACCTTCATCGAGGACGTGATGCGCTTCCTCGACAATGTCCTGCAGGGCTTCATCGACAAGGCCGGCAGCGATTTCGCGCGCGCAACCTACGCCGCCATGCGCGAGCGCTCGGTCGGGCTCGGCGTCATGGGCTTCCACTCCTTCCTGCAGCAGAACAACATCCCGCTCGAATCGGTGATGGCCAAGGTGTGGAACAAGAAGATGTTCAAGCACGTCCGCGGCCACTGCGATGCGGCGTCGAAGGCGCTGGCGCGCGAGCGCGGCGCCTGCCCGGACGCCGCCGATTTCGGCTTCGCGGAACGCTTCTCCAACAAGCTCGCGATCGCGCCCACCGCCTCGATCTCGATCATCTGCGGCGGCGCCTCGCCCGGCATCGAGCCGTCGGCGGCCAACGTCTACAACCACAAGACCCTGTCGGGCTCGTTCGTGGTGCGCAACCCCTACCTCGAGAAGCTGCTGGAGCAGAAGGGCAGGAACGACGAGGAGACCTGGACGTCGATCATGGTCGACCAGGGCTCGGTGCAGCATCTCGACTGCCTCGACGACCACGAGAAGGCGGTGTTCAAGACGGCCTTCGAGCTCGACCAGCGCTGGCTCGTCGAGCACGCCGCCGATCGCGCCCCCTTCATTTGCCAGAGCCAGTCGCTGAACATCTTCCTGCCGGCCGACGTGCACAAGCGCGACCTGCATCAGATCCACATGATGGCCTGGAAGCGCGGCGTGAAGAGCCTTTACTACTGCCGCTCGCTCAGCATCCAGCGCGCCGAGTCGGTAGCGGGCGAAGCGCTCGCCCAGCCGCTCGGCGATCTCGCCCTCTCAGCGCCAATAGTCGACGCCCCCTCGGCGCCGATCGGGCCGGTGCCGCTCGGCGTGCCGGCGGCACCGGCCCGATCCAACGATTACGAAGAATGTCTTAGCTGCCAGTAACTGCCGTTGTCCTCGCCGCGCTCGCCGGTCAACTCCGGCGCGCGCGACGGGGCCCTTTTTGCCGCAACGATTTTTGCCGGGTTGCCGCCATGTCCCTGCTCGACGCCAAGCCGATCTACAAGCCGTTCCACTATCCCTGGGCGTACGACGCCTGGCTGACCCAGCAGCGCATCCATTGGCTGCCCGAGGAGGTGCCGCTGGCCGACGACGTCAAGGACTGGCGCAACAAGCTCACCGACAGCGAGCGTCACCTGCTGACGCAGATCTTCCGCTTCTTCACTCAGGCCGATGTCGAGGTGAACAACTGCTACATGCGGCACTACTCGCGCATCTTCAAGCCGACCGAGGTGCAGATGATGCTGGCCGCCTTCTCGGCCATGGAGACCGTGCACGTCGCCGCCTACAGCCACCTGCTCGACACGATCGGCATGCCGGAGACCGAGTACTCGGCCTTCCTCCACGTCAAGGAGATGAAGGACAAGTACGACTACATGCAGGGCTTCAACGTCGACTCGAAGGCCGACATCGCCAAGACCCTGGCGGTGTTCGGCGCCTTCACCGAGGGCCTGCAGCTGTTCGCGTCGTTCGCCATGCTGATGAACTTCCCGCGCTTCAACAAGATGAAGGGCATGGGCCAGATCGTGTCGTGGTCGGTGCGCGACGAGACCCTGCACTGCAACTCGATCGTCCGCCTGTTCCGCACCTTCGTGCAGGAGAACCCGGAGATCTGGACCGAGCCGCTGCAGCGCGAGATCTACGTCGCCTGCTCGACCATCGTCGATCACGAGGACGCCTTCATCGACCTCGCCTTCGAGATGGGCGCCATCGAGGGCATGACCGCGGTCGACGTGAAGCGCTACATCCGCTTCATCGCCGACCGCCGGCTCAACCAGGTCGGCCTGCAGCCGATCTACCGCAGCGACGCCAAGAACCCGCTGCCATGGATGGACCAGATGCTCAACGCCATCGAGCACACCAACTTCTTCGAGAACCGCGCGACCGAGTACTCGAAGGCTTCCACGCGCGGCACCTGGGACGAGGCGTTCAGCTAGACCAATCGCCGATGGCGAGCAGCTCGCGACGTGCCTGCGGCGTGAAAGTGACGCTGCGGCGTTTCAACGGCGCGCTTTGCGGCCGCCGCTGTAGCGGTCTCGGGCTTCCGCGAACACCGACTTTGCGGAGAGGCGGCTCGACGGATCGGCCTTGGTTGCATCATAGGTGGGCACGGCTTCCTCACGCAGCCAGCGTTCGAACGCAGCGTCTCGTTCCTGCAAAGCGCGAAGGCCTGCTCTGACGACCTCGGAAGCAGAGGCGTAGGCTCCGGAATCGACCTTCGAATCGATATAGGCGGCTTGCTTAGCCGGCAGGCTGAAGGTTCGCCTGGAGATCTTGGTCATCGGTCTGCCGTCAGTAGGATTTATTCATACTACCACGTGGAGGATGCCGAGGATGATCCTACGGATGGCGCATTGATGGGCGGTCATGAAGGGACCTTCGGCGGGTCGTTGTCATAGATGGAAGCCAGGTAGCAGAGCCTGGCCGCAGTCGCATATGGCACGACAACATCGACCTGCACGTTGCGCACGTCATAGCCCGCAGGCCGGCGGCCCGCCCGGGAAAATTTGCAGCACGGGAGAATGCTGTCCTGCTCGCGGCGGGCGAAAAAACCTGTAGCATCGATACCACTACAGGGTGGGGGACTAGACGTTGCCGAGGCACCGGTTTCTCGCAGGCGTCGCGGCGTTCGTGCTCGCCTGCCTCTTGTTGGTGTCGTTGCGGTCGGCCGCCGATCAGGCCGGGTGCACCGTATCCAGCAGCGATGTCGCGACCTGCACCGGAGACCAGTCGGGCGGCATCAAGAACGGCTCGAGCTTCTCCAGCGACATCATCTCGCTCGACGTCAACAGCCTGACGACCGCGATCGGCCCGACCTTTTCCTTTACCAACAGCAGCGGCAACCCGGCCGGCATAATCCTCGAGTACAGCGGCACCGATGGCAGCAGCAGCCAGACCATCCAGCTCGACTACAACGGCTCGGGCAGCAGCGGCGTCCTGACCAGCGCGTCCAGTGCCTCGGGCTTCTACGTCTACAACTCGGGCTCGGACGGCAGCGACAGCCACGCCGGCAAGGACGCCTACTGGACGGCCGTGACCGTCACGTCGCTCAGCACGATGTCGCTGACCGGCAGCTCGGCCATCGGCATCGACCTCGGCTCCAAGGGCGGTGACGGCAAGTCGCCCACGAGCGGCGCCGGCGGGGCCGGTGGATCGGGCGGCGCCATCACGCTGTCGATGAGCAGCTCGACCCTCTCCGTCACCGGGACCGGCATCCAGCTCCTGTCGACCGGCGGCAGCGGTGGCGGCGGGACGGATGGCGGCCATGGCGGTGACGGTGCCGGCGGTGGCGCGGTGCAGGTCACTGCGACCGGAAGCGCGTCGATCACGACCTCCAATGGCGGGGCCGGCCTCTATCTGCAATCGATCGGCGGCACCGGCGGCGATGGCGCCGAAGGCGCAGGCACCGGTGGCTACGGCGCCGGTGGCGGCAGCGGCGGCTCGATCACCGTCTCGGCGTCCCAGTCGGGCTCATGGGTCGTGGCCACGAGCAACGGCACCAACGCCCACGCCTTCAACCTGTACAGCCAGGGAGGGGACGGCGCCAAAGGCGGCGAGGGCGACACCAGCGATGGCGGCAGCGGAGGGAAGGGCGCCCAGGGCGGGAGCATCACGGTCGGCCTGGCGTCCGGAAGCCTGGCCAACCTGTCGACCACCGCCACGCAGTCGCACGGCCTCTATGCCGTCAGCAAGGCGGGCTTCGGCGGAAACGGCGGCGAGAGCACCACGACCGGGAACGGCGGCGACGGCGGCGCGGGCGGCGGTGGCGGAGCAATCGACCTCTCCGGAAACTTCGTGATCGCCACCTCGGGCAGCCAGTCCTACGGAATCGCCGTCTACAGCCTGGGCTCGTCCGGAGGCCAGGGCGGCGGCGGCAGCTGGACCGGCCATGGCGGGTCCGGCGGCGACACCGGCACCTCGGGCAGCATCACCCTCGACGTCCAGGGCTCGATCCAGACTTCCGGCGCCACCTCCCATGGCATTGTCGCGCAGTCGGTCGCCGGTCACGCGGCCAGCGCCGGCGGCACGGTGGCCATCGTCACCTTTGCTGCCAATGGCGGCAGCGCCGGCTCGGGCGGCACCATCTCGGTGACCAACCAGGCCAACATCACCACGATCAGCGACCAGGCGATGGCGCTCGTCGTCCAGAGCGTGGGCGGCGGTGGCGGTCACGGGGGAAGCTCGATCGGAGCCTACTACGCCAGCGGCTCGACCGGCGGCCAGGGCGGCGCGGGCGGCCAGATCACGGTCGTGAACTCGGGCACCCTCACGACGTCGGGCACCGACGCCATCGGCATCATGGCCTACAGCGTCGGCGGCGGCGGCGGCTCCGGCGGGTTCTCGGCCGAGATCGTGTCGTTCGGCGGCCGGGCGTCGAACGGCGGAGACGGCGGCATCGTCAGCATCGCCAACAGCGGCACGATCAAGACCGGGGCCGTGACCAGCCAACCCGTGCAGACCGGCTCCAACGAGGTCTGCGGCAATGCGGGTTGCTCGCAGGGCATCCTGGCCCAGAGCATCGGCGGCGGCGGCGGCCACGGCGGCACCAGCGCCGGCTGGTTTGCCCTGGGCGGCGTCGCGTCAGGAGATGGCGCCGGCGCGGGTGGCGGCAATGGCGGCCAGGTCACGGTCACCAACAGCGGCAGCATCTCGACGACATTCGCGAACTCGACCGCCCTCCAGGCGCAAAGCGTTGGCGGCGGCGGCGGCAACGGCGGTGGCAGCGGGTCGATCGGCCTCGTCGTCTCGGTTTCCGTCGGGTCTTCCGGCGGTACGGGCGGCGCTGGCGGCACAGTCTCGGTGACGTCGAACGGCACGGCCAATCTGGTCACCGCCGGCGACACGTCGCATGGCATCCAGGCCATCAGCATCGGCGGTGGCGGCGGCAATGGCGGCTTCGCGGTAACTGCCGCGGTCGGGCCCGTGGGCCTCGGCACGTCGATCGGCGGCTCAGGGGGCACCGGCGGCGATGGCGGCACGGTGTCGGTCTGCACCCTGGGCGTCTCGAACGGCTCGTGCTCCGTGGCCACCTCGACCGCCATCACCACGACCGGAAGCGGGTCGTTCGGGATCCAGGCGCAGAGTATCGGCGGCGGCGGCGGCAATGGCGGCTTCGCCATCGCGTTGAGCGGCGGGATCGTGTCGTCGTCGGTTGACCTGGGCGGCTCGGGTGGCTCCGGTGGCGCGGGGGGCGCAGTGACGGTGGTGTCGGGCTCGACGATCACCACGTCGGGCAGCAACTCGGCCGCGATCGGCAGCCAGAGCATCGGCGGTGGCGGGGGCAACGGCGGCTTCTCGCTGTCGGGCACTGCCTCGGCGTTCGGTGCGCTCGCCTTCTCGATGGGCGGCAGCGGCGGCTCCGGGGGCGACGGCTCGACTGTCTCGGCGACCAGCCAGGGGGCCGTCACGACCCGGGGACAGCAGTCGGCCGGCCTCCTGGCGCAGAGCATCGGCGGCGGCGGCGGCAACGGCGGCCTGTCGGTGTCGGCCGCCGTCGCCGAGTTCGCCTCGATTGCGCTGGCGCTGGGCGGCAGCGGCGGCTCCGGGGGTGACGGCTCGACCGTCACGGCGACCAGCCAGGGCACCATCACGACGCAGGGCCAGCAGTCGGCCGGAATGCTGGTCCAGAGCCTCGGCGGCGGCGGCGGCAATGGCGGCATGTCGCTGTCGGGTGCCGCGGCGGAGTTCGCCGCGATCGGTGTGACCGTGGGCGGCACCGGCGGCACCGGCGGCAGCGCCTCCGCCGTGACGGCGACAAGTGCTGCAGCCATCGTCACGCAGGGTCAGCAATCGTCGGGCATCCAGGCGCAAAGCATTGGCGGCGGCGGCGGCAACGGCGGCCTGTCGTCGTCGGGCACCCTCTCGGAGATCGCCTCGCTCTCGATCGTGGTGGGCGGCAGCGGCAGCGCCGGCACCGACGGTGCGAATGTCACCGTGACCAGCTCGGGCGCCATCACGACGCAGGGTCAGCAATCGGCCGGCATCCTGGCCCAGAGCGTGGGCGGCGGGGGCGGCAATGCGGGCACCAGCCTTGCCGGGACGGTGACGACCACCGACAGCTTCGGGCTGGGGATCACGGTCGGACGGAATGGCGGCACGGCCGGGGAAGCCGGCCGGGTGAACGTCACCTCCAGTGCCCAGGTTTCCACGTCCGGCAGCCAGTCGCAGGGCATCGTCGCCCAGAGCATCGGCGGGGCGGGCGGCAATGGCGGGACGAGCATCTCGGGCAATCTCTCCCTGGAGGGCAGCGGTAGCCTCGCCGTAACCGTGGGCGGCGATGCCGGTCCTGCGAGCAGCAGCAGCAGCGTCGCCGTGACGTCGAGCAGCGTCACCACCAGCGGAACGCTCGCCGACGGCATCCTGGCGCAAAGCGTCGGTGGCGCCGGAGGGCATGGCGGATGGTCGGTTGCGGCCAACGTCTCGACCTCGTCCACGATCACGCTCGGCGTGAGCGTCGGCGGGACCGGGTCGAGCGGCGGCGTCGCCGACACCGTCTCCGTCACCAGCACCGGACCGGTTGCCGTCACCGGCAGCGGGTCGCGCGGCATCGTCGCCCAGAGCATCGGCGGCCAGGGCGGCAACGCCAGCATGGTCGTGAGCGGCAGCTACACGACGACGGGCGACACCGACCAGGCGAATGTTTCGGTCGGCGGCAGCGGCGGCTCCGGCGCCACGGCGGCGGCCGTCACCGTGACCAACCAGGGCTCGATCTCCAACGGCATCTTCGCCCAGTCGGTGGGCGGCGGCGGCGGTCATGGCGCCATGGCCTTCACGGCGACCGGCAACCAGGGCGCGATGTCGGCCGCGGTGTCGGTCGGGGGCGATGGCGGGTCCGGCCAGACCGCGTCGACCGTGACCATCGCCAATTCCGGCGAGATCGGCACCGCATCGGCGCAGTCGCATGGCATCTATGCCCAGTCGATCGGCGGCGGCGGTGGCCATGGCGGGGCGACGGGGTCGTTCGAGACGACGAGCGCGGGCAGCGCCTCGCAATCCCTGACCGTCGCCGTGGGCGGCGACGGGGCTGCCGGGAGTTCGGGCGGCACGGTCAGCGTCACCAACGCCAATGCGCCCATTACCGTGACCGGCCGGGGATCGGTGGGCGTCTTCGCCCAATCGGTCGGCGGCGGCGGCGGAACGGGCGGAACCAACTTCTCGATCGACCCGGGCAAGCAGACGGACGACACGACCGTCGACAGGCTGACGATCGGCATTGGAGGCCAGGGCGGCAGTGCGGGCAATGGCGGAACCGTAAGCATCCAGAACGAGTCCGACAGCTCGATCGTTACCGGCAGCGGCCTCACCAAGGAAGGCTTTTCCGCCGTCATGCAGGGCGGGCACGCCCTCTATGCCGAGAGCGTTGGCGGCGGCGGCGGCCACGGCGGTATCGGCATGATCGGCAAGGTCACCAACGGGACAGCCGGCAGCGATCGGGGACGGGCGGCAGCGTCACCGTGACGAATGCCGCGGCGCTCACCACGCGCGACGACAACTCGCACGGCATCTTTGCGCTGAGCGTCGGCGGCGGCGGCGGCAATGGTGTCGCCGGCATCCTGGGCAATGTCGAGAACCAGGGCGGGACCAGCCTCGACGTCGCGGTCGGCGGCACGGCGGGCAGCGGCAGCAGCGGCGGCACTGTCCAGGTCACGACGAGCGGCAACATCACCACCGGCGGCAACGGCTCGAAGGCGCTGGTGGCGCAAAGCGTCGGCGGCGGTGGCGGCCATGGCGGTGTGGGCATCGACGGCAAGGTGACGGCGACGTCGACCAGCTCGAGCAGTGCCAGCCAGCTCACCGTCGCGCTCGGCGCGCCGGGCGGCAGCGGCGGCGACGGCAATTCGGTGACGGTGTCGATCGCCAGCACGGCGAGCATCCGCACCGGGATCGGCACCGATGGCACGCCGCAGCACTTCCAGCAGATGGACGGCGTGTTCGCGCAATCGGTGGGCGGCGGTGGCGGCAATGCCGGCGTCGGCGTGCGCGGCGACGTCTCGGCAGACAGCAGCGGCAGCGGCAGCAGCAGCAGCCAGAACGATGCGCCGAAGGCCCTGACGGTTGCGCTCGGCGCCGCGGGCGGTGCCGGCGGCACGGGCGGTTCCGTCACCGTGACCAGCCAGGGCAGCATCGCCGTGCTGGGCGATTCCTCGCGCGGCATCGTTGCCCAGAGCGTCGGCGGCGGCGGTGGCAATGGCTCCGCGGGGCTCGCCGGCAGCGTCTCCGGCGCCACCGGCTCGACGGTGAGCTTCGCGCTCGGCCAGACCGGCGGTTCGGGCGCCACCGGCGGCACTGTCTCGGTCACCAACAGCGGCCAGATCACCACGGGCACGACGCACGATGCGCGCTGGGTCACCCAGCAGCACGGCATCTTCGCACAAAGCGTCGGCGGCGGCGGCGGCGTCGGCACGATGACAGGGTCGCTGCTCCTCGGCTCGACCGGCACCAGCGAGGCGCACGGCATCGCCATGACGCTGGGCGGCACGGCGAGCGGCGGCACCGGCGGCAACGTCACCGTGACGAACCAGAGTGGCGGCACGATCACGACCTTCACCGATTCCTCGCATGGCATCTTCGCGCAGAGCGTCGGCGGCGGCGGCGGCTCGGCCGGCGATCTCGGCGGCATCGGCTCGGCGAACCGCTGGCAGGCGACAGCCCAGCTCGGCAGCAGCGGCGGCTCGGGGTCGGGCGGCACGGTCCAGATCGGCAACGCCGCCAGCGTGACGACCGGCGGCGATGGCGCCAATGCGCTCTATGTCCAAAGCATCGGCGGCGGCGGCGGCGATGCCGCGGCCGGCAGCCGCTCGACCGAGGTCACCCAAAGCACCGACAACGCCAGGCTCGCCATCAATGTCGGCGCCGGGAGCGCCTCGAGCGGCGATGGCGGCACGGTGAGCGTCACCCATTCGGCCGGCACTCTCGTCACCACGGGCCGCTCGGCCGCCGCCATCCTGGTGCAGTCGATCGGCGGCGGCGGCGGCACGGGCGGCCTCGGCGCGGTCGGATCGACTGGCAGCACCATCACGGTGGGCGGCACCGGCAGCGTCTCCGGCAATGGCGGCGCGGTCACGGTCACCGTCAGCGGCGGCTCGATCAGCACCGGCTCGCTCGATCCCGGTCGCGTCGTCGCCTCGTACGGCGTGCTGGCGCAGAGCATCGGCGGCGGCGGCGGCCTGGCCGGCACGGTCAGCATGGGCGCCACCAGCAATTTCGGCACCAGCCTCGCGATGTCGCAGGGGACCTCGACGAGCGGCGATGGCGGCACGGTGATCCTCGGCGTCAGCGCCAACGTCGCAACGCGCGGCGACAGCTCGGTCGGCCTGTTCGCCCAGAGCGTCGGCGGCGGCGGCGGCATCGCCGGCCAGCCCAACGCGTCGAGCGGCGCGCTGATCGGCAGCTCGGGCGGCACCGGCAGCGGCGGCGCCGTGACGGTCACCTATTCCGGCAGCCTGACCACGAATGGCGCCGGCGCGCACGGCATCTTCGCCCAGAGCGCCGGCGGCCAGGGCACTGGCGGCGCGGTCAGCGTCACCCTCGCCAGCAACGCCGGCGTATCCGTCCAGGGAGCCGGCGCCTACGGGATTCTCGCGCAGAGCGTCGGCCTGCAGGGCAACGGCACGATCGCCGTCGCCATCGGCCAGAACGCCACGGTCAACGGCGGCAGCGGAACCGGCGGCGGCATCCTCCTGCAGGGCGGCAGCGCCAGCACCGTCACCAACCAGGGCACCGTGGCGGCGGGCATCGCGATCGCGTCCGGCATCGCGATCCAGGTGAGCAGCGCCGCCGGCCAGTCCTCGGTCGGCCCGACGACCATCGGCAATTCCGGCATCATCAGCGGCCAGGTCCTCGTCAATGGCGGCACCGGCACCTTCAACAACCTGTCCGGCGGCACCTTCAACACGGGCAACACGGTCACCCTCGGCACGTCCGGCGTGCTCAGCAATGCGGGCACCCTGGCGCCCGGCGGCAAGGGCCAGATCCTGACGACCACGGTCAGCCAGGGCAGCCTCGTCCAGACGTCCGGCGGCGTGCTCGCCGTCGACATCGCGGCATCGACCAACCAGGCCGACAAGATCGTCGTCGCCGGCACCGCTCAGCTCGCCGGCGCGGTCCAGGCCAACCTCGTCAGCACGCAGCAGACGATCAGCGGCGCGGCGACGATCGTGAGCGCGACCGGCGGCGTGGCGACCAGCACGCAGACCAGCCTCGCGGCGCCGGCCAGCACCGCGGTGGCGACCTACAGCCTCGCCTACCCGAACGCCAACGACATCGTGCTCAACTACTCGGTCAACTACGCCAACTCGGGCATCCGCGCGGCGGCCAACAGCAACCAGTCGGCGATCGCCGGCAACCTGCAGCAGGCGGCGGCCAACGGCGCGGTCGATTCGAGCCTGAGCGGGCTCACCGGGATTGCGAGCGTCGGCGGCTACCTGGCGGCCCTCGACACGCTGTCGCCGCAGATCATGGCCGACCATCAGATCGCCGCGCTGTTCTCCGGCATGCAGTTCGGCGACGCCCTGCTGAGCTGCGCGGCGCGCGACGGCGCGTATCGCTTCGTGCGGCAGGATCGCTGCGGCTGGGCCCGGGTCGATGCGTGGGGCCTGTCGCGGCCGACCAGCACGGTCAATCGCGCCTACAGTTTCGCGTCGTTCCAGATCGCCGGCGGCGCCCAGTTCGATGTCGGCGACGACTGGCTGCTGGGCGGCGGCCTCAGCATCGAGTTCCAGAACATGGCGGTCGAGAGCCTGGCCTGGAGCCGGGGCACGTTCGGCCAGCTCGGCCTCGTGGCCAAGCGCAGCTTCGGCGACACCATGCTGTCGGCCTCGCTGGCGGCGGGCTATGGCCAGTTCAACCTCTCGCGCAGCCTGTTCAACGGCTCGACCGCCACCAGCGTGCTGCCGCAATGGATGATCGCCGGCCAGGTGCGCGCCTCGCATGCTTTCGCGTACGGCAACGTCTACCTGAAGCCGCGCGTCGATGCGGGCTTCCAGTATGTCGGCACCGGGGCGCTCGCCGAGAGCGGTGCCGGCGGCGCCGGCCTCGCCGTGCAGGGCACCGGGCAGACCTACTTCACCATCCAGCCGGCGATCGAGCTCGGCGGCGACCTGATGCTGGGCGGCACGCTGGTTCGCCCGAACGTCACCGTCGGCCTGACCCAGTTCATCGGCAGCGCCGCGCCGTCGGTGACCGCATCGTTTCTGTCGGCGCCCGGCGTCGCGCCGTTCACGGTCAACAGCAGCTTCGCCACGACCTATCTCGACATCGGCGCCAACATCGACGTCTTCGTCCAGGGCAACGTCGTCCTGTCGCTGCAAGGTGCCGGGAAGTTCTCCAGCTCGACGATCGGCTACGGCGGCGGCCTGAAGGCGGCGCTGAAGTTCTGAGTCCTGACTCGCTCGGATTCATGAGGGAGCGGGACGCTCGCGGTCCGGAAGACGATGACGCCGAGTACGTCAGGCCGACGCCCGCGCCGCCTTGGCCGCCTCGAAGGCGGCGAGGCGGTCGCTGAACTTGCCTTTGGCCGGGCCGGCGGCCGCGGCGATCGGCGGCGCGGGCAGGGTCTCGTAGAAGTGGCAGGCGACGCGATGGCCGGTGCCGCTCTCGCGCAGCACGGGCTCCTCCTCGCGGCAGCGCGGCTGGACGAACGGGCAGCGGGTGTGGAAGCGGCAGCCGGGCGGCGGGGCGAGCGGGCTCGGCACGTCGCCGGCGAGCAGCATGCGCTTGCGGCGGATCGAGGGATCCGGCCGCGGGATCGCCGACAGCAGGGCCTGGGTGTAGGGATGCAGCGGCCGCTCGTAGAGCTCGCGCTTGGTGGCGATCTCGACCAGCTTGCCGAGATACATCACCGCGACGCGGTCGCTGATGTGCTTCACCACGGCGAGATCGTGGGCGATGAAGAGATAGGAGAGGCCGAACTGGCGCTGCAGGTTCTGCAGCAGGTTGACGATCTGCGCCTGGATCGAGACGTCGAGCGCCGACACCGGCTCGTCGCAGACGATCAGGTCGGGATTGACGGCGAGCGCGCGGGCGATGCCGATGCGCTGGCGCTGCCCGCCGGAGAACTGGTGCGGATAGCGCCGTGCGTGCTCGGGCAGCAGCCCGACCACGGCCAGCAGGTCGCGCACGCGGCTCTCGCGCTCGGCCTCGCTGCCGATGCCGTGCACCGCCATCGGCTCGAGCACGATCTCGCCCACCGTCATGCGCGGATTGAGCGAGGCGTAGGGATCCTGGAAGATGATCTGCATGTGCCGGCGCAGGCGGCGCAGCGACTGCTTGTCGAGGTCGGCGATCTCCTCGCCCTTGAAGCGCACCGACCCGGCGGTCGGGTCCATCAGGCGCAGGACCAGGCGGCCGGTCGTCGACTTGCCGCAGCCCGACTCGCCGACCAGCGCCAGGGTCTCGCCGCGGGCGATCTCGAAGCTCACGTTCTCGACCGCGCGCACCAGGCCGATGACCTTGCGCCGGATCAGCCCGCGATTGACCGGGAAGTGCTTGACCAGCCCGTCGACCTCGAGGACCGGGGTGGTGGCTGCAGTCATGCGACGGGTGCCTTCCAGCAGGCGACCTGGTGCTCGCCGCCGAGCGCGCGCAGGGGCGGCGGCTCCGCGTGGCAGCGCCGGTCGGCGAACGGGCAGCGCGGGGCGAAGCGACAGCCCTTCGGCTGGTTGTTGGGGCTGGGCACGGTGCCCTCGATGGTGGCCAGGCGCTCGCGGTCGACGTCGAGCCGCGGGATCGAGCCGAGCAGGCCGATCGTGTAGGGATGCTGCGGATCGGCGAACAGCGCACCGACCGGCGACTGCTCGACGATCTTGCCGGCGTACATCACCAGCACCTCGTCGGCGACCTCGGCGATGACGCCGAGATCGTGGGTGATGATCAGGATCGCCATGCCCAGCCGCTGCTGCAGGTCCTGCAGCAGGTCGAGGATCTGCGCCTGGATCGTCACGTCGAGCGCCGTCGTCGGCTCGTCGGCGATCAGCAGCGCCGGCTCGCAGCTGAGCGCCATGGCGATCATGACGCGCTGGCGCATGCCGCCGGACAGCCGGTGCGGATAGTCGTCGACCCGCTCGGCGGCCGACGGGATGCGCACCAGCTCGAGCATCTCGATGGCGCGCTTCTTGGCCGCCTGCGGCGACATCGAGGTGTGGGCGAGGATCGCCTCGACGATCTGCTGGCCGATCGTGTGGACCGGGTTCAGCGAGGTCATCGGCTCCTGGAAGATCATCGACATCTTGCCGCCGCGCAGGCGCCGGCGCTCGTCGGCCGACAGGCCGAGCACGTCGCGGCCCTCGAACATCACGGCATCGGCCTCGACCTCGCCGGGCGGGCTCGCCACCAGGCCCATGACCGACAGCGAGGTGACGCTCTTGCCGCAGCCGGATTCGCCCACGAGCCCGACCGTCCGCCCGCGGTCGACGGCGAAGTCTATGCCGTCGACCGCCCGGAACAGCCCGCGGTCGGTATGGAAATGAGTCTTGAGGCCGCGGACCTCGAGCAGCTTGTCCATCAGAAGGAGTAGTCCAGGCCCTTGTAGAAGGTGTTCTGGTAGAGCATGTGCGGCCGCACGCCCTTCAGCTTCTTGAGGCTGGTGGTGTACATGGCGATGTTCATCACCGGCATCCAGAGGTGCTCCTCGGTGACGCGCTGCTGGGCGAGCGCATAGTACTTGGCGCGGTCGGCCTCGCTCAGCGCGGCGCGTCCCTTCTTGAGGTACTCGTCGGTCTCGGCATCCTTCCAGTTCATCCGGTTGGGTGCCGGGATGTTCTTCGAATCGAAGTAGAAGTTCAGCAGGTCGCCGGCCGACATGTAGGGGAAGGTCACGGTCCACAGCTCGTAGTCCTGCTCGCTCATCTTCGAGAAGGCGATGGTCGAGTCGAAGCCCTGGACCTTCCAGTCGATGCCGATCTTGCGCATGTAGCCCTGGATGGCCTCCGACACGCGGCCGAAATAGGCGACCTGCGTGAAGTAGACCTTGGGCGCCAGCTTGACGCCGTCCTTCTCGCGAATGCCGTCGGCGCCGACCTTCCAGCCGGCCTCGTCGAGCAGCTTCTTGGCCCGCTCGATGTCCTCCTTGATGATGTTCTTGGTGCTGTCGGCGAAGTCTAGCGCCTTGGGGTCGATGAAGGTGTAGGCCGGATCGGCGTTGCCCAGCATGATGCCCTTGACGATGTCGGCGCGGTTGATGGCGATGTTCATCGCCTCGCGCACGCGCTTGTCCGACACCATCGGCCGGTTGGCCTTGTAGCCGTAGTACATCAGCTGGAAGTTGGGCTTCGCCTCTTGCACGTTGAGGTTGGGCGAGGCCTTGACCTGCTGGATGAACTGCAGCGGGATCTGGTGGGTGACGTCGAACTGCCCGCCCATCATGGCGGCGACGCGGCTGGCGTCCTCGGGCACGATCTTGATGCTGAGCTTCTCGAACTTCACCGGGCCCTTGTTCTGGTACATCGACGGGCCCCACTTGTAGGCGTCGTGACGCTTGAGCACGATCTCGGTGCGCGGCGACCACGATTCGAAGCACCATGGGCCGGTGCCGTCGGCGGCCTTGGTGCCGTAATCCTTGCCGAGCGACTCCACGCTCTCCTTGTTGTGGATCGCGGTGGTGAACATGGTGAGGTTGAGCAGCAGGTCGGAGAACGGCTCGTTGAGCTCGTACTCGACCGTGTAGGGATCGGTGGCGCGAATCTCCTTGAGGTTGCCGGCGCGCCAGGCGAGCGGCGCCTTGAGCTCGGGGCTGGTCAGGCGCTTGAAGGAGTAGACGACGTCGGCGGCGGTGAACTTCTTGCCGCTGCAGAACTGCACGTCGTCGCGCAGCTTGAAGGTGTAGAGCTTGCCGTCCGGGCTCATCGTCCACGACTTGGCGAGATAGGGAATGACGGTCTTGCCGTCCCAGTCCATCGCCACCAGGGTGTCCTGGAACATGTTGACGATATCGGAGGTCGGCGACCAGGTCGTTCGCTGCCCGTCGTAGTGCGGTGCGTCGAGCGACTTCATCATGCGCAGCGTCTGCGCCTCGGCCGCCGAAGCGGCGCCGAACGCGCCGAGCAGCCCTGCCATGCCCTGCCAAATCTTACGCATCGTTCCCTCGCTGTGTTTGTCTGTCGCCCCGTTTGCCGTAGGGGAGCGTCGAGCCTCAGAAGCCCGCATCCAGCCCCTTGTAGAACGTGTTCTGGTATATCGTGTGCGGCCGCATGCCTTTCGCCTTCTTGTCGGTGACCTGGTGCCTGTCGATGTCGAGCACCGGAATCCAGGGCGCCTCGGCGATGACCTTGCGCGGCACCATCTCGTGGTGCGCGCACGCACCGCCGACCACCTTGATCATTGTTGCAGCCTCGGATCGAGGACGTCGCGCAGCGCGTCGCCCAGAAGGTTGGCGGCCAGCACGATGACGAAGATCGCGCAGCTCGGGATCGTCGCGATGTGCGGCGCCATGAACAGGAAGTCGCGCCCCTGGGCCGCCATCATGCCGAGCTCGGCGGTCGGCGGCTGGGCGCCCATGCCGAGGAAGCCGAGTGCCGAGCCGATCAGGATGATCTGGCCGAAGCGCAGCGTCAGGAAGACGAAGATGGTCGAGATGCAGTTGAGCGTCAGGTAGCGCCAGATCAGCGTGCGGTCGGAGACGCCGACGGCGCGGCCGGCTTCCATGAACTCCTGGCCCATGATGCCGACCGCCGCGCCGCGCGCCACCCGCGCCACGTCGGGCACCGTCGCCACCACCAGGGCGATGACCACGGCGCCGAGGCCGGCGCCGGCCACCGCCGCCACGGCGAGGCCGATCAGGATGGCGGGGAAGGCCAGCATGACGTCGACCAGGCGCATGATCCAGCCGTCGGCGCGCGGATAGAAGGCCGCCAGGATGCCGAGCACGCCGCCCAGCAGGCCGCCGATCAGCACGCCGACCAGGCCCAGCATCAGGGTGTTGCGCGTACCGAAGATGACGCGGCTCAGGATGTCGCGGCCGGTATTGTCGGTGCCGAACCAGTGCTCGGCGCTCGGCGGCTGCATCACCTTGGTGAGGTCGGTGAGGTAGGGATCGTAGGGCGCCACGACCGGGGCGAAGACTGCCGCCAGCGCGATCAGCACCAGCAGCAGGGCGGCGACGGCGGCGACCTTGTCGCGCGCCAGCCGGCGCAGCACGCCGGAACGGGAGAGGATTCCGGTCTCTTCTGTCCGGACCACGGTGTCCAGGGTCTCGACACTCATGCGCGCTGCCCCCTACGACCGTTGGACTCTGGGATCGAGGTAGACGTAGAGCACGTCGACCAGCAGGTTGATGGTCAGGAAGGCGATGGCGAGGATCATGATGGCGCCCTGCGCCGTCGGGAAATCGCTCGACACGATCGCGCCTACGGCCAGCCGTCCGACGCCCGGCCAGGAGAACATGGTCTCGGTCACCACCGCGCCGCCCAGCAGGAACGCTGCCTGCAGGCCGATCAGGGTGACCACCGGAATGAGGGCGTTGCGCAGCGCGTGATGGATGATCACCACCGTCTCGCGCAGGCCCTTGGCGCGCGCCGTGCGGACGAAGTCGGCGCCCAGTACCTCGAGCACTGCGGTGCGCGTCAGCCGTGCGATCGGGCCGATCAGCACCAGGCCGAGGGTGAGGGCCGGCAGGATCAGGCTGGGCAGGCCGCCCTCCCACACCGGCCCGGTGCGGCCGGTGAACGGCAGCAGGCCCCACTTGAAGCCGACATACTGGATCAGGATCAGGCCGATGAAGAACACCGGCATGGAGACGCCGGCCACCGACACCGCCATGATCAGGCGGTCGACGATCGAGCCGCGCCGCACGGCGGCGAGCGTGCCGAGCGCCAGCCCGCACGGCACGGCGAGCAGCATGGCGCCAAGCATCAGCTCGACGGTCGGCCCGATGGTGAGCGCCAGCTCCTCGCTCACCATCTTGTTGGAGATGATCGAGCGCCCGAGGTCGCCGCGCAGCAGGCGGCCGATATATTCGATGAATTGGATCGGGATCGGCCGGTCGAGCCCGAGCTCGTTGCGGATTGCCGCTATGGTCTCGGCCTTGGCGTCGGGACCGGCAATGATCATCGCCGGGTCGGCCGGCACCACCTGCAGGAGACAGAAGCAGAGGAAGAGCACGCCGAGCAGGGCCGGGAACGAGACCAGCAAGCGGTGAACAATCTGCCGTCCCATGCGGAACCCTCGAACAAATCACGCCAAGGGAGCGTGCCGCATTCATCGGCGTGTCTCGACGTCGCCCCCTTCATAGCCGCGCTTCGGTCACCCGTGCGCGGCGTCTCGTTGCACGAAGTGTGGCATGCTCCTTTGCCGTCGTCACGCCCATCCGCCGGCATGCGGAAGAACGTGACCGGTAATAAAGCCCGCGTGTTCCGAACAGAGAAAACAGATGGTCGCGCCGAGCTCCTCCGGCTTGCCGAGTCGGCCAAGCGGAATTTGCGCCGTCATCTTTGCCATCGCTTCCCTGTTGGCGAGCAGCGCGGGCGGGAAGTAGTCGGGGTTCTCGACATAGTTCGAGCCGACGGCGTTCACCGTGATGCCGTCGCGGCCGAGCTCCTTGGCGAGCGAGGAGACGAGCCCGTTGGCGGCGGCGCGCGCCGACACGTAGGGCGCGTAGTTGGCGATGCCGCGCAACGGCGCCGCCGACGACACCAGGACGATGCGGCCCGAGCGCTGCTTGCGCATCGCCGGCGCGACCAGCTGGATCAGACGGAAAGGCGTCACCGCCATGGTTTCGAGCGCCGTGCGGTAATCCTCAAGGCGCGCTTCGGCGAGCGGCGCCCGCAACGCCGGGAAGGCGTCGTTGCTGACCAGGGCATCGATGCGGCCGTGGCGCTTGACTGCCAGCGCGATCATCGTCGCCGGATCGGTCGCGGCGAGCGCGTGCGCGCCGGGATGGCGCGCCTCGTAGGCGTGGCGGGCGCTCGGCGCCTCGAAGGTCGGGTCGTGCGCCAGCACCGTGGCGCCCTGCGCCAGCGCCACCGCCGACGTGCCGTGGCCGGCGAATTTCTCGACGTTGGTGATCAGGATCACGCGGTCTTTCAGCAGCATGACGGTTCCCTCGGGGTCCATTCGGCTCGCCTGATTACAGCCGAACTGAATGTGCTCGTGGCAACCATTATTATCGGGGTGCGTGCCCCGTGTCGGGCAACCGCGGACGGTTCCCTCACGTGGTGAATCGCTCTAGGTTGCGCCCCATGAGGAAACCGCCCGATCCCAGCGTCGCGGTCCCGGCGAGCCGAGCTTCGCAGAGCCATGATCCGGATCGCGCATCCTTCGGCTACCGTGATGTTCCGGCGGCCGAGAAGGCGGGACTGGTGCGCCAGGTCTTCGAGAGCGTGGCGCCGCGTTACGACCTGATGAACGACCTGATGTCGGGAGGCGTGCACCGGCTCTGGAAGAACACCCTGATCGATGTCGTCAACCCGCGGCCGGGCGAGCGACTGCTCGACATCGCGGGCGGCACCGGCGACATCGCCTTCCGCCACGTGCGCCGGCAGGGCGAGCGGCCCGATGTCACGGTATGCGACATCAACCCGGCCATGCTGGCGGTCGGGCGGGACCGGGCGATCGATCGCGGGCTGGTGGCCGGTCTCGGCTGGGTGACGGGCGATGCCGAAAGCCTGCCCTTCGCGGACCGCACGTTCGACGGCTGCACCATTGCGTTCGGGCTGCGCAACGTCACCGACATCGACAAGGCGCTCGCCGAGGCGCATCGCGTGCTGAAGCCGGGCGGGCGCTTCCACTGCCTCGAGTTCAGCAAGGTGACGTCGGCGCCGGTCGGCCGGGTCTACGACGCCTATTCCAGCCGGGCCCTGCCGTTCTTCGGCCGCGTCGTCGCCGGCGACGCCGAAGCCTACCGCTACCTGCACGAAAGCATCCGCCGCTTCCCGCCGCAGCGCGAGCTCGCCCGGCGCATGCGCGAGGCAGGCTTCGCCAATGTCGCGTGGCGCGACATGACGCTCGGCGTGGTGGCCCTGCATTCGGGCTGGCGGGTGTGATGGCCGATCTTCGTCCTTGCGCACCTCCCCAGCTGCGCCGGGGAGGTGCCCCCGTAACCGGCGGCGGAGGGGTCATGAGCAACGAGTCACGGGCCCATGACCCCTCCGTCGCCGCAAGACGGCGACACCTCCCCAGCGAAGCTGGGGAGGAGACGATTTCTCCCTGACATGCTGCGCGCGCTTCGCAACTCGTGGCGCCTGCTGCGCATGGCGTTGAGCTTCGCGCGGCACGATGCGCTGTTTCCGCTCGAGACACTGGGCATCGCGCCACCGCTGATCGCCTGGGCACGTCTGTTCGCCGGGCGACGCGACACGCGCCGGCCGGGCGAGCGGCTGACGGCGGCGCTCCAGGAGATGGGGCCGTCCTTCATCAAGCTCGGCCAGGCCCTGTCGACCCGCGCCGATCTCCTGAGCGAGAGCGTCGCCGCCGACCTGGCGGAGCTGCAGGATCACCTGCCGGCGTTCTCCGGCGTCGACGCGCGGCGCATCGTCGAGGCCGAGCTCGGCCGGCCGATCGACGCGCTGTTCGCCAGCTTCGAGGATGTTCCCGTCGCCGCCGCGTCGATCGCCCAGGTTCATTTCGCCGTCACCACCGACGGGCGCGACGTCGCCGTGAAGGTGCTGCGCCCCGGCATCGAGAAAGCGTTCGAGCGCGACCTCGACCTGTTCTACTGGATGGCCGAGCTGGTCGAGCGCACCCAGCCACGGTTCCGGCGCCTGAAGCCGGTCGCTTCGGTGCGCGCTTTCGCCGACGTCGTGCGGGTCGAGATGGACCTGCGCATGGAAGCGGCGGCGGCCCAGGAGCTGGGCGAGAACTTCGCCGACGATCCGGGCTATCGCGCCCCGGTCATCGACTGGGACCGCACCGCCCAGCGCGTGATGACCCTGGAGCGGGTCGACGGCATCCCGATCGGCGATCGCGACGCCATCGTGGCGGCCGGCCACGATCCCGATGCCGTCATGCAGAAATGCGCCGAGGCGTTCTTCTACCAGGTGTTCCGCGACGGCTTCTTCCATGCCGACATGCATGGCGGCAATGCCTTCGTCGATCGCTCGGGCTGCATCGTGCCGGTCGATTTCGGCATCATGGGCCGGGTCGACGAGGCGACCCGCGGCTACCTCGCCGAGCTGCTGGTCGCCTTCCTGCGCCGCGACTATCGCGCCGTCGCCGACGTCCAGTTCCGCGCCGGCTACGTGCCGCCCGACCAGTCGCGCGAGATGTTCGCGCAGGCCTGCCGCTCGATCGGCGAGCCGATCTTCGGCAAGCCGAGCCACGAGATCTCGATCGCCCGCCTGCTCGCCCACCTGCTGCGCGTCACCGAGCAGTTCGAGATGGCGGTGCAGCCGCAGCTCCTGCTGCTGCAGAAGACCATGCTGATGGCCGAGGGCATGGGCACCAGGCTCAATCCACAGGTCAACATCTGGGAGCTGGCGCGCCCGCTGATCGAGGACTGGATGCGCACGCATTTCGGCCCGCGCGCCACGGCCGGCCGCGCCGTCGCCGACCTGGCCGAGGGCCTGCGCCGCCTGCCGCGCCTGATCGAAAGCCTGCACATGATGGCCGAGCACGAACGGCAGAAGGCCGAGGAGCAGTTGAAGGAGATACCGAGGGCGCTACGGTCGTGGCTGCGCATGGGCTTCGCCGAGATCGTGGCGGCGCTGGCGCTGCTCGCCGCCCTCGTCGCGTGGTGGCAGTAGGCAATGATGTGTACGCGCGGACCGGAACTCCTCTCCCCGGGAACAATGGAACCTCACCCTGAGGAGCGGCCCGCCCTTCGACGCGCTCCCTTCCTCACCCTGAGGAGCCGCGCGGAGCGCGGCGTCTCGAAGGGCGAGGAAGGGCGCTCGCTCAGGATGAGGGGGCCGCGTCTCGATTCGGGCGAAGTAACCTTCGCCCTTTGGTTGGCCACAGATCAGGTGCTGCGACAGCGCTTTTTCAACGACCGCCCGTGCAGCCCATCCTTCGAGACGCGCCCTCCGGGCGCTCCTCAGGATGAGGATCTTGGGACCTTCGGCCAAACTCGACGCCTATGTGGCCACTCCTCCACCGCGCAGCTCGGCGAAAGCCGAAGGCGCTCGTAGCGGGGGAGAGGAACATGACTTGTGAATGTCGCTGACCGACGTCGTCTTCGGTCTCGTGGTCCTGCTGGTCGCGGGGCTGGTGAAAGGCCTGGTGGGCCTCGGCCTGCCGACCATCACCATCGCCCTCACCTCGCTCGTCATGCCGATGACCGAGGCGATGGCGCTGGTCGTCTTCCCGATCATCTTCAGCAACGTCTGGCAGGCGTCGGTCGGCGGCCGCTTCCGTGCCATCGTGCGTCGCCACTGGCCACTCATCGTGCCCCTGGCGGTGTCGCTCTATGCCACCATGGGCCTGCTCGGCCGCAAGGGGCCGGACTGGGCCTTCCTCGTGCTGGGGGCCGTGCTGGTCGCCTACAGCGCGCTCGGCCTGCTGCGCATCCGCCTGCACATCCATGCCGACCTGGAGAAGCCGCTGGCGCCGCTGGTCGGCGTCGTTTCCGGCTTCGTCGGCGGCGTGGTCGGGGTCCCGGTGGTTCCGCTGATGCCGTATCTCCAGGGGCTCGACATAAAGCCGGCCGAGCTGGTGCAGACCCTGGGCGTGGTGCTGTGCGCCACGTCGTTCTCGCTCGCCATTTCCCTGCTGAGCTTCGGTCTGATCGACGGGCCGCGGGCGCTGGTGTCGGCGGCGGCGGTGGTGCCGGCGCTCGCCGGCATGTGGCTCGGCCAGCGGGTCCGCCTGCGCCTGTCGGTCGACCAGTTTCGCACCGTCGTGTTCTGGGCCCTGCTGCTGACCGGGCTCTACACTTTCGCGAGCCGGCTGTTGTGATAGTCTCGGTGCCATGCTGAACGGCAAGCGAATCCTGCTGATCGTCTCGGGCGGCATCGCGGCCTTCAAGTCTCTCGAGCTGATCCGGCGGCTGCGCGAGCGCGGCGCGTCGGTGCGCTGCGTCGTGACCGAGGCCGGGTCCCGGTTCGTGACGCCGCTGTCGCTCCAGGCGCTGACCGAGGATCGCGTCTACGGCGACATGTTCTCGCTCACCGACGAGAGCGAGATGGGCCACATCCAGCTGTCGCGCGACGCCGATCTGCTGGTCGTGGCGCCGGCTACGGCCAACATCCTGGCCCGCATGGCGGCGGGCATGGCGGACGACCTGGCGGCCACGGTGCTGCTCGCCACCGACAAGCCCGTGCTGGTCGCGCCGGCGATGAACGTGCGCATGTGGACGCACGCTGCCACGGCCGCCAACGTCGAGACGCTGAAGCGGCGCGGCATCGCCTTCGTCGGTCCTAACGACGGGGCCATGGCGTGCAACGAGCACGGTCCCGGCCGCATGTCGGAGCCGCACGAGATCGTGGCGGCCATCGAGAGCATTCTCGCCCCGGCTCCGGCGCGGCCGCTGGCCGGCCGGCGCGCTCTGGTGACGTCGGGCCCGACGCGCGAGGCCATCGACCCGGTGCGCTACATCTCCAACCATTCGTCGGGCAAGCAGGGCCATGCCATCGCTGCCGCCCTGGCGCGGCTCGGCGCCGAGGTGACCCTGGTGTGCGGGCCGGTCAGCCTGGCCGATCCGCCGGGCCTCGCGACGGTGCGGGTCGACTCGGCCGACCAGATGCTGGCCGCCTGCCTGGCCGCCGGTACGGTCGACATCGCGGTCTGCGCCGCCGCCGTGGCCGACTGGAAGGTCGCCCGGCCCGCCACCGCGAAGATCAAGAAGCAGGCCGGCGCCGAGCCGCCGGTCCTGACCATGGTGCCCAACCCCGACATCCTGGCGACGCTCTCGGGCCTCGGCGCGCGCCGCCCGGCCCTGGTCGTGGGCTTCGCCGCCGAGACCGAGAACCTGATCGCCAACGCCATCGACAAGCGCAAGCGCAAGGGCTGCGACTGGATCGTCGCCAACGACGTCTCGCCGGCGACCGGCACGTTCGGCGGCGAGCGCAACACCGTGCACCTGATCAGCGCCGCCGGCGTCGAGGATTGGCCGACCCTGGCCAAGGACGATGTCGCATCGCGGCTGGCCGCGCGCATCGCCCTGCATTTCGTCGTGCCACCCACGGCCAAGGCCGCCGAGTAGGGACGATGACGGGGGCCGAGATCGTCGAGATCGAGCTGGTGCGCCTTGCCCACGCGCGCGATCTGCCCTTGCCCGACTATGCGACGCAAGCCGCCGCCGGCGCCGACCTCCTGGCTGCCATCGACGGCGAGATCGAGCTGGGGCTGCTCGACCGGCGGATCGTGCCGACCGGGATCTCGATCGCCCTGCCGCCGGGCTTCGAGGCCCAGGTCAGGCCGCGCTCGGGCCTGGCGGCCCGGTACGGCGTGACAGTGGCCAATGCCCCCGGCACCATCGACGCCGATTATCGCGGCGAGATCGGCGTGATCCTGGTCAATCTCGGCAAGGAGCCGTTCCGCATCACGCGCGGCATGCGGATTGCACAGCTGATCGTCGCCCGGCATGCCCGCGCGGTGTGGCGTGAAGTGAGTGAGCTCGAACGCACGGCGCGCGGTGCGGGCGGGTTCGGTTCGACAGGAGTATCGACCGGGTCGTCGAAAGTCGCCTGACAGAGGAAACCGGGGATGCCTCGGCTCAGCAAGAAAACCATGTTCGCCATCGAGGCGGTCCTCGACGTGGCGTTCCATGTCGGCGAGCACCCGGTGCGCAGCGGCGACATCACCGAGCGCCAGCGCATTCCCAAGCGCTATCTCGAGCAGGTGCTGCAGCATCTGGTGCGAGCCGGCATCCTGAGCGGCAAGCGCGGGCCGCGCGGCGGCTATCGCCTCGGCCGCGACCGAAAGCGCATCACGCTGGGCGAGGTGGTGCGGGTGGTGCGCAACCTCGAGGCCGAGACCGAGCCCTCCGATCCGGCGATCGGCTCGCCGCTCGCCCACGAGATCGTGTGGCCGATGTGGGAGACCATGCGCGAGCGCATGATGACCCAGCTCGACAGCATCACCATCGAGGATCTTTGCCAGGCCGCCCATGCCAAGGGCCTGACCGGGCCGGCGAATCGCCAGACCGACCGTCGCGCGGTTTGAATGAGCAGCTTCGTCGCTCGAGGGAGCCGGCGCCACGATCTCTTTGCTGGGAGCGCGCCACTCACAGGCGCTGACTCGACTTTGGCCGGTCGACCAGGGTCCTCATCCTGAGAGGATGTTCGGCCGGTTCCGGCAGGCCGCAATGTGCTCTAGTGTCCGCCGGTTCATCGACCCGGAGGAATGAAATGGCGAGAGCCAAGAAGACGGCGAAACCCAAATTGGCGAAGGCACGGGCGGCGGCGAAGCCCAAGGCCAGCCCGCGCAACAGGAAGCTCTACGACGAGGGCATGAAGGTGCGCAAAGCCGTGCTCGGCGCGGGCTACGTCGACACGTCGATGGCGAGCGCCGACGATTTCATGATGTCGTTCCAGGACATCACCACCGAGTATGCTTGGGGCTATGTCTGGACGCGGCCGGGCCTGTCGCGCAAGACGCGCTCGATGCTCAATCTCGCCATGCTGGCCGCGCTCAACCGCGGCCCCGAGCTCAGGCTGCACGTCAATGGCGCACTCAACAACGGCCTGACCAAGGAGGAGATCAAGGAAGTGTTCCTCCAGGTCGCGATCTACTGCGGCATCCCGGCCAGCCTCGACGCCTTCAAGACCGCCCGCGACGTGTTCAAGGAACGCGGCGTCTGAGCCGAAAGCCGAGGCGGGCGAGGCTGCGAGGCGCTCTGCGTCAGGTCGAATGCCCACTGGGGTTGCGCCACGGCATTGATGGCGCCGAGCACCCCGCCGCGCGATGCCCATGAAAGCGATATCGTCGACGGCCGCGACTTGGCGGCCGTCGATGCCGAGCACGATCTTTCCCGCCAGCACGATTCTCAGGACCGACCCATGACCACGCTTGCTCCGCCCGCCACCATCGCCTTCATCGGCCTCGGCATGATGGGCCGCCCGATGGCGGCCCGGCTCGCCGAGGCGGGCTTCAAGCTCCGGCTCTACGACCTGTCGCAGAGGGCGGTCTCGGACTTCGTCGGTGCGCATCCATCGGCGCTCGCCACGGCATCGCCCAAGGCGGCGGCGCAGGGCGCCGATGCGCTGATCACGATGCTGCCCGACGGCAAGGTGGTGCGTCAGGTGGTGATCGAGGGCCGCGACGCGGCGCGCGAAGGCCTGGCACCGGGCGCGCTGGTTGTCGACATGAGCTCGTCGAACCCGGTCGACACCCAGAAGCTCGCGCGCGACCTCGCCGCATCGGGCGTGGCCCTGCTCGACGCCCCGGTGTCGGGCGGCGTGCGCCGGGCGGTCGACGGCTCGCTCAGCATCATGGTGGGCGGCGCGGCCGCCGACCTCGAGCGCGCCCGCCCGGTGTTCGGGGCCATGGGCAAGACCATCACGCTGTGCGGCCCGGCCGGCGCCGGGCATGCGCTGAAGGCGCTCAACAACTATTTGTCGGCGGCCGGCCTCGTCGCCATGTGCGAGGCCTTGGTGGTCGGCGAGGCGTTCGGGCTCGATCCGGGCACCATGGTCGACGTGTTCAACAGCTCGACCGGCAAGAGCAACGCCACCGAGGTCAAGGGGCGCCAGTTCGTCGTCTCGCGCACCTTCGCCGCCGGCTTCACCGCCGGCCTGATGGCCAAGGATTTGCGCACGGCGGGCGAGGTCGCCCGCCATCTCGGGCTCGGCATGCCGGGCCTCGAGCAGGCGGTAGGGTACTGGGCCGATGCCGTCGGCAAGCTCGGGCCGGCCGCCGACCACACCGAGATCTTCCGCTACGCCGAGATGCTGGCCGAGGAGGGCAAATGACCGACGCTTTCACGCTCGATGGCACCTACATCCATCTGCGGCCCGACGAGAGCGCCGCCGCGATGCCGGGCGGCGCCGCGTTCTGGGCCGGCATCGCCGACCGTCGCGACCTCGACCAGGGCCGCCTGATGGGCAGCACCCGCCAGAGCGCCGACTGGGACCACTGGGAGCGCCACCCCGCCGGCGACGAGATCCTGGTGCTTCTGTCGGGTGAGATGGAGGTGGTGCTCGACACCCCCTCCGGCGAGCAGCGGGCGAAGCTCTCGCCCGGCCAGACCTTCATCGTGCCCAGGGGCGTCTGGCACCGCGGCATCGTCACCAAGGCTGGCGAGCTGATGTTCGTAACTCCGGGCGCCGGGACGGAGCATCGGCCCGTTTAGCCCCATCGCGCTGGCGCTTGTCGTCGACTACGGCCATCAGGCGCTCCCTCTGCGTCATCAGGCGCCTTGAGCTGCGGCAGGTCGTACCGGCTCGCCGCATCGTGCACCAGTCAGCTTTCGCTCCCCCGTTTGGCGATGCCGCGCAGGATGAAGGCCGCGGCCACCGCCAGGACCGGCACCATGAACAGCGACATGCTGGCCCCCATCGGCAGGTTGCCGCCCAGGATGCCGACGAGGAACGTCGCGGTGCCCAGCACCTGGGTCGTGCCGAGCGGGCCGCCATTGGTCAGCACGGCAACGATGGTGAAGCCGGCGAAGCTGCCGATCAGGGAGAACAGCATGGTGATGGCGACGATGTTTCGCGTCATCGGCCAGGTCACGTAGCGCGTGCGTTGCCACCACGAGGCGCCGTCGATCGACGCCGCCTCGTAGAGCTCCTCGGGTACCGACTTCAACGCTGCCAGGTACATGATCATGAAGAACGGGGCGCCCATCCACACGCTCACCAGGACGACGGAGAAGCGCGCCCATCCGGTCTCGCCCAGCCAGAGGATGCGATCCATGCCGAGGTGCTCGAGGATCCAGTTGAAGGCGCCGAAGGACGGATCGTAGAGCAACCGCCAGGCGAGGATGCTCATGGCCGGCGGGATGACCCACGGCACCAGGAGCATGCCGCGCCACTTGCGCTGGCCGCGGCTCGGGATGACGTGCATGAAATGGGCAGCCACGAAGCCGATGATCGCCTTCAAGGCGACGGCAGCGATCGACAGCAGGCAGGTCTGGTAGACGATCATCCAGAACCTGTCGCGGCCGAGCAGGAAGGCGAAATTGTCGAGCCCGACGAACCTGGTCATGCTCCGGTCGAGCATCGACAGCCAGATCGCGTAGCCGGCGGGGTAGGCGACGAGCGTGAAGACCAGCGTGATCAGCGGCAGCGTCATCAGGAAGGCGATGGTCGATCTGCGCTGCATGAGCCTGTGCAGGCTGCCGCGGCCCTTGGGTTCACCGGCCTGCCGCCGGCGCGCGGCCGCGTCGTCCCGCACGCCGGACGACCGCGCGTGCTTCGCTTCAGTCATGGGCCGAAATCAGACCGCCCGGTAGGGCCGGCGAGCCGGCGCCTATGTCTTGGGCGTATAGCCACGCCGGCAAGCGTTGTAGGAATAGGTCAGATAGAATGGGCGGGCTCCGGTGCCCGGAGTGAGCGTAAGGTAGAACTCTCTATTCTTGTTGTCTTTGCTGACAATCCTTCCAGAGCCATCAGGCTGCAACCCCTTCAATTCGACAGTGAAAGAGCTGTTCGGCGCTCGGCTCGCGGTCGTGAAGGTGAGCTTGTCGCCCCTTATGTCGACCTGCCCCTCAGTCGGCCAAGCCCATTCCGGCATGGGAACCGACCCGCCGGCGCAGTAGGACGAAGTGCTCTCTTCCAGCTTGCCATAGGCAGCCCACGTCGCGTCGGTCGAGCTGGAGGTGGCCGCGCTGGAGATGTGAGAAGCGCCCGCCAGCCCGATCAGTGCCGCGAGCAACAATCCTGTCCTCATCATTGTCTCCCTGGGTCGTCGGCTCCAAAGCTTCTCTTTCCTGAGCCTTGCGTCAAGGAAACTGGTCGACTTTCGAGCTGACGCGATCGGCGGCCTTTGACAGGCGCCTGCCCACCCTGTACATAGCCGCCGCCCAGGGCCCTTGGCGCCGCCTCCCCGGTGGTGATCGACGGGGTCCACCTTGAACGACACAGCGCAATTCTACGATGACCGCACCAGCGGTCGGGGCGCGTGCGTCATTATCCCCACCTCAGACTGAAGTCCCATGAACCTCCAGGAACTCAAGATCAAGAAACCGCCCGAGCTGCTCGCCTTTGCCGAGGAGCAGGGTGTCGAAGGCGCGGCGATGATGCGCCGCCAGGAGCTGATGTTCGCCATCCTCCAGAAGGTGGCGGCGGCCGACCAGGCGATCTTCGGCGTCGGCACCATCGAGGTCGCGCCCGACGGCTTCGGCTACCTGCGCTCGATGGAAGCCAACTACCTGCCCGGCGCCGACGACATCTATGTCAGCCCGACCCAGGTGCGGAAGTTCGGGCTGCGCACCGGCGATACCGTCGAAGGCGAGATTCGCGCGCCCAAGGACGGCGAGCGCTACTTCGCCATGGTGCAGATCAACAAGATCAATTTCGACGATCCCGACTCGCTGCGCCATCGCATCAACTTCGATTCGCTGACCCCGCTCTATCCCGACGAGAAGCTGAAGCTAGAGATGGACGGCGGCGCCGCTGTCATGGCGCCGACCATTTCCGAGGAGCAGAGCAGCCCGCGCGCCACCTCGTCGGGCCGCGTCGGCACCCGGCGGACCGGCACGCTGACCAAGAAGGCCTCGACCAGCACGCCGCAGCAGCAGCTCGACATCTCGACCCGAGTGATCGACCTGATCGCGCCGATCGGCAAGGGCCAGCGCGCCCTGATCGTGTCGCCGCCGCGCACCGGCAAGACGGTGCTGCTGCAGAACATCG
>LNFM01003577.1_pt1 | contig 32898 bp, 32 predicted proteins | sample 596031 | NCBI WGS metagenome assembly LNFM01 (sample SAMN04254537, study PRJNA301005) | activated carbon metagenome | isolation source: dual media filters at the Ann Arbor, Michigan drinking water treatment plant | place: USA: Ann Arbor | reverse complement strand
GTTCGTCGAGATCACCACGGCCGGCATCCGCGAGAGCCACGTGCACGACGTGCAGATCACCAAAGAAGCGCCCAACTACCGCATGGAATGAGCGCACACCGATGACACCCAGCGACAGCGGCGCCGCCCCCGGGCCCGCCCCCGCACCTCCCGGCGCGCCCGCCGCCGAGCCTCGCACCGCGGCCATGCGCTTCATCATGCTGGTGGTGCTGCTCGACATGCTGGCCATCGGCGTCATCGTGCCGGTGCTGCCGGCGATGGTCGGCCAGTTCACCAGCGACCCGTCGCAGCAGACCTACTGGTACGGCGTCGTCACCTTCTCGTTCGCGCTGGCCAGCTTCTTCGGCGCGCCCATCCTCGGCGCGCTGTCCGACCGCTACGGCCGGCGTCCGGTGCTGCTGCTGGGCTTCTGCGGCCTGGCGCTGAACTTCTTCATGACCGCGCTGGCCACCTCGCTGTGGATGCTGATCTTCTCGCGCGTGATCGGTGGCGCCATGCAGGCCAATGCCGCGGTGGCCAACGCCTACGTGGCCGACATCACCGAACCGAAGGACCGCGCGCGACGCTTCGGCATGCTGGGCGCGATGTTCGGCATCGGCTTCATCCTGGGCCCGGTGATCGGCGGCCTGCTGGGCGGCATCAACCTGCAGCTGCCTTTCTTCCTGGCCGGCGGCCTGGCCCTGCTGAACCTGGCCTACGGCTTTTTCGTGCTGCCGGAGTCGCTGGCCAGCGACAAGCGGCGCGCGTTCTCGTGGGGTCGCGCCAACCCGGTGGCGGCCTTGAAGCAGCTCGCCGGGCTGAAGGACGTCGGCCTGCTCGTGGGCGTGCTGGCCTGCGTGGGTCTGGCGCAGTTCACGCTCTACACCACCTGGGTGCTGTACACGACCTTCAAGTTCCACTGGGGCCCCACCGAGAACGGCTGGAGCCTGTTCGCCGTGGGCATCGTCTCGGCCCTCGTGCAGGGCGGCCTGCTGGGCCTGCTGCTCAAGCGCTTCTCGGCGCAGCGGCTGGCTGTGTTCGGCCTCGTCTCGTCGACGCTGGCCTACATGTTCTGGGGCCTGGCCACCGAAGGCTGGCACATGTACGTGGTGATCTTCGCCAACCTGCTGGGCGCGGCAGTGGCCGCCACGCTGCAGAGCCTGATCTCCGGCGCGGCCGATGCCACGCACCAGGGCCAGACCATGGGTTCGGTGAGCTCGCTCAACAGCCTGATGGCCGTCATCGCGCCGGCCTTCGGCGCCCCGCTGCTGGCGGCGGTGTCGCACCTGCCCGCCGGTGACTGGCGGCTGGGCACGCCGATGTACTTCTGTGCCGCGCTGCAGGCGCTGGCGCTGGTGCTGGCCCTCGTCCACTTCCGCAACGCGAGGCGCACGCGCCTGGCCACGGCATCGTGACGTGAACCACCCCCTACGCGCTTCGCGCGCCCCCTCAAGGGGGCAACGCCAGCGGCCCGGCGAAGCCGGTTCCGCGGCGTTTGCTGGACCCTATCTGGCCTGTGCGTCGCGAGTGGCGCACAGTGCAATGGACCACTGACATGATCCTCGACTTCGGCTCCCAGGTCACCCAGCTCATCGCGCGTCGCGTGCGCGAGGCGCACGTGTACTGCGAGATCCACCCCAACGACGTCAGCGAAGCCTTCATCCGCGACTACGCGCCCAAGGGCATCATCCTGTCGGGCAGCCACGCCAGCACCTACGAAGAGCACGACCTGCGCGCGCCCGACGTGGTGTGGCAGCTGGGCGTGCCGGTGCTGGGCATCTGCTATGGCATGTTCACCATGGCCGTGCAGCAGGGCGGGCAGGTGGAGGCCAGCACGCACCGCGAGTTCGGCTACGCGGAGGTGCGGGCGCACGGCCACACGAAGCTGCTGAAGGACATCCAGGACTTCGCAACGCCCGGACCTGAGGGGAAGAGCCACGGCATGCTGAAGGTGTGGATGAGCCACGGCGACAAGATCACCGCGCTGCCGCCCGGCTTCAAGCTGATGGCCAGCACGCCCAGCTGCCCCATCGCCGGCATGGCCGACGAGAGTCGCGGCTACTACGGCGTGCAGTTCCACCCCGAGGTGACGCACACCGTGCAGGGCCGCGCCCTGCTCGAGCGCTTCGTGCTCGGCATCTGCGGCGCACGGCCCGACTGGGTGATGCGTGACCACATCGAAGAAGCCGTCTCGCGCATCCGCGAGATGGTCGGCAAAGAAGAAGTCATCCTGGGCCTGAGCGGCGGCGTCGATTCCAGCGTGGCCGCCGCGCTGATCCACCGCGCCATCGGCGACCAGCTGACCTGCGTCTTCGTCGACCACGGGCTGCTGCGCCTGAACGAAGCGACGATGGTGATGGACATGTTCGTCGGCCGCCTGCACGCCAAGGTGGTCCACGTCGACGCCAGCGACCAGTTCCTGGGCCACCTGGCCGGCGTGAGCGACCCCGAGGCCAAGCGCAAGGTCATCGGCCGCGAGTTCGTCGAGGTCTTCCAGCGCGAGGCGAAGAAGCTGCAGAACGCCAGGTGGCTGGCCCAGGGCACGATCTACCCCGACGTCATCGAGAGCGGCGGCGCGAAGACCAAGAAGGCCACCAGCATCAAGAGCCACCACAACGTCGGCGGCCTGCCCGCCACGCTGGGCAGCCGCTGCGCGACCTGTTCAAGGACGAGGTGCGCGAACTGGGCGTGGCGCTGGGCCTGCCGCACGAGATGGTCTACCGCCACCCCTTCCCCGGCCCGGGCCTGGGCGTGCGCATCCTGGGCGAGGTCAAGCGCGAGTACGCCGAGCTGCTGCGCCGAGCCGACGCCATCTTCATCGAGGAACTGCGCGGCACCGTCGACCACGCCAGCGGCAAGAGCTGGTACGACCTGACCAGCCAGGCCTTCGCCGTGTTCCTGCCCGTCAAGAGCGTGGGCGTGATGGGCGACGGCCGCACCTACGACTACGTGGTGGCGCTGCGCGCCGTGCAGACCAGCGACTTCATGACCGCGGACTGGGCCGAGCTGCCCTACGCGCTGCTGAAGAAGGTCTCCAGCCGCATCATCAACGAGGTGCGCGGCATCAACCGCGTGGCCTACGACGTGAGCAGCAAGCCGCCGGCGACCATCGAGTGGGAGTGAGCCATCGTCGCCCCGCGAGTGTCCTGGGCGACGCCGGGTCCCGTGCCTGCGCGCAGCGCAGGCGCGTTCCTTACCGCACCAGCTCGACCTTGCGCGCCGGCCGCTTGAGCGTCACCTTGGCCTGGCCCTTCGCAGCGACGACCTGAACGTCGATGCGCTGGATGCGCCTGTAGGCCTCGAACAGGCCGACGTCCAGCGTGCGCAGCGCCTCGGGCTTCGTGCAGGTGAAATCGTAGCGGGCATCGAGGTCGGCATGTCCATCCTTGGTCTCCGGCTTGGCCCCGGGTTCGAGCACGGGGGCCTGCACCTCGGCCTTGCCCGCCGTGCACTGCGCGGCGGCGTCCAGGGCGAACAGCGGCGCGCCCTTGTTCGGACTGCGCAGCCGGGTCAGCACATCGGCCGCCGCCTTGCGTTCGGCATCGCTGCGCGGTGCGCGCTCGAAGCCGAGCAGGTTGTCCAGCGGCGCCTCCATGGCGATGCTGAGCTTGTTGCCTTCGATGGCCACGTCGAGCTTGACGACGCCGTGTTCATGGGCCTTGCCGGCGGCCCATGCCGTGCCTGCGCTCCCGCCGAGGGCGAGGGCAGTGATGATGATCAGTCGGGGCAGGGCGGGGCGGTGCATGGGAGCTCCTTGTGCAGGGTGGGTGGAGTGGAGGTCAGCCTTGCAGGGCAGAGGCCAGGCTGCGCGCGTTGTGCTCGACGAGCTGCAGGTAGGTCGCGGCCGGGCCGCCGGGCGCGGACAGCGCGTCGGAGTACAGCGTTCCCCCGATGCGCACGCCGCCCTCCCGGGCGATGCGCTCGACGAGGCGAGGGTCGCTGATGTTCTCGAGAAAGACCGCGCGCACGCCGTCCTTCCTGATCTGGCGGATCAGTCGTGCCACGGCGGCTGCCGAAGGCTCGCTGTGCGTGGTCCAGCCTTGCGGCGCCAGGAAGTCGACGCCGTAGGCGGCGCCGAAGTAGCCGAAGGCGTCGTGCGAGGTGATGACGCGGCGTTGCGCGCGCGGCACCGCGCCCAGCCACTCGCGCACGCGGGTGTCGAGTCGATCGATGCGCGCCACGTAGTCGGTGTTGCGCCTCGCTACCTCGTCCCGCCGGTCAGGCCAGCGCCCGGCGAAGGCGGCACTGATGTTGGCCGCGTAGCGGCGCGCCAGGGCCAGGTCCTGCCAGACGTGGGGATCCTTGTCGTGGTGGCCGCCGCTGCGCGGCTGGATGCCCTGGGTGGCGACGGCGACCTGGCCGCGGTAGCCCGAGACCTTGACCATGCGCTCGATCCAGCCTTCGAACCCCAGACCGTTGACCAGCACGAGGTCGGCCTGGGCCAGGCGCTTGCCGTCGGCCGGGCTGGGCTGGTAGACGTGCGCGTCGGAGTCGGGCCCGACCATGGACGACACCTGCACGCCCGTGGGCGCCAGTTCCTGCGCGATGTCGGCCAGGATGGAGAAGCTGGCCACGACGCGCGCTGCCGGGCCTTGCGCTCGCAGCGCCGGCGGAAGAAGTCCCAACAGCGTGGCGGCGGCCAGGCCCAGGGTGTTGCGGCGGGTCGGTGTCATGGTGTTCAACGGGCGAAGTGGAAAGACGCGCGCAGGCGCCGGGTGACGATGCCGTCGCGGGTGCCGAACAGCACCGACACGATGTAGGCCGCGCCGCAGACCAGCACGATGCAGGGGCCCGAGGGCAGTTCGGCGTGATAGCTCAGCAGCAGGCCGGCCGCGCCCGAGGTGGCGCCGATGGCCACCGACCAGGCCGCCATCGCCGGCAGGCTGGCCACCCAGAAGCGCGCGGCGGCGGCGGGCAGCATCATCAGGCCCACCGCCATCAGCGTGCCCAGGGCCTGGAAGGCGCTGACCAGGTTGGCCACCAGCAGCACCAGCAGCAGCATGTGCGCACGCGCACCGGGCCCGCCCACGCTGCGCAGGAAGCCGGGGTCGAAGCTCTCCAGCACCAGCGGCCGGTACATCAGCGCCAGCGCCCACAGCGTGAGGCTGGCCACCACCGCGATCTGCAGCAGCGCCACGTCGTCCACCGCCAGCACGCTGCCGAACAGCATGTGCATCAGGTCGACCTGGCTGCCGCGCAAGGACACCAGCAGCACCCCCAGCGCCAGCGCGATCAGGTAGAAGGCCGCGAAGCTCGCGTCTTCGCGCTGCGGCGTGCTGCGGGTCACGAAGCCGGCCGCCAGCGCCACCGCCAGCGCGGCGACGAAGCCGCCCAGGCTCATGGCGGGCAGCGACAGGCCCGCAAGCAGGAATCCCGCCGCCGCGCCCGGCAGCACGGCATGCGCCATGGCGTCGCCCACCAGGCTCATGCGGCGCAGCACCAGCACGCATCCGATCGGGGCACAGCCCAGCGACAGCGCCAGCGTGGCCACCAGTGCGCGGCGCATGAAAGGGAACTCGATGAAGGGTTCCAGCAGGGACGCAAAGAGAGGGCTCATGCCGACACCTGGCAGCGCGGCGCCGCTTCATCCCAGGCCTCGGCCATCTGCCGCGCCTTGAACAGGTGCTCGGCCTTCAGCACCTCGGCCGTCGGCCCCCAGGCCACGCGCTCGCGCGCCAGCAGCAGCACCTGCTCGAAGTGCTCGCGCACCTGCTCCAGGTCGTGCAGCACCGCGATCACCGTGCGCGCCTCCCGCTTCCAGCGATGCAGCAGGGCCAGCAGGTCGGCCGTGGTGCGGGCGTCGATGGCGTTGAACGGCTCGTCGAGCAGGATCAGCCCCGCGTCCTGCACCAGCACACGCGCGAACAGCACGCGTTGGGCCTGGCCGGCCGACAGTTCGCCCAGCCAGCGCTGCCCGAAACCGCCCAGGCCGACGGCCGCCAGCGCTTCGTCGATGCGGCTGCGATCTTCGCTCTTCAGGCCACCGAAGCTGCCGATGCGCGACCACAGGCCCATGGCCACGACTTCGTGCACGCGCACGGGGAAGCTGCGGTCCAGGGCCGAGGCCTGCGGCAGGTAGGCCACGCGCAGCGCAGGGCTGCGCTCGATGTGTCCTTCGAAGTCGCTGATGGTGCCGCCCATCGCGCCGAGCAGCGAACTCTTGCCCGCGCCGTTGGGGCCGACCACGGCCGTCAACTGGCCGGCGCCGAAGGCGCCGCTGAGGTGATGGACGGCAGGATGCCCGCGGTAGGACACGGTCAGGTCGTGCAGCCGCACCGCCGCCTCGGTGCCGCCCGGGCCGGAGGCGGTCGTCATGCCAGGGCCCAGAAGACAGCCAGCCACATCGTGGCGACGACCACCGTGGCCCAGAACAGGCGCACGCCCGCACCGGCGGTCAGCACGCCGCCCCCTCGACGTCAGGGCGTGCGCTCAGCCTCGGTGCCGGTGTCCCGCGCTGGAGGCCGTGCCGTGTGCCGCGTGTGGCGCGGCCCGCACACGCTTCGCCGCAGGCGCGCATTCCTTGCAGCGTCCATACAGCGTCAGGTCGTGGTCTTCCACTGTGAAGCCCTGCGGCGCCAGGCGCGACAGATCGCCCGGGCAGGCATGCACGTCGAAGACGCGCTGGCACTGCCTGCACTGGAAGTGGTGGTGGTGCTGGTGCCTGGCCAGTTCGAAGCGCGGGTTCTCCCCGGGCAGGTTCACCGCCTGCAGCTCGCCTTCCTCCACCAGCCCCTTGAGGTTGCGGTACACGGTGGCCAGGCCCAGGCCCGGCACGGCCTGTTGCGCGGCGTCGAGCACTTCCTGCGGCAGCAAGGGCCGGTCGGCCTGGGCGATGGCCTCGCGGATGGCGCTGCGTTGGCGGGTGTTGCGTTCCATCCATGAAGGGTACCGGAAGTGAAGGGCGGTGATCCGGCGGGCTGGGCCCGCGGTCTTGTCCAAGGTCGGTCACGGGACCCAGTCGTCCGCCGCCGGGGCCGCGAAACGGGGCAAGGCAGCCAGCGCGGCGGGTTCGAACCGCTGGTCGAGGAAGAGCTTCGGGTAGTAGAACTCGCGCAGCTGCGCATGGAAGGCCCGCACCCTGGCCTCATAGGCCAGCGACGCCCGCAGGTCGGTCCTGGCCAGGGCTTGCAGCGCGCGTTCCAGCAGCACGGGCGGCGCGATGAAGGCCAGCCGGCCGGCCAGCCGGTCGCGTGCCAGGCGGCCTGCGGTGTAGGCCTCAGAAAGCGCCTGCGCCTGCTGGTCGCCCACCTGCTGGAAGGCGTAGTACCACTTCCACTCGAACGGCCGCTCGACGGCCGTGTGGGCCGCCCACTGCGGGTGGCGGTCGACGAAGGCCGTCATCGTCTTGGCCTTGGGCAGGTCCCAGGCGTCGTTGACCGCCTCGCGCTGGGTCATGATGATGTCGGCGCCCGAGGGCACGGGCACGGCGCGGTCGATGGCCATGCGGCCTGCAGCCGGGACGATGACCGCCAGCAGGATCCACAGGGCCAGCAGCGTGGCCAGGATCACTTCCCCGGTCTGTCGCCACGCCGCCAAGGCCGCGCAGACCCCCGTCCACAGCAGCAGGTAGACCAGCAGCAGGGCGCAGGCCGCCAGCAGCGTCGGTGCAGACGTGCCGCCCAGGGTGCCGGCCACCAGCAGCGGCAGCGCAGCGCAGGCGAACACACCGCCGGCCCGCAGACCGGCACGCAGCTGCCACAGCCGCGCCGGGTGTCCTGCGGTGGCGGCCAGCAGGTCGTGCCGGCCGGCCCTTCGCTCGCTGGCGCGCAGATCGTGCAGCAGCACGATCAGCACCAGCGGCAGCACGAAGGCCGCCAGGAAGGCGAAGTCGAAGCGTCCGACCAGGGCCAGCACGGGATGGCCGGCATCGCGCTCGTGGATCTGCCCTTCCAGCGCCAGCATGCGCACGCGGTGCTTCCACGCCGTGTCGTCCCGGCGGCCCAGGGCGGCGAAGGCGAAGTCCGATGGCGGATCGACCGTGAGGTGGAAGCTGTAGTACGCGGCGCCGCCCCAGTCCTTCTGCGCCTTCAGCACGGCCGTGCGGTCGGCGCGATCGGCTTCGATCAGCCGTGCGATCGTCGCCCGCTGCTGGCCGACTTCCGACAGGCCCGCCGACACGGCCCCGACCGCCAGGCACAGCACCACCACCCACCAGGCCCACACCGAGCGGTCGCGTGCCATGAAGGCGGCCTCGCGGCGCACCGCAGGCCACAGGCTCGAGGACGACGGCCGCGCCGTCATGGCTCGAGCCTGCCGCCGGCCCAGAAGCCGGCCCCCAGCAGCAGCGCGCACCAGGTGCACAGCATCAGCCCGGAGGGCAGGGCCCGGGCGACGCGGATGCCGGCGGCGTCGGGTTCGAAGGCGAAGCGGTCCAGCAGCTGCCAGTTCGCGGCGTCCACGCGGGTGCGCTCCTCGGCCTGCGCGTCGCCTCTGCGCCGGACGTCGTCGCTGTAGGCCAGCTTTTCGGCATGCAGGCGGTTCAGGCCCTGCACGAAGGCGTAGCGCAGGCCCTCGGCCTCCTGCAGGAATCGGTGGTGGTGCGCGAGATCGGTGCCGGCCAGGGCGCGCGAAGCTTCTGCCACGGCGAGCAGCGGGCTGAACCAGCCCTGGCCTGCCAGCACCTTGGCCTGCCGGGTCTCCGCGGCCCTCTGCGCCCGGGCGTAATGGTTCAACGTGTCGGTGAGCCGTTGCTCGCTCACCTGCGCCACGACACCGCGCAGGTTGACGGGCAGGTCCTCGACCCGCTGCACGCCATGCTTGACCAGCAGGTCGGCGCGCAACTGCGCGAAGGCCGGGTCGTTGGCGTTGTGGCCGTCGCCCAGCTTGCGCAGGTCGTTCAGCATCGCCAGATCGGTCTCGAGCTTGCCGGCCATCGGCGCGGCGTTGGCGGCCGCGCTGACGGCCACGGCCGGCAGCACCAGCGTCAGGGCGATCCACAGCGTCGCCAGGGACGCGAGCACCGTCGATCGGCGCTGGATCAACGCAGAAGCCAGCAAGGCCAGCGCGCCCCAGACCGCCAGGTACACCAGGTGAACGCCCAGCAGCGCCCAGGCGGCCGCCGGTTCCTCGCCGGTCCGGACGGCCAGGCCCGCGCTCAGCGCCAGAGGCAGCAGCAGCACGGCCACGAAGGACAGCAGCGCCAGCGCCTTGCCGGCCAGCAGCACCCGGCCCGGCGTGCCCTGGGCCAGCAGGGCGGCGAGCGTGGCGGCTTCGCGTTCCCGCGCGATCAGGCCGTGGCCCAGCAGAATCACCAGCAGCGGCCCGAACAGCTGGTAGACCATCGCCGGGGTCAGCCCGCTGAGCGCGCCCAGATCGGCGCTGGCGCCGGACGCGGCGAACATGGCGGTGTTCTGCCGGTGGCCTTCCAGAAAGATCGACTGCCCCGTGACCGTGTCCAGCCCCGGGTCGAACCGGGCCAGCGGCGGCGGCGTGCGAAAGACGTAGTGCCCGTAGTGCACCATGCGGTGCGGGTGGCGGTCGGGCTGGGACAGGAACGCCGCCTCGGCCTCGGCCTGGTGGTGCGCGCGCTCCGCCGCTTCGCCCTGCATGCGCAGCGTGGTCAGCACCGTGGTCGCCATCAGCAGCGCGGCCAGCAGCAGCGCCGCACCCCAGGCCAGGCGCGAGCGCAGCCAGTAGCGCCACTCGGCGCCGGCGATGACCAGCAGCGGTTTCACGCAGCCGCCTTCGCAGAGAAGGCGCGATGCACGGTCTCGGTGTCGATGCGGCCGCCGGCGGGTGCCGTGAACTGGTCCACCAGGTGCCCGCCACGCAGCAGCCCGATGCGGTCGGCCACCTGGCAGGCGCCGTAGACGTCGTGCGTCACCATCAGGATGGCCTTGCCGGCATCGGCCAGTCCGCGCACCAGGTCGTGGAACTCGTCGATGGCCAGGGGGTCCAGCCCCGAGGTCGGCTCGTCGAGCAGCAGGATGTCCGTGTCGCGCAGGATGGCCAGCGCAATGGCCACCTTCTGGCGCATGCCCTTGGAGTACTGCCGCATCCGGAGGCTGCGTGCGTCGGTGCCCAGCGAGACCTGGTCCAGTGCAGCGTCGATGTCGTCGTCGCTGCGTTGAAGGTCCGCCAGTTGCAGGAAGTAGCGCAGGTTCTCTCGCGCGTCCAGGTGTTCGTACAGCGACGCGGCTTCCGGCAGGTAGGCCATGGCACGGCGTGCCGCCACCAGGTCGTCGCCGACGTCCTGGCCGTTGACGAGCACGCGGCCGCTGGAGGCGGGCAGGAAGCCGAGGAAGGTCGCCAGCGTCGTCGACTTGCCGGCACCGTTGCCCCCCAGCAGGCCGTAGACCTCACCACGGGCCACGGTGAAGCTGACGCCCGACAGCACCTCCTTGCCGGCGCGCAGCACCCGCAGTCGATCGGCCTGCAGCTTCATCGCCGACACGGGGTCAGAACCTGAAGGCCGCCGACACCCGTGCGCTGCGCGGTGTGCCGGGCTGCACCCACAGGGCCGAGAACGAGTTGGTGTAGTAGGTGTCGTCGAACAGGTTGTCGACGTCCAGGCGCAGCGTCGTCGACTTCGTCAGCTCGTAGGCCGCGAAGGCCCGCGCCAGCGTGTAGGCCGGCAGCTTGAAGCTGGTGGTGAACTCGCCCGGGCGCTGGCCCACGTGGACCAGGCCTCCGCCGACCTGCAGGCCGCGACCGGCCAGCGCCATGGACTTCACCAGTTGCAGGCTCAGGCTGTGCCTGGGCACGTTGAGCAGGCGCGTGCCGGCAGGCACCGGCACGCCGAAGTTGGCATCGTTGAAGGTGTTGGAGGTCCTGGCCTCCACGTAGGCGTACGAAGCCCACAGGCTCAGGCCGCTGGCGATCTCGCCCTGCAGGTCGATCTCGAAGCCCTGGCTTCTGGCCTTGCCGATGGCCGCCAGCGTGAACGCGCTGGGGTCGTCGACGACCAGGATGTTCTTCTGCTCGACCTGGAACACGGCCACCGTGGCGTCGATGCCGCCCAGCGAGAACTTGGTGCCGGCCTCGACGGACGTGGACTGGTTGGGCGTGAAGCCCCGGCCCTGCGCGTCCGCACCCGACAGCGGGCGGAAGTTCTGGCCGTAGGTGGCGTACACCGACAGCGCCTCGGCAGCGCGGAAGACGACGCCGAGCTGCGGGCTGGTGCGCGTTTCCTTCTGCGTCGAGACCCGGTTCGTCGCCCGGTTCTCGAGCGTCTGCTCGTAGTCGTCGAAGCGCGCACCGACGCGCAGCTGCACGCGCTCGCTCAGGTCGATCTGGTCCTGCACGAACAGGCCCACCGACTTCTGCGTCTCCAGCTGGCTGGTCAGCGGTGTCGGCGTGGGCAGGCGGTAGCTGCCGTAGACCGGGTTGAAGACGTTGATCGCCTGCTGCTGCGCCGGCGTCGGGTTGCTGGCCAGCGTGGGCGCGCGGGCGCGCAGGAAGACCTGGTCGTTCTCGAACCGGTCGGCGTCGGCACCGAAGATCAGCCGGTGCTGCAGCCCGGCCAGCCGGAAGCGGCCGTTGATCTCGCCGCGCACCACCTGGTATGACGCGTCGTAGTCGCGGAACCGCCGCTGGCGCGTCAGCGTCTGCCCGTCCACCAGCAGGCGCTGGCGGTTGGCCGCCGGTTCGGCCTCGGTCGAGAAGCCTTCGAGCGAGGTCTTGCGCGTGGTGAAGCCCAGCAGGGCGCTCCAGTCCTTGCTGAAGTCGTGCTGGAACTCGAGCTGGTGGCCCTGCGCGTCCGCCTTCAGCGGGCCGTCGCCGGGTTCGCCCAGGAAGCGGCTGGCGGGGATGCGGCCGAGCTGGCCGTTGATCGCCAGCACACCGCGATCGAAGGGGATCTCCTGGTGGCTGAGCTCCAGTTCGTAGACCAGCCTGCTCTGCGGGCTGATGCGCCAGGCCAGCGACGGGCTGATGCCGTGCTTGCGGGTTTCGACGGTGTCGCGGAAGCTGCCCGCATCCTCCGCGAAGCCGACCAGGCGCACGGCGACGGCGTCGGACAGCGGCGCGGTCCAGTCGGCATCGGCCCGGTAGGTCTCGAAGCTGCCGGCGGACAGGCGGAACTCGCCGGCCGTCTTGAAGGTGGGGCGCTTGGTCACCAGGTTCACTGTGCCGCCGGGTTCACCGCGGCCGAACAGCGCCGCGCGCGGCCCCTTCAGCACCTCGACCGACTCGATGCCCGACAGGTCGCGCGGCCCGCCGAAGCCGCGGCCGGCATTGAAGCCGTTCACGAGGTAGTTGCTGGGCAGGTTCTCGTCACCCACGAAGCCGCGCAAGGCAAACCCATTCCACAGTCCGCCGAAATTGTTCTGCCGGGCGACCGACGCCGACAGGTCGAGCGCCTGGGTCAGGTCGACCGCGCCCGAAGCGCGCAGGGTTTCCGCGTCGATGGACTGCTCGGCCTGCGGCGTTTCCAGCCTCTTGAAGTCACCCTGGTAAGCCTGGCGCGTGCCGGTGACGTTGACCGAGTCCTGGCCCACACCCGGGCTGGCTGGCTGGGCCCATGCCGGCAGGGTGAGGGGGGTCGCTGAGAAGAGCATCAGCGCAGCGCAGTGGTGGCGTTTCAAGTAGGAACCTCGGCGTATCGCAAGTGGACGGACAGCGGGTGGTGGGCTGACCCGCTGTCCGCTCGCACTAATGATAACGACTTCCCATGTGCACCAGAGAGGCGTCCCGTTCGAGGCACGTCCCGTGCTCGCCCGGCATGGAGAGGGCTCGCGAGCTCGGCCGATCCCGGACGGAGCAACGGCTCGGCCGCACGGTGCCCGGACACGCACACGCAGGTTCGCGCCGTGCTGTCCGCACGGGTGCATCACGCGCTGCTGGAGATCGCCGGGCCCTGCTGCTGCGCCGGCCCGGCCCCGGCGCTCAGGCCGGGCTGCCGTGCCGCCGCATGAAGTCGCAGAACTTCTGCGTCAAGGCCGGCAGGTGGTCCTTCCAGTCGGGGAAGGGGATCAGGTCCACGTCCTGGTCCTGCAGCGGCAAGGGTGACAGCTCGGCGCCGGGAATCAAGGCGGCGGCCCCCTGGCCGTTCACCGAGGCGTGGGTCCTGTCGTTGCCGGGGACGACCAGCACGGGCAGGCGGTAGGCGCGCAGCTCTTCTTCCGGCACCCCCATCACCGGGCTGATCGGCCCGCTGGTGAAGCGGGCCCGCCAGTGCGACATCACGCGGATGTACTCGGCCGGGTCCATGGCCATCAGGCGCGCGCGGTTGTCGGGGTTCAGCGCCAGCCGCTCCCGGTAGGCCTCGGTGTCGCACACACCGGCCATGCCGCCACGTTCGGCGGCCTCGATGAACTGCCCGTAGTACATGCCGGGCAGGCGGCCGGCCGCGAAGCTGCCGCCGGTCACGCGCATCAGCAGCAGGCCGCGCACGGCCTGCGGGTGGCGCCGCTTCACCATCATCGACAGCCGTGCGCCGGCCGACGATCCGCCGAAGAACGCCGGCAGCGCGCCGTAGTGCGCCATCAGGGCCTGCAGGTCGTCGGCCCAGATCTCCTCCTCGCTGTCTTCGCCGGCGATGAGGATCTCCGACGCGCCGACATTGCGGCGGTCGTGCACCAGCACGCGAAAGCCCTGCTCGGCGATCGACCGGGCCAGCGGCGCCATCTCCAGGTAGCGATGGCGGCCGCCCGAGCTGAGGGCCAGCCACGGGCCCGTGGTGCCGTAGACCTCGTGGAACAGCTTGACCGAGCGGATGGTGAGGATGGGCATGCGCGCCTCAGTCCATCGAGATCTGTGCGCGCTTGCCCAGCGCGGCGTACATGTCGATCTCCCTGGCCATGCGGCTGCTGATGGCGGCCGGGCCTTCGTAGACCGGCGTGACGCCCTGCTCGACGAGCTGCGCGCGGAGGTCGGGGTCCTTCATGGCCTGCTCGATCAACGCAGCCAGTCGGGTCACGATCGCGGCCGGTGTCCTGGGGGGCAGCGAGATGCCCACCCAGGTCTCGAGCACGAAGCCCGGCTTGACCTCGCCGATGGTCGGCACGTTGGGCAGCTGGACGGCGCGAGCCGCGCCCGTCACGCCCAGCGCCTTCAGCGAGCCCGCCTTCACCAGGCCCACCGCCGAGCTGAGCCCCGCCACGGACACGGTGACCTGGCCGCCCATCAGGTCGGTCATCGCCGGGCCCGAGCCCCGGTAGGGCACGTGCACCCAGTCGATGCCGAAGGCTTCCTTGATCATCTCGGCGCTGAGGTGCGACGCCGAGCCGGTGCCGGCCGAGGCGTAGTTGTACTTGCCCGGCGCAGCACGCGAGGCGTCGACCAGGTCCTGCAGGGTGTTGAACGGCGCCTTGCCGTTGACGACCATCACGAAGGGCAGCACGCCGAAGGTGGCGACGTGGCTGAACCCGGCCACGCCGTCGAACAGCGGCTTGCGGCTGAGTGCCGCGCTGACCGGCATGGCGCCGTTGCTCAGCAGGATGGTGTAGCCGTCGGGTGCGGCGCGCGACACCTCGGCCGCGCCCACGGCGCCGCCGGCGCCGGCCTTGGTCTCGACCACGAAGGTCTGGCCCGACAACGCGCCCAGCTTCGTGGCCAGCAGGCGCGCCGGGCCGTCGAAGCTGCCGCCCGGCGGGAAGGGCACGACCAGCTTGACGGGCTTCTCGGGGTACTCCGCAGCGGCTGGCGTGGCCCAGCCGGCCGCCAGCAGCAGCAGGGACAGCGAAGCGGTCAGGGCGCGTCGCCGCGGGGTGAAGTGTCGGAAGGTCATGGTGTGTCTCCGTCGTTGGAATGGGAAGAAGCCGCCGAGAGGATGCGTGCCGGCGTGATGGGCAACTGGCGGATGCGGATGCCGAGCGCGTCGAACACGGCATTGCCGATGGCCGCGGCCGTCGGCCCCTGGGCCGCTTCGCCGGCGCCCAGCGGTGCTTCGCCGGGTTGGTCGATCAGCGACACACGCACGGCTGGCGTCTCGGAAAAGCTCAGGATCGGGTAGTCGGCCCAGCTGCACGAGGTGATGCGGTCGCGCGAGAAGGCGACCTCTTCGTGCAGGGTCCAGCTGCAGCTCTGGATGGCGCCGCCTTCCAGCTGGTTGGCCGCGCCGTCGGGGTTGATCACCAGCCCGAGGTCGGCGGCGATCGAGATGTCCAGCACGCGCACGCTGCGTTCGGCGACGATGCGCACGGCCACCGCGCACCAGGCACCGGTGTTCTTGTAGCGGGCGAAGGCCAGGCCGCGGCCGGTGCCCTCGGCGTCTTGGGTCTTGTCGTGCCACCACGGCGCGGCGTCGACGGCCCGGGCGATGACGGCGCGGGCCCGAGCATCCTTCAGGTGGGCCAGCCGAAAGGCGATCGGATCCTGGCCGCTGGCATGGGCCAGTTCGTCCATGAAGCTCTCGATGGCCCACACATTGCCGTAGCCCCCCAGCGCGCGGATGGCCGAGGTCCTGACCGGCATCTCCAGCAGCCGGTGCGTCACCACGTCCTGCCGCGGAAAGTCGTACAGCGCCACGGCGTTGCGGTCGCTGCCGCCCCCGGCCGACATCGGCGGGTCGAGCGAGATGGGGGCGATGAACGGGTTCTCGATCTGCGAAGCACCCAGGAACGACAGCTGGCCCGGGGCCGAGCGCCCCGGCCGGGCGGTGTAGCCGTTGGCCCAGATGTGGTGCTGCCAGTCGGTCACGCGGCCCTCGGCGTCCAGGTCGGCGGACAGCGCCACCAGGTGCGCGGGACCGAAAGGGCCGCAGCCGAGTTCGTCGGCGCGCGACCACAGCACCCGCACGGGGCGGCCGCCGGCATGGCGCGCCAGCAGCACGGCGTCGAAAGCGACATCGTCGGCCGGGTTGTGGCCGTAACACCCCGAGCCTTCGACGTGGTGGACCACCACGCGCTCGGCATCGCGCGCGGGGTGGTCGCGTCGCAGGTAGACCTGGATGTCGGCCTTCAGGTTGTAGATGCCCTGGCTGTGCGACCAGACCTCCAGCCCGTCGCCATGCCAGTGCGCCAGTGCGCACGACGGTCCGATGGACGCGTGGGCGATGAAGGGGCGCGCGTAGCGGGCCCGCAGCGTCATCGTGGCGGCAGGGGCCTCGCCGTCGCCCAGGCGCTCGACCTGGTGGCGCTGCGACGGGGTGCTGCGAAGGAAGTCGGGCACGCGGGCGCTGTCCGGCATCGAGGCGGGGAGCTCCCAGCGCGCGACTTCGGCCAGCGCAGCGGCGGCCGCCACCGCCTGTTCTTCGCGCTCGGCCAGCACCCCGAGGAAGGAGCCGTCGCGCACCACCGTCACACCGGCAAAGCGCGGCTGCAAGGCGCCGACGTCGACGTCGATCAGCACAGCCGTCGGGTTGGCCATGCGCACCACGCGGCCGTGCAGCACGCCGGGCAGCAGCAGGTCCTGGATGAACACGCGCTGGCCGAACAGCTTGGGCAGCAGGTCGCGGCGGGGCAACGACGTGCCCACCGTGCCGTAGCGCGCGGCGGGCTTGGGCGCGGCCGTGGGCGACACGCCCTGCGCCAGGGCGGCCTGCAGGTCCAGGGTCCAGTAGGTGGCGGTGGCTGCGAAGTGGGCCGCGGGGTGGGCCGCGGGGTGGGCCGCGCGCAGCTGGCCGTCGTCGACTTGCACGGCCTCGGGGGGCAGGTCGTGGCGCGCGCAGAAGGCGCTGACGGCCATCTCGCGCAGCGTCGCACACACCCGCCTCACGGCGTCGCCCGAGTGCTGCACCGACAGGCTGCCTGACGTCACGCCTTCGTCGGGACTGGCGCCGGTGCTGATGGCGGCCAGCCGGATGCGGGCCGGGTCGACGTCGAGTTCCTCGGCGGCGATCTGTGCCAGCGCGGTGCCGATGCCCTGGCCGAACTCGACCTTGCCCACGCGCAGTTCGACCACGCCGTCCTGATCGAGGTTGACCCACTGCGCCAGCAGCGGGTTCTTGTCCAGGCTGCCGCTGGAGAACCCGCGGGCGAGCGGCACCTTGGAGGCTTCGGTCATGCCGCGTGCACCTTCGCGATGGCCTTCATCACCGCCTGCAGGATGCGGTGCTGCGAGCCGCAGCGGCACAGGTGCTTGTCCAGTGCGGTGCGCACCTCCTGCTCGGTGCAGCGCCGTTCGCGTTCGGTGAGCGCCACGGCGGTCATCAGGATGCCGCTGAGGCAGTAGCCGCACTGGCCGGCCTGGGCCTCCATCAATGCAGCTTGGACCGGATGGGGCTGCTCGGGCGTGCCTACACCTTCGGGGGTCCGAACCTGCTTGCCTTCCAGCGCCCACACCTGCAGGTCGCAGGTGGTGGCGGGCTGTCCGTCCACCAGCACCGTGCAGGCCCCGCAGTGGCCTTCGCCGCAGCCCAGCCGCACGCCGGCCAGGCCGAGTTCATTGCGCAGAGCGAAGACCGCCATGCCGTGGGCGGGTGCCTCGCAGCGTCGGGTGCAGCCGTTGACTTCGATCTCCACCACACACCTCTCGAATCGGCCCGGTGCTGGCGGGCCGTCGGCAAGTATTCCAGCCCGGTGTATCGAAGACAATATGACACAAGCTTCAGAGATTATGTCGATTTATAGACAGATTTGGCGAAGCCGACGAAAGCCTTGACGGTGGCCGGCGTGTGCGGCTGCTGATGGTGGTACAGGTACCAGCCGGCATAGGGTGCGCACCAATCGTCGAGCATGGCCACCAGCTGCTTCTGGTCGATGTACGACCGCGCCAGTTCTTCGGCGATGAAGGCGATGCCCACCCCGCGCAGCGCGGCCGACAGCGCGAGGTTGCGCTCCGAGACGATCAAGGGCCCGGTCACCGCGAGCGACAAGGCCTTGCGGCCCTTCTTGAATTCCCACAGGTGCAGGCTGCGGCTGCCATGCGGCCGCCAGTTGATGCAGCGGTGCTGGCGCAGGTCTTCGGGCCGCTGCGGAATGCCGAACTCGGCCACGTAGCCGGGCGAGGCCACGGGGATGTGCCGCAGGGGCGGGCCGATGGGCACCGCGACCATGTGCTTCTCGATGTCGTTGCCCAGGCGCACACCCAGATCGAAGCCCTGGTCGACGATGTTGGTGACGGCGTCGTCCACGGTCACGTCGAGCACGATGTCCGGATAGGCCTGCCGGAAGCGCTCGAGCAGCGGCTCGAGGAAGGTGCGCGCCGCCAGCCGCGGCAGGTGCATGCGCAGCGTGCCGGCCGGTGAACGGCGCAGGCTGTTGACGTCTTCCAGGGCGGCGTCGATCTCCTGCAGCGCCGGCTGCAGACGCTCCATCAGGCGCCTGCCCGCGTCGGTCACCGACAGGCTGCGCGTGGTGCGGTTGAGGAGCCGCACGCCCAGCCGCGCCTCGAGCTGGCGCAGGGTCTGGCTCAGGGCCGATGGCGTGATCTGCAATGCCTGCGCGGCGCTGGTGAAGCTGCCGTGCTCGACGATCTTGGTGAAGGCCTTCAGGTCGAAATAGACGCCGCCGCGCATGCATGTCTCCTCGCTCGCGCGGGTGTGAGTATGTCTCGCAGGACGAAGCCGCCCTGCGGCGGTGGCGCGACGCCGGGGTCGACTACGGGTTCAGCCGCTGGGCCGTCACGCGGCCCTCGGCATTGATGAACACGCGATAGCGGTGGCCATCCTGGCAGCTCGCGATGTGGTCGTCGTCCTTCAGCGCGGTGGCGCTGACGACCTGGCCACACGGCAAGCCCAGCAGGGCGATCACCGAGGTGAGGTCCTTCAGCAGCGCAGCGTCGTCCGCGGCGGCGGCCGGCGACGCCATCGTGGCGGCGGACAAGGCGGCGGACAAGGCAGCGCAAGCGGCGGCGCGCAAGCCGGTGCGCAAAGCGGTGCGCCAAGCGATGCCGCGGGCGGCCCGCCAGACCGTGTCGTTCCCCTGGCGGGTAACGGTGTTCATGCGCATCGCCGGCCCTTGCGCTAGACCGTCGCGAGTTTCGCGGGATCGGACAGGACCGCCCAGATGGACTCGCGCGACGACGCGAGCGCGCTGGCCAGCGGTGGGTCGGCGTCCTGCAACAGCGCGAGTGTCTTCATCACCAGCAGGTCGAACGAGCGCCGCAGTTCGGCCAGCGAGGTCTTGATGCGCCCCTGGTAGAAGGCGCGAAGCCGTTCGAGCAGGTCATCGATCTGGTTCTTCAGCGAGAGCTTGGTGAAGACACCGATGGCCTGCGTTTCCTTCAGCCGGGTCTCGAGGGACTTGAGGTCCATTGGCGGTGGTGACGCGGGCTTGGCGAGCGGCGGCACGGACGGCTGGGCCTTCGCGGGCGGCGCAGCGGGCGCAGGCGATGCCGCAGGCTTTGCCGCAGCCACGACCGCCGGCGCCGCTGGCCTGGGCGCCTTGGCGGCGGTGGAACCCGAGGCAACGGGTGGAGTCGCCCGCGCGGCGGGAACGGGCGCCGCGGCAGCGGCCACCCCCGCCGCTGACGGCGGCGCCTGCGAACTCGGCGAAGGCTCGGCGGGCCTCGCCTCCACCGCGACCCGAGCTTCGGTCGTCGTGACGGCCCCGGCCCGGGCGGTCTCCGGGGGCACGTGTGTCGGTGCGCGCCCGAGCCCTGCGCACCCGGCCATCAGCACGGCGCCGAGGGCCAGGGCGGGCAGGGCCGCCCTGTCACTTCCGGCCGGCCTGCTTCGCATCGGTGACCGCCTCCTTCAGGTCGCCGACACCCTTCTGGATCTTCCCCTTGGCCTGGTTCTTCAGCCCGGCCACCTGCTGCTTCGTGCTGCCGACGAGTTTGCCGGCTTCTTCCTGGATCTTGCCCCCGATGTCCTTCAGGGCGCCCTTGACCTGGTCCTTGTTCATGCGCATGTCCGACTCCTTGGGTGTCGACTCCGGCGACGTGGGTCGACCGAAGTCCTTGGCGGTGTGCCCCTGGCGATCGGGATCGGCTTTCCCCTCGGAAGGCGAGATCCCTGCGAGAAGCGATGGAGACGCTACTCCGACGGGGAGCCGCGTGGTTGCGCCTGATCAACGCGCAGGGGTCTGGTGGAAGGCCGACGCCACCCGCTCGGCGCGACTGCCGGCCTGCCTGCGGGCTGCACGGCCCGCGCGCTGTTCGACGTCAATGACACGCGGAATATCGGCCGGCCGGCCTTGCCGCTCGAGGCTCTTGGCAGTACCTTGACAGCTTGTTGAGCGTCCGGTGCGCCGGATCGAACCGTGGCGGTCATGACGCTTCTCGGAGAGTGAACATGAGTGCATCGAAGATGGCAGGCATCGTGCTGATCGCGGCCGGTATCGTGGCGCTGGTGTACGGCAGCTTCAGCTTCACCAAGGCGACGCACGAGGCCAGGATCGGACCGATCGAGCTGTCGGTCAAGGAGAAGCAGACCGTCAACGTGCCGGTCTGGGCCGGCGTCGGCGCCATCGTGATCGGCGGCGCGCTCCTGGTCGTCGGTGGCAGGAAAGGGTGAGCGCCGTCCCCGCACGCACTGCCGGCCCGACCTTCCGACGCATCATGGGTCCGTGGCGCCGTCACCTGGAGCGACACCGCACCGAACGCATCGGCTGGCTGCGTGCCGCGGTGCTGGGGGCCAACGATGGCATCGTCTCGACGGCCAGCCTCGTGGTCGGCGTCGCGGCTGCGAGCACCACGCCGGGCAACATCCTGTTGACGGGGGTCGCCGGGCTGGTCGCCGGGGCCATGTCGATGGCGGCGGGCGAGTATGTCTCGGTCCATTCGCAGTCCGATACCGAGAAGGCCGACCTGTCGCGCGAGCGCACCGAGCTCGAGACGGATCCGGTAGCGGAGCACCGTGAACTGACGGCGATCTATGTCGCGCGCGGGCTCGAGCCGGCGCTGGCGGAACAGGTCGCCGAGCAATTGATGCGCCATGACGCGCTCGGCGCGCACGCGCGCGACGAACTCGGCATCTCGGAGACGCTGAGCGCGCGACCGGTACAGGCCGCGCTGGCCTCGGCGGGCAGCTTCGCGGTCGGTGCCGTGCTGCCCCTGGCCGTGGCGGCGCTGGCACCGGTGCCGTCCCTGATCGCCTGGGTGTCGGGCACGTCGCTGCTGTTCCTGGCCGTGCTGGGTGCGGTGGCGGCCCGCGCCGGGGGGGCCGGCATGCTGGCGGGTGCCTGGCGCGTCACCTTCTGGGGCGCCCTGGCGATGGGGATCACGGCGGGCGTGGGAGCCTTGTTCGGTGCGGTCGTCTGACCGGCCGAGGTCGCAGCCCGCGGCGCTGGCCGGTGCCGTGCAGCGCCGACCCAGACGGGCCAGCCTCGGCGCGCAGTCATGCGTTCATCGGTGCCCGCGATCCCGTCGGGGCCCCGGCAGTCGCCGGCCGAGGCATTCGCGAACGCCCTGAGCCACGGCGTGGCGCTGGTCGCCGCGCTGATCGGCGGCCCCCCGGTCGATGCGACGGCCCGGCCTGCATTGAGCGCCCGCCGTCAGGAACCGCGTCCGCGTCCGAACACGAAGCCTGCGATGGCCAGGATCAGGAACACGACGAACAGGATCTTGGCGATGCCTGCAGCGCCAGCCGCCAGGCCGCTGAAGCCCAGCACGGCGGCGATCAAGGCAATCACCAGGAAGACGATGGCGTAATTGAGCATGACAGTTCTCCGGAAGGAGGACGGATGCCGCAAGTGGCCATCCGCCCGGTCAGTCGACACATCCGTGCGGGACGTGGTGGTTGCCTGCGTCTTGCCCGAGGCGAACCGTGGGACGACCGCACGATCCTGGATGGATCGGCGATCGGGAGGGAAGCCGGACTCAAGGGCGAACAGCGATCTCGTTCTTCACCGACTTGACCCCGTGGACGTCGCGCGCGATGCGCTCGGCCGCGGCCTTCTCGCTGCTGCTCTTGGCGAATCCGGACAGCATGACGGTGCCGTTGAGCGTCTCGACGCTGATGCTGGTGCCGGACACGTTCGGGTCGTTGAGCATCCGGCTCTTGACCTGGGTCGTGATGGTCGTGTCGTCGATGTAGGCGCCCGTGGTTTCCTGGCCGCGGGACACCGCACAACCGGCGGCAGAGAGCACGGCCACCGTCAATGCGGCGGCTGTGAGCGTGGTGCGAATGTTCATGGTGTTCCTCACTGAATGCGGAAAAGGTGCTTTCCACATCTTTTAGTCTCGGCGCCTGGACTCCCTGCGTATGTACGCTGACGAACACATCGCGCTGGCCTGACACCGGCTTGTCATGTCCGCATGACCTGCCTCAACGTTTGCAGTCGCCCGCGGGCTGCCGACCACCGGGGTTTGACGCCCGGCTGCGCGGCCAGCCCGCAACGCTCTCGCTCGCGTCTTGGCCCCATCGGACAGGGCATCGATGATCCGTCGCCCGGCGCGCCTTCGATTGAGTCCACGCAACATCGGGCGCCAGGACAAGCGGCGGGCCGATGCGGTCGAGATGCAGCAGCACGCGCCGTGCTGCACCGCCTCGCCGCGCGCCGTGGTCCTCGACGGCGGTGCCGGCAGCTTCGACGCCGGTGCGCTGTAGGACGTGCCGGCGCTGTACACCGGCACGCAGACCGGGGCGCTGACCCTGCATTGACGGACTGGCGCAGCGGACGCCCTCCGCTGGCGCCGCGGTCCGCACCGCTCGCGACGGCGTCCGCCGTTTCGTCGCGCTGCCGTGGCCGCGGCAGGCGGCGCTCCGCACACTGCGCTCCGAAGCGTCCCACCACGGGGCCAGGAGCGAAGAATGGCATCGATCTCAGCACTCTCCACCCCCACGGCCAGGCTGTGGCACACGGCCCGCCGGCGGCTGCGGCGCGGCGCCGCCTGGATCGGCATCGGACTGGCCGGGACGATGCTGCACAGCCCGGCGCTGGCGCAGATCGGCATGGCCCGCCTGCAGGTCGGCGACATGCCGGTGAACCTCGTCTACCCCACGGCCGACACGGCCCGCGAGGTGACCCTGGGCCCCTTCGTCCTGACGGTGGCCCCGGACGCCACGCCGTCGAGCGGCCCGCGCCGTCTGGTGGTGCTGTCGCACGGCACCGGGGGCAGCGCGCTGAGCGACCACGAGATGGCGGCCGCGCTGGCGCGCGCCGGCTTCGTCGTGGCTCAACCGCAGCACCCGGGCGACAACTTCCAGGACGCTTCGAAGGCCGGCCCCGAGGCCTGGCGCACCCGGCCGGGCGATGTCACGCGTGTCATCGACGCGCTGGCCGCCGATCCCCGCTGGCGAACGCTGCTGAAGCTGGACCGGGTGGGCGTGCATGGCATGTCGGCCGGCGGTGTCACCGCGCTGTCGCTGGCCGGTGCACAGTGGCGCCTGCTCGACCTGGTGCAGCACTGCCTGGCGCAAGGCGAGACCGATGCGGGCTTCTGCTACAACGGGTTGGCCACTGCGGAACAGCAGGCACCGCGCCGCGCCAGCTACGAGTCGGCGCGCGGTGTGCCCGCTGCCTTCCTGCCGGCCGAGATGACGGCCTTGCGCGGTGGCCGCACCCCAGGCCCGGCCGGCGACGACGTGCGCCCCGACCCCCGCATCGCGGCGGTCACGCTGGCCGTGCCGGTGGCCGCACTGTTCACCACCGACAGCCTGAAGCGCATCGCCATCCCGGTCGGCGTGGTCTCGGCAGGGCAGGACCGCATGCTGCTGCCGGCCTTCCACTCGGCGCGTGTGCTGCGCGACGTGCCGCAGGCCGTGCTGCTGACCGACCTGTCGGGCGCGGGCCACATGGACCTGTTGTCGCCCTGGCCCGCGGCCATTGCCCAGGCCGAGGCCGGCCGACATCCGCGCGGATCGTCGCCCGAGCCCGGCTTCGACCCGGCCCAGCGTGCCAAGGCCTTCGCCGCGGTGGCCGAGTTCCATCAGCGTCACCTGGAGTTCTGAAGCCTCGCCCGGCGGCCTGGCACGGCAACTGCCCCACCGCACGGATGCGGCCCGCTGCGCAGCGCGGCTAGACTGGGCTGCCGCGAAAGGTTGTCATGTACTTCAGCGCCCTGGTCCTCATCATCGTGCTCCTGCTCGTGGCGGCTCTGGCTGCCATGAACTGGCCGGTCTTCGTCGCGCCCACCGCGATGTGGCTGGGCATCGCCGAGTTCCAGGTGCCACTGGGCCTGCTGCTGCTGGCGGTGATGGGGCTGGTGTGCGGCCTGTTCCTGGTGATCATCCTGCTGCAGCAGGCCGGCGTCATCCTGGAGACGCGGCGCACGTCCAAGGAACTGCACGCGCAGCGCGAGCTGGCCGACAAGGCCGAGGCCTCGCGCTTCACCGAACTGCGCGCCCACATCGAAGCCGAGATGAAGCGCCTGCAGCAGCACGGCGACGAGCAGACACGCACGCTGGCAGCCTATGTCGGCGAGGTCGAGGACAAGCTCGACCGCCTGCTGCCGCCGCCGCCGCGGCCCTGAGGTTCCGAGGCCGGTCCCGCCGTCCTCAGCGTCTGGGGAACCAGCGCTCCAGCAAGGCCGCCGCCCGTTCGCGGCCGCCGATGCCGAAGGCCAGGGCCAGGCCCAGCACCACGCCGGTGAGCAGGATCAGGAAGGTCTTCTGCACCAGGCCGCCGCCGATGTCGAGATGATCGACGGCGATCAGCAGCACGAAGACCACGATGCCGTAGCGCGCGATGCGCGACAGCAGCTCGGCGTCGCCGATGCCTTCGCCGCGGCACCACGCCAGCACCGACTGCCCGATGAAGCGCGCGAAGTAGAGCCCGAACACCAGCACCAGCAGGGCCACCAGCAGCCGGGGCAGGAACAGCAGCACGCGGCTCAGCAGTTCGGTGACCTGGGCCAGGCCCAGGCCGTTGAAGGCGACGATCAGCGCACCGGTCAGCACCAGCCAGAACAGCACCAGGCCGATCACGTCGACGGTGTCGCGCTCGGTCCCGCCCTGCTGCATGAAGGCGTCGATCCCGGCGCGCTGGGTCAGGACGTGGAAGTTGAAGGCGCGCAGTGCTCTCACTGCCCCGTAGCGCAGGGCCTTGGCCAGCAGCCAGCCGATGGCCACCACCAGCAGCGCCACGCCCAGCCGCGGCAGGAACGCCGCAGCCTGGAGCAGCAGGGCGCGCAAGGGTTCGATGGCGATGCTCAGGCTGTCCATGGGGTCTCCTCGGGGTTCATTGGCGGTCGAGCAGGTCGGCCAGCGCGACCAGGGCGTGCACCGGCACGCCCGCGGGGCGGCGCAGTTCCTCGTCCAGGTCCTGCAGGGCGCGGTCGAGTTCGAACAGCGCCAGCAGCGGCTGCACGCGGTCCATGTGTTCGGCCTCGATGGGCAGGCCGAGTTCCAGCGCCGTCTGTGCGTAGGTCTGGATGACGTTCTCGCGCATGGCCTGCACCCACGATGCGCCGAGCCGCTCGCGCGTCGCTGCGGCGTCGCCCTGCGGCGTCGACCGCTGCGCCACCTGCCGCGCCAGTTCGAACGATCGCAACAGGCCCGCGACGTCGCGCCACGGCGACTGCTTGCGCCGACGCTCGGCCAGCGGCAGGGCCGGGTCGCCCTCGAAGTCGACGACCACGAAGCGGTCGTGCGCGCGCAGCAGCTCCTGCAGGCCGTAGGTGCCGTGGATGCGGCACTTGATGCCGGCGGGCGGCTGTTCGAGGGCCCTCGCCACGACGCGGGCTATGCCGGCGGCCGCGGCCGACACGCGCTGCGCCATCGCCTGCTGCGCCGGGGCCCAGGACGGCGCGGCGGCGGCCAGCCGGGCCAGCGTGGACGCCGCGCGCGAGCGCGTCGCCGCCGCGGCCTGAAGCACATCGGCGGAAGCGATGGGCTCGGGGTCGAAGGCCGGGTGGCCGGTGTGCCGCGCCAGTGCGGCGTGCAGCGTGGCCGTGTGCCGGGCCAGTGCGCGGGCATCGGCGGCGAAGACCTCGAGCAGTTCGGTGTCGCCGAGCCCGCCGTTGCCGGCCATCGCGCCGGCTGCGCTGCGGTCGAGCTGCCGGGACAGCTGGTCGACCGCGCCGACCCACGCGGTGCCCTGGTTCATCACGTGCGCATGCAGCAGCGCCAGCGTGCTCACGCTGCCGTCGGTGCCGACATGCTGCACGCAACCGGCCAGTGCGACGGCGTGCAGGCCCTCGCCCGCGCCGCGCAGGAAGCGGCCCATCTCCAACTCGGGGTGCTCGCCGACGGTGACCCGGCGCAGCAGCTTCAGCACCAGGTCCTCGCCGATGCGCACCGTGCTGTTGTGGCCCTGCGGCAGCGCGTGCAGCGGCACCTCGCCCTGCAGCACCTCGGCGGCCAGCGCGGTGAAGCCCTCGGCGGGCTGGAAGCGCAGCCGGCCCGAGGTCGTGGCCAGGTCGCGCCCGGCTGCCACCGCCAGCACCAGGGCGCGGCAGAAGACCGGGTCGGCCAGCGCGTCGGCCATCACGCCCACGCGCGCCTGCTCGCGCACCTTGGCCAGCGCGGCGGGGGCGAGCAGGCGCATCGTGTCCTCGTCGTCTTCCCAGCCCAGGGCCAGCGGCGTGAACCAGCGCGCAGGAGCCGCCCCGTCGGCTGCAGCCGGACGGCTGTCCAGGCCGGTGTCCAGCCAGGCCAGCAGCCACTCGCGGCCGCCCTGGGCCAGCACGGCGTGGTCGAGCAGGCGGACCTGCGACGGTGCTGCACCGCCGTCGTCGAACCAGCGTTGCCGGGCCAGGAAGGGCGGCAGCATCTGCGTCTCGAACTGCGCCAGCGTCTTCTGCGCCATCGCGATGCGCCAGGGCACCACGCGGTCGCGGAACAGGCTGTTCCAGCCGTCGAACAGCACCAGCGTGGCGAGGTCCTCCACCGGTGCGCGGCGGGTGTGCCACTGCGGCGGCTCGGCGTCGGTACTGAGCCGGAACCAGAAGAAGCCGTAGGCCGGCAGCGTCATCGCACAGGGCAGGTCGGTCAGCGGCGGAAAGGCGACCTGGCCGGCCATTTCCACCGGCACGCGGCCGCGGTACTGCGGCAGGTCCAGCTCGACGGGCTGGGCCGAGCGGCTCAGGTTCGCCACGCACAGCACGGCTTCGTCGTCGAGTTCGCGCAGGTAGGCCAGCACCTTGCGGTTGCCGGGGTGCAGCAGCGTGATGCGGCCGCGGCCGAAGACCTGCGTCGAGCGCCGCGTGGCGAGCAGCCGGCGCGTCCAGTTCAGCAGCGAAGACGGATCGCGCTGCTGGGCCTCGACGTTCACCGCCTCGAAGCCATACACCGGGTCCTGGATGGGCGGCAGGTACAGGCGCTGCGGATCGGCCCGGCTGAAGCCGCCGTTGCGGTCGCCGGTCCACTGCATGGGCGTGCGCACGCCGTCGCGGTCGCCCAGGAAGATATTGTCGCCCATGCCGATCTCGTCGCCGTAGTACAGCACCGGCGAGCCCGGCATCGACAGCAGCAGGCTGTTCATCAGCTTGATGCGGTCGAGGTCGTTCTCCAGCAGCGGCGCCAGCCGGCGGCGTATGCCCAGGTTGATGCGCGCGCGCGGGTCGGCGGCGTACATGCTGTACATGTAGTCGCGCTCCTTGCTGGTCACCATCTCGAGCGTCAGCTCGTCGTGGTTGCGCAGGAAGATCGCCCACTGGCTGCCCGCGGGGATGTCGGGGGTCTGCTGCAGGATCTCGATGACCGGGTGGCGGTCTTCCTGCGCGATGGCCATGTACATGCGCGGCATCAGCGGGAAGTGGTAGGCCATGTGGCACTCGTCGCCGTCGCCGAAGTACTCGCGCACGTCCTCGGGCCACATGTTGGCCTCGGCCAGCAGCAGCTTGCCCTGGTAGCCGGCGTCCAGCCGCCGCCGCAGCTCACGGATGACCTCGTGCGTCTCGCGCAGGTTCTCGTTGCTCGTGCCTTCGCGCTCGATGAGGTAGGGGATGGCGTCCAGGCGGAATCCGTCCACGCCCTGGTCGAGCCAGAAGCGCATGACCTCGAACACCGCCTCGCGCACGGCGGGGTTGTCGAAGTTCAGGTCGGGCTGGTGGCTGAAGAAGCGGTGCCAGAAGTACTGCCCGGCCACCGGGTCCCAGGTCCAGTTCGAGGTTTCGGTGTCGGTGAAGATGATGCGCGTGCCGGCGTAGCGCTTGGGGTCGTCGCTCCAGACGTAGAAGTCACGCTCGGGCGATCCCTTCGGTGCGCGGCGCGCGGCCTGGAACCACGGGTGCTGGTCGGAGGTGTGGTTGACCACCAGTTCGGTGATCACCCGCAGTCCGCGCGCGTGCGCTTCCTGCACCAGCCGCGCCACGTCGGCCAGCTGGCCGTAGGCGGGGTTGACGGCGCGGAAATCGGCCACGTCGTAGCCGTCGTCGCGCAGCGGGGAAGGGTAGAACGGCAGCAGCCAGACCGTGTTGACGCCGAGGTCCCGCACGTAGTCGAGCTTGTCGATGAGGCCTTCGAAGTCGCCGATGCCGTCACCGTTGGCGTCGCTGAAGGCCTTGATGTGCAACTCGTAGATGACCGCATCGCGGTACCACAGCGGATCGGGGGCCGGCGCCGCCGCAGCGGCGGCAGGGGCAGAAGGGACGGCGTGGTGCTCGGCGTCGGGTGCCCTGCGTTCTCTGTCCTCCGCCTTCATGCCTTCTCCGCAACAGTGTGGTCGACGCGGGGCCGAGGCCCGGGTGCTTCGAGTCTTCGGCGGCGGAATTGGTTCAGCAGAGCCCGCAAGACAGCGCAGGCGCGCCGTTTGCCACGGCGCGCTTCCCGGCTAGCATCCACGCCGGCACCGCGTTGGTCGTGGGGCCCGAAAGGCGTAACCATGCGTGTGCTGCTGTCGCTGGCAGGCCTGTTGATCGTGGTGTTCACCGTGATGCAGCTCGTGAAGAGCCAGCTCGGCGGCGTGTCGTCGATGGCGGGCGGCGCGGCGCCGGGCGGTGCTCCGGCGGCGTCGGCCGCGACCCCGCGCGATGTGGCCAAGGGCGTTGCCGGACAGATCTCGGGCGCCATGCAGGCCGGCGCGGCGGCGCGCGCTTCGGAGCCCGAATGACGGCCTGGACCTCGCAGGACGAGGCGGCGATGCGCATCGCGCTCGACCAGGCCCAGAACGCCTGGCTGGTCGGCGAAGTGCCGGTGGGCGCGGTCATCGTGCGCCACACCGACAGCGGCATGCAGGTGGTGGCCACCGGGTACAACCGACCCATCACCACGCACGACCCGACGGCCCACGCCGAGATCGTCGCCCTGCGCCACGCGGCCACGCTGCTCGAGAACTACCGCCTGCCCGACTGCGAGCTCTTCGTCACGCTGGAGCCCTGCGCGATGTGCGCGATGGCGCTGATGCACGCGCGCTTCCGCCGCGTGGTGTTCGGCGCCACCGACCCCAAGACGGGGGCCTGCGGCTCGGTGGTCGACCTGGCTGGCGAGGCGAAGCTGAACCACCACACCACCGTGCAGGGCGGCCTGCTGGCCGACGAGTGCGGGCAGATGCTGCGCGGCTTCTTCGCCGAGCGCCGGGCCGCGCAGCGCACCGGGGCGCGCAGCGGCACGGGGACGTCCCGACAGGCCGAGGCCGCATCGGAAGCCATCCCGACGGGCGACGCGCTGGAACTGGGCGAACTGCCGCCCGCCGATTGATCGACTGTGAAGGACCGGATGACTTCCCTGACCTTGTTCTCGCCCGCCGGCGTCGTGCCGCAGGCTGCCGGGCTGCGCCTGGCGCGCCAGCGCCTGCAGGCCCTGGGTTTCGACGTCGCTCTCGACGCCTCGGCCCTGGCCCGGCAGCAGCGCTTCGCCGGTGACGACGCCACACGGCTGGAGGCCCTGCACCGCGTGGCCCATGCGGCGCCGTCGGTGGCGATGGCGTCGCGCGGCGGCTACGGGCTGACCCGGCTGCTGGACGGCATCGACTGGAAACTGCTGGCACGCAGCGTCGAGCAGGGCACGCGCTGGGTGGGCTACAGCGACATGACCAGCCTGCAGATGGGCCTGCTGGCGCACACCGGCGCGGCCAGCTGGGCCGGGCCGATGGCGCTGGACGACTTCAGCCGCGCCGACGAGGCCGGCGGCGTCGACGAGGTCACGCGCGACTGCTTCGTCGAGGCCATGAGCGGCGAGCTGGAAGCCGTGGGCTTCCGCACCGAGGCCGGCTTCGACGGCCTGTCGGCCCGCGGCCCGCTGTGGGGCGGCAACCTCACGGTGCTGCTGTCGCTGCTGGGCACGCGGCACTGGCCGCAGGTGAAGGGCGGCATCCTCTTCGTCGAGGACGTCAACGAGCATCCCTACCGGGTCGAGCGCGGTCTGCTGCAACTGCACCAGGCCGGCGTGCTGAAAGCGCAGAAGGCCCTGGTCATCGGCGCCATCAGCGGCTTCAAGCCGTCTCCCCTGGACCGCGGCTACACCGTCAAGGCGCTGGTCGCGCGCGTTCGCGAAGCCACGCGCACGCCGGTGCTCACGGGCCTGCCGTTCGGGCACGTGCACCCGAAGGTGAGCCTGCCGCTGGGCCGTCGCGTGCAGCTGGTGGTGCAGGGTCGCGACGCGCTGATCGGCTGGTAGCCCCGCGGCCCGGTGCGGCCCTGCCTCTAGAATCCGATGAAGCGCCTTCGGGCCGATCCGGTCAAGAGCCGGCGTCGGCAGAAGGCGCAGATGTTTGTGGCGTCCCGTGTCCAGCACCCTTCCGGCGCGGCGGCGCAAACCAGGAGGCCGCATGCGCGGACCATCGTTTGTGTTCGGCGCCGCGATCGGCCGCTGTCGTGCCCTGGGGGCCGCGCTGTGCTTCGTCGCCACCCTGCTGGCCGCCGGCTGCAACAACAACCCGTGGCCCGACCAGGACGCCAGCACCAACACCTTGCGCAGCGCGGTGATCGAGAACTCGCCCCGACACCTCGACCCGACGGCCTCGTACTGGAACAACGACACCGCCTACACCTACCAGATCTACGAGCCGCCCTACGGCTACCACTACCTGAAGCGGCCGTTCCAGCTGGTGCCCAAGACCGCGGCGGCGGTGGCCCAGCCGCGCTACGTCGACAAGAACGGCCAGCCGCTGCCCGACGACGCGCCGGGCGACCAGGTGGCCGAAAGCATCTACGACGTGCCCATCAAGCCGGGCATCAAGTTCCAGCCGCACCCGGCCTTCGCCGTCGATGGGCAGGGCCGCCACCGCTACCACGCCATGAAGCCCGGCGAGCTGGGCGATCGCCGCACGCCGCTGGACTTCAAGCACCAGGGCACGCGCGAACTGGTGGCCGAGGACTTCGTCTACGCGCTCAAGCGCCACGCCACCACGCGCATCACGGCGCCCATCTACAGCACCTTCGCCGAGTACGTGGTGGGCCTGCGCGAGTACGGCGCGCTCATCAAGGCCGAGGACGCCAAGCTGCGCCAGGGGCTCGACCCGGCCAGCCTGGACAAGCCCTTCCTCGACTTCCGCCGCTGGCCGCTGGCCGGCGCCAGCGCGCCCGAGAAGCACCTGCTGCGCATTCGCATCAAGGGCAAGTACCCGCAGTGGAGCTACTGGATGCAGATGACCTTCCTGGCGCCGGTGCCGTGGGAGGCCGATGCCTTCTATGCCCAGCCCGGCATGGCCGAGCGCAGCCTCACGCTCGACGTGTGGCCGGTCGGCACCGGGCCCTACATGATGGTGGAGTTCGTGAAGGACCGCCGCCACGTCATGAAGCGCAACCCGAACTACCGCGGCGAGCCCTATCCCTGCGAAGGCATGCCCGGCGACAAGGAAGCCGGGCTGCTGGACGACTGCGGCAAGCCCACGCCCTTCATCGATACGCTGGTGTCCACCATCGAACGCGAAGCCGTGCCGCAGCGCGGCAAGTTCCGCCAGGGCTACTACGACGTCGAGGTCTTCGAGCGCACCGACACCGGCATGGACTACCTGGTGGCCATGCAGGACAGCGAGGAAGTGCGCCGCGAGTACCTGGACAAGGGCTTCCGGCTGAAGCGCGGCAGCGACGTCAACAGCTACTTCATCGGCTTCAACATGCTCGACCCGGTGCTGGGCGGCGGTGATTCGGCCGAAGGCAAGGAGCGCAGCCGCAAGCTGCGCCAGGCGATCTCGATCGCCATCGACTGGGAAGAGTATTCGAAGATCTTCCCGAAGAAGGCGGGCGACACGGCGATGAGCCCGCTGCCGCCGGGCATCTTCGGTTCGCGCGAGGGCACGCCCGAAGGCGTGAACCCCGTGACGCACGTGTGGAAGGACGGCGCGGCGGTGCGCCGGCCCATCGCCGACGCGAAAAAGCTGATGGTCGAAGCCGGCTACCCCAATGGCCGCGAGGCGCAGACCGGCCGGCCTCTGGTCCTGAACTACGACTTCTACGCCCCGGCCACGCCGGAGCGCAAGCCCGAGATGGACTGGGTGGTGCGGCAGTTCGCCAAGATCGACATCCAGCTCGAGATCCGCGCCACCGACAACAACCAGTTCCAGGACAAGGTGCGCAAGGGCAAGTACCAGGTCTTCTGGCTGGGCTGGCTGGCCGACTATCCCGACGCCGAGAACTTCCTGTTCCTGCTGTATGGCCCCACCGGCAAGACCAAGCACGACGGCGAGAACACCTCGAACTACGAGAGCGCCGAGTTCGACCGCCTGTTCGTGCGCATGAAGACCCTGCCCGACGGGCCCGAGAAGCAGAAGCTGATCGACGACATGGTCAAGGTCGTGCGCGAGGACGCGCCGTGGACGATGGGCTTCTTCCCGTACACCTCGGCCGCGGCGCAGCAGTGGGTGCACAACTACAAGCCGGCGATCCTGATCCGTGACCACGGCCGCTATCTGCGGCTGGACGTCCCGGCGCGCCTGACGGCGTTGCAGGCCTGGAACCGGCCGGTGTGGTGGCCGATGGTGCTCGGCGGCGTGGTCGTCTTGCTGGGCATCTGGTTCGCGCGGCGCAGCCTGAAGCTGCGCGAGCGCACCAACGCGCGCGGCGAGGTGCTGTCGTCATGATCAAGTACCTCGTGCGCCGCTTCTGGTACGGCGTGCTCGTCCTGCTGGGCGTGAACCTCGCCACCTTCTTCCTCTTCTTCACCGTCAACACGCCCGACGACATGGCGCGCCTGAACCTGGGCGGCAAGCGCGTGACGGCCGAGGCCATCGAGAAATGGAAGTCGGAACGCGGCTACGACAAGCCGCTGTACCTGAACAGCAAGGAAAGCGGCACGGCGAAGATCACCGAGACCATCTTCTGGGAGCGCTCGGTGTCGCTGTTCGCGCTGAAGTTCGGCCGCGCCGACAGCGAGTCGGCTGGCGACATCGGCCA
>LNFM01007767.1_pt1 | contig 32902 bp, 31 predicted proteins | sample 596031 | NCBI WGS metagenome assembly LNFM01 (sample SAMN04254537, study PRJNA301005) | activated carbon metagenome | isolation source: dual media filters at the Ann Arbor, Michigan drinking water treatment plant | place: USA: Ann Arbor | reverse complement strand
CGCTGTCCATCTTCGCGCGCAAGAACTACTTCTATCCCGACCTGCCCAAGGGCTACCAGATCAGCCAGTACGAGATCCCGGTGGTGCAGGGCGGACGCATCGAATTCCTGCTCGACGGCGTCAAGCGGAACGTGCGCCTGACGCGCGCCCACCTCGAGGAAGACGCCGGCAAGTCGCTGCACGAGGACTACCACGGGGCGACCGGCATCGACCTGAACCGCGCCGGCACGCCGCTGCTGGAGATCGTCTCCGAGCCCGACATGCGCTCTTCGGCAGAGGCCGTGGAGTACGCCCGGGCGCTGCACGCGCTGGTGGTGTGGCTGGGCATCTGCGACGGGAACATGCAGGAAGGCAGCTTCCGCTGCGACGCCAACGTCAGCGTGCGCAAGCCGGGGGAGCCCTATGGCACGCGGCGCGAGATCAAGAACCTCAACAGCTTCCGCTTCCTGCAGCAGGCCGTCGACTTCGAGGTGCAGTGGCAGATCGACCGGGTCGAAGACGGCCTGCCCATCGAGCAGGCCACCGTGCTGTTCAACCCCGACAGCGGCGAGACCCGCGCCATGCGCAGCAAGGAAGACGCGCACGACTACCGCTACTTCCCCGACCCCGATCTGCCGCCGCTGGTCATCGCCCCGCAATGGGTGGAAGACGTCCGGGCAGCGATGCCGGAACTGCCGGCGGTGATGGCCGAGCGCTTCCAGCGCGACGACGGCCTGCCCCTCTACGACGCGGCCATGATGACCCAGAGCCTGCCGATGGCGCGCTACTACGAGACCGTCCGCGACGCCTGCGGGCAGCCCAAGCTGGCGGCCAACTGGCTGATGGGCGAGGTGGCCAAGCGGCTCAATGCCGAAGGCGGCACCATCGACACGGCGCCCGTGGACGCGGCGACTCTGGCCACCTTGATCCAGCGCGTGGCGGACGGCACCGTGTCGAACAACGGGGCACGCCAGGTCTTCGACGGGCTGTGGCAGCGCGAAGGCAGCAACGTCGACGCGCTGATCGAGGCCAAGGGCCTGAAGCAGATGAACGACAGCGGCGCCCTGGAGGCGATCGTCGACGAAGTGCTTGCCGCCAACGCCAAGTCGGTGGACGAATACCGTGCTGGCAAGGAGAAGGCCTTCAACGCCCTGGTGGGCCAGGTGATGAAGGCCAGCAAGGGCAAGGCCAACCCGGCCCAGGCGAGTGAACTGCTGAAGAAGAAGCTCGGCTGACCGGCGTTGCGGCGCGCGGCGGTGCGGCGGCCCGCCGGCATCCGGGCGGCTTCAGCGCGGCGTCGAGCCCGACAGGGCCGCAGGCAGGACGCGCGTTTCGCCCTGCCCGCCGGACAGCGGGCCCATCGAGCCCGGTGGCGTACCGGCCCACAGCCTGCGCAGGCGGTCGAGCTCGATGTCGAACAGGCGGTTCACCCGCACCAGTTCGGCCTCCTGGTTGGCCATCGCAGACCGCTGGGCGTCGACGGCAGCCTCATTGGCATCCATCTGCAACCGAACCTTCGCCGGCAGTTGGCGGCCCTTGTAGAACTCGGCTTCGTCGAGCAGCGGCTTGCGCTCGGCGGCGAGGTCGGCCAGCCGCTTCTCGGAGGCCTTCATGGCCACCTTGACCGACTCCAGGGCGGCAGCCCGTGCCGCTTCGTGGGCCTGCTCGTCTCGGTACCGGGCCATCAGGTTGCGGTCGCGGCGTACCGCCTCGGCCTGCGCCAGACGCAGCTCCGCAGCGCGGCGGTCACGCGCTTCGACGGCCGCGCGCTCCTCGGCCGTCAGCGTGGGCGGGCGAACCTCGCGCAACGAACCGTCGCGGTTGAGCACCCGTTGCTCCTTGGCATTGCACTCGGGAATGGGTCGGTCGGCGGTAATCCGCTTGCCCTTGTCGTCGATGCAGGAGTAGATCGCCGTGCCGGCCGGGCGCGGCTCGTCGGCCCCGGCGCCCGAGGCGGCCAGGACGATCGAGGCGATCACCGGCGCGGTGCGCCAGCGTGCGCCAAGAACTGTGGTCTCCGCCAAGTTCAGACTCCGTAACGTTGCCGATAAGCCTGCACGGGCTCGGCAAACGCGCGCAGGGACGGGTCGTCACCCGTGTTCAGATACTGCAGCAAGTCCTCGAGCGTCGCAATCGAACACACGTTCAGGTGCAGTTGTGTCGTGACGTACTGGACAGCCGACCAGGGCACGTCCCGGCCTTGCTCGGTGGCCTGCTCCTGACGGTCGAGCGCAATGCTCACGCCACAGGGGGTCGCCCCTGCGGCGGTGATCATGGCAATGGATTCGCGCACCGAGGTTCCCGCTGAAATGACGTCGTCGATGATGAGAACGCGCCCGGCCACCTTGGCGCCGACAAGAAGACCGCCTTCTCCGTGGTCCTTGGCTTCCTTGCGGTTGTAGGCGAAGGGCACGTTGCGCCCGAGTCGCGCCAGCTCGATGGCCACGGCGGCGGCCAGGGTGATGCCCTTGTAGGCCGGGCCGAACAGCATGTCGAACTGCATGCCGCTGGCCATCAGGCGGCGTGCATAGAATTCAGCCAGCCGGCCGAGCTTGACGCCATCGTCGAAGAGCCCGGCGTTGAAGAAGTACGGCGTCAGGCGTCCCGCCTTGGTCTTGAACTCACCGAAGCGCAGCACGCCTGCATCGACGGCGAAGCGCACGAACTCCTGGGCCAACGCATCCGCCACGGGCATCGTCATGAGGGGGTTTCCTTGGCATTCAGACTGATCACGCTCAACCTCAACGGCATCCGTTCCGCGGCCACGAAGGGCTTTGTCGAATGGGCCGAGCAAGCGGGCGCAGATTGTATGGGGGTGCAGGAGGTCAAGGCCCAGGCCGAGCACGTCGAAGGTCGCTTCGATCAAGTGGGCGCACTGCGGGGTCACTTCCACTACGCGCAGAAGAAGGGGTATTCCGGCGTGGGCCTCTACACGCGCAAGGCGCCCAGCGAGGTCATCACCGGTTTCGACGGCGGTGAGTTCGATGCCGAAGGCCGCTACGTCGAGGCCCGCTTCGACACCTCGCGGCGCAAGTTCAGCGTCATCAGCTGCTACTTCCCCAGCGGCTCGAGCGGCGAAGATCGCCAGCAGGCCAAGTTCCGCTTCCTGTCGGCGCTGTACCCGCACCTGATGCAGCTGCGGTCGGAACGCGACTTCGTGCTGATGGGCGACATCAACATCGCGCACAAGGCGATCGACCTCAAGAACTGGAAGAGCAACCAGAAGAACAGCGGCTTCCTGCCCGAGGAGCGCGCCTGGCTCGACCAGCTGTTCGGCGCTGGCGGGCTGGTGGACGTCTTCCGCACGCTCAACGACCAGCCCGAGCAGTACACGTGGTGGAGCAACCGCGGGCAGGCCTGGGCGAAGAACGTGGGTTGGCGGCTGGACTACCAGATCGCCACGCCGAAGATCGGCGGGAAGGCCCGGGCGGCATCGATCCATACCGCGACGCGCTTCAGCGACCACGCTCCGCTGACCGTCGACTACGACTTCAAGCTCTGAAGAACGAAGCGCTCGCCGCCGGAGCCACCCACATGCCGATGACGCTACCTGACGCAGAAAGGCTGTTCGACGAGCTGCCCGACGCCGTCTACCTGATCGAACCGTCCACGTCGAACATCGTCTGGGCCAACCGCGAGGCGTGGAAGAGTCTGGGGCTCAACCGGGACGACGTGCTCGACCACAGCGTCCTGAGCCTGCAGAAGGACGTGCACGGGCTGCCCCAGTGGGCCGAGATCGCCGACATCATCCGCGCCAACGAGCGCTTCCGCTTCACGGGCCGGCATCGTCACGTCGCCGGGCACGAGGTGGAGGTCGAGATCGTCACCAGCCACTTCGAGCTCGGCGACCAGACCTTCTTCCTCTCGGTGGCGCGCGACATCACCAACCGCGTGGCTCAGCAGGCCGACGCCCAGGCGCGCGAGAAGCAGCTGTGGTTCGCGTTGAACGAAGCCATCGACGGCCTGTGGGACTGGGAGGTGCCGACCGGCCGCATGTTCTTCAGCCCCCAGCTCAAGCGCATGCTGGGCTACGGGCCTGACGAGATGACCCCGACGCTGGAGACCTGGTCGCGCGCCGTGCATGCCGACGATGCGCCGACCGTGATGGCCGCCTTGCGCGAACACATGGACGGCAAGCGTTCGCGCTACGAGGCCGAGTACCGCCTGCGCAATCGAAACGGCCACTACCTCTGGGTGCACGACCGCGGGCGCACCTGCGAGACCGGCCCCGACGGACGCCCGGTGCGGCTGGTCGGCATGGTGCAGGACATCAGCGACCGCAAGCAGCTCGAACTGCAACTGCAGAACCTGGCCTCGCACGACACGCTGACCGGCCTGACCAGCCGCCGCGAAGGCGAGATGTTCCTGAAAGTGCAGGCCGAGACCTGTCAGAGCCTGGGCCAGCCGCTGGGCCTGGCCTTCATCGACGTCGACCACTTCAAGGCCGTGAACGACCTGCACGGCCATGCCGCCGGCGACGAGGTGCTGAAGGCCGTGGGCCAGGCCGTGCAGTCGGCCGCGCGCGGCAGCGACCGCGTATGCCGCTGGGGCGGCGAGGAGTTCATCGTGGTCGCCCCGGGCGCCTCGCTGTCCGAGATGAAGCAGCTCGCCGAACGCCTGCGGCAACAGGTGCGCCAGGCGCTGTCGCAGCACCGGACGCCTGTGACCATCAGCCTCGGCGTGGCGGCGGCGGCCGGCTCGTCGATCGACGTGACGCGGCTCATCGCACAGGCCGATTCGGCTCTCTACAGGGCCAAGGAGGCCGGACGCGACCGCGTCGAGGTGGCCGAGAGCAGTGGGGCCTTCCACTCCCGCCGCGCGGGCGGGTGAGGCCCGCGGCCGGTCAGGCCCGTGGAGCGCCCTGGCGCCGCGGCACCAGCCGCCAACCCGGGGGCTCTTCGACGACCAGCAGCCCTTGCATGAGGTCGTGGCTGGACTCGAACCAGGCACTGCCCTTGGGCGGCACATCGGGCTCCGCAGGTGCGATGGTCGCAGGGGCCTGACGGACGCCAGGCTCGCGCAGCCCGGGTGGGCTGGACGATCGGGTGAACCAGTGTTCGAGCAACGACATGGTGCTGACTCCTGTGGGCAGGCGCCCATGCTCGCGCCGCTGGAGCCGACCCACCATCGCCCTGCGGAAGGCCCGGAGAGGGCCCCCCTCGGACACCCCCGAAAGCGGGTTCAGCCGACCGACAGCGCGAAGGGGCGCACGCCGATGAGTGCGCCATGGCCCCAGAAGGCGAACACCATCCACGCCATCACGCCCACGAGCACCACGACGATGTTCATGCCGACGCTGTTCAGCGGCTTGACGCTGCCGTCCGGACCCACCACCACCTGGGGGAACGGCACCCCGCCCGGGCCCAGCGGCGGAGGCGGATTGGCAGCCGCCGCGGCGCGGTCGCGCCGGCGTGCGGCGATGAAGTCGAGCACGGCCCAGGCCAGGAAGCTGCCGAACAGCACGAGGTCGGCCAGGGTGTTGTTGGCCAGCAGGTGGGCTGCGGCCCAGATCTTGACGCCGAGCACCATCGGGTGGCCGACCTTGAGCTTGATGCCATTGCGCGGCACGTAGGCGGCGACCAGCAGGATGAACGAGGCCAGCGTGAGCAGGGAGGCCGCATGGCGCGTCCATCCAGGCGAGGGCCACAGCACGGTGGGCGTCAGCCGCGCCTGCCCGTAGCCCCAGACGATCAGGGCGAAGCCGGCCAGGGAGAGCACCGAATACAGGCCCTTGTAGCCGTCCGCGCCGATGCGCTGTCGCAGCCAGGTGCGCAGCCCTTCGGCAAAGATGCGCACCGAGTGAACGCCAAGGAACAACAGAAGGCCGAGCAAGAGCTTGGTCATGGCGCGGGAGCAGTCGATGTGGCGATGGCGCATTCTCGCCCGAAGGGCCGGACAAGGCCGTCTGCCCGCGCCGGCTACGATCGAGACCGTTCGACCGCGTTCGACCCGCCCCAAGCCGCCGAGGACCCGAGTGACCGATCCCGAACCGCCCCCGACCAAGACCTGGCGCTATTACTGGGAGGACTTCCCGGTCGGCCACCGCAGCGAATTCGGCGCGATGACGGTGTCGCGCGAGGCGGTCATCGCCTTCGCCAGCGACTTCGATCCCCAGCCCTTCCACATCGACGAGGACGCGGCCCGCCAGTCCCTGTTCGGCGGTCTGTGTGCCAGCGGCTGGCACACCTGCGCCATGGCCATGCGCATGATGTGCGACGAGTACCTGCTGGAGGCGGCCAGCCTCGGGTCGCCCGGCCTGGACAACCTGCGCTGGCTGAAGCCGGTGTTCCCCGGCGACGTGCTCAGCATGCGCCACGAGGTGACCGAGGCGCGCGGCATGGCCACACGGGCGGGCGTGGGGCTGGTGCGATCGCGCTGGGAGGTGCTCAACCAGCACGGCCAGACCGTGATGACGATGGAAGGCTGGGGCATGTACAGGCGTCGACACCCATCGCCGGCCGGCGCAGGCGACGCCGGCGCGGCCCCCGGACCCGCGACCTGATGCGCCACTTCGACGAGGCCGCCACCGCGGTACGCCTGCCCCAGCCGGCACTGATCGAAGCGCTGCGCTCGATGTTCCGCATGGGCTGCGACGTACCGCCGCGCCACGTGCATGCGCTGCCCGGCACGACGGGCGGCGCCGGGGGCACGGTGCTCATCATGCCGGCGTGGCAGGCGGGTCGGCACCTGGGCATCAAGACGGTCAGCGTGTTCCCCGCCAACACGGCGCGCGGGCTGCCCGGCCTGCACGCGGTCTATACCTTGTTCGATGCGACGACCGGCGTGCCGCTGGCCCAGATGGACGGCAACGCCATCACCACGCGACGCACCGTGGCCGCGTCGGCCCTGGCGGCCGGCTACCTGGCGCGCTCCGACAGCCGCAGGCTGCTGGTGGTCGGCGCCGGCCGCGTGGCCGCCGCGGTGGCCGAGGCGATGCACTGCGTGCGGCCGGGCATCGATGCCATCGAGGTCTGGAACCACCGTCCCGAGGGAGCCCGGGCGCTGTCCCGGATGCTGTCCGAGGCAGGCTGGCAGGCGCGCGCGGTGACCGACCTCCCCGCGGCCGTGGCGCAGGCCGACATCGTCAGCTGCGCCACGCTGTCCACGACGGCCTTGGTCCAGGGGGCCTGGCTGCGACCGGGCGCCCACCTGGACCTGGTGGGCGGCTTCACGCCGGCCATGCGCGAATGCGACGGCCCGGCAGTGGCCCGCGCCCGGGTCTTCATCGACACCGAAGAAGCCCTCGCCAAGGCGGGTGACCTGCTGCAGGCCATGCAGGAAGGTCACTTCGCGGCCGACGCGTTGCAGGGCACACTGGCCCAGCTGTGTCGAGGCGAGCGGCCCGGCCGCCGTGCCGACGACGAGGTGACGCTGTTCAAGTCGGTGGGCACCGCGCTGGAAGACCTGGCTGCCGCGCAGCTCGTCTGGTCGACCGACTGAGCGGCGCGCCGGCGTGCCGCCGCGCAAGCACGCGCTAGGCCCGTGCCGCACCGCGCCAGGCCTGCAGGGCGGCCAGCGCGAGCAAGGCCGCCGCCAGCCACAGGCCGGCCCGCACGCCGGCCCAGGTGGCGAAGAGTCCGCCGCCCAATGCCCCCACCCCCTGCGCGATCTGTCCGACCCCGCGGATGCCGCCATCGACCCGCGCCAGAAGGTGGGGGGCCACCAGCGTCTGCCGCATGGTGCGGTTGTGCACCTCCTGCACCGTGGCACCGGCGTCACCCACCACCTGGTGAGCGATGAGCAACACGACGACCCAGGCGCCCGCCAGCGGCGCCAGCGGGATGCACGCCGCGCCCACGGCCGCCAGGGCCAGCCCCAGCGCCAACGCTCGGGGCGACCCGCGCTGCCGGCCCAGCCAGGGCGCCAGGGCGGCGCCTGCAAGCGCCCCGAGGCCCCCCAGCGCGGCCACCACACCGATGGTTGCCGGTGACAGCGCGAGCTCGCGCGCCAGAAAGATCATGTAGCACGTGCCTGTGAGGCTGCCGGCCAGTGCCATCAGCACTTCCAGCCGCGCCAGGCCCCGCATCGCCGGCGATGCCCTGAGGGCGGCGAACCCTTCGCGGACCTCGGTCCACGCGTCCTGTGCCTCTTCTGCCTCCGATGCCGCGCGCTGCACCGCCGGGGCGGACGGCACGCCCCGCAGGCACAGCGCCGACGCGAGGTAGCTCGCGGCGTCGACCGCCAGCGCCACCACCGCACCCCAGCCCTGGTAGATGAAGCCGCCGAGCGCGAACGCCGCTGTCTCGGACAGGCTGCCGGCAGCGGCCAGCTGTGCATTGCGTTTCGGAAGCTCGTCGAGGGCCAGGCGCTGCGCCATCCACGCCGAGCGGGCCATCTCGAAGGCCATGGTCAGCAGCCCGCCGGCCGCCGCCGCCGCCAGCAGGCCGGCCATGTTCAGGTGGGCGGTGGCGGTGGCGAGCGCCAGACCCGCCAGCACCAGCGCGCGCAGCGCGTCGGCCGTCAGCATCGTGCGGCGCTTGTCGGCCCGGTCCACCGCGGCACCCAGCAGGAGCGACCCGCAGGCACCGGCCAGCACGTCGGCCAGCAGCAGCAGGCCCATCTCGAAAGGCGTGGCACCCAGCAGCAGCGTGGCCACCCACGGAATGGCCAGGCGGCTGAGCATGCTGCCGAAGTTCGAGGCGGCCTCGGCCGCCAGCACGCGTCCGAAGGGCGAAGGCACGGCGGGCTTCACCCGGGGCCGGACGCCGCACTCAAGCGGCCATGGCGCTCGAAGGAAGGCGGTGGGAGGGCGGTCATGCGGAACGCAGTATCCGCTGCTGTCCCACCAGGCCGGGAGAGCTCGGCGGCGAGGGGCCTGCCGGTCGCCCCGGCGTTACCGGAGTCGGCGCGCCAGGCGCAGGGCCAGCAGCGTGGCCAGGCCCGCCGAGGACGCACAGGCCAGCAGCGCCAGCCAGCGCGCATCTCCCAGCGAAGCGGCACTGGCCTGCGCGTCTGCCGACACGAGGAGTTCCCCGTACCGTTCGGCGCCGATGGCCAGGGGCCGCGGCGGCACGCGGGCGGCGAAGTCCGCCGGCACCGGATCGCCCACGCGCACGCCTTCGGGTGCGCCGGAGACGGCCACCACGCGCCCGCGGGCGTTGGTCACGACGGCCAGGTCGAAATAGCCCAGCGCGGCGAACTGCGACAGCTCGTTCTGCACTTCGCCGTAGTCGCCGGTGGCCAGCGCGTTGGCCAGGCCCTGCAGCAGGGTGTTGTCGGCCGTCTTGCGCAGCTGCTGAACCCGCCCTTCCTGCTGGGCCGACAGCTGACCCAGCCGCGGCAGGCTGACCGCGGCCAGCCAGACGCAGGCCAGCGTCGCCAGGCAGGCGAGGCCGAAGCCGATCCAGCTGCCCGCCGAGGGACGGCCCCGGGCGCGCCGGTCGACCTGCGGCCACACCGGGCCGGCAGAACCCGCGGCGGCCGTCGAATTCGCAGGCGCCTGGTTGGCGCGGATGTGCGCCGAGCACAGCAGGCGCACGAACTCCACGTCGGCAGCACCGACCTCGTCGCGACGGTCGGTGAAGTGCACCTCGGCGATGACGGCCATGCGCTCGTCGAAGCGCCAGACAAAGGCCCAGCGGCGCGGGCTGAGCTTGTGGGTGACGGTCTGCTCGGGGGTGGCGCCCTCGAGCCGCGCGACGACGGCGGCGGCGCCCGGGAACACGCTGTCCTGTGCCCTTTCGGCAGGCTCGTCGGTGGCTTCGATGCCCGAGTTCAAGGCCCACGAGGCCTGAACGGCCATCGACCGCGCATCGACCACCGCCGCGCGCAGGAAGCGCATGCCCAGTTGCCGCAGCCCCCTGGAGGCATCCTGCAGCATCGCCGCTGCCGACGTGTTGCCGCCCGAGGCGTGGAAGTCGGGCAGCACGGAGGTCGTCATGAAGGTCACGTCAGCACTCCTGCGAGCACGCAACCGGGGCGGCGGCCACCTCCGCCGGGCACACAGTGCCCGGTGGGCCGGGCGGCTTCAGTTGCCCCCCATCAGCCGCCGCGTGGGCACGACGTGGGGATCGAGTTCGCGCAGCACTTCGTCGGTCACCTCGACCATGCCCGTGACGCCAGTGGCCTTGGTGAAGGCGGCGCCGTCGTCCTTGTCGGCCGGGAAGCCTTGCAGCTGCGCCTTCAGCTTGCCCAGCTGTGCCGTGCCCAGACGCGGGTGGCCCAGCACGATGAAGTTGGGGATGCGCGTGAAGACCTCGACGATCTTCAGGCGTGCCGCCTCGTCGGCCGGCAGCGCACGGAACTCGCCGCCGCTCATCACCGCGCCAGCCACCTCGCCCGACAGCAGCATGCGACCCACGCCCATGTCGGTGCGCGCACCGCGCACTTCGTAGTCCTTGCCAGCTTCCATGCCCTGCTGGCGCAGCCACTGCTGGCCGAACATGGCCACCAGCGACGTCGGGTTGGCGAACCCGATGACCTTGCCCTTCAGGTCCTTGGCAGAGGCCGGGGGATTTTCGGCAGAGGTGATGAACTGCGCCGGAATGCGGGGCTCGTACATCACCAGCGGGACCATGCGGGCGTCGACCTGGGCCAGCCGCGCGAAGTGCGGTGCAGCCACCGACAGGTCGTAGTCGCCCCGCACGGTGGCATCGAAGAAGGCCTTGAAGTTGGCAGGCACGACGATGCGCACCTTGGGACCGCCCTGGCGCTCGAGGTAGTTCTTCAGGCTCTCGTACTGGGCCAGCAGGGCCGGCGCAGGAATGTTCGGCAGCACGCCGACCACCAGCGTGTCAGGGGCGGCGGCCACCGGCGGCACCACGGGCGCCGCCGCGGGTGCCGGCGCGGCGGCCGGGGGCTTCGGGGCCGTCGCCACCGCCGGTGCTGGCTTGGCGGCGACCGCGCCAGCGGTAGAGGCGGCGGCCATCGGGCCTCCCACCAGCTTCAGGTAGCTCCGCCCGCCCTCGTTGACGAGTTCGAACTGCATGCCTGGCACGATCAGGTTGGGGTCGCGCAGGCCTGACAGCCTGGCGTCGTAGACCTTGCTCCACAGCGCCGGCTTGCCGACGAACCGGGCCGCGATGGCAGAAAAGGTGTCGCCGGCCTTCACCTCGACCGTCTCGGCAGCAGCGGGTACGGCCACCAGGGCGGAGGCCGCAAGGCAGGAGGCAGAAGCCAGGCGGGTCAGGGCGGCGGTCACGCGCATGGAAGATTCCTGTGTCGAAGGAAAGGGCAAGTTGAGAAGGCGTTACTTATGGTCAAGTGCGCGCATCTTTTGCAACACGACCAACGAAGTTACCAGTGAGCGATCACTCGGGTGTAGGGCCAAACCCGACGCGCTTTCAGGGGATTGCGAATGCCCTGCGATCGCCCTGAGGCCAAGGGTTATCCCTAGGGCACTGGCGGAACAGGGCGGCGGCGGCGCCGTGATGAGGAACCCAGGCGCGCGGCGGCAGAATCAAGTCATGCCGCGCTGGATCCTTTCGCTGATTGCTGCTGCCGTCGCGGCGGGCCCGGTGCAGGCCATGTCGCTCGGCTGCGACATCGGGCCCGACGCCGTGCTGGCCGAGGTGAACGCCCTTCGGGCGCTAGGGGCGGTCTGCGGCTCCCGTGGGCGCTTCGCTGCCACGCCCCCGCTGAGTTGGAACAGCGCACTGGACGCCATGGCCCGGCAGCAGGCGACCTGGCTGGCCTTCACGGACCGCCTGAGCCACACCGGCCCGCAGGGCCAGACCCTGGCCGAGCGGGCGCAGGCAGAGGGCTATCGGTTCGCACGCATCGCCGAGAACCTGGCGCAGGGCCAGCACACGCTGGCCGATGCGCTGCGCGACTGGACGCGCAGTGAAAGCCATTGCGTGAACCTCTACGGCGCGGCCTACACCCAAACGGCCCTGGCCTGCCAGCCGGCAGCCGATGGCCGGCCGCTGTGGGTGATGGTCTACGCCCGGCCGAACTGAGGCGAACCGACGGTCACCCCGGCGCCGGGGACGTCGGTGTGCTCCGCACTGGCGATGACGCCGCCGCCCAGGCAGATCTCTCCGTCGTACAGCACCGCCGACTGCCCCGGCGTGACGGCCCACTGGGCCTGCTCGAACTGCAGCTCGAAGCGATCGTCCAGCGGCAGGTGCCGGCAAGGCGCATCGGCCTGGCGATAACGCGCCTTGGCAGCCAGGGTGCCAGCCCGTGGCGGCGTGCCGGCCACCCAGCTGCAGTCGTCGGCCACCAGCGAGCGGTACAGCAGCGCCGGGTGGTCGTGCCCCTGCACGACACGCAACACGTTGCGCTGCAGGTCCTTGCCGGCCACGTACCAGGGTTCGTGTTCGCCGCCCCCGTGCTTCACGCCGCCGATGCCCAGCCCCTGTCGCTGGCCCAGCGTGTAGAAGCTCAGGCCCACGTGATGGCCGACCTCGCGACCGCGCTCGTCGAGCATCGGCCCCGGCGCGTGGCGGAGGTAGCGGTTGAGGAACTCCCTGAACGGCCTCTCGCCGATGAAGCAGATACCGGTGGAGTCCTTCTTCTTCGCGTTCGGCAGCCCGATCTCGGCGGCGATGCGGCGCACCTCGGTCTTCTCGAGCTCGCCCACCGGAAACAGGGTGCGCGAGAGCTGCGCCTGCGTCAGCCGGTGCAGGAAGTAGCTCTGGTCCTTGGCCGGGTCCAGGCCCTTCAGCAGCTCGAAGGCGCCGGCGCGCTCGCGCACGCGGGCGTAGTGCCCGGTGGCGATCTTCTCGGCACCCAGCCGCATCGCGTGGTCGAGGAAGGCCTTGAACTTGATCTCGGCGTTGCACAGCACGTCGGGGTTGGGCGTGCGGCCGGCCTGGTACTCACGCAGGAATTCGGCGAACACACGGTCCTTGTAGTCGGCCGCGAAGTTGACGTGCTCGATCTCGATGCCGATGACATCGGCCACCGCGGCCGCGTCGACGAAGTCGATGTTCGACGAGCAGTAGGCGCTGTCGTCGTCGTCTTCCCAGTTCTTCATGAAGATGCCGACGACCTCGTGCCCCTGCTGCTTGAGCAGCCAGGCGGTGACCGCGGAGTCGACCCCGCCGCTCAGACCGACCACGATGCGTTGCTTGCGGACCATCTCCGGATTATCCCGGGCCTGCGCGACACCGGCCGGCCGTCACACGACAATGCCCGCACGGTCGCAGAGAACGGCCGCACTGTTCCGACATCTATGGAGACCCCATGACCCTCACACGCCGCACCGCCCTGGCCGCCTCGGCGCTGGCCCTGCCTTCGCTGTCGTTCGCACAACAGGCCTGGCCTCGCACGTCGATCCGTTTCGTCGTGCCCTTCGCCCCAGGCGGCACGTCGGAGATCGTCGCACGCACGGTCGCCAACGAACTCAGCAAGCAGCTCGGACAGACGGTCTTCGTCGACAACAAGGGCGGCGGCGCCGGCATCCCGGCCATGAGCGAAGTCGCCAAGGCGACGCCTGACGGTCACACCATCATCCTCGGACACGTCGGTTCGCTGGCCGTGAACCCGTACATCTTCCCCAACCAGCCGTTCGACGTGAACCGCGACTTCATGCCGGTGACGCTGCTGGCCAAGGTGCCGAACATCTTCGTGGTGCACCCCGACGTGCCGGCGAAGGACTTCAAGGAGTTCGTGGCGTACGTGAAGAAGAACCCGGGCAAGCTGAACTACGGCTCGGCAGGCAACGCCAGCGCCGGCCACCTGGCCATGGAGTACCTGAAGCTGGTGACCGGCATGTTCATCACGCACATCCCCTACCGCGGTACCGGTCCGCAGCTGACCGACCTGCTGGCCGGCCGCACGCAGGCCAGCAGCGCCGGGCTGCCCGCACTGCTGCCGCACGTCAGGACGGGCAAGCTGCGCGCCATCGCCGTGGGCACGCCGCAGCGCCTGCCGGCCCTGCCCGACGTGCCGACGGTGGCCGAGATGGGCTACAAGGACTTCGAGACCTCGCAGTGGTACGGCATCCTGGCGCCCGCCGGCACGCCGCGCGAGATCGTCAAGCGGCTGCAGGAAGAATCACTGAAGGCGCTGAAGAGCAACTCGGTGACCGAACGCTTCGCCAGCGACAGCGCGGTCGGCGGCGGCGGCCCGCCCGAGGAGTTCGGCGCCTACATCGCTCAGCAGCAGAAGGTCTGGAAAGAGATCGTCTCGCGCGCCGGCATCAAGCCGGATTAAGGCCCCCCCGAAGCGGCTTCGCCGCTCCCCCCCAGGGGGGCGCCGCCTGGGACCGGCGGAGCCGGATCCTCGGCGGCCGCTGGATGGAGCCAGCGGCTGCGCCGGCTGGCGTCTCGGCGGCTCGGCGGCTTGTCGTTCGCCTGCGTCAGGCGATGGCTTCGTCGAGCACTTCGATCCAGTGCCTGACGGGCGTGGCGGTGCCGGTCTGCAGGTGCTGGATGCAGCCGATGTTGGCCGAGACGATGGTCTGGGCCTCCAGCGGGGCCAGGTTGAGCAGCTTGCGGTCGCGCAGCTGGGTGGCCAGTTCGGGCTGCAGCACGCTGTAGGTGCCGGCCGAGCCGCAGCACAGGTGGCTCTCCATCGGCGCCGTCTTCACGTCGAAACCCAGCTCGCCGAGCTGCGTTTCGACGCCGCCACGCAGCTGCTGTCCGTGCTGCAGCGTGCAGGGCGGGTGGAAGGCCATCGGCCCCACGCCCGAGGCGCGCACCCGGGCCTTCAGCTGCGGCACCAGCGCCGGCAGCAGCTCGCTGATGTCGCGCGTGAGTTCGCCGATGCGCCGGGCCTTCTCGGCGTAGTCGGCATCGTGCGCGAGCGCATGGCCGTAGTCCTTGACGGTGACGCCGCAGCCCGAGGCGTTCATGACGATGGCCTCGACCTTGCCGTCGGACGTCAGCCCGTCGACCAGCGGCCACCAGGCGTCGATGTTGCGACGCATGTCGGCCAGCCCGCCCTCGGTGTCGTTGAGGTGCGTGCGCAGGGCGCCGCAGCAGCCCGCGCCATCGGCCACCAGGGTCTGGATGCCGGCGGCATCGAGCACGCGTGCGGTGGCGCTGTTGATGTTGGGCATCATGGCCGGCTGCACGCAGCCCATCAGCATCAACACCTTGCGCGGGTGCGTGCGCGTGGGCCACAGGGACGCCCGCGGATGGCTGCGCGCCGGCACCTTGGCCTTCAGCGCTGCCGGCAACATCGGGCGCACCATCTGGCCCAGCTTCATGGCCGGGCCGAACAGCGGCGAAGTCAGGCCTTCCTTCAGCAGCCAGCGCACCGCCTTCTCGCCCGCCGGGCGCTCCACCCGCTCTTCGACGATCTTGCGGCCGATGTCCACCAGGTGGCCGTACTGCACCCCGCTGGGGCAGGTGGTTTCGCAGTTGCGGCAGGTCAGGCAGCGGTCCAGGTGCAGCTGTGTGCTGCGCGTCACCGGCGCGCCTTCCAGCACCTGCTTCATCAGGGCCGTCGAGCTCGTCGCCCAGCAGCTGGTAGGTGGGGCAGGTGGCGGTGCAGAAGCCGCAGTGCACGCACTTGCGCAGGATGGCCTCGGCCTCTTCGCCGTCGCGTGTGCCCTTGAACTCCGGGCTGAGATTGGTTTGCATGGGCGGTGGGGTGGGGATTCAGAGGAGCCGCGAAATGACGGGCATCAGCAGCGAGGCGAGCAGCACCTGCAGGCCCAGCGCCAGTGCCGCATAGGCCCCGGCGTCGGGATGCACCTGCAGGGCACGCGCAGCACCCACGCCGTGGGAGGCCGTGCCGAGCGCGAAGCCGCGCACGGACGGGGGCACGATGCGCAGGCCGTCGAACAGGAACTTGGCGGTGACGGCGCCCACCAGGCCGGTGAGCACCGCGAACACCGCCGCCAGCGCAGGGATGCCCCCGAGCTGTGCCGCGATGCCCATGGCCACCGGCGCGGTGACCGACTTGGGCGCCAGCGAGGCCAGCACGTCGGCCGGCAGCCCGACGGCCCAGCCGATGGCCACCGCACTGCCGCCAGCGGCGGCGCCACCCACCAGCGCGGCCACCAGCAGTGCGCCGGCCCGCGAGCGCAGCTCGGCACGGCGCAGCCACAGCGGCCACGCCAGCGCGACGACCGCCGGGCCGAGCAGGAAGTGGATGAACTGCGCGCCCGAGAAGTACACCGGGTAATCGGTGCCGGTGGCCGTGAGCAGCAGGGCCAGCACGATCACCGACCACAGCACCGGATTGGCCAGCGGGGTGCGGCCCAGGCGTTCGTAGACGGCCGAGGCCGCGACATAGGCGGCCAGCGTGGCCGTCAGCCCGAACAGCGGCGTGGCCGACAGGTAGACCCACAGCTCGACGAAAGCCGTCATGCGGGAGTCTCCGAGGGCGCGGCAGGGACCCGCGGCAGCAGTGCGCGCAAGACGAGCGCGGTGACCGCCAGCCCGATCCAGGTCGACACGACGATCGCCAGCAGCATGCGCGCGCCGTACTGGCCGATCAGCCCGAGGTGGGTGACGACGCCCACGCCCACCGGCACGAACAGCAGCGACAGGTGCGCCAGCAGCGGCTCGGCGGCCGACTGCACGGCCGGCCGCACCGCGGGCCACTGCAGCAGCGCCAGGCACAGCAGCAGGCCGAGCACCGGGCCGGGCAGCGGCAGGCGCAGCCCGCGCGCCAGCAGCTCGCCCGCGGACTGGCACAGCAGCAGCACGGTGAGGCCCTTCAGGGCGTTCATCGTGGCACCCGTCCGATCGGGGCGGAGCGCTCAGGCCAGCTCATACGTCAGCACCCAGTAGTGCGTGTAGTCGGTCCAGCGCGCTTCGCGGGCCCGCGGACCCAGGGCGGCGATGGCCTCGGCCGGGGTCGGGAAGTTCTTCAGCACCTCGTGCACCGAGCCATCGTCGAGCGTGCGATTCTGGTAGGTGTTGCCGTCCGCGTCGCGGCGCGACAGCGGCGTGCTGCTGGTCTGCACGAAGCTGTTGTCGAGCATCACCACGCGGGCGCCCGGCAGCAGGCGCGCGTGCAGCAGATCGAGCCAGGGCCGCAGCCGGTTCAGCGGCACGTGGCTCCACCAGCAGCCGCTGAAGGCGGCGTCGAAGGTCCGGTCGCCCAGGCCCTCGAGGCTGTAGGCGTCCACCGTCGCGAAGCGCACCTTCCCCTCGGGCAGCGGCTTGGCCTGCGCGATCGCCATCGTCTCGGGATTGATGTCGGTGGCCAGCCAGCTGGCGCAGTCGCGCGCCCCGTGCGGTGTCCACCAGCCGGTGCCGCAGGCGACTTCCAGGACGCGGCGACCGGCGAAGGGCTTGGGCAGCCAGGCCTCCATCGCGCGCAGGTCGGCCTGGCGTTCGGGCTTGTGATAGACGCGTTCGTAGTAGACCGCGCGCTGCACGTAGTAGGCGCGCATGTTCTCGACGACGTCGGCGCCCGCGGCAGACATCTCAGAAGTCCTTGTAGAGCCGGCCGGGGTTGAACAGGCCGTCGGGGTCGAAGCGCGCCTTGAGCTCTCGGTGGATGCGCGCCAGCGGCGGCGACAGCGGCGCGAACACGCCGGCGCTCTTGTCGAGGCCGCGGAACAGCGTGGCGTGCCCGCCCACCGCCGATGCCGCTTCGCGCAGCGTGGCCGCCGGCGCCGTGGTGCAGCACCAGCGCTGCGCCCCGCCCCATTCGACGAGCTGCTCGCCCGACAGCTTCAGCGGCGGCGCCGTCTGCGGCACCGACAGGCGCCACAGCGTGGCGCCCCCCTGCACGGCCTTCAGCGCACCGGCGAAGAACTCGTCACGGTGGTCGCGCAGGCCGGCCCAGAAGGTGGCGGCCAAGGGTGCATCGATGAGTTCGCCGCCCAGCCGCGTCACCGCCGACTGCACGGCCGCGGCGGCGCCTGCCAGGCGCAGCACCAGCGTGCCTTCCCACCAGGCGCTGGCCGACAGCGGCAGCGGCTGGCCGCCCCATTCGTTGAGCTTGCGCAGGGCCTGCGCCTCGTCGAGGTCGAAACGCAGCGTGACGCTGGCCACCGGCTGCGGCAGCACCTTCAGCGACACCTCGCAGATGACGCCCAGCACGCCCAGAGAGCCGGCCAGCAGGCGCGAGACGTCGTAGCCGGCGACGTTCTTCATGACCTGGCCGCCGAAGCTCAGGACCTCGCCGTGGCCGTTGATCATCGTGGCGCCCAGCACGTAGTCGCGCACGCCGCCCACGGCGGCACGCGCCGGCCCGGCCAGGCCCGCGGCGACCATGCCGCCCACCGTGCCGCCGGGTTCGCCCCCTGCCTCGCCCTCCCGCTGAAAGCGCGGCGGCTCGAAAGGCAGGCACTGGCCCTTCTCGGCCAAGGCCGCTTCCAGCTCGGCCAGCGGCGTGCCCGCGCGAACGGTGCACACCAGTTCGCTGGGTTCGTAGCTGCTGATGCCGCGCAACGGGCGCACGTCCAGCGGCTCGCCGACCGGCACGCCGCCATAGAAGGCCTTGGTGCCGCCGCCGCGGATGTCGAGCGTGGCCCTCTGCGACCTCGCCGTCATGACCTGGTCGACCAGGCGTGCCAGCGCGGGGGCGGTGGGTTCCACGGCAACGCCCGGGGTGTCGCCGCCCATCAGAAGCGCTCCAGTTCGGGGAATGGCAGCAGCCCCTTCTTCACGTGCATCTTTCCGTACTCGGCGCAGCGCTGCAGCGTGGGAATGACCTTGCCCGGGTTCAGCGTGCCCTGCGGGTCGAAGGCCGCCTTCAGCGCCAGCATCTGCTGCCGCTCGCCGGGGCTGAACTGCACGCACATGCTGCTGAGCTTCTCCACGCCCACGCCGTGCTCGCCGGTGACGGTGCCGCCCAGCGCGACGCTGGTCTCCAGGATGTCGGCGCCGAACAGCTCGCAGCGGTGCAACTGGTCGGGGTCGTTGGCGTCGAACAGGATCAGCGGGTGCAGGTTGCCGTCGCCGGCGTGGAAGACGTTCGCGCAGCGCAGGCCGTACTTCTGCTCCATCTGCTGGATGGCCAGCAGGATGTCGGCCAGCCGCTTGCGCGGGATGGTCGAGTCCATGCACATGTAGTCGGGGCTCAGCCGCCCCGAGGCCGGGAAGGCGTTCTTGCGGCCGCTCCAGAAGCGCAGCCGCTGGGCCTCGTCCTTGCTGACCTCCAGGCGCGAGGCGCCGGCGCCGGACAGCACGTCGAGCATGCGGTCGATCTCCTCGGCCACCTCCTCCGGCGTGCCATCGCTCTCGCACAGCAGGATGGCCTCGGCGGACAGGTCGTAGCCGGCGTGCACGAAGTCCTCGACCGCCGCCGTCATGGGCTTGTCCATCATCTCCAGGCCGGCCGGGATGATGCCGGCGGCGATCACCGCGGCCACGGCGTCACCGGCTTTGCGGATGTCGTCGAAGCTGGCCATGATGCAGCGCGCCAGCTGCGGCTTGGGCACCAGCTTGACGGTGGCCTCCAGCGTCACCGCCAGCATGCCTTCGCTGCCGACGATGACCGACAGCAGGTCCAGGCCCGCGGCGTCGAGCGCCTCGGAGCCGAATTCCACCGGCTCGCCTTCCACCGTGAAGCCGCGCACGCGCAGCACGTTGTGCAGTGTCAGTCCGTATTTCAGGCAGTGCACGCCGCCGGAGTTCTCGGCCACGTTGCCGCCGATGGTGCAGGCGATCTGGCTGCTGGGGTCGGGTGCGTAGTACAGCCCGTGCGGCGCCGCCGCTTCGCTGATGGCCAGGTTGCGCACGCCGCACTGCACGGTGGCCGTGCGCGCGGTCTTGTCGATCTTCACGATGCGGTTGAACTTGGCCAGCGACAGCGTGACCCCCAGCGTGTGCGGCAGGGCGCCGCCTGACAGGCCGGTGCCCGCACCGCGCGCCACCACCGGCACCTGCAGCGCATGGCAGGCCTTCAGCACGGCGGCCACCTGGGCCTCGGTCTCGGGCAGCACCACCACCAGCGGCATCGCGCGGTAGGCGGTCAGGCCGTCGCATTCGTAGGGCGTGGTGTCCTCGCGCTGCCACAGCAGGGCGTGGGCCGGCAGCAGCGGCGACAAGGCCGCCACCACCTCGGCCTGGCGGCGCGCGCGCACGCTGGCGTCGTCGGTGGCCTGCAGGGGCAAGGGTGCGTTCATGGGCGAGCGTCCTCAGAGGTCACGATCAACTGTAGCGCCCGGTACCTTGACCCTGGCTGAATGCAATGATGGCCCCAGGTCCTTTCGGTTTTGACCTGGCCGGAGGGTATGCCGCCATGGCCCGGCCCGGGACGTGCCGTCAGGCCGCCTCGGTGAACACGGTCAGCACGCCGGTGTAGCCGTACAGGTGGTGACGCGCGATCTCCCCTGCCGCGAAGAAGCCGGCCAGCGGCACCTCGCCGAGCGCGTGCTGCACGATCTGCAACTCGGCCGACGTGCCGCCGAAGTGCGCACCGCCGCGGCCGTTGCAGCTGACGTACAGGGCGCCGGCGATGCGCCGCGGCGGCTCGGACGACTCCACCTCGTCGCGGACCTCCGCGCAGATGCGCACCAGGTCCCGCCGCGCGGCCTCGGCATTGCGCGTGCAGAAGGCCAGGCCCATGCCGGGCTCGACCTCGTCGGCGACCGCCACCGCCTGGCGCCCGGGGTCCAGCCCGATGAGGTGGCGCACGACCGTGTCGGTGCCGAACTGGCCGCCGCGGCCGAGCAGGCTGTCGGTGGCGGCCGACAGGCCCACCAGCGTGGCCTGCAGGCGCGGCAGCGCCTGGCGCGGGTTGTCCAGGCTGTCGATCTTCAGTTCGGCCAGCAGGCAGGGCAGTGCGGGCTCGCCGTCGAGTTCGAGCACGACGTTGCGCTCGGCGGCCGTGACCCGGCGCTGCGCACCGATGGGCTGGCAGCCCTGGGTGACGCGCGAGATCAGCGACACCTCGCTGCCGAAGGCCACGCCCGACAGGCCGCCGCGCCAGACGCCGTCGGCGATGTGGAAGGTGGCCGCCCGCGACGAGGCCAGCCCCCCGAAGAGGTAGCCCGAGCTGGTGCGATCGGACATCTCGACCACGAGCTCGCCGAGGTCGGCGGTGGCCGGGTCGGCATGCACCAGAGCGCTGAAGGGCGCGATGCGCGACAGCGGCCGCGCGCCAGAGAAGACCTCGAAGTGCTCGACCGGCAGGTCGGCCAGCAGCACCACCAGACCGGGCTCGTCGAAGTATTCGACCCCCGACGCGGCGACGCCGACGCCCACCGTGCCGACCCAGCCCACGCCCGGCCAGCGTTCCTGCAAGGCGCCGTACAGCGCCGCACCATGGGCAGCGTAGGCATCGGTGAGGTAGACGAAGCCCAGCGTGGGCGCGCGCTGGCCATCGGCCCGGCGCGCGTCGGTCTGGGCGTCGATCTGGGTGGCCACCAGCGCCAACGCGGCGCGCCAGTCCGGGTGCGTGGCGTGTCCGGCGATCCAGGCGGCCATCTGCGTCTTCTCCCTGGCCTCAGCGACTGCGCTTGCGCGCGCCGGCGGTCTTGGCCGGCATCGCTGCTGCCGCCGCCGATTTCACGGCCTGACCGGCCAGCTGCCGAGCCGCGTCGACGTTGCTGCCGGTGTCCTTCAGGGCGGTGGCCGCCAGTTCGGTGAACTGCTGGGTGAGAGCGCCCCACCACTGCATGGGGTCGACCACGCCGCCGGCGGCGGGTGCCGGCGCATCGGACTGCTTGCGCGGCGTGGCGGCGCTGGCCTTGGCGCTGCGCGATGCACGGGGCGCCGGCTCGGGTTCGGGCGCTGGCGCGACGAACGGAGACGGTGCCGGCGGGTCGGGCAGCGTGAAGGCTTCGCGCATGCGGTCCATCGGCATGTTCATGGTCTTCAGCGTCGACAGCGTCATGCGCTGCACCTCCAGCGCCTGGATGGTGGTGGCCAGCACGCGCGCGTTCTGCTCCAGCCAGAACTGCACCGTGCGCAGCTGCTCGATGCGCTTGCCCAGTTCCTCGGGGTCGAGCGTGGGCGCGATCCACTGGTTCATGTGGGGCAGCGTCTGGCCCGCGTTCTTCATGAGTCCCTGCAGGAAGTCGAAGCCAGGGACGAGGCGGGCGAAATCGGTCGGACTGGTCATGTCGAGTGTCTCCTCGGTGGGTCGTGCCGGGTGCATTGTGCGGCGGGATGGTCTCAGCAGGCTGACGGCCGGCGGGCGCCCCCCCCGGACCCCGTCAATGCACGCGCTCGACCCTGTAACCCTTGCCGGCCAGCAGCAAGGGAAGCGCCTGCGGGCCGGTCATGTGCAGAGCGCCGACGGCGGCGAAGACCGTGCGGCCGCCGCGGTGCATCTCGTCGATGCGTGCAGCCAGCGCGCCGTTGCGGCCGTCGTTGACGCGGCGGAAGAAGGCGCGCTCGGTGGCGTCGCGCGCGCACTCGCACCAGCTTTCGTACGCCGACAGATCGTCCAGGTCGCCGCGCTCCCAGGCACGCGCCAGCCGCAGCATCAAGGGGCGCGCGCGGCCGTTCTCCAGCCGCGTCAGCGTGCGCTCGAGCAGGTCTTCGGCCTCTGCCGCGGTGTCGGGCAGCAGGGCCGCCATCTGCAGCGCCACCGTTTCCAGTGACACAACGGGCCGGCCGGCGTCACGCGCCACGGTGGCCAGGGCGATCTCCTGACCGTAGACGCTGTCCAGGCCGTCGCGGCGCAAGGCCACCAGCGACAGCATCACGCCCTGCATCACCGGGTGCAGCCGCGCCACCGCTTCGGCAGGCAGGCAGGCGCGCGCGGCCTCGCGGCCCACGCGGGCAGCAAGGGCCGGGGGCAGCGGCGGCCCGGCGCTGGCGAGCGCCGGCGGCAAGGCCGTCACCGTGGGGTCGGTCAGGTCGATCTCCAGGGCCAGCACGTCGCTGGACAGCACGGCCTCGCGCACGCGCGGGCCGGGGGCCAGCCAGTCGGGCCGCCCGATGTGCAGCGTGCCGTACAGGTACGACGAGCGGCCATCGCGCTCGAGGCGCCACAGCAGGCCGCGATCGGGCGCCTGGCGGGCGGCCGCTCGGCGCTCGTCGGCGCTGGGCACCGTCGCCACGGGCGGACAAGCCTCTCCGGCGCCGGCCCGCGGTGCACGCAGCCCGGACTGCGCCAGCGCCGCCGCCACGGCCAACGCCAGCAGGCCGGCCACCAGACCTCGCTTCAAGGTGCTCCCGAACCGATATCGATGCGCAGCACGCCGTCTTCCTGCTGCCACTTCAGCCGGCCCAGCACGTCCATGCCCAGCAGCGGCGTGGCCAGGCCGGGCAGGGCCACCATGCGCAGGCGCTGGGCCTTCACGCCGCCCTGCAGCGCCAGGTCGGCCTGCACCACCTGGCCCTGCACGATGCCGCCGGCCGTGCTGGACTGGGTGGTGCCCAGCACCGGCAAGCCCAGCTCTCGGGCCAGCGACAGCGGCAGCGCGCTGCCGGTGGCGCCTGTGTCGACGAGGAAGTCCACCGCTCGCCCGTTGACCTGGCCCGGCCAGTGGTAGTGGCCGTCGTCGGCGCGGCGGATCTCCACGCGCACGCCGTCGGCCACGAAGCGCGTGCGCTGCTGCTGCGCCAGAAGCGTCTGAACGCCCAGAAACACCACCGTGGCCAGCACCAGCCACACCGTGGCGATCTTCAGCCCGTGGGGCAGCTCCTTCAAAGCGGCGTCACCAGCGGCACCGTGTCGACCGGTGCCACCTTCTGGTCGATCGCGCCGAACACGCTGCTGCCGTCGGCGCCAGGCATGTCGATGCGGATGCTGTCGCCGAACTTCATGAAGCCGGTCCTCGGCTCGCCGTGCTCGATGGTCTCCAGCGCGCGCGCCTCGGCGATGCAGCCCCAGCCCTGCGAGACCGCCTTGTTGCTGACCGTGCCCGAGCCGACGATGGAGCCCGCGCGCACGTTGCGCGTCCGGGCCAGGTGCGCGATGAGCTGGCCGAAGTGGAAGGTCATCTCCGGCCCGGCGTCGCAGCGGCCCACTTCGCGGCCGTTCCAGATGCTGACCAGCGGCAGGTGCACGCGCCCGCCCTGCCAGGCTGCGCCCAGTTCGTCCGGCGTCACGGCCACCGGGCCGAAGGCGGTGGCCGGCTTGCTCTGCAGGAAGCCGAAGCCCTTGGCCATCTCGCCGGGCACCAGGTTGCGCAGCGTCCAGTCGTTGACCAGCATCAGCAGCCGGATGCCTTCCAGCGCGGCGTCCGGGCTGGCGCCCATCGGCACGTCGCCGGTGACCACGGCGATCTCGGCCTCGAAGTCGATGCCCCACGCCTCGTCGGCGAAACGCGCGTCGTCGGTGGGGCCGAGGAAGTCGTCGCTGCCGCCCTGGTACATCAGGGGGTCGGTGTGGAAGCTCTCGGGCATGGCCGCGCCGCGCGCCTTGCGCACCAGCTCGACGTGGTTGATGTAGGCCGAGGCATCGGCCCATTGGCAGGCGCGCGGCAGCGGCGCCATGCACTGGCGCGGGTCGAAGGCGAAGGCGTGGCGTGCCTTGCCGCCGTTCAGCGTGGCGTAGAGGTCCTCGAGCTGCGGCGAGATGAAGTTCCAGTCGTCCAGCACCTGCTGCAGCCGCGTGGCGATGCCGGTGGCGAAGTGCGCCGTGGCCAGGTCGCGCGACACGACGGCGAGGTGGCCATCACGGGAACCGTCCTTGAGGGTGGCTAGTTTCATTCGGTGGGATCGGGTGCGGAATGGCACTATTGTGAGGTGAGCCCCCCGACCCGACCCCGGCCATGGCCGCCGCACAGGCTGCCTGGGCAGCGCTGGAAGCCGCTCGCCGTGACCGGCGCGCTGGCGGTGCTGCTGCATGTGCTGGTGATGCGGGCGGTGCCCTGGGGCGCCGGCACAGGCAGCCAGGGCGGGGTGCGACCCCTCCAGGTACGCCAGATCGTGCTGCCGCCTTCGACACCCTTGGCGCCGGCGGCCCTGGTCGCGCCACAGGCGGCGCCCGCGCCCTCACCGGGTTCGCCACCGGCCTTGCGCCGTCCCACGCCGGCGCCCCTGCCCGTCACCGCGGCGTCGACAGACCAGCCGGTCGAGCCCCCTGCGCCGCCCGCCGAACCCGTCCTGGCGACCTCGGTGGACGCCGCCGCGAGCGCGCCGGAGACCGCCGCCCTGCCGGCCCCGGAGACCGCCACCGCGGTGGTCGAAGTGGCAGCGGCGATCACCGCGCCCATGGGCAGCTCCCCTGCGCAAGCCCCTCCCGTCGACGGGGTCGGCGGGGCCCCATTGCCGGTGTATGCCACCCGGCCGGCGCCGACGACGACGCTGCGCTACGAACTGCGGCGCGGCGGCCTGCGCGGCTCGGGCGAGTTGAGCTGGCGTCCGCGCGCCGACGGGTACGCGCTGAGCATGCGCGGCACGGCTTTCTCGCTGCCCATCATCGAGTGGACGAGCGAAGGGACCTTCGACAGCGCCGGCCTGGCGCCGCTGCGCTTCGTCGACCGTCGCCGCGCGCGCGACGCCCGCGCTGCCAACTTCCAGCGCGAGGCCGGCCGCATCACCTTCTCGGGCCCCGCCACCGTGTACCCGCTGGTGCCCGGGGCGCAGGACCGCGTGTCGTGGATGCTGCAGCTGCCTGCCATCGTCGATGCTGCGCCGGCGGCGTTCGTCCCCGGGGAGCGCATCGGCCTGTTCGTGGTGGGCGCGCGCGGCGACGCCGACGTGTGGACTTTCACCGTCGAGGGGACCGAGGCGCTCGACCTGCCGGCCGGCCGCGTCGAGGGCGCGCTGCGGCTTCGCCGCGAGCCGCGCAAACCGCACGACACGCGCGTGGACGTGTGGCTCGATCCCGCACGGCATCATCTGCCCGTGAGGGTGCGGCTGAGTTCCGTGGATGGCGGAGACGGCAACGAGTTCCTGCTGGAGTCGATGACCCTGCAGCCGTGAAGGTGGGCACCAGGACCCGCCGCTCGCGGCGAGGGCTTGAATTCCCTCCGGATGCGCCCAAGTTCAAGGCCTGGGAGTGACCGCCATGCACATGCTCTACAACTCGGAAAGCTTTGTCGTCGTTCGTTTCGACGTGCCCGCGGGCGACGGCGTCGAGACGTCGGAAGCACCCGTGCGAGGTGGCTTCGAGATCGTCGACAAGTCGGCCGGTAAAGGCATCTTCATCGAAGGCGCCCTGGCAGAACGCTTCCATCAGGGTGTGCAGGCCCTGGCGCAGAACGACCCCACGCCGGAAGAGATCGACGAGTACATCTCCGGTTACACCGAACTGGCGCAACAGACCGTGACCCTGCACTGATCAGGTGACGTTCTGCGTCAACGAGAGGCCGCCAAGCGACGTTGACCCTCCTCCAGGGCTTGTCGGCCGACCCCTGCTGCGCCAAGATCGAGCGCATGTTGCGGCCGCCAAGCGGAGAGGCTCGATGGTTCGATCTGCCGGTGATGCACGAAATGCCCTGTCCCCCGGCCTGGCGGATGCGCCGGTGCTGGACGTGCTGTGCTCCCACTTCGTGCTCACGCTCACGCTGCGGCAGGCCGGGCGCTTCAACCTCCGCCGCGACTGGAACAGCCTGCTGTCGTTGACCGGCCGGCACCTTGTCTGGCCGGCGCCGGTGCTGACCCGGGTGCGCGCGTTCCTCAAGCAGCGCTGCAAGGGCAATGCCGCCTGGAAGGGCCACGACCTGTTGAGCGACGACGCCTTCGTCACCCGCCACGGCGCCTGGCGCGGCCCGTACGAAGAAGGCACGCTCTTCTTCTACATCGACGAGTACATCAAGGACGCGCCGAAGGACCTGCTCACGGTGCTGGGCGTCACGTGCGACTGGCTGGCGCGGCGCCTGAAGAAGGAATCGACGCTGGTTCAGAAGAACATCGACGCCCTGGCCGGCCTGCTGCAGCTGAACCCTGCCGAGCGCGCGCTGCTGCTGTACGGCACCCTGGCGCGCTACCAGCGCGACCTGCGCGGGCTGCTGGTGGAGTTCAAGGTCTCCAACGCGCAGGAGGCCTACAGCGCCATCGCGTCGGTGGCCGGCGTGGAGGCCAGCGAAGTTGCCGAGGCCCTGCGCGCCGGCTCGCGACTCGAACGCATCGGCATGATCGAGAACCTGATCTCCGAGCAGAACATCACCGACCTGGCCGACCTGATGAAGGTCAGCGAGCAGCTGCCGCCGGTGCTGATGCGCGAGTACCGCGGCCCCAGCGACCTGATGGCCGTGTTCACACGGCCGGCGCCGCGCAGCGAGTTGCTGCCGGCCGACTTCCACTTCGTTGCCGACGACGTGCAGATGCTGACGGCGATGCTGAAGAACGCCGCCGAACGCAAGGAGCCCGGCGTCAACGTGCTGCTCTACGGCCCGCCGGGCACCGGCAAGACCGAGCTGGCCAAGGTCTGCGCGGCCGCGGCCGGGCTGGAGCTCTACGAGGTGGAATACGCCGACCGCGACGGCAACAGCCTGTCGGGCCGCGACCGCTACCGCAGCCTGCAGATCAGCCAGGTGTTCCTGAAGAGCAGCGCCGGCGTCGCGCTGCTCTTCGACGAGGTCGAGGACGTCTTCCCGCCCATTTCCAGCGAAGCGGCACAGCTCATCGCGCGGCTGGACAGCAGCGGCGAGGCGCCGCCCTCGGCCAGCGTGAACGGCAAGGCGTGGGTCAACCAGATCCTGGAGACCAACCCGGTGCCGGTGATCTGGGTCACCAACCGCATCGAGCAGATCGACCCGGCCTTTCGGCGCCGCTTCCAGTACCACCTGCTGCTCAAGTCGCCGCCGCCCGGAGCCCGCCAGGCGGTGGTCACGCGGGCACTGGCCGGGGCCCCGGTGAGCGAAGGTTTTGCCGCCAAGCTGGCCGAGCGCCGCGGCCTCACGCCGGCGCAGATCCGCACCGCGGTGCGCTTCGCACGCCTGGCCCAGCCCGCCGACGCCACGCCCGATGCCGAGGCCTTCGAGGCCCTGGTGCAGCGCCAGCTGGGCAACGCCGACCGGGCGCTGGGCAGCTCGACAGCCGAGCGCGGCGCAAGGCCGGTGGTCACCGGCTACGACCTCTCGCTGCTGAACGTCGAGACGCGCTTCGAGATCCCGAAGATCATCGAGGCACTGAAGCGCCGCGGCCACGGCACGCTGTGCTTCCACGGTGCCCCCGGCACGGGCAAGACGGCGCTGGCCGAGCACATCGCCACGGCGATGCAGCGCCCGCTGATGATCCGCCAGACCAGCGACATCGCCAGCAAGTACGTCGGCGAGACCGAGCAGAACATGGCGCGCATGTTCGAGGAAGCGGCCACCGAGCAGGCCGTGCTGCTGCTCGACGAGGCCGACAGCTTTCTGCGCAGCCGCAAGCTGGCCGAGCGCAACTACGAGATCACCGAAGTCAACGAGATGCTGCAGGGCATGGAGCGCTTTCCGGGCGTGTTCATCTGCACCACCAACCTGTTCGATGAACTCGACGAGGCCGCGCTGCGCCGCTTCACTTTCAAGATCCGCTTCCACCCGCTCACCGTCGTGCAGCGCGAGCGCATGTTCGTGGCCGAGGCGCTGGACGGCGACGAATCGCACTTCAACGGCGAACAGCGCCAGCGCCTGCTGGCGCTCGACCACCTGGTGCCCGGTGACTTCGCTGCGGTGAAGCGCCAGGTCGAGATCCTGGCACTGCCTTTCGAAGCCGACGAGTTCCTGTCTCAGCTGGAAAGCGAGCACCGCGTGAAGCCCGAGGTGCGGCAGCGCCGCGGCATCGGCTTCGGCCGCACCAACTGAAGCCGCCTCCGCGTGCGTTGTTCCACACCCGCCGGCTCAATCCGGCAGCGGGTGCGCCGACAACGAAAGGATGACTCCGCCTGCGCAGACTCCCCCTGTCGAGAGCCTGCTGCAAGGAGGCCTGCTGTTGATGGCCATGGCGCTGGTCGTGGCCCTGGTGCTCCACCAGCGCCAACGCCGGCGCGGCAGACGGCTCGGGCGCAAGCTCGAGGCGGCACATTCGCGCCTGGACCAGGCGCTGCTGCACGACCGCCTCACCGGCCTGAAGACGCGCGAAGAGTTCGAGGCCTCACTGGAGGTTGCCGCCGCGGCGTGCGACCGCGAGCGCAGCGCGCTGGGCGTGCTGATGCTCGGGCTGGACCAGTTCCGCGTGGTCAACGACGCCTTCGGCCACGCCCTGGGTGACACGCTGCTGCAACGCGTGGCCACGCGCATCGCCGAAGCGCTGCCGGGTTGCGCCGCGGCACGGCTGGCCGGCGACGAGTTCGTCGTCCTGGTGCCCGGTCAGGACGCCCACGTTCGACAGCAGACGCTGAAGCTGATCGACGCCTTCAAGCCACCGTTCGAGGTGGACGGACAGCCCCTGCAGGTGAGCTGTTCGATCGGACTGGCGCTGTACCCCCTGCACGGCGCCCGCCAGCGCCTGACCACCAACGCGCACGCCGCCATGCGCGCGGCGAAGACCGCCGGCGGCGGGGCCTACTCGGAGTACGAACCGTCGATGGGCGTCAACCTGCGACAGCAGGCGGAGCTGGCCCACGAACTGCGCAGCGCCGTCGAGCGCCACGAGCTCGAACTGGTCTACCAGCCCAAGGTCGACGCGCTGAGCCTGCAGATCACCGCGGCCGAAGCCCTGCTGCGCTGGAACCACCCGCGCCGGGGTGTCGTGAGCCCGGTCATCTTCATTCCGGTGGCCGAGCGCCACGGCCTCATCGGCGCCATCGGCAACTGGGTCATCGAGGAGGCCTGCCGCCAGGCCGCCGAGTGGCGCGAGCAGGGCCTGCGCATGCGCGTGGCCGTCAACCTGTCGGGCTACCAGGTGCGGCAGCACGACCTCGTCGACCGCATCGAGGCGGCGCTCAAGGCGCACCGGCTGGTGCCCTCCCGCTTCACCTGCGAGATCACGGAGTCGGTGGCGATGGAGGACACGCGCGTCACGCAGCAGGCCTTCGACCGCCTGCGCGGCGCCGGCGTGCACGTCTCGATCGACGACTTCGGCACCGGCTACTCGAGCCTGGCCTCGCTGCGCCGACTGCCTGCTGCCGAGCTGAAGATCGACCGGGCGTTCGTCAGCGACCTGGAGACCAGCCACGACTCGCGTGCCATCGTCACCGCCGTGGTGCAGATGGCGCACTCGATGGACCTGCGGGTGGTGGCCGAGGGCGTGGAGACCGAGAGGCAGCGCGACATCCTGGTCGCCCTGGGCTGCGACGAGCTGCAGGGCTTCCTGTTCGCCAAGCCGATGTCGGCCAAGGCGCTCGCCTTGTGGGCCAGCGACGACGGCCCGAAGGCCGAGGGCATGTTCAGGCCTTCGCTGTTCGAGGACACCAACGCGCTGCCGCTGGACCCGTAGTCCGGGCTACATCTGCTCCCAGGGCAGGCCATCGAAGCGCCAGCCGTTCAGGCGCCCGCGCTGGAAGTGTTCGTCGAGCTCGCCCTCGAAGCCGTGCAGCACGTTGACCACCTCGGCAAAGCCTGCGGCTTCCAGCGCCTCACCGGCGTCGATGGTGCGACGGCCCGAGCGGCACAGCAGCACCACCGGCCGTGCCGTGCCACCCGCCTCGCGGCGGACCTGCTCGACGAACTGCGCCGGCTGTGCCTGCATCTCGGGGTACTCGTACCAGGGGATGTGCACCACGCCGGGTGGGTGGCCGACGTACAGGTACTCGATTTCCATGCGCACGTCGACGAAGAGCGCGTCGGGGTGGTCCTGCAGGAATTGTCAGCTCTCGCGCGGCGTGAGGTGCTTCATGGTGGGGTGAAGGGGCTTTTCCTACAATCGGGTGATGAACTCGACGCTCCAGGCCAACACCCGAACGTACAGCCGTGGCGCGGCGCTGCCCGGGATTCTCCGTCATCGCATCGCGATCATCGACGGCGCCATGGGCACCATGATCCAGCGCTTCAAGCTGCAGGAAGCCGACTTCCGCAACGCCGCGCTGGCCGACCACCCGAAGGACCTGAAGGGCAACAACGACCTGCTGGTGCTGACGCGACCCGACGTCATCGAGCAGATCCACGCCCAGTACCTGGCCGCGGGCGCCGACATCATCGAGACCAACACCTTCGGCGCCACGTCCATCGCGCAGGAAGACTATGGCCTGGGCCACCTGGCGCGCGAGATGAACCTGGCGGCGGCGCGCATCGCGCGCAAGGCGGCCGACGCGGCCAGCACGCCCGACAAGCCGCGCTTCGTGGCCGGTGCCCTGGGCCCCACGCCCCGCACGGCCAGCATCAGCCCGGACGTGAACGACCCCGGCGCGCGCAACGTCAGTTTCGACCAGCTGCGCGAGGCCTACCGCGAACAGGCCCAGGCCCTGCTGGACGGCGGCTGTGACCTCTTCCTGGTCGAGACCATCTTCGACACGCTCAACGCCAAGGCCGCCATCTTCGCGCTGGACGAAGTGATGGAAGCCAGCGGCGAGCGCCTGCCCGTGATCATCAGCGGCACCGTCACCGACGCCTCGGGCCGCATCCTGTCGGGCCAGACCGTCGCGGCCTTCTGGAATTCGGTGCGCCACGCCCGCCCGCTGGCCGTGGGCCTGAATTGCGCGCTGGGCGCGGCCCTGATGCGCCCCTACATCGAAGAGCTGTCCAAGGTGGCCGGCGACACCTTCATCAGCTGCTATCCCAACGCCGGCCTGCCCAACCCGATGAGCGAGACCGGCTTCGACGAGACACCGCCCGTCACCGGCAGCCTGATGGAAGACTTCGCGCGCGTGGGCTTCCTCAACATCGCCGGCGGGTGCTGCGGCACCACGCCGGAGCACATCGCCGAGATCGCCCGTCGCGTGGGCACCTACCGGCCGCGCGGCCTGCACGACAAGCTCTTCACCGAGCTGATCGAGGCCTGAGCGGGCGGCCGGTTCCCGGCAATCCTGCGCACCCTGGCCCGGGACAGGGCCAGGGCGCTCGGTAGAATCCCCGGGGTTCCGAGGAGCGTTGCGACGCCCGCCATCACCGGCGGCGCCAGGCTCGGACCGCGCCACCCGCTGGCGACCGCAACGGCGCTCACCCTGCTTCCACGAGCCCCGGGTGACCCGCCATGAATGCCAAAGTCCTTCCCCCGCCGATGCGCCTGTCGGGCCTCGAGCCCGTCACGATCGGCCCTGACTCCCTGTTCGTCAACATCGGCGAGCGCACCCTTCGCGAAGATGATCCTCGAAGGCCGCTTCGAGGACGCGCTGTCGGTGGCCCGCCAGCAGGTGGAGAACGGCGCGCAGATCATCGACATCAACATGGACGAGGCCATGCTCGACTCGGCCGCGGCGATGGAGCGCTTCCTGAAGCTCATCGCGGGCGAGCCCGAGATCGCGCGCGTGCCCATCATGATCGACAGCTCGAAGTGGAGCGTGATCGAGACCGGCCTGAAGTGCATCCAGGGCAAGGGGATCGTCAACAGCATCAGCCTGAAGGAAGGCGAGGAAGAGTTCAGGCGCCAGGCCAGGCTGGTGCGCCGCTACGGCGCGGCGGCGGTGGTGATGGCCTTCGACGAGCAGGGCCAGGCCGACACCTTCCAGCGCAAGATCGACATCTGCGCGCGTGCCTACCGCATCCTGGTCGACGAGGTCGACTTCCCGGCCGAGGACATCATCTTCGACCCCAACATCTTCGCCATCGCCACCGGCATCGAGGAACACGACAACTACGCCGTCGACTTCATCAATGCCACGCGCTGGATCAAGCAGAACCTGCCCGGCGCCAAGGTCTCGGGCGGCGTCAGCAACGTGAGCTTCAGCTTCCGCGGCAACGACCCGGTGCGCGAGGCCATCCACACCGTGTTCCTGTACCACGCCATCCAGGCCGGCATGGACATGGGCATCGTCAACGCCGGCATGATGGGCGTCTACGACGACCTCGACCCGGTGCTGCGCGAGCGCGTCGAGGACGTGGTACTGAACCGCAAGCCGGCCTACAAGGACGGCGAACCGATGTTGTCGCCCGGCGAGCGCCTGATCGAGATCGCCGAGACCGCCAAGGGCGCGGCCAAGGACGACAGCGCCAAGCTGGCCTGGCGCGCCGGCGACGTCGATCACCGCCTGAGCCACGCGCTGGTGCACGGCATCACCGAGTTCATCACAGCCGACACCGAGGAGGCCTGGCAGGCCATCCAGGCGCGCGGCGGGCGGCCGCTGCACGTCATCGAGGGCCCGCTGATGGCGGGCATGAACGTGGTCGGCGACCTCTTCGGCCAGGGCAAGATGTTCCTGCCCCAGGTGGTGAAGAGCGCGCGCGTGATGAAGCAGGCCGTGGCGCACCTGCTGCCCTACA
>LNFM01006539.1_pt1 | contig 32902 bp, 30 predicted proteins | sample 596031 | NCBI WGS metagenome assembly LNFM01 (sample SAMN04254537, study PRJNA301005) | activated carbon metagenome | isolation source: dual media filters at the Ann Arbor, Michigan drinking water treatment plant | place: USA: Ann Arbor | reverse complement strand
ACGAGCGCGGCGTGAAGATCATCGGCGCCACGGCGCACTACGTGACGGCCGAGCTCGACGAGGGGCCGATCATCGAGCAGGACATCGCGCGCGTGGACCACGCCTGCGATCCGCAGCAGCTGACGAACATCGGCCGCGACGTCGAATGCGCCGTGCTGGCGCGCGCGGTGACCTGGCACGCGCAGCACCGCGTGCTGCTCAACGGTCACAAGACGGTGGTGTTCCGGTAGGCCGTCCGCATCGGCAGATGGCCATGCCGCCATTCCACATCGACAGCGTTTTTGATTACCAAGGGTTAACCCGAAACAAAAGGTATTTTCAGGCGCATCATTCTTACGATGCCGGGGTATGCGACGCGGCATCGTCCGACATGGAATTCATCGGACTGTGTTAAGTCGCCAGCGGTGATTGTTTCTATGCACCAGTTTCTTCGTGCCACGCACGACAATGTTTCGGACGCTGCGCGGATTTGGTGCGCCGGCCGCCCGATGCGCACGCGCCTGCAAGCTCGTGCAGCAGAGTGAAACGAGGGGTTCGTAACGAATGTGAGAATCTCTGCGGCGGTTACGTACCGGGTTGATTCGAAAAGGCATCTGCAGCGGGCGAATTTGCATAGGTGATGTACGGTGGCGGGCCAGAACGGCGCATCGTGTAACTCGCCCCGATTCGTAAAAGAAAGGTATTGATAAACCACGACGTGGTATTTGCGTTAGTCTTGCTGCATTGCAACATGGCCAGCGGGAGCACGACGTGCAAGTACTGCATTTCCTCGAAGCATCCACCGCGCCTGAGCGCGCTTCCGACGTGGCCGCCCAGTGGGCAGAGCGCGCCGAGACCGCCCTGCACCAGGCCGTCGCCGCCCTGATCCTGCTGCTGATCTCGCCCGTGCTGGCGGCGATCGCCTTCCTGATCTGGCGCACCGACGGGCCGCCCCTGCTGTTCGGGCACTTCCGCGTGGGCCGTGACGGGCAGCTGTTCCGCTGCCTGAAGTTCCGCACCATGCGCATCGATGCCGATGCGCAGCTGGCCCGCCTGCTGGCCGAGGATCCGGCGGCACGCGAGGAGTGGCTGCGCGACCAGAAGCTGGCGCAGGACCCGCGCGTCACCCCCATCGGACGCTTCCTGCGCAAGACCAGCCTCGACGAGCTGCCGCAGCTGATCAACGTGCTGCGCGGCGAGATGCGACTGGTGGGGCCGCGGCCCGTCACGCCCGCCGAGCTGCGCCGGTACGACGGCGTGCTGTGGCACTACGTGAGCGTGCATCCCGGCATGACCGGGCTGTGGCAGGTGAGCGGGCGCAACAGCACGACCTACGACGAACGCGTGGCGCTGGACCGCCACTACATCGAGAACGCCAGCCTGACGCTCGACCTGAAGATCCTGGTGCGCACGGTCTACGTGGTGGTGACGGGTCATGGCGCCAGCTGAAGCCCTGCGCGAGCACCACGATCCCTTCGGCGAAGGCGCCGCGGAGACCGCCGCGCATGGCGTGGTCCTGCACGTGGTGGGGCGCCTGACGCCTCCGCTGGCCAGCTTCGCGATGCCCACCATCCAGGCCATGTGCGCCGTCGGCATGCCGCAGGCGCTGGTGTACATCGACACGACCTATGGCCGCGACCAGGTCGCCACGCTGCCGGCCGCCGTGGTGCGCATGCCCGTGCGCGACGGCGACACGGCCTGGGCGCGCTGCGCGTCGCTGGCCGAAGGCATGCAGGCCGCGACGCAGCGCGCCGCCATCGGTGCGATGCACCTCTATGGCTTGCTGCCGGGCCTGGTGGCCTGGCGGCTGCTGCGGCGCGGGCCGCACCGCGACGTGCCGGTGTACTTCTCGCCGCACAGTTCCCGGGCCCAGGTGCGGCCGACGATGGTGCGCGCGGCTGCGGGCCGCCTGCTGCGCCTGGGCCTGGGCCGCAACGCGCGCCACGCCATCGTCAACCTGCGCCTGGACGGGCCGCAGATGTCGCCGTTCAACGGCCTGCAGGTGCAGGTGGTCGAGTGCCCCGTGCCCCAGGTGTTCTTCGACACGCCACGCCAGGAAGCCAAGCGCCCGCTGCTCATCGCCTGCAACCTGGAAGGCCAGCGCTCCGCGGTCGACGGCTTCCTGCGCATCGCCGTCCTGCTGAACGACGAGCGGCTGGGCATCAGCTTCAACTGGGTGGGGCCGGCCCAGCCCGATGCCGCGGCGGCCATCCGTGCCGGCGGCATCGGCCAGTACGAGGCCGCGACCGACGCTTCACGCGCGCAGCGCATGGCGGCGGCCTGGGTCTACGTGGCCGCGAGCGACGAACGCGGCTTCCCGGTCCGGCTGGCCGAGGCCATGGCGGCCGGATTGCCCTGTGTCGCGCTGGACTCCGAAGTGCACCGAAGCATGATCACCGACGACCAGACCGGCTACCTGTGCAGCGACGCGAAGCAGCTGCTGCTGCGCGTGGGCCAGCTCGTGGACTCGCCCGCCTTGCGCCAGCGCCTGGGGCAGGCGGCGCGCCACGAGGCCCTGGAACGCTTCAGCGAGGCCGAGTTCAGGCGCCAGCTGTGGCGCGCCATCGGCAACGATGCCAGCGTGCAGCGGGGCCCTGAAGCCCAGGCCGCAGCACGGAGCGACCCGCGTGTCGCGGCACCGCCATGGCGCTGACCCGCATCCTTCTGGTGCTGCGCGCACGCTGGCTGCTCGCCCTGGGCGTGGCCCTGGCCGTCACGGCGCTGGCCGCCGGCATCACGGCCCTGCTGCCGCGCACCTACACCTCGTCGGCGGCGGTCGTTCTCGACGTCAAGTCGCCCGATCCCGTGGCGGGCCTCATCCTGCCCGGCATGGCCGTCTCGGGCTACATGGCCACGCAGGCCGAAATCCTGCAGAGCGAGCGCGTGGCCCTGAAGGCGGCGTCGCTGCTGAGCGCGGAGCAGCTCGAGCAGTTCAAGTCGCGCTGGCAGGCCCAGACGCAGGGCCAGGGCGACTTCCTGCCCTGGCTGGCCGAACGCCTGGTGGCCACGCTCGAGGTGCGGCCCACGCGCGAGTCCAATGTCATGACGGTGTCGAGCAGCACCACCGATGCACGCCTGTCGGCCGACGTGGCGAACGCCTTCGTCAAGGGCTACATCGACATCACGCTCGACCTCAAGGTCGAGCCGGCCCGCCAGTACAACAGCTTCTTCGATCAGCAGGCCAAGGCGCTGCGTGAGAACCTGGACGCCGCCCAGGCCCGCCTGACCGCGTTCCAGCGCGACAGCGGCATCACCGCCAGCGACGAACGCATCGACGTCGAAACCGCGCGCCTGAGCGAGCTGGCGACGCAGTTCGTCGGTCTGCAAGGCGCGTCCAACGACACCGGCAGCCGCGTCACCGAGGCGCAGACCAGCCCCGACCGCATGCAGGAAGTGCTGGGCAACGGCGTCATCGCCGGGCTGACGGCCGACCTGGCGCGCCAGGAAGCGCGGCTCGACGAGATGCTGGCCCGGCTGGGCGAGCAGCATCCCCAGGTGCAGCAGCTGCGCGCCAACATCGACCAGCTGCGCAGCCGCGTGAAGAGCGAGACCGCGCGCCTGGTCAGCAGCATCGGCGTGAGCGACTCGGTGAACCGCTCGCGCGTGGCGAAGGCGCGCGAGTCGCTGGACGCCCAGCGTGGCAAGGTGATGCAGCTGCGCGGTCAGCGCGACCACCTGGCCGTGCTGGCCAAGGACGTCGAGAACGCGCAGCGGGCCTTCGACACCATCTACACCCGCCAGAGCCAGACCAGCGTGGAGAGCCAGCTCACGCAGACCAACGTCTCGGTGCTGAAGCAGGCCGTGCCGTCGCTGCAGCCGGCCAGACCGCGCAGCCTGCTGAACCTGGTGCTGGGCGCCACGCTGGGCGTGCTGCTCGGCCTGGGGGCCAGCCTGCTGCGCGAGGGCCTGCACCCGGTGCTTCGCACCGACGACGACGTGCTGCTGGGGCTCGACCTGCCGCTGCTCGAACGCGTGCCCGTGCTCCCCCTGAAGCGGCGCCGCCGCACGCTGCGCCGGCGCCTGGCCGACTGGCGACTGTCGGGCCGCACGCCGGTCACGGCCTGAAGGAACGACGACCATGGCCGTGATCTTCCCCGCCACCCGACTGGCCGGTCCGCCGCCCGACAGCGCGCCGCGCCCCGAGCCCCTGCACCCCCCCGCGCGCTACCGTGCGCTGGGCAGCCACCTGCGCGAAACGGTGAGCCTCAGCGATGCGCAGATCGAGGAGATCCTGCTCTGCCAGCGTCGCGAAGGCCTGCGCTTCGGCGAAGCCGCGGTGCGGCTGTCGCTGGTCACGCGGGACCAGCTCCAGCAGGCGCTGGAGCGGCAGTTCGATTTCCCCGTGCCGGCAGAAGACCAGGCCGCCACCGCGGCGCTGTCGCCCGAGCTGGTGATGGCGCACCTGCCCTTCAGCCCGGCGGCCGAACGGTTCCGCGCCCTGCGCAGCCAGCTGATGGACAGCGCCGACGCAGAGCACGCAGCTGCCTCGCCGCGGCGCGCCCTGGCCGTGCTGAGCATGGGCGAGGGCGAAGGCAAGTCGGTGCTGGCGGCCAACCTGGCGGTGTCGTTCAGTCAGCTGGGCCTGCGCACGCTGCTGGTCGACGCCAACCTGCGCCGCCCGCGCGTGCATGCCTTGTTCGGTGTCGAACGGCCCCTGGGCCTGGGCAGTCTGCTGTGCGGGCGGCCCGGCGCCGCCATGTACGGCGTGCCCGGCCTGCCGCGGCTGTCGCTGCTGCCCGCGGGCGGTCTGCCGCCCAACCCGCTGGAGCTCCTCGAGCGGCCGACCTTCACCCTGCTGATGCAGGACTGGCTGGAGAGCTTCGACCAGGTCATCGTCGACACCCCTGGCGCCGCCGGTGCATCCGACGCACGCGTGCTGGCCACCAAGTGCGGCGCGGCGCTGCTGGTGGCGCGACCCGGGCGCAGCGCCATGGCGCCGCTGCAGAAGTTCGTGACCGGCCTGCGAGGGGGCCCGGCGCTGCTGCGCGGCGTGGTCTTCAACGAGTTCTAGGCCCGGCATGCACGGCGGTACCGTCCCCCACGACCTGGCCCCGGGCGCGACAGGCGCGGCGCCTGCGCCCGCCGTGCCCGCCGGCGCGGCCCCCGACGTCCTCGGGGACGTTCGAACGGACGCTCGAACCGATGCGCGCAGCGACGCGGGCAGCCGCGTGCTCGTCATCGACGCCATGAAGGGCGCGGGCATCGCCCTGGTCGTGCTCGGCCATGCCTTCGTCGGGCTGCTCGCGGCCCGGCTGGCACCGGCCGACGGCTGGATGGCGTGGACGCACGATGCGATCTACCTGTTCCACATGCCGCTGTTCTTCCTGCTGTCGGGACTGTTCGCCGCACGCCGTCGCGACGACGCTCCGTCGCAGTTCCTGCGCTGGCTGTCGCTGGGGCTGCTGTGGCCCTACCTGCTGTGGAGCGTGCTGCAGCTGGGCGTGATCCACTTTGCGGGCGACGCCGTCAACACGCCCCACGCGATGAGTGCCGGGCGCGTCGTGGCCCTGCTGTGGCTGCCGGCGTCGCAGTACTGGTTCCTGCACGCGCTGGCGATGTTCCACGTGCTGGCCTGGGTCAGCGCCCGCCTGGGCTGGCAGCGCTTCTGGCTGCCCGGGGCGCTGCTGCTGCAGGCCGCGCTGTGGTGGCCGGACTTCCGCGCCACCATCTTCGGCAGCTACCTGCCGTACCTGCCCTGGTTCGCGCTCGGGGCGGTGTTGACCGGGGCCCGCCTGGCCAGCCTGCTGGACGAAGGGCGACAGCGCCTGCAAAAGGGCTGGCTCGTGCTCGTCCTGCCTGCGGCTGCCGCGGTGATGTTCCTGCTGCAGGCACAGGACCTGCGCGGGCTCGGTGCGCACTACAAGTCGGCCGCCACGCTGGGCGCGCAGGCCACGGGCATCGTGCTGGTGGTGCTGGCGTGCGCGTTGGCGGCGCCGTCGCTGCGGGCCGCCCTGGCCTGGCTGGGGCGGCGCTCGATGCCGATCTTCCTCGTGCACGTGATGGTGGTGGCGGGTTGCCGCATCGTGGTGATGAAGCTGGCGCCGGGCACGTCCGCGGAGGTGCTGCTGGTGATCAGCACGGTGCTGGGCCTGTTGCTGCCTTGCTGGATGGCGATGGCGGCACAGCGCGCCGGCCTGACGCAGGCACTGGGCTTCCGATGATGCCGACCCCCTTCCTGGGCCTGCTGCTGTGGCCCGGCCTGTGGCGCAGCCCCACCCAGGCGGTGGCCCTGGCGCTGGCCTGCTGTGCCTTCGGCGCCACCGCGGGTGTGCTGCTGGGCGGCGGCTCGCCCGTGCTGTTGTCGGTGTGCGCCATGGCGCCGGTGCTGTGGCATGCGGCACGCTCGGCGCTGTTCGACGGTCCGGCGGCGCCGGCCGGCCTGCGCGACCGGGCGACGTGGCCGCCGGGGGCGACGGCGCTGGCGCTGCTGTGTGCCTGGGCACTGCTGGTCACGGTCTTCGTGCCGCGGCTCTTCGAAGGTCGCATCGACGTCATCGGCATCGTGCCGCGGGGCCAGGGCATCGCCAACGACCTCGTTCCGCTGACCGTGCAGCGCGGCAACTTCAACCAGCTGGCCTACCTGGGCTTCGCGCTGCTGACGCTGCTGGCCGCCGCGCGACTGCTCGACACGCCAGAGCGTCGCGCGGGCTTTGCCGATGCCTTGCTGTGGATGGCAGGCGTCAACCTTTTCATCACCCTGCTGCAGGCGCTGTACCTGTATGCCGGTGTGCCCAACCTGCTGGACGGTCTGGCCAACGCCGGCTATGCCATCCACCTGGGGGGCAGCATCGGTGGCCTGAAGCGGCTGTCGGGCGGGTTCGCCGAACCTTCGGGCTTTGCCGCGTTCACGCTGGCCGCCCACGCCGTGTGCCGGTCGCTGGCGCAGCAGGGCCACCGTCGGCCGCTGGCGCAGGCGCTGGGCCTGGGCTCGCTGTCGGCCCTGCTGCTCTCGACGTCCACCACGGCCTATGCCGGCCTGGTGCTGCTGTACGCCGGATACGGCGCCATGGCGCTGGGCCGCGCGCTGCGGGCCCCCAGGCAGCTGCGGTGGGGCGGGGCCGCCGTCGGGCTGTGGCTGGCGGCCGTGGTGGCGGTGGCCGCGATGCTGCTGCTGCCGGGTTTGGTGGACGGCGTCGCGGGACTGGCCGACCGCACGCTGTTCGGCAAGCTGGACAGCTCCTCGGGCCAGGAGCGCAACTTCTGGAACGCCCGGGCCTGGATGTCCTTCACCGACACCTGGGGCCTGGGCGTCGGCGTGGGCAGCACGCGCGCGTCGAGCTATCTGCTGGTGTTGCTGTCGAACGTCGGCGCGATCGGCGCCTCGCTGTTCGCCCTGTTTCTCTGGCAGACGGCCGGGCGCGCCCTGCGCGACGGCGCGACCGCGTTGCGCACAGAGGCCGGTGCGGCCGCACCTGCCGCCGCGGCCCACGGCATGCTGGCCCTGCTGGCGGCGGCCAGCGTGTCGGCCACCGTGTTCGACCTGGGCCTGCTGTTCTATCTGCTGGCCGGTGCGGCAGCCCGCGCCACGGTGCCCGCAGCGACGGCGCCGTCCCGGCCGCGCGTCGCAGGGGCCCCTGGCCATGTTCATTGGACCGGAGCGCGCCATGCGAGCTGACACACCCGCCGCCGAGCCGACCACCGTGTACGTCAACGGCCGCTTCCTCACGCAGTCGGTGACCGGCGTGCAGCGCTACGCCCGCGAGGTGTTGCGCGCGATGGACGAGGCGCTGGCGCTGGTCGTCGAGCCCCCGGTCCGGCTGGTGCTGCTGGTGCCGCCCGGCGCCGTCGTGCCCGCGCTGAGGCATGTCACCGTGCGCACCGTCGGCCGCCTGAAGGGGCATCTCTGGGAACAGCTCGAGCTGCCCTGGTTCTGCCGCGGCCACCTGCTGTGGAGCCTGGCCAGCACCGGGCCGCTGTTCAAGACCCTGCAGTCGATCACCGTGCACGACGCCGCCGTGGTCCGCATGCCCCAGACCTACAGCCGGGCCTTCCGCTGGTGGTACCGGCTGCTGCTGGGCCGCCTGGGGCCGCGGCTGCCGCTGGTGATGTCGGTGTCGCGCTTCAGCGCCGGCGAGGCGATGGCCTGTTTCGGTGTGCCGCCTGCCCGCCTGCGGGTCAGTCTGGAAGGCTGGCAGCACTGCGAGCGCATCGAGCCCGATGCCGCCATCCTGCAGCGCCACGGCCTCGTCGGACGCCCCTTCGCGCTGGTAGTGAGCAGCCCCACGCCGAACAAGAACTTCCAGGCCATCGTCGACGCGCTGGCCTCGATGGGCGCGTCGGCGCCCGTGTGCGTGGCCGTGGGCGCGGCCGATCCCGGCGTGTTCCGCGGCACGAAGGCGGCGCCCGGGCTGCTGTACGTCGGCCGCGTCAGCGACGAGCAGCTGCTGGCCCTGTACCGCGCCGCGGCGTGCTTCGTCTTCCCGTCGTTCTACGAAGGCTTCGGGTTGCCGCCGCTGGAGGCGATGGCGCAGGGCTGCCCCGTGCTGGCCTCTAACGCGAGCGCGGTGAAGGAGGTGTGCGGTGAAGCAGCGCTCTATTTCGCCCCCGACCGCCCGCACGAACTGGCGGCGCGGCTGCAGCGCGTGCTGGCCAACCCGGCGCTGCGCGCCAAGCTGTCGGCCGCCGGGCGCGAACGCGCGCGCGACTTCAGCTGGGACGCCGCGGCGCGCACGCACCTCGACGCCATGCTCGAAGTGCTGAACCGATCGACGCCGCGTCGTGCCCCGCCCGACCTGCTGCCGGCTCTGCCCGAAGGAACCCGATGAAGCTGTACGTGATCCTGGCCACCAAGGGCCGCGCCGAGTTCGTCGCCGGCCTGTGCCGGCGCCTGCTGCAGCAGAGCCTGCTGCCCGACCGCATCGTGGTGGCCGGTACGCAGGAGGCCGACATCGCCCCGGTGCGGCCGCTGGTCGCCGCCTCGCCGGTGCCGGTCGACGTGCTGCTGTGCACGGCGCACGGGCTCTGTGCGCAGCGCAACACGGCGCGCGAGCATCTGCTGTCCCTGCGCCGCGCAGAGAGCGCCGCGACCGGCAGTGAGGACGGGGACCGCTATGCGATGGTCTATCTCGACGACGACTTCGTGCCCGCCACCGGCTGGCTGGAGGCCTGCAGGGATGCGCTGGCCGCGGACGCCAGCGCCGTGGGCCTGACGGGCCGCATGCTGGCCGACGGCGCGCACCTGGCCGCCGGCCTGACCGTGACCGATGCCGAAGACTTCCTGGCCGGTCGCCGCGCCCCGCTGGCGCACTGGAACGGCGGCACCCGGCCCGGCATCGCGAGCTGCGCCTACGGCTGCAACATGGTCTTCGTCGACACCATCTGCGAGACCTACCGCTTCGACGAGAACCTGCCGCTGTACGGCTGGCAGGAAGACCTCGACATGTCGACGCAGGCGCGGCGGCATGGCGAGATCCTCTTCGAGCCGAAGTGCGTGGGCGTGCACCTGGGGGTCAAGTCGGGCCGCACCTCGGGCCGCCGCTTCGGCTATTCGCAGATCGCCAACCCGCTGTACCTGATCGCCAAGGGCACGATGGAGCGCCGGCGCGCGCTGCGCTTCGTCCTGCGCCACATGCTGTCCAACTCCTGGCGCAGCCTGCGCCCGCACCCGCACGTCGACTACCGCGGCCGCATGGTCGGCAACCTGCTGGCCATGCGCGACCTGCTGCGCGGGCGTTGCCACCCCCGACGCATCGAGGCCCTGGGCTGATGAACACGCACACCTCACACGCCAGGCATTCGCCCGAGCACGGCGGCCTGAAGATCGCCATCGTGCACGAGTGGCTGTCCACCTGGGCCGGCAGCGAGAAGGTGGTGGAGCAGTGGCTGCTGCAGTACCCGCAGGCCGACCTCTTCACCGTGGTCGACTTCCTGCCCGAGGCCGACCGCCACCGCCTGCACGGCCGGGTGCCCAGGACCAGCTTCATCCAGCGCCTGCCCGGCGCGCGCAAGCACTTCCGCCAGTACCTGCCCTTGATGCCGCTGGCCATGGAGCAGCTCGACCTCTCGGCCTACGACCTCGTGCTGTCGTCCAACCACGCGGTGGCCAAGGGCGTGGTCACCGGGCCGTCGCAGCTGCACCTGAGCTACATGCACTCGCCCATGCGCTACGCCTGGGACCTGCAGCACCAGTACCTGCGCGAGTCGGGCATGGAGAGCGGGGTCAAGAGCCTGGTGGCCCGCGCGCTGCTGCACTACCTGCGCGGCTGGGACGTTCGCTCCGCCAACGGCGTCGACGCCTTCGCCGCCAACAGCAGCTTCATCGCGCAGCGCGTGCTGAAGGTCTACCGGCGCAGCGCCACCGTCATCTACCCGCCGGTGGACACCGACCGCTTCCAGCCCTGGGCGCACAAGGAAGACTACTTCCTGGCCGCGTCGCGCATGGTGCCCTACAAGCGCATGCCGGTCATCGTCGAAGCCTTCGTCGGCATGCCACAGCACCGGCTGGTGGTGGTGGGCGACGGGCCCGAGCTGCCGCGAGTGCGCGCACTGGCCGAGGGCCACCCGAACATCGAGGTGCGGGGCTTCGTCGACGACGCCGAGCTCGTGCGCACCATGCAGCGCGCCCGGGCCTTCGTCTTCGCGGCCGAAGAGGACTTCGGCATCGCGCCGGTCGAAGCCCTGGCCTGCGGCACGCCGGTCATCGCCTACGGCCGTGGCGGCTCGCTCGACACCGTGATCGACGGCGTCACCGGTCTGCACTTCAGCGAGCAGACGGCCGCTGCCGTCACCGACGCCGTGCAGCGCTTCGTCGCGCAGCCCGGGGCCATCGACCCCGCGGCGTGCCGCCGCCAGGCCGAACGCTTCTCGGTGGCGGCCTTCCGTGAACGCTTCGGTGCCTGGGTCGACCGCGAGTGGCAGGTGAGGCACGGCGTGGCCGTGCGGCCGCTGGTGCAGCCCCTGGGCGTGGAGACGCTGTGGCCGGCCCGCACATGAGCACGGCCGCAGGCCTCAGTCGCCGGCAGTGCCTCGTGGCCCTGGGCGCCGTCGGCGCGGTGTCGGGCACGTCGAGCCTGGCCGCCGACCCGCCTCCCGCGCTGCCGCCGCTGGACCTCGGGCGCTACGAGCCCAGCTTCGTCGAGGACTTCGACGGCCCGCTCGACGTCACCGCCTGGGGCCCGTCGCGCTGGATCGCGCACACGCCGTGGAACGGCGACTTCGGCGCGGCGCGCTTCACCAACCCGGGACCGGGGCAGGCCTGGTCCCTCGATGGCGGCGTGCTCTCCATCACCGCGCGGCAGAACGGCCCGCAGGGCGGCTGGACCAGCGCGCTGCTGTCCAGCAGCGACAAGGCCGGCGGTGGTTTCCGCCAGGCCCTGGGTTACTTCGAGGCGCGCATGCGCTTCCCGCTGGCGCGCGGCGTCTGGCCCGCCTTCTGGCTGATGGCCACGCACCCGCAGGGCCCGCGCGTCGAAGTCGACATCGTCGAGTTCTACGGCCGCAACACCGCGCAGTACCGCAGCGTGGTGCACCTGTGGCCCAACGGCTCCGGCGTGGCCAAGCAGGGTGCCGGCCACGGCACGCCCTACGTGGCGCCGTTCCGGCCCGACGACTTCAACCTCTACGGGGCCGAGGTCGGCGTCGACACGATCACGATGTACTTCAACCGGCAGCCGGTGTGGCGCACGCCCGCACCCGTGGACATGCGCGGGCAGCCCCTCACCCTGCTGGTGAACCTGGCCATCGAAGACGGCGCGGCGCCGGGTGAACACCGCATGGATGTCGACCACGTGCGTGCCTGGAGCGTCAAATGACCCACCCCCACAGCGCCTTCGGCGCTCCCCCTCGAGGGGGCGACCTCAGCGGCCAGGCCGAGCCCGTCCGCGGCGTCCGCTGGATGACTCCTGTGCGCCCGGCGCAGGCCACGCCCAGCCTCGGCGCCAGCCTGCCGGCGTTGCAGGCGCCGCGCATCTCGGTGCTGGTGTGCAACTTCAACTACGCGCACTACATCGCGCAGACGCTGGACTCGGTGCTGGACCAGACCCTGGCGGCGCACGAGATCCTGGTGGTGGACGACGGCTCCACCGACGGCTCGGTGGCCGTGGTGCAGGGCTATGCCGACCGCGGCGTGCGGCTGGTCGTGCAGCCCAACGGCGGCCAGGCGGCGGCCTACAACACGGCCTTTCTCCATGCCACCGGTGACGTGCTGCTGTTCGTCGACAGCGACGACCTGCTGCTGCCCGGCGCGCTGGCCGAGGTCGCCGGACGCTTCACGGCCGGCGTGGCCAAGGTGCACTTCCGCCTGGCCCTGATCGGGCCCGACGGTGCCTTGCTGGGCGGCTCCATCCCGCACCAGCTGGCGGCGGGCGAGGTGGCCAGCCGGCTGCTGCAGCATGGCGTGCCCCATGCGTCGCCGCCGGCCTCGGGCAATGCCTACCGGCGCAGCGTGCTGGCCCCGTTGTTCCCGCTGCCGCTGGACGACGGCGACCGCCACGGGGCGGACTTCTTCTGCATCTACGGCAGCGCCTTGTTCGGTGACGTGGCGGCGTGCCCTCAGGCGCTGGGGCTCTACCGGCTGCACCGTGTGGAGCCGCAGGCCGACTCGCTGACCTTCGGCAATGCGGCCAAGGGCCAGCTGCTGGCAGAGCGCACGCAGGCCCGCATGGCCCGCTTCAGCGCCTGGATCACCGAACGCAGCGCCGGCGCCGTGCGGCCGCCGCGGCAGATGCTCGACTTCTCCGTCGAGAAGACAGCCTACGCCACGGCGGTGCTGTTCGGCGCGCGGCCACACGGCCGGCTGCGTCGCGCCGGGGCGCGGCTGCCCACCTTGCTGCGCGCCATCTGGTGGCGCGCCGACGACAGGCCGTGGCACAAGCTGGGCCTGGTGGGGTGGGCCCTGCTGGTGCTGGTGGCCCCCAGGCCGCTGGCGCTGCGCGCCGCGCGCTTCGTGTGCGACCCTGCCAGCCGCAGTGCGGCGGTCGACATCGCGAGGCCCGCCGTGCCATGAAGACCGCCTTCGTCTCGCCGTTCACCAACAGCACCAACCGCTACATCGAACTGCACAAGCAGCTGCTGGCGGACAGCGGCTACGTGGTGAAGCCGCTGAACCTGCGCACGCTGTTCAGCGCCGATGCGCGCGGCCTGCTGAAGGCGGGCAACCTCGTCACCGTGCACTGGCTGGAAACGCGGGCCTTCCGCCAGCGTGGCGCGGCGCAGCGGCTGTGGCTGCGCGGCATGTTCGAGTTCGCCGTGCTGGCCGCCGTGCTGGCAGGGGCGCGGGCGCGCGTGCTGTACTTCGTGCACGACCACGCCGTGCACGACACCAGCGGCTGGCAGCGCCGCGTGTCCGCGAAGCTGGTGAGCGTCCTGTGCCGGCTGGCCGACCAGCGCGTGGTGCACGACCCCGACAGTGCCCGTCGCTACGATGCCCTGTACCTGCCGCATCCCCTGTACTGGGACGCCCCCGGCGCAGCGCCATCCACCGCGGCCCCGGGCAGCAGCCGCGCCGCGGCGTCGCCCCGCCGCTTCGGCCTGCTGGGCGCCGTGCGGCCCTACAAGCGCATCGACCACCTGCTGCGCCTGTGGCCGGCCGGCGTGCCCCTGCTCATCCGCGGCCGCACCGAGCCCGGCTACGCGGCGGAACTGCAGGGCCTGATCGCCTCGCGCGGCCTGGCGCCGGCGGTCGACTTCGTGCCCGGCCAGCTGAGCGATGCCGCGTTCGATGCCGCGATGGGCTCCGTGGACGTGCTCATCCTGCCGCACGCGGACGAATCGATGCTCGTCAGCGGTGCCTTCTTCGAGGCCGCCGGCCGCGTGCCGTCGATCCTGGCCCGCGACAGCAGTTTCGTGCGCTGGGCCGCTCACCGGCTGCCCGATGTCGTCTCGTTCGCCGGCGACGAGGCCCTGGTCGACGCGGTGCACCGGCTGGCTGCCGCCGCAGCGCCCGACGCACCACCGACCGCGGCCCCGCGGCAGGCCGCCCTGGCCCTGTTCGGCTGGGCCGAGTGCCAGCGCAGCTATCGCCAGGCCATGGCCGAACCACGCAGCCCGGCCACCGCCGCGGCCTGAGGAGTCCCCTTGCGAACACTCGAAAAGAGCCTGCTGTCCGCCTACGGGGGGTACGCCTTCCGCACGCTGTACCTGCTGGTCCTGATCCCCCTGTACGCCCGCACGCTGGGGCCGGAGGCCTATGGCCTGGTGCTCACCGCGATGGCGGTGCAGAACATCGTCTGGGTCGTCCAGAACTGGGGCTTCTCGTTCACCGGGGCACGCAACATCGCCAGGAATCCCGACCTGCCGGCCCGCCAGCAGGAGTTCTCGGCACAGATCACCGGGCGGCTGCTGCTGACCCCGCTGGCGCTGGCCGTCGGCGGCGTGGCGGTGCTGCTGTCGCCGCTGCTCCAGGCCCATCCCCTGGTGGCCGGCCTGGCCGTGCTGTGCGGGGTGCTCAGCGGCTACAACCTGGGCTGGTACTTCCAGGGCCGTCTCGACTTCGCCACGCCGGTGCTCATCGAGGGGGCCGGCTGCCTCGTCACGCTGGCGCTGGTGCTGTGGGGCGTGCGGGGCCCGGCCGACGTGGTCTGGGTGATGGCTGCGCTGCTGACCTCGGGTGCACTGACGCTGGGGGCGTCCTTCGGCATCGTGGTGCGCCAGCTCAAGCTGCGCCTGGCTGCCGCCCGCGAGGGCCTGGCGATGATCCGCCGCGCCGCGCCCCTGTTCATCACCGGAGGGGCCACCACCCTGGTCACCACCATGGGCACCTACGCGCTGTCGGCCCTGGCCACGCCGCAGGAGGTGGCGCACTACGGCACGGCCGAGAAGGTCATCGTCACGCTGCTCGGCCTGCTCGGGCCGGTGGGCCAGGTGCTGCTGTCGTGGTTCTCGCACCAGATCAGCATCGCCACGGGGGGCGATGCGCTGCGCGTGGCGCGCAACCAGTTCAAGGCGGTCGGCATCGTCTGCGTCGCCGGTGGCGTGGGCATGCTGCTGGCGCTGACGGTGATGCCACCGCTGCTGAGCCTGTGGCTGGGCCCGCGTTACGAGGCCGTCGGCCAGACGCTGCGCATGCTGAGCCCGCTGCTGCTCCTCGGCGCCTTCAACAACGCCCTCGCGCTGTACGTGATGGTGCCGCGCGGGCAGGAGCGGCCGCTGTCGCAGATCAGCGTCGCAATGGCGATCGTGGGCGTGCTGGCCATCTTCTGCGGCGCCTGGCTCGACGGCGCGCGCGGGGTGGCCATCGCACGCGTGGCCACCGAGATCGCCGTCGGCATCACCTACGTGCTGTTCCTGCGCCAGAGTACCGGCAGCTTCCTGCCTCCGCGGGCCCTTCGCGCCTGAGCCCGGAAGAGGCCCGACGCCGATGTCCATAGTCTCCGTGCTCGCCGACACCGCCCGCTCGCTCGTCAAGCAGCGGCGCTTCGACCGCATGCTCGAACGCACGGTGGGCCGCGCCTCGCAATGGGCTTCCGAAGACGCGGTGCTGGCCATCGCCCACCTCGGCCTGCGCACCGTCATCGATGCCCCGCCCGAGCCCCTGGGCAAGGGCGCGCCCGACCTGGTGGCGATCAAGGCCGCCGACGCCCGGCGCCTGGCCCTGATGCTGCCCTGCCCGCGCGAGCACGGGGCGCAGGCCCTGCGCCTGGCCGCCGACATCGCGTCGATCGATCCGCGCGACGAGGTCGCCTTCTCGCTCTACCTGGCGGTGTTCTGGCTCGTGCACCGTCGCACCATTGTGGCGCTGAAGGCCTTGGGCGCCACCAACATCGCGCTGCACATGAGCTGCCGGCCGCGGCTGTCGCGCGCGATGGAGAGCGTGTCGAGCTTCCAGGCCATCCCCGGTGCCTCGCTGCAGCACATCACGCTGGTGGGCAATGGCGACGAGTGCGCGTACCACTACGCCGACGGCCTGCTCGAGGTGCCCGCCGCCGACGGCTACGACCAGCTGCCGATGATGATGGCCCGCGCCTACGCCATGCTGGCCATCGCCTGCGACCCGCGCTGCGTGCTGAAGCTCGACGACGACCACCGCATCGGCGACCCCGCGGCGCTGATGCGCCTCATCGGGCACTGCGGCCGATCGCGCAGCGCGCTGCAGACCGGCCACGTCTACTTCACGCCGCACCCCTCGGGGCACAACCGCGGCTGGCACTACGGCAAGTGTCCGGAGCAGGCCTGCAACTTCAGGCCGATGACCTACCCGACGCCGATGTCCTGGGTCTCGGGCGAGCACGGCTACCTGCTCAATGCCGCCGCGCTGCGGCGCTTTCCCTGGGCGGTGCTGTGCTACCGCGACTGGCTGGGCAGCATCCTGTACGAGGACATCGCCGTCGGCGAGATCGGCGCCCGCCTGGGCATCCGCATGCAGCACGCGCCACTGTCACGCGCCGTGTCGGCCGTGCAGTCGTATTGACGGGGTCCGCCCCAGGAGAGATGCCGTGACCGCCCTTGTCCACCCCAGCCCGTACGGCGATGCCTTCTATGCCGAGCAGATGGCAGGCTCCTACCGCAGCGCCGGGATCTACGTGCAGCACCTGACGCAGTACTTCCGGCCCGCCTCGGTGGTCGACGTCGGCTGCGGCCGCGGCACCTGGCTGAAGGCCTGGCTGGAGGCCGGCACGGCGGTGACGGTGGGCCTGGACGGCCCCTGGAACCAGGCCGCCGGCATGGTCGACCCGCGCATCGCCTTCAGGGCCTGCGACCTGTCACGACCCTTTGCCGCCGACGCGCAGGGCCGCTTCGATCTGGCGATGTCGCTGGAAGTGGCCGAGCACCTGGCGCCGTCCGCGGCGCAGGAGTTCGTCGCGTCGCTGGCCCGCCTGTCCGACGTGGTGCTGTTCGGCGCCGCCTTCACCCACCAGGGTGGCACGCGGCATCTCAACGAGCAGCGCCCGTCGTACTGGGCGCGTCTGTTCGAGGCCGAGGGCTATGTGGCGATCGACGCGTTCAGACCGCAGCTGTGGGGCCGTCGCGATGTGGAGGTCTGGTACCGCCAGAACAGCTTCCTCTACGTGCGCGCCGACTCCGGGCGCCTGCAGCCGCTGGCCGCGGCCGGCCTGCACCCGGTGGGCAGCATCGACTTCCTCGACTGCATGCACCCGGACCATTTCGAAGACCAGCTGCAGCCCACGCTGCGGCGCGGACTGCGCATGGTCTACAGATCGGCCCTGCGGCGCCTGAGGGCGGGCTAGACCCTGCGAGCGGGCGCGCGACGCCGGGTCGCCGCGGCCAGCAGGCCCAGGGCGGCCAGCGACAGGGCCAGCGTCGGTGACTCGGGCAGCGACCTGAGGTCGGCAGAGCCCACCAGCCCCGACACGTGCAGCCCGCTCGGGTTCTGCACGTCGCTGACGGCGAATCGCAGCGAGTTCATGCCAGGCACGAAGCCGGCCGTGATGCTGAATTCGTGCAGGGTGTTGAAGTTCTGCCAGTCGTCGCCGGACAGCGTCAGCACGCCCAGCCCCTGTGCCGGCGCGCCGTTGAGCCACACGCTGCCCAGGTTGTCCACGCCCCAGCGGCCGCTGATCCCGGCGGTCTGCGGGTCATGGCCGCCCAGGTCGAACAGCAATTCGTACTCGAACGTGGTGTTCGATGTGCCGAAGCCGCTCACCGTGGTCGAGATCCACTTCGAGTCGGCCGTCTGGACGTAGTTGCCGTTCGGGTGCTGGTTGCCCAGCACCGTGGCCGCCCGCGGCACCGTGACGCCCGGGCCCGAGACGATGGTCCAGTGCGGGTCGAGCGTGCCACCGGGCAGCGGCGTGCCGACGGCGTCGACCCCGGTCGCGAAGAGCGTCAGCGGGGCGGCGTGGGCCCCGGGCATGGCCCCGACCACGATCAGGGCGGCAGCACACGTGCCCAGGGATTGAAGGACCTTCATCGAACACGCTCCAGAACAGTTCCCGCACGCGGGGGGCTGCAAGAATTGCCGCCTGGGACTGTCGAGGGCAGGAATCGCGCCCGGGGGGCCCGGCGTCGCGCTATCGCGGGCCGTAGCGCGCGAGCACCTTCTCTCTCACGCCGGCCGGCCGGGTCTCGATCACCGAGCCCGACACCCACTCCAGCTTGCTCGTCAGGTAGTGCTCCTGGAGGATGCTCCTGGCCTTGCCGGCGAACTTGCCGGCGTTCTGCTCGCTCAGGGCCTCGGCCCGGTACCACGAGGGTGACGAGTCGGGGCGGAACAGCCAGTCCGACAACATCTTCGTGTACGACCCGTGCAGCAACGGCGAGAAGAATCGCGATTCGGGATGACAGGGGAAGATCAGTTCGTCCACCTCCGGATCGCGGACCGTGTGGTCGACCGCCGCCAGCGCGGCCTGGTTCATCGCAAAGAAGTGCGTGGACACCCAGCGGTTCATGGGCGCCCCGCGCACGATGAAGGAGTTCTGCCGGCTGTTGGTCGGGCCGATGAGCACGGGCCGGGTCTCCGAGACGGTGGAGACGACCTGGTGCGCGAACTTCTGCCAGATGATGCGCCGGTGATCGTGATTGCCGTGGGCGGAGTCGTTGATGAAGACGACGTGGCTGAGCGACGGCTGCCCGAGCAGGAGGTCGAGTCCTTCCTGGTAGGCGCCGAACTCCTGGTGCTGGTTGGCGCCGACGACCACCTGGTCGAAGCACGATGCATCGGGCCGGGCGCCGCTGCTGTTCCTGACGGCAATCGCCCGCGTCGTCTGCCCGGCCGCGTGGAATTGCCGCTTCAGCAGCCGGACGATCCGGTCCAGGCCCGCCGCGAAGTCTGGGTAGTAGTAGACCGCGACAATGCCGATCATCGTCGCGGGCGGGTCAGCGCCCCAGGGTGTGTCGGTCGGCCTGGGCCAGCAGCGGCGCCGCGGCGTCCTTGGGCGCCACCAGCGCGGCCGTCATGCCTGCGGGCATCGGCCAGCGGATGCCGATGGCGGCATCGTCGAAGCGGATGCTGCGCTCGCAGTCCTTGGCGTAGGTGTCGGTGGTCTTGTAGAGGAAGTGCGTGTCGTCTTCCAGGGCCAGGAAGCCGTGCGCGAAACCTTCGGGGATCCACAGCTGGCGCCGGTTGGCACCGCTCAGCAGGGCGCCGGCCCAGCGGCCGAAGGTGGGCGAGCCTTCGCGGATGTCCACCGCCACCGTGCGTCACGCGCACCAGCTTGCCCTGCGCGTGCGGCGGCAGCTGGTAGTGCAGGCCGCGCAGCACGCCGGCCTTGCTGCAGGAATGGTTGTCCTGCACGAAGGGCCGCGGCACGGGCAGGCCCAGCGCGCGCAGGCCGGCCTCGAAGCGCGGGCCGTTGAAGGTCTCCATGAACCAGCCGCGGTCGTCGCCGAAGGCCGGCGGCTCGATGATCACGACGTCGGGCAGGGCGGTCTGGACGAAGCGCATCAGAACACCTGTTCCCGCAGGATCTGCATCAGGTACTGGCCGTAGCCGTTCTTCAGCATCGGGGCGGCCAGGGCTTCGAGGTCGGCGGCGCTGATCCAGCCGGCGCGGTAGGCGATCTCCTCGGGGCAGGCGATCTTCAGGCCCTGGCGTTTTTCCATCGTGGCGATGAACTGGCCGGCTTCGAGCAGGCTGTCGTGCGTGCCGGTGTCCAGCCAGGCGTAGCCACGGCCCATGATCTCGACGTTCAGCTGCCCCATGTTCAGGTAGCGCGCGTTGACTTCGGTGATCTCGAGCTCGCCACGCGCCGAAGGCTTGATGCTGGCGGCGATGTCGCACACCTGCTCGTCGTAGAAGTACAGCCCCGTGACGGCGTAGTTGCTCTTCGGTACCTTGGGCTTTTCTTCGATGCTCAAGGCGCGCTTGGCGTTGTCGAACTCCACCACGCCGTAGCGCTCGGGGTCGTGCACGTGGTAGGCGAAGACGGTGGCGCCGGCGTCTCGTGCGTGCGCGCGGGCCAGCAGCGGGTGGAAGTCGTGGCCGTAGAAGATGTTGTCGCCCAGCACCAGCGCGCTGGGCTTGCCGCCGACGAAGCTCTTGCCCAGGATGAAGGCCTGCGCCAGGCCGTCGGGGCTGGGCTGCACGCAGTAGCTCAGGTTCATGCCCCAGCGGCTGCCGTCGCCCAGCAGGGCCTGGAAACGCGGCGTGTCCTGCGGCGTGCTGATGAGCAGCACGTCGCGCATGCCGGCCAGCATCAGGGTGCTGAGCGGGTAGTAGACCATCGGCTTGTCGTACACCGGCAGCAGCTGCTTGCTGACGGCCAGCGTGGCCGGGTGCAGTCGGCTGCCGGAGCCGCCGGCCAGGATGATGCCTTTGCGTTGCATGAGGTCTCGTCTCCTTCTTCTGGGTAGCGGGGCGGCGCGTGTGGACGCTTCAGCGCGCCAGCACTTCTTCCAGCATGCGGTCCACACCCTGCTGCCAGGGCGGGGGCACCAGGCCGAAGGCCTGCTGCAGCTTGTGCGTGGACAGCCGCGAATTGAGCGGGCGCGTGGCCGGCGTGGGGTAGCCGGAGGTGGGTATGGGCGCGATGGCCTCGGGCGCCACCTTGATGGCGTGGCCGCGCGCACGCGCCCATTCGATGACGTGCTTCGCGTAGCCGTGCCAGCTGGTCTCGCCGGCGGCGGCCAGGTGGTAGGTGCCGGCCAGCGCGGGCGAGGCCTGGGCCCTGCGAAGGGCGTGCACGGTGACGTCGGCCAGCAGCTCGGCACCGGTGGGCGCGCCCATCTGGTCGTCGATGACCGAGAGCTTGTCGCGCTCGGCCGCCAGCCGCAGCATGGTGCGCGCGAAGTTGCCGCCGCGCGCCGCGTAGACCCAGCTGGTGCGGAAGATCAGGTGCCGGCAGCCGCTGGCGCGGATGAGTTCCTCGCCCTCCAGCTTGGTGCGGCCGTACACCGACAGCGGCCCGGTGGGCGCGTCTTCGCTGCGCGGCGTGCTGCCGCTGCCGTCGAAGACGTAGTCGGTGCTGTAGTGCACCATCCACACGCCCAGCGCGGCGGCCTCGCGGGCGATGACGCCGGGTGCCGTGGCGTTGATGGCGCGCGCCAGATCGGGTTCGCTCTCGGCCTTGTCGACGGCGGTGTGCGCGGCCGAGTTGACGATGAGGTCGGGCGCGATGGCGCGGACCATCGGCACCAGGGCTTCTGGCTGCGAGAAGTCGGCCTTCCAGGGGCCGGTGCTGTCGAAGTCCAGTGCGACCAGCTCGCCCAGCGGGGCCAGCGCACGCTGCAGTTCCCAGCCGACCTGGCCGTTCTTTCCGAGCAGCAGGACTTTCATTCGGCAGCGGCGCGGGCCGTGTAGTTGGCGTCCACCCAGTCGCGGTAACCGCCGCTCTGCACGGCGGCCACCCAGTCGGGGTGGTCGAGGTACCAGCGGATGGTCTTGCGGATGCCGGTCTCGAAGGTCTCGGCCGGGCGCCAGCCGAGTTCGCGCTCGATCTTGCGCGCGTCGATGGCGTAGCGGCGGTCGTGGCCGGGGCGGTCCTTCACGAAGGTGATCAGGCGCGAGTAGCGGCCGGCGGGGTCGGGCTTCATCTCGTCGAGCAGCGAACACACGGTGTCGACGATCTCGCGGTTGGTCTTCTCGTTCCAGCCGCCCACGTTGTAGGTCTCGCCCACGCGACCGCGTTCGATGACTTCGCGGATGGCGCTGCAATGGTCGCGCACGTAGAGCCAGTCGCGCACCTGCAGGCCGTCGCCGTAGATGGGCAGCGGCTTGCCGGCCAGCGCGTTGGCGATCATCAGCGGGATCAGCTTCTCGGGGAAGTGGAAGGGCCCGTAGTTGTTGCTGCAGTTGGTGGTCAGCACCGGCAGGCCGTAGGTGTGGTGCCAGGCGCGCACCAGGTGGTCGCTGGCGGCCTTGCTCGCCGAATACGGGCTGTTGGGCTCGAAGGGGTGGGTCTCGGTGAAGGCCGGCGCGTCGGGGGCCAGGCTGCCATAGACCTCGTCGGTGCTGACGTGCTGGAAGCGGAAGCGCGCCTTGGCGTCGCCTTGCAGGCCGCTCCAGTAGGCGCGCGCGGCCTCCAGCAGCGTGAAGCTGCCTTCGATGTTGGTCTTGATGAAGGCGGCCGGGCCGAGGATGCTGCGGTCGACGTGGCTCTCGGCCGCGAAGTGCACCAGCGCCCGCGGCTGGTGGCGCTGCAGCAGGCTGTCGACCAGCGCCCGGTCGCCGATGTCGCCCTTGACGAAGATGTGCCGCGCATCGCCCGACAGCGAGGCCAGGTTCTGCAGGTTGCCGGCATAGGTGAGCGCATCGAGGTTCACCACCGGCTCGTCGCAGCTGGCCAGCCAGTCGAGAACGAAGTTGCTGCCGATGAAACCGGCCCCGCCGGTGACGAGAATCGTCATGTCATCCCCTCCCGTATGTGTCTTGAAAGCGCACGATGTCGTCTTCGCCCAGGTAGCTGCCCGATTGCACCTCGATGATCTCCAGCGGCACCTTGCCCGGGTTGGCCAGGCGGTGCGTCTGCCCCAGCGGGATGTAGGTGCTCTGGTTCTCGGACAGCAGGATGACCTGGTCGCCGTTGGTGACCTCGGCCGTGCCCGACACCACGATCCAGTGCTCGGCGCGGTGGTGGTGCATCTGCAGGCTGAGCGAGGCGCCCGGCTTGACCATGATGCGCTTGACCTGGAAGCGCGGCCCGGCGTCGATGCTGTCGTACCAGCCCCAGGGCCGGTGCACCTTGCGGTGCAGGGTCTGCTCTTCGCGCTTCTCGGCGGTGAGCTGCGCCACGATGTGCTTGACGTCCTGGCTCCTGCTGCGGTCGGCCACCAGCACGGCGTCGGGTGTCTCGATCACCACCACGTCGTTCAGGCCGACCACGCCCACCAGGCGGCTGGTGGAGTGCACCAGCGTGTTGCGGCTGTCGCGCACGATGGCGTCGCCCACCTGCGCGTTGTCCTGCGCGTCCTTGGCCGCCACCTGCCAGACGGCTTCCCAGGAACCGAGGTCGTTCCAGCCGGCATCCAGCGCCACCATGCGGATGTCGATGCCGCTGCCCGGGCACTTCTCCATCACGGCGTAGTCGACCGACTCCGAGGGCACGGCGCCGAACTCGGCCTTGCCTGGCCGCACGAAGCGGGCGTCGGTGCTGCGCACGGTCCAGGCGGCGCGGGTGGCGCTCGCGATGTCGGGACGGAAGCGGTCGAGTGCGGCCATCCAGGTCGAGGCGCGCAGCACGAACATGCCGGCGTTCCAGAAGTAGTGGCCGTCGGCCACATAGCGCGCCGCGGTCGCGGCGTCGGGCTTTTCGACGAACTGCGCCACGCGCGGCTCGCCGGCGTCGCCGGCGGCTTCCTGGCGGATGTAGCCGTAGCCGGTCTCGGGCCGGTCGGGCGTGACGCCCAGGATGGCGATGCCACCGGCCGCGGCCACGCGCACGGCGCGGCGCACGGCCTCGACGAAGGCCGGCTCGTCGGTCACGGTCTGGTCGGCGGCGGTGACCACGAGCACCGGGTCCTGGTCGCCTTCCAGCGCCTGCAGCGCCGCCAGCGCCAGGGCCGGGGCGGTGTTGCGACCGACCGGCTCGAGCACCACGGCGGCGGGATCGACGCCAAGCTCGCGCAACTGGTCGAGCACCAGGAATCGGTGCTCTTCGTTGCCCACCACGGTGGGGGCGGTGATCTCGATGCCGTCGCCGCCCACGGCCTGCAGGCGCGACGCGGCCTGCTGGAACAGGCTGGTGTTGCCCGACAGCACGAGAAACTGCTTGGGGTAGCCGGCGCGCGACAGCGGCCACAGGCGGGTGCCCGAGCCACCGGCCATGATGACGGGCAGGACGCGGATGTTCATGTGGTGAATCCCTGGGGGTTGGTCGACTGCCAGCGCCAGCTGTCAGCGCACATGCGTGCGAGGTCCAGGCGGGCAGACCAGCCCAGCACGTCGCGTGCCATGGTCGGGTCGGCCCAGCAGGCGGCGATGTCGCCCGGCCGGCGGGGAGCGACCTTGTAGGGCACGGGCCGGCCGCTGGCGGCTGCGTAGGCGGCGATGACCTCGAGCACGCTGTAGCCGCGCCCGGTGCCGAGGTTCACGGTCAGTGAGCCGGACGAATCGAGCAGACGGCGCACGGCGGCGACGTGGCCTTCGGCCAGGTCGCTGACGTGGATGTAGTCGCGCACGCCGGTGCCGTCGGGCGTGGCGTAGTCGTTGCCGTAGACCGCCACCTCGCTGCGACGGCCGATCGCCACCTGGGCGACATAGGGCATCAGGTTGTTGGGCGTGCCGCGCGGGTCTTCGCCGATGAGGCCGCTCTCGTGGGCGCCCACGGGGTTGAAGTAGCGCAGGCAGGCGGTCTGCCAGGACGCGTCGGCCGCGCCGATGTCGCGCAGGATCAGCTCGCTGGTGAGCTTGGTCTGGCCGTAGGGATTGGTGGCCGACAGCGGCGCGTCTTCGCGCAGCGGCAGCGATTGCGGGTCGCCGTACACCGTGGCGCTGGAGCTGAACACGATGCGGCGGCAGCCGTGGGCGCGCATCGCGCGGCACAGGGTGAGCAGTCCGCCCAGGTTGTTGGCGTAGTACTCGATGGGCATCTGCACCGACTCGCCCACCGCCTTCAGCGCTGCGAAGTGCACCACGGCGTCAATGAGGCGTCGCTGGAACAGCGAATCCATCGCGGCAGCGTCGCAGACGTCGATGCGCTCGAACTCCGGCGTGCGCCCCGACAAGGAGGCCAGGCGGTCCAGCACCTTGGGTGAACTGTTGCGGAAGTCGTCGATGCCCACGACATCGAAGCCTGCTGCCTGCAGCGCCAGCCAGGTGTGCGAGGCGATGTAGCCGGTGGCGCCGGTCAGCAGCACCACGGGCGCCCGGCCCGATGGGTCGTGCGCTGCGGCGCTCGACGGGATGTTCATGCCCGCGGTCATCGCAGCAACAGCTGGCCGAAGCAGCCCACCGTGTTGCCCGACAGGTCGGTGGACAGCACGCTGGACGTGCTGCGCTGCTCCCAGCCGAGGTCGCAGCCGACCGTGATGCTGCGTGTGGGCAGCCAGCGCGCGCCGAAGTTCAGGGTGCTGGTGCGGTCGCTGCCGGTGAGGGTGAGCACGTTGCCGAAGGCGTCGGGGCGCGAGTCGGTCAGGCTGCGTTGCGCGATGCCGACGGCGGACGTCAGCGTGATCTTGCCGGTCACTTCGTATTGCGCGCGCAGGCCCAGCGAGGTGGTGACGCGGCTGGCATCGGCATAGCGCAGCGTGTTGCCGATGCCGGCGGCAGCACCCGGGTTCAGGAAGCCGATGGCGGCCGATTCCTGGCCGGTGTCGCGCGCCAGGCGCGTTTCGAAGCGCAGCTTGCCGGTGGGGCGCCAGGACCAGGTCAGTGCGCCCGTCACGCCGGAGAAGTCGCGCGCGGTGTCGCGGTCGTAGGACGTGTTGCCGAAGCTCAGTCGCACGTCGAACTCGCTGACGCCGCTGGGCACCCAGCGCGTCGTCAGGTCGAGGTTGCGGCCGCTGTAGGTGTCCGCCACGTAGTTGCCGTTGGGCAGCAGGGCGAAGCGCGGGTAGCGGCCCTTCGTGCCGCGCAGCGCCGCGCCGAAGCTGATGAGGCCGCTGGGCGTGTAGCGCACACCGCCCGACACGCTGTTCTGGCGGTACTCGCGCGGCTCGAATTCAGCCGCCGAGTAGCCCACGCGCTGGTGGGCATAGGTGGCCTCGGCCGACCAGCGGGTGATCAGCCCGACACGCACGGTGCTGTCGAACAGCGTCGTGCTGGCGATGTTGCGCTGCACGTTGTTGATGGACAGGGTGTCGTTGCTGAAGCGCGCCAGGTTGCGGTCGGCCTGCAGGTTGACGCTGCCCGAGATGCGTTCGATGGTCGCCAGGTCGGCTCCCAGCTTGAGTCCGTAGCCTTCGTTGTCGAGCACCTTGTTGTTGGCGAACCGGTTGGCACGCAAAGAGACGTCGCCGCGCAGGCGCTGGCGACCGATCGGCTGGTCGATGCCGGCCAGCAGCGAGGTGGTCGACACGGTGTCGCTCTTGCTGCGACCGGCGGGCAGCGCCGGGGCGCCGTCGCTCAGGCGGTAAAGATTCGAATCGTGCGTCAGGCCTTGTGACACCCCGAAGTAGTACGGGCTCGACTGGGCCTGCACCGCGCCGGTCGGTGCGACCAGGAGCAGGGCGGTCGTTGCCAGGGCGACGGACGGCCGGACGGAGCGGGTGACGTGCATGGGGTGCTCTCCAGGGCAGGGATCGATTATCAGTAGGCGTTGCGGTCGAAGAACACCAGCTTGATGGTGCGGGCGATGATCTGCAGGTCCAGGCTCAGCGACCAGTTGCGCAGGTACTCCAGGTCGAACTCCACACGCGCCTGCATCTTGTCGAGGGTGGTGACCTCGCCGCGCAGGCCGTTGATCTGCGCCCATCCGGTGATGCCCGGCTTGACCTTGTGCCGCACCATGTAGGCCTTGATGAGGCGCCGGTACTGTTCATTGTGGGCCACGGCGTGGGGGCGTGGGCCGACGATGCTCATCCGACCCTGCAGCACGTTCACGAACTGCGGCAGTTCGTCGAGCGAGGTGCGCCGCATGAAGGCGCCGAAGGGCGTGATGCGCGGGTCGTCCTTCACGGCCTGCGGCACGTCGGGGCCGTCCTCCAGCGTGAACATCGAGCGGAACTTGTAGATCTCGATCTCCTCGCCGTCCAGGCCGTTGCGGCGCTGGCGGAAGATCACCGGCCCGGGCGAACTGAGCTTCACGCCGACCGCCAGCAGCAGCAGCAGCGGCGACGTCAACAGCAGGATGACGCTCGCCAGCACGAGGTCGCTGAGGCGCTTGACGAGGCGGTTCGTGCCGGTGAACGGCGTCTCGCACAGCCCCACCACCGGCACGCCGTTCATGTCCTGCAGGCGGCCCTGGATGATGCTGATGCCGAACACGTCGGGCACGAAGAAGACCGAGGCCGTGGTGCCCTGCACCTGCTCCATCAGCTTCACGATGCGGGGCTGCGAGCCCAGCGGCAGCGTGATGTAGACCTCGTTGACCCCTTGTGCCCGCACGAAGGCCGCAGCCTGCTGCAGGCTGCCCAGCCGCAGCGGGCGGGCTTCGGCGTGCACGCGGTCGTCGCTGCGGTCGTCGAAGTAGCCCAGGAAGCGCGTGCCCCGGTTGCCCAGCACGCGCGACACCTTCACGGCCAGGGCCCCGGCGCCGATCACCACCACCGTGCGCTGGTTCTCCGGCCGCGACGCGAGGTGGCGCAGCCAGCGCCGCCCGCTGAAGACCAGCAGCCAGTGCAGCGCTGGCGTGATCAGCGCCCAGGCCAGCAGCACCCGGGTGTCGAAGTAGTGGAGGCTGCGCGTGGCGTAGCCGCACAGCGCCAGGATGATCAGCAGCACCAGCCACGAGGCCGAGATGTCGACGGCGGCATTCAGCGGGCGGTCCTGGAAGCGGTTGCGGCCCGGAAACGTCAGCGCCACCACCAGCAGGCACAACGTGAGGTCGGGCCGCACGATGGGTTCGTCGAAGGCCATCGACACCGCCACGAAGACCAGCACCGCGATGGCCGGTTCGAGGAACGCCGCGATCAGCGCGGTGACCGACTGGGGTGCGCTGTAGAAGGTTCGTTTGTAGCTTCGGTCTTCGAACATGGGCGGCGGGGCAGCCAGCGAACGAGGCGCCCGGCGTCGGGACGGTGCGGTGCCGGCAACGGACACCGGCGGCATGGGGCCGTGAAGGTCAGCCCGCATTCTCTGCGAAGTACATGCAGCGGCCCGGGCCGCCGGCCACCGGCGCGCGGGGTGGGCCTGCCTACAATCGGGCAATGCTTCACGCTTTGAACGGCCTGTCCCAGCGTCTGGCGCCTCCGGTGATGGAGCGTGCCACGCTGCTCGTCAACCACGTGCTGACCGGCGAACCGGTGGCCACCGAGCGCTTGCGGCCCCACGCCGGCAAGAGCGTGCGGCTGGCGCTGGAGGGCTGGCCGTCGCTGCTGCCCGCGCTGCCGTCGCTGGTGTTCCGCATCACGCCGGCGGGCCTGCTGGAGTGGGTGGCCGACGGAGGTCTGGGCGTGGCCGAGCTGACGCTGCGCATCGACGCCAGAAACCCCGCTCTGCTGCTCACCCAGACGGCCACCGGCGTGCGGCCTGAAGCGCAGATCGAGGGCGACGCCGCCCTGGCGGCCGACGTCGCCTGGCTGATGGAGAACCTGCGCTGGGACGCTGCGGCCGACCTCGAGCGCGTGTTCCCGCCGGCCGTGGCGCAGCAGCTGGCCAGCCTGGGCAGCATGGTCAGCGCGGCGATGCGCCTGGACAGGGTGCGGCGGCGCGGCCCATGAGGCGTCTGGCGCGCCTGATCTTCATCGTCATCACGGTCCTGCGCTTCGGCCTGGACGAAGTGGCGCTGTCGGGCTTCCGGCAGCGCTGGGTGCGGGCCCTGGTGCGGCTGGTCACCGTCGGCCGGCGGCTCGACGAGCCGCGCGGCGTGCGCCTGCGCCGCGGCCTCGAACGGCTCGGGCCGATCTTCGTCAAGTTCGGCCAGGTGCTCAGCACGCGGCGCGACCTGCTGCCGCTGGACATCGCCGACGAGCTCGCCGGGCTGCAGGACCGCGTGCCGCCGTTCCCGGCGGCGCAGGCGCGCGCGCTGGTCGAGAAGGCCTTCGGCAAGCCGATCGACGCCGTCTTCGCCAGCTTCGAGGCCGAGCCCGTGGCCAGCGCTTCCATCGCCCAGGTGCACTTCGGCACGCTGCTCGACGGACGCGAGGTGGCGGTGAAGGTGCTGCGCCCGGGCATGCTGAACGTCATCGACGACGACCTCAACCTGCTGCACACGCTGGCCGGCTGGGTGGAGCGCCTGTCGGCCGATGGCAAGCGCCTGAAGCCGCGCGAGGTGGTGGCCGAGTTCGACGGCTACCTGCACGACGAGCTGGACCTGGTCCGCGAGGCGTCCAACGCCGCCCAGCTGCGCCGCAACATGGCCGGGTTGAACCTCGTGATGGTGCCCGAGATGGTGTGGGACTACTGCACCGAGAGCGTGATGGTGATGGAGCGCATGCACGGCGTGCCCATCAGCCAGATCGACCGCATCCGGGCAGCCGGTGTCGACATCCGCAAGCTGGCTCGGGACGGCGTGACGATCTTCTTCACGCAGGTGTTCCGCGATGGCTTCTTCCACGCCGACATGCACCCCGGCAACATCCAGGTCAGCCTGGACCCGGCCACCTTCGGCCGCTACATCGCGCTGGACTTTGGCATCATCGGCACGCTCACGGAGTTCGACAAGGACTACCTGGCGCAGAACTTCCTGGCCTTCTTCCAGCGCGACTACAAGCGCGTGGCCGAGCTGCACCTGGAGTCGGGCTGGGTGCCGCCCGACACGCGCATCGACGCGCTGGAAGGGGCCATCCGCGCGGTCTGCGAGCCGCATTTCGACCGCCCCTTGAAGGACATCTCGCTGGGGCAGGTGCTGATGCGGCTGTTCCAGGCGTCGCGCCGCTTCAACGTCGAGATCCAGCCGCAGCTGGTGCTGCTGCAGAAGACGCTGCTGAACATCGAGGGCCTGGGCCGCCAGCTCGACCCCGAACTCGACCTCTGGAGCACGGCCAAGCCCTTCCTGGAACGCTGGATGAACGACCAGATCGGCTGGCGCGGGCTGCTCGACCGCCTCAAGCGCGAGGCGCCGCGCTATGCGCAGCTGCTGCCCGAACTGCCGCGTCTAGTGCACCAGGCCTTGCAGCGTGCGCCGCAGGACGGCCAGTCGACCGCGCTGCTGGCCCTGGTGGCCGAGCAGCGGCGCACCAACCGCTTGCTGCAGGCGCTGCTGTTCGGCGCGCTGGGCTTCATCCTGGGCGCGGTGGTGGCGCGTTTCTGGCTGCAGCTGAACGGGCTGTAGGCCGACGAAAGACGGCCGTTGCGAGGATCCCCGTGAACGGGGGCCGGTATCCGCGCGCAGGTTGAATACACTCGCGGCCCGGGCGCAGGCGCGCCCGCCGTCCCCAACAACCCCCTCTCGTCGCGGAGCCCGCCGTGCTGATCACCTTCGTCGTGGCGTATCTTCTGGTCACCATCGCCATCGGCCTGCTGGCGGCGCGCCGCGTGCACAACGCCAAGGACTATCTGGTGGCCGGTCGCAGCCTGCCGCTCTACATGAACGTGGCGACGGTGTTCGCCACCTGGTTCGGCGCCGAGACGGTGCTGTCGGTGTCGGCCACCTTCGCCAAGGACGGCCTGGGTGGCGTGCCCGGCGACCCCTTCGGTGCCACGCTGTGCCTGGTGCTGGCGGCCCTGCTGTTCGCGCGGCTCTTCTACCGCATGAACCTGCTGACCATCGGCGACTTCTACAAGCACCGCTACGGCAAGCTGATCGAGGTGCTCACGGCCGGGGCCATCACCGCGTCGTACCTGGGCTGGACCTCGGCCCAGCTCACGGCGCTCGGGCTGGTGATCCACGTGCTGTCGGGTGGCGCCGTCGCGCTGAACGAGGCCATCCTGATCGGCGCGGCCGTGGTGGTGGTCTACACCTTGTTCGGGGGCATGTGGTCGGTGGCCTTCACCGACCTCTTCCAGACGGTCGTCATCCTCATCGGTCTGTCGCTCGTGGCCTGGTTGGTGGGCGACCTGGCGGGTGGCGCGGGCAAGGTCATCTCGCAGGCCGCGGCCGACGGCAAGTTCAATTTCTTCCCCAGCGACAGCGCGGGCTGGTGGGCCATGGCGGGTGCCTTCTTCGCCTTCGCCTTCGGCTCCATCCCGCAGCAGGACGTGTTCCAGCGCATGACCAGCGCCAAGGACGAGAAGACGGCCGTCCGCGGCACCATCATCGGCGCCGGCGTGTACTTCTGCTTCGCCTTCGTGCCCATCTTCATCGCCTACGCGGCGCTGGTGGCCGACCCGTCGATGGCCCAGCTGTTCGGCGACGAGGACGCGCGCGTCATCCAGCGCATCCTGCCCGACCTGGTGCTGTCCAAGATGCCGCTGTGGGCCCAGGTGCTGTTCTTCGGCGCGCTGCTGTCGGCCATCCTGTCCACCGCCAGCGGCGCCCTGCTGGCGCCCACGGCGCTGTTCACCGAAAACGTGCTGCGCCCCTTCGTGCCGCGCATGTCCGACCGCCAGTTCCTGCTGCTGCTGCGGGTCATCCTCGTGACCTTCACGGCCTGCGCGCTGCTGTTCGCGCTGAACAGCAAGAGCACGATGTACGAGATGGTGCAGAACGCCTACAACGTGACGCTGGCCGGCGCCTTCGTTCCGCTGGTGGCCGGTGCCTACTGGAAACGCGCCACCACGCAGGGCGCGCTTCTGTCGATCGTGATGGGCATCGGCTGCTGGCTCGGCGCCAGCCACCTGGCGCCCGAATCGCTGGTGCCGGCCAACTTGATCGGCTTCTTCGCATCGATCGTCGGCATGCTGGCGGGCTCGCTGGTGCCGCAGCTGGTGAAGCACCACGGCCAGGCCATCGCCACCACGCTGAAGCACGCCGAAGCGGCCGCGCACGCCGGGCGTCATGGCACGCACGCGGCCGGCCCGCACGGCGGCGGCCACCGCCATTGACGGGCCGGCGCCCCGTCGGGCACCGGCTGGACCTATAATTTTCTGTTTTGCATCAAAGGTTTAGCCATGCCGATCTATGCGTACCGCTGCGCCACATGCGGGCACGCGCAGGATGTCCTGCAGAAGATTTCCGATCCGCTGCTCACGGTGTGTCCGTCGTGCGGCGCGGAAACCTTCGTCAAGCAGGTCACGGCGGCCGGCTTCCAGCTCAAGGGTTCGGGCTGGTACGTGACCGACTTCCGCGGTGGCAACGCCACCAAGGAAGGCAAGCCCGCGGCCGAGGGCGACAAGCCTGCCGACAAGCCGGGGGACAAGGCGGCCGACAAGCTTGCCGACAAGGCGCCCGACACCGCCGCCGCGAAGAGCGAGCCGGCACCCGCCGCGCCGGTGGCCGCTCCACCGCCCGCCGCGCCGGCGAGCGGCACCGGTTCGTCGACCTGACGTCGCGCAGGGCAGGGGAGCCGTCTTGAAAAAGTATCTCGTCGCCGGCCTGCTGGTCTGGCTGCCCCTGGCCATCACGCTGTGGGTGCTGCTGTGGCTGCTGGGCCTGCTCGACGGCATCTTCGCGTGGCTGCTCTCCGGCACGCAGGCCGTGCTGCCGGTCACCATGCACGCCAGCATCGAGACGCTGCGTCACGTGCCCGGCCTCAGCGTGCTGGTGATGGCCGCCGCGCTGATCCACATCTTCGGCCAGTGGTGGGTGCGGCAGTGGGACCGCGTCCTGCACAAGATCCCCATCGTCAAGTCGATCTACAGCTCGGTCAAGCAGGTCTCCGACACGCTGTTCTCGACCAACGGCAACGCCTTCCGCGAGGCCGTGCTCGTGCAGTACCCCCGACAGGGCTCGTGGACCATCGCCTTCGTCACCGGCAAGCCCGGCGGCGAGGTGGCCGCGCACCTGGAAGGCGATTACGTCAGCGTGTACGTGCCCACCACGCCCAACCCGACCTCGGGCTTCTTCCTGATGATGCCGCGGGCCGACGTGCGGGCGCTGAGCATGAGCGTCGACGAGGCGCTCAAGTACGTCATCTCGATGGGCGTCGTGGCACCGGGGGGCGACGCCGCACTGGCGCGAAATTGACGGGGCTGGCCCGGCACGGCGACCGGCCAGTCCTGAGGGCTTGCGACACAGCCCGCGCGAGAAGCCAAGCAAACCCTGCGTGCGTGCGCAGCACCGCGCCCGAAGAATCCCGATCCGGAGCTTTTCCATGAGAACCACCTACTGCGGCCTCGTCAGCGACACCCTGATGGGCCAGACCGTGACCTTGATGGGCTGGGCCCATCGCCGCCGCGACCACGGCGGCGTCATCTTCATCGACCTGCGCGACCGCGAAGGCCTGGTGCAGATCGTGTGCGATCCCGACCGCGCCGAGATGTTCAAGGCCGCCGAGGGCGTGCGCAACGAGTTCTGCCTGAAGATCACGGGCCTGGTGCGCGCGCGCCCGGCCGGCACCGAGAACGCCCACCTCACCAGCGGCAGGATCGAGGTGCTGTGCCATGAGCTCGAGGTGCTGAACCCCAGCGTGACGCCGCCCTTCCAGCTCGACGACGAGAACCTGTCGGAGACCGTGCGCCTGACGCACCGCGTGCTCGACCTGCGCCGCCCGACGATGCAGAAGAACCTGATGC
>LNFM01003175.1_pt1 | contig 32917 bp, 27 predicted proteins | sample 596031 | NCBI WGS metagenome assembly LNFM01 (sample SAMN04254537, study PRJNA301005) | activated carbon metagenome | isolation source: dual media filters at the Ann Arbor, Michigan drinking water treatment plant | place: USA: Ann Arbor | reverse complement strand
GAACCGCGGAACGCCCGCCTCCACCCGCGCGATCTCCCACGCCGCTTCGCTCACGGCCATCGCGCCGGACGCCTCGAGCTGTGCGCGCTTGGCGTCGAGCTCGGATGCGTCGCACACGAAATCAATTCCGCCGCGGCCGAGCCGGTCGGCGACCCACGCCGTCGCCGTGCGCAGCCGAGCGCTGTCGGGCCCCTGCACCGTCAGCACTCGCAGCGAAGGAGCGAGGGCGACCTCGCAGTCCTCCATAATGATGTGCTTCTCGAAGTGCGCGACGAGGTCGCCCGCGGTCCGCGACGGGGCCACGATGAAGAGCTCCTCGGCCCCTGCGTGCACGAAAAGGTCGCCGAAGAGCTTGCCCTTCTCGTGCACCGCCGCTGCATAGCGGCTCTCGCCGGGCGCGATGCTCTTGCACTCCTGGGTGATCATCCCCGAGAGCCAATCGATACGCTCGGGGCCGCGGATCGCGATCACCGCGTGCTCGTCGAGCACCATGAAGCCTGCTCGCTCACGGAGCGCCTGTGCTTGGAGGATCGTGCTGTCGTCCATCGTTGCCATGGGAGCCTCTCGCGCAGAGGTGTAGCGCGTTTCACGAGCGCCGAGCGCGCCAGCGTGCGATATAGCTCTCGCGTCGTCCCATGCGTAGCCTTTCGTCGCTCGCGCTGGTCCTGGCCGCCTCGATGGCGGCGTGCGAGCGCCGCCCTTCAGAACCGTCGCCGTTGCCCGCAGAGCCCCCTCGCCCGAGCGAGCCTCCGCGGCCGCCGCCGTTTGTTGCTCCGACGATCGGGACCGCGGATTCGTCCGCGTCGAGCGACGGGCAGAGGGACGCGTGCTCGATCCTGCCCGAAGTGGCGGTGCGCGTGTTCGCGGACGTCGACGAGCAGACGCGCGTCGAGCAAGAGCGCACGGGCCTCGCGGGGCTGGACTCGTGCCGCTATCGCTGGCGCAAGCGCGACGCTGCGGCGATCTCTGCGCGCAACCGCGATCGCGTCGAGCGCGACCCGCAGCTGCTCGCGGCGGTGGCGCGCCGCTCGGGCTCGACCCAGGCGCTCGAGTCGTCCGAGGCAGAGCTGCGGCTCAGCATCTATCCCGCGCGATCGGGGCCGGCGACGCTGTGGGCCCGCGGGTTCGAGCTCGCCCACACCGGTCAGCAAGTGATCGAATCCCTCGGCGACCAGGCGGCCTTCGACGGGACGCGCGGCGTGCTCGCGGTGCGCCGAGCGAATCGAACGTTCGAGGTCCTCTGCCGCGTCGGACAAGACGAGCGAGAGACGCTCGCGCTCGCGACGCGGATCGCGCGCGACGTGCTATCTCGCCTGCCGTGAGCGCATCGATCGTGCACGAAGTCAGCGTGGGCCCGAGGCTGGCCGCGCTGCTGTCCCTCGCCTGGCGCGCGCGCCGACCCGCGCTGATCGAGGGCGCAACGGGAATCGGAAAGTCCGAGCTCGTTCAATCGGTCGCGCGATCGCTGGGGCTTCCAGTGATCACCCTGGACCTGTCGCTGCTCGAGCCGCCGGACCTCGTGGGGCTCCCGGTGGTTCGCGAGGGACGCACCACCTACGCGACGCCGGCGACGTTGCCCATCGAGGGCTCGGGGATCTTGCTGCTCGAAGAGCTCAACCGCGCCGAGCGCTACGTGCAGCAGCCCGCGCTGCAGCTCTTGACCACCGGGAGGCTGCACGAGTACCAGCTTCCGAGCGGCTGGGTCTGCTTCGCTGCGACCAATCCTCCGACCGGCGAGTATCACGTCACCCCTCTCGACCGGGCGCTCGAAGCGCGGTTCATGAAGATCCGCGCCCGCGCCGATCGCGGCCCGTGGCTCGCGTGGGCAGAGGCCAACGGCGTTCACCTGGCGGTGCTCACCGTCGTGCGCGAACACTCGCGCGCGCTCGACGAAGCGTCGCCGCGAAGCTGGACCTACGCAGGCCAGATCCTCGCCGCCATGACCGCGAAGGAGCGCGCGGACCCGGATTTCGTCCGCGACGCGCTCTGCGGATTTCTGCCCCCCGCGTGGGCCGAGGTGCTCGCGGCGGCCAGCGAAGGCACCGCCGGACAGCTCTCGCTCGACCTGCGAAAGCTCCTCTCGGAGTACCAGGGCGAGCCGCAAAAACAAGTGCGTGAATTCAAGTCACAAGGCAGGACAGACGCGCTCGACGAGCTCACGAGCCGCGTGCGCTCGATCGTTCGCAGCCCCGAGGTCGCGTCGATGGCCGAGCAAGGGACGTTTCGACTCGAGAGCTTCGAGGCGCTGCTCGGAGACCTCCCTGGCGACGCGCGCGAGTCGCTGCAAGAGGCGCTCGCTGGCAACCCCGTGGCGGCGTCGCTCATCGAGCTTCGCGCGGGTGAAGTGTTGATGAACGGCGCTGCGATCAACGCGGACAAGAAGCTCGCGATCTGGGCGCAGGCTCCGTTGCAGCGCCACCGGGCCGCCATCGTGGCCAACGCGCTCAGCGCGCACCTTCGGCAGCACGGCCGCGTCGCCGAGCTCCGCCAGAGCAACGCCGTCAGGGCCAACCTCGGACGAGTGCTCGCGGCCCTCGGCGAGCGCTACGCGATGCCGCTCGTGAGCGTGATGCTCGAGCTCGGGATCACGCCGATTCGCCCGGGCCGAGGATGAGCTCGCGCGACGCGCTCTTGCGGCTCCTCGCGCCGAGCCGATGGCTCGCGAAGTACCCTTTTCACGCTGCGGTGCTGGCGCGAATCGAGGTCGTCTCCGACGCGTCGGTGCCGTGGATGGCGGTGTCCTTCGAGCGAGGCCGGTTCTATCTCCACGCGAACCTCGAGGCCCTCGCGCGCGCGCCGCAGTTCGTCGCGGGGATCCTGCTTCACGAGGTGCATCACGTCGCGTTGGGACACCTGACGCACAGCAAATTTCGCGACGGAGTCGATCACCCCGAGGTCATGGAGACCTGCATGGAGCTGTCGGCCAACGACGGGATCACCGAGCCGCTGCCCAACCCGATCGTGTGGGAGCAGTTCGCGCGGTTCGGCCTTCGCGCGGGGCAGTCGACGCTCGAGCGCTACGCGCTGTTGCTTCCGATCCATCGCAAGGGCGCGCTCGCCAAGGCGCTTCGCGACGGCGGCGGCGACAACGTCGACGAGCACGGCCCGTGGCGGCAAGGACAAGGAACAGGCGCAGGAGCCCTCGCCAAGACGCGCGAGCTCGTCGAGCGCTCGCTCGACGAGGCGAAGCGAGAGGGGCTCGCGCCAGACGCTCGGATCGCCGGCGTTTTGCCCGGTCGATTGCTCGAAGCGCTGGGCGGCGCGCTCGCCGAGGTCGCCCCCTCGACGATCGACTGGCGAGCGAGGCTCGACGGGCTCGTGCAACGGCTTCGCTCGCCGGTGCGCACGTACGCGCGCCTCAATCGACGGTTTCCGTCGCAGGTGGGAGCGATTCCGGGGCGGGGGTATCGCACGGGAGGATCGGCGCGACCGTCCGTGCTGGCCGTGATCGACACGAGCGCAAGCATGACCCGCGAGCAGCTCGCGTCGATCGCGGCGGAGTTCGATCGCATCGCCCCGTTCGCGCGCGTCGTTGTATGCGAGTGCGACACCGAAGTGACCCGGGTGTACGCCTTTTCGGGGGCGATCGACGCCGTCGTCGGCCGCGGCGGGACGGACCTGCGACCCCCGTTCGATCGCGCGCTGCTCGCGCGAGAGGCGATCGATGCCGTTGTGTACTTCACGGACGGAGAAGGTCCGTGGCCCGATCATCCGCCGTCCGTGCCGACCTTGTGGGTGTTGGCGAGCGATCAGCCCTTCGCTTGTCCATGGGGAGAGCGCGCGAAGCTCGACAGCGGTCGGGACACGCGCGCCTTTCGGCCCGATGGCGCAGCGTGATACGCCAAAGTCCTCCGTGAAATCTCAGAGCCGCCCACCGATCCGCAAGCAAGACGCGCTGGACTATCACTCCCAAGGACGACGGGGAAAAATCGAGGTCATCGCGACCAAGCCGAGCGTCACGCAGCGGGACCTCGCCCTCGCGTACTCGCCCGGCGTCGCAGAGCCGTGCCGTGAGATCGCCCGCGATCGCGACCTCGTCGATCGCTACACGGTTCGGCAGAACCTCGTCGGCGTGATCACCAACGGCACCGCCGTGCTGGGCCTGGGAAACATCGGCCCGTACGCGTCCAAGCCGGTGATGGAGGGCAAGGGGATGCTCTTCAAGAAGTTCGCGGACATCGACGTGTTCGACCTCGAGGTCGACGAGCTCGACCCGGACAAGTTCATCGACGTCGTCTCGCGGCTCGAGCCCACCTTCGGCGGGATCAACCTCGAGGACATCCGCGCGCCAGACTGCTTCTACATCGAAGAGACGCTGCGCGAGCGGATGAGCATCCCGGTCTTTCACGACGACCAGCACGGAACGGCGATCATCACCGGCGCCGCGCTGCTCAACGCGCTCGAGCTCGTCGGCAAGAAGATCGACGAGGTGCGCGTGTGCTGCTGCGGCGCCGGCGCCGCGGCGGTCCGCTGCATGGAGCTGTGGGTCGCGCTCGGCGTCCGGCGCGAGCACATCACCATGGTTGATAAGTGGGGCGTCGTGTACCGCGGGCGCGTCGAGGAGATGGACCGCTACAAGGGCGCGTTCGCGCAAGAGACCGAAGACCGCACGCTCGCCGAGGCGATCGCGGGGCGCGACGTGTTCGTCGGCTTGTCCGTCGGCGGCGTGGTGACGAAAGAGATGTTGCAGACGATGACCCGCGCGCCGCTCGTGTTCGCGCTGGCCAACCCGGATCCCGAGATCGACTACGAGACCGCGCGGGCGACCAGGCCCGACGCGATCGTGGCCACGGGACGCAGCGATTTTCCCAATCAAGTCAACAACGTCCTCGGCTATCCGTATGTGTTTCGCGGCGCGCTCGACGTCCGCGCGCGCACCGTCAACGAGGCGATGAAGCTCGCGGCGGTGCGCGCGATCGCCGAGCTCGCCAAGGTCGAGGTGCCCGATCGCGTGATGGCGGCGTACGGGCTCGAGCAGCTCAAATTCGGACCCGAGTACATCATCCCGAAGCCGTTCGACGACCGGGTGTTGCTCTGGGTCGCGCCGGCCATCGCGCAGGCCGCGATGGACACCGGCGTCGCGCGCGACACGATCGACCTCGACGCCTACCGCGAGCAGCTCTCCAAGCGGGTCTCGCCCACGCGCCACACGCTGCGAAAGATCTGGGCCGTCGCGCGCTCGGGCCGAAAGACCGTGGTGTTTCCCGAAGGCGAATCCGACGCGATCTTGCGCGCCGCCGTGATCGTCCGCGACGAGGGCATCGCGCGCCCCGTGCTCGTCGGCCGCGCGAGCGCGATCCTCGAGCGCGCCAAGGAGCTCGACCTGGACCTCGACGGAATCGAGCTGGTCTTTCCGCCCGAGTCGCCGAAGCTCGCGTCCTACGTCGACGCGTACTGGACGCTCCGAAGGCGCAAAGGCGAGACGCGGTACAGCGCAGAGAAGAAGGTCTCGCGCGAGCGCAAGGTGTTCGGGATGATGATGGTCCAGCAGGGCGATGCTGACGGGTGCGTGTCGGGGCTGACCGCGGCGTACGCGGAGGTCGTCCGGCCCGCGCTGCAGATCATCGGAATGGCCCCAGGATTCAAGCGCGCCGCCGGGATGTACATGCTCCTCAAGGGGGCGAACGTGCTGTTCTGCGCGGACACGACGGTCAACGTCGACCCCGACGCCGAGACCCTCGCAGAGGTGGCCATCCAGAGCGCCGACGCCGTGCGCGACCTCGGGATCGAGCCCAGGATCGCGATGCTCTCGTACGCGAATTTCGGCAGCTCGGACGGGGTCGAGCCGCGCAAGGTGTCCCGCGCGGTCGAGCTCGTGAAGGACCGACGACCAGACCTGATGATCGACGGCGAGATGCAGGCCGACGTCGCCCTCAACCCGCTCTTGCGCGCGGAGTGGAGCTTCACGACCCTCGCGGGAGCGGCAAACGTGCTGGTCTTTCCCTCGCTGAGCGCGGGAAACATCGCCTACAAGCTGCTCACGTCCTTCGGCGGCGCCGAGGCGGTCGGACCGATCTTGCTCGGGATGAACAAGCCCGTGACCGTTCTTCAGCGCAACAGCGACGTCGACACGATCGTGTCCATGGCGGCGATCACCGTGGCGCAGTCGGTCCGTCGACGCAGCGTCTGATGGACGCTCTTCACGGCGCCGCCCTGCGAACGGTGCTAAGAACGGAAGCTCGACCAACAGCCTCGCTTCGAGTTGGTGACATGCTCCACCGCTCACCCACTGAAAACATGTGTGATCTCGATCTCGCATGTCCTCCCAGAAACCCATCGTCGCGATAGGATCACGATGGCGTCCCTCGCGATCGGCTCGATTTTCGCCGGTGAATGGCGCGTGCTCGCCCGGCTCGCCGAGGGCGGGATGGGCACGGTCTACCGCGTCGAGCAGTGCTCGACGGGGCAGCTCCGCGCGCTCAAAGTCCTTCGCGCGGGGCTCTGGGAGGATGGCCGCGCCCGCGAGCGATTCGAGCGCGAGGCGCTCGTTGTCTCCAAGGTCGCCAGCGAGCACATCACGCGGGTGATCGCCGCAGGGATCGACCCCGACGAGGGCGCTCCGTGGATCGCGATGGAGCTGCTCGAAGGAGAGACCCTCAAGAAGCGCGTCGACCGCGACGGCGCGTTCGGTCGGCTCGAGGCGCTCGACCTCGCGAGGCAGCTCTGCCACGCCCTGGCGGCTGCGCACGAAGCCGGCGTCGTCCACCGAGACCTCAAGCCCGAGAACATCTTCGTCGCGCGCTCAGCGAGCGTGGGAGGCCTCGAGGTCGTCAAGCTCCTGGATTTCGGCATCGCGACGGCGCTCGAAGAGTTCGAGACCAGCGTCACGGTCACCTCCGTGATCGGCTCGCCGCTGTGGATGGCGCCCGAACAAGTGCGCCGCGAGCGCATCAACCCCGCGACCGACGTGTGGGCGCTCGGGCTCTTGATGTTCTGGGTGCTCACGGCGAAGCCGTATTGGCGAAAGACCTTTCCCGCCGACGCCGTGCTCTACGAGAAGATGGTCGAGCCGCTCGTGCCCGCCAGTCAGCGCGCGCTCGAGCTCCGCTGCAAAGACGCGCTTCCTCCCGGGTTCGACCCCTGGTTCGCCCGCTGCGTTTCGCGCAAGATCGACGAGCGCTACCGAGACGCGGGCGAGGCGTTCGACGCGTTCGAGCGCGTCATGACCGACCCGCGCATGCCTCGCGATCTGCCTCGCTCGAGGTCCGCCATCGCGGCGATGGTCGGGGTCGCCGCGGTGTCCGCCGCGTCCGTCGCGTGGATCGCTCGCCCGTACTTCTCGACCGGCGAGAGCGCGCCGCTCCCCACGCTGCGGATCTCCCTCGCGCGATCGGACAGCGGCGCAGCGGTGGATGACGGAGGCGCGCGCGCGCTCGATGGCGGAGCGGACTCCAACGCGACTGCAACGGACGCCCGCGCCGCCGCGCGCCAGGAGAGCGAAGGCGGACTCGCGCTGCGCGACGCCGCTCGCGAGGCGCGCGTCGAGCCCGTTACCCTTCGGCCGCGGACGGAGTCCGACGCGAGCAACCCGAGCGCCGCGCCCGCCATGCAAGGCGCCGCTCCGCTCGTGGCAGGCTTCGTCGTCCGTCGATTCGCTGCAGCGCAAGCGCTGTGCACCCAGCGAGGAGCGACCCATCCCTGGCAGCTCGTCCCCGACTGGATCCTCGAGCGCAGAGCCGCGCTTCACCTGGACGAACGAGCGCGAAGGATCCGCCTCGAGCGCTCGATGGTCGGCAGGATCTCGGACCCGACGCAGCAGGCCACCGCCTCGCGGAGCGTCGAGGAGCAGCAGGGACACCTCGATCGCGACAGAGCGATGCTCGAGCAAGAGATCCAGCGCTCTTTGCCCACGCTTCGCGCCTCGCTCTCGCAGCGCGCGCGGGACGCGCGATGCGTGGACGCCGGGCTTCGCGTCGATCCGGACGCGCTGTACGCCACCTGGTGCTGCCGCTGATCGCAGCGCAAGACACGGCCCACGAGCGGCCCGCTGGGCGCTGTGAACGGCGAACAGAGAGGGCGAGTAGGCTGTAGATTCGGCGCGGGTGATCTGAGAGCATGCCCGGGCGCGCCGCGAGCATGGCACCGAGAGACGACGATGCGCCGTATTGGCGGCGGGCGATGGTTGAGCTTCGCGCGACGTTGCTCGTCGACGTTCGCCGTAGACTTCCTGCGCTCAGGACGAGGCACGAAGATCTCGTGCAAGAGGCCCTCGCGGACCTCGCCAATCGAATCGGTGAGGGAGGCGAAGGGATTCCGCAGTCCTGGCTCGACGCCGCGCCGCCCGAGAGCGAGGAGGACCGCACGCACCTCGTGCGGCTCGCGCGGACGATCCTTCGCAGGCGAGTCGCCGACCTCTTTCGCGCGCGCGTTCGCGGACGAGCGGACGAGCCGGTCGAGTCAGAACCCGAGTCGGTCATCTCGCACGAGCGCCCGTCGGACCGCGCGCTGCAGACCGCCGAGCTCCTTCGCGTGACCAGCGAAATCCTCGAGTCCCTCGCGCCCAACGATCGAGAGGCGCTTCTGCTCGCGGCCGAGCGCGACGGCGAACGAGTCGAGGGTCGAATGCCAGACAAAGATCGACAGCGGCTGAGCCGAGCCCGATCGCGGCTGCTCGAGCGCCTGCGCGAGCGGCTCGGGGACAGCCCGCTCCGCGAGCTGCTCGACGAGGAGTAACGCGTGCGCGACGCCCGTCCGTTTCTTCAGATCGCGCACGTCGGTCGCTGGCAGACCGCCGCAGAGGCTGCGATCACCCGAGCGCGCAAGCGGGCGTGGGGCGATCCCGCGGATCTTCGGAGCGTCGCGCGGCACGACCCGACGGCGGTGCTCGCGCTGCGCGAGTGGCTCGAGGCCGTCACGCTCCGCGACGCGACCTTTCGACGGCTGCCGACGTGGATGGTCGAGACCGGCTCGCGGACCGCGTACGGCGACGACGAGTCCTTCGCGCTCGCGAGGCAGTTCGCTCGCTCGCTCGCTCACGGAGCCAGCGCGGCGCGCGTCGTCGTGGCGGGCCGCGAGGATCTCGCGGGCGTCGATCCGTCGCGCTGGGACGGGCGCTTCGGCGTCTGGCATCCGTCCGCGCCGCTCGTTCAGCGGGCTCCGCACGGGGGATTCGAAGTGCAGCTCTTCGCCGAGGACACCGAGCGGACGGACGACGCCAGCGGCGCGGCGCGAACGCGAGCGGTTCGAGACGAGTATTCACCGGCCGATCGCGCGCCGGTGCTGATGCTCGGCGCCGGCTACGATCACAGCGCGACCCAGCGAAGCATGGGAGCAGACGTCCGCTGGGTGCTCAGCACGCGAGGCGACGCAGAGAGCCTCGATCGCAGCGCAGGCGCGACGTCGGCGCGCGATGACGCGGCGCGAGGGGCGCAAAGCGTTGTGCTTCTGCGGATATACGCGTCGCAGTCGCAGCGAAGGGCCGCGCTGATCGAGCGACTTTGGTTCTCTCGACCGCTGGCGATCGGCAGCTTTCGGCTGTTACCATCGCTGTCGATTGAACGAGTCGTGGCGTTGAACCAAGGGGAGGAACCTTGAGCGGCGACGACATCGCGGAGCTCGAGCGCGCTTCTTCAAGACGTCCAGGCGATTCGTGGGAGCCTCTCGAGGCCGTTCCCGACGCGTTGGTCGTGGTGACTCGGGCGGGGACCATCGAGTTCAGCAACAAGCCGTTCGAGCTTGCGACCGGGTATTCAGCGAGCGCGATCCGGGGTCGCCCGCTGAGCGAGCTCTTGCCCGAGCGGTTGCTCAAGCGACTCGGCCCCGACGTCGTTGACGCGATTCGGTCGCGCGCCGAGCTCGCGGCTCCCTCGCCGCTGCGCGTCGCGCTCGTTCGAGTGGGAGAAGCGAAGGTCGAGGTCGAGTTCGCCATGACCGTCGGCCGCTCGAGCGACGGAGGGGCGACGCTCGTTCTTCGCTCAGCGCACTCGGCCTTGCACGACCTCGAAGAGCGCAAAGTCGAGGCGCTCCCCGAGTCGGACGCGCACCAGTTGGCCTTCGAAAACGCCCCGCTCGGAATGTTTCACTACGACGCCCGCGGCGTCCTGACGACCTGCAACGACGCGTTCGTCTCGATCCTCGGCTCGTCGCGCAAGGCGATCATCGGCCTGGACATCGCGACGCTCCCGAACGAGCAGCTGGTCGAGAAGCTGAAGAAGGCGCTCTCTGGCGAGCGAGCGCGGTACGACGGCGAGTACGTCTCGGTCACCGCGGGGCGTCGATCGATCGTCCGCGTGGATTTCGCCCCAGTCCGCGGCGAAGACGGCTCGGTGCAGGGGGGCGTCGGCATCGTCGAAGACGTCACCGAGCGACGAAAGCTCCAAGCGCGCCTCGCGCAGTCCGACCGCCTCGCGTCAGTGGGAACGCTGGCCGCGGGCGTGGCCCATGAAATCAACAACCCCCTCGCGTATGTGCTGAGCAACCTCGAGTTCGCGCGCAAGCGCTTCGCCGAGTGCGCCGTGGACCTGCCCGACCTCGAAGCGCGCGGCAGGATCAGCGAGTCGCTCGAGCACGCGCGGGACGGCGCCGAGCGGGTCCAGACGATCGTGAGGGACCTCAAGACCTTCTCGCGCGGCGGCGACGAGTCGCGGGAGAACGTGTTTCTCGAGCGCGCGATCGAGGCGGCCTTGACCATGGCGCACCCGCTGATCCGCGGCCGAGCGAGGATCCTGCGCGACTACCAGCCGACGCGCGCGGTGTGGGCCGACGAGGGGCGGCTCGCGCAGGTGTTTCTCAATCTCATCATCAACGCCGCGCAGGGGATCGGCGACGGGTCGCCGTCGTCCAACGAAATTCGTGTGCGTGTTTTCGAGGCTCCCGACGGGCGCGTGTGCGGCGAGGTGTCGGACACCGGAGAAGGCATCGACGCCGAGCACCTGCCGCGGGTCTTCGAGCCGTTTTTCACGACGCGCTCCTCTGGCGTCGGAACCGGGCTCGGCCTCTCGGTCTGCCACGGCCTCGTCACCGCGTTCGGCGGTGAGATCACCGTCGAGAGCCAACGCGGCCGCGGAACGACGTTTCGCGTGCTCTTGCCTCGGTCGTCCGAGCCCGCGCCGCGCGAGTCGGGCACCGAGCGACGAAAGCGCCTCTCGCGTCCCCGTCGACGGCGCGTGCTCGTCGTCGATGACGAGACGCTCCTGGCGCGGTCGATCGAGCTGCAGCTCCAGGACGAGCACGACGTCGAGCTGGTCATCAACGGCCACGACGCGGTCGAGAAGCTCCGCGGCGATGTTCGGTACGACCTGGTCCTGTGCGACATGATGCTCCCGGACATCTCGGGGATGGACGTGTTCGATCAGGCCCGCGCCCTCGCGAACGGATCACACGAGCGCTTCGTGTTCATGACGGGCGGATCGTTCAGTCCGAGGGTCTTCAAGTTTCTCAGAGACAACGAGGTTCCGTGTCTCGAGAAGCCGTTTACCGCAGAGCAGCTCCGCGAGGTCATCGATCCCCGCTGAGCATCGGAGGCGCTGTCACCATCGGCCCTGCGCGGCGATCTGCACGGTCGCACAGGATCCACAGGCGCCGGCGGCGATCACGGTTCGCCCCGTTGCGCTACACTCTGCTAGCGGAGCCCGCGCCGCCAGTCCACTCGGGTCACCATCGGCCTACTGCCATGTCGCGAACACCTCTCGATCCATCGTTGCTCGGCGCTGAAGGCGCCCACGCGGCCCGTGACCAGGCGCTGCTCACCGCGCTGGTCGAGGGGCTCTCGCAGACCGCCCACGGGCTGGCGTTCGAGGTCTTCGTCCGCGAAGTCGGAGATGCGCTCGACGCAGAAGCGCGCGCGGCGATCGCGTCGGTCGTTGTGCCGTCGGCTCGAGACAAGCTCGATTTCTCCGCGGCTCGCGCGGCTCGCGCTCGCGCGGTCCTCGCCGCGCTCGACGAGGACGAGCGCGCGGCGATCGCCGCTCACGGCCAGGAGATCGCCGCGACCCTCGCGCGCGCATGGGTCGACCTCTGGTCGCGCGCCGCGCTCGAGGCAGACGGCGCGCTGCGGGTCACGAGCGTCGCGCCCGCTGGCGAGCCGATGGCGAGCGCGTGGGCCGAGTGCGCGTCGCAGCTCGGCCTCGACCGAAGCGAGGCAGACTCCGTGCTCGAATCGCTGCTCGAGCGCGTCCGGCGCGAAGGGCTCTCCGTCGAGCTCCCGCTCGGGCTGCGGCTCGATGGCCGCGCGTCGGACCTCTGGCTGCACCACAGCTCGCAGCCAGGAGCGCTGCCAGAAGAGATCGCACGTTCGGGCGCGCAGCTCAGAGGGCCTGCGATTTCGCTGGACGAAGCGCGCAAGCGTCGCGGCGGCTGAGCGAGGGCGCTGAGCCGTTCGTTGCGCCGACGGACAACTGCGCGTATCGCAGTCAGCGCGAGCAATGGCCGAAACACCCCGCCCCTGGACCGTCCTTCCGCACAGCCCCATCGAGAAGCTCTCGGATCGGGTGTGGACCGTCGCCGGCGCGCAGCCGCAGATCCCGCTCGAGCGGAGAATGACGCTCATCAAGCGCGACGACGGACGAGTCGTCGTGCACAGCGCGATCGCGCTCGATGACGACTCGATGCGCGAGATCGAAGCGTGGGGAGAGCCCGCGGAGATCATCGTTCCCAATGGCTGGCACCGGCTCGACGCGCACGCGTATTCGCAGCGCTACCCCAAGGCGAGAGTGTACTGCCCGCGCGTCGCCCGAGAGCGCGTCGAAGCGCAGGTGCGCGTCCACGGGACGCTCGACGACCTGCGCCGTGACGAGACGCTCTCGGTGATCGAAGTCGAAGGCTTGTCCAACGGCGAGGTCGTGTTCGCCGCGCGCGACGAGCGCGGGTGCGCCTTGGTGTTCACCGACCTCCTCTTCAACCACACGCACGTGGGCGGAGCGCAGGGCACGATGATGCGTCTGCTCGGATCGACCGGCGGGCCACGGGTCACGCGGGTCGCCCGGCTCGCCATGGTTTCAGAGGGGTATCTCGTCGCAAAATCCCTCGTCGAGCTCGCCAATCGCCGCGGCCTCTACGCGGCGATCCCCGGCCACGGCAGCGTCATCGCCACCAACGCTGCGCAGACGCTCGCGGTCGTCGCGACGAAGCTGTAAGCGAAGGCGGTTCGCGCTAGGCTCGCGAACATGGCGAAGACGTATCTTTCTGGTGTCTTCTTGTTGTCCGCCGCGCTGTCGGCGTGCTCCGGCGGGATGGAGATGCCCGGCGATGTGCCGACCGATCGCAGGACGCCAGCGAGCGACGCTGACGCTTCGACGGGCGAAGACGTCGTCAACGACCTCGGCGCCGAAGACGTTCCCACGGTCGACACCGGCATCGGCGATACGGGAATCGCCGACACGGGCGTCGTGACCGACTCGGGCGTGTTCGTCTCGGACGTGACCTTTCGCGACGGCGGTCGGCTGCTGCTTCCGCGGTGCGAAGACACCGAACCAGGCGGCCCCAACGACCTGATGCCGGTCCCGTCGACGCTTTTGGGAACGGTGGTTCCCGAGGCGATTCGCGTCAGCGTCGCCAACCCGCTCACCAACCCGTCGAGCGAGAGCGGCGAGCGCGACTACCGCATGCGCGGGCTCGATCGGTACCGTCGCGGCGCTGGCGAAAACCGCGTCGTTCGTCGCGACTTCGGCGGGTCGACCGCGACCCCCGCGATGCGCGGATCGCTCGCGTACTTCGTGCAGATCTCAGACTTTCAGCTCACCGACGACGAGTCGCCCACGCGCCTCGCAGCGACGGACAATCCCCTCATCGGCGCGGGAAATCGACCGCAAGAAGCGTACATCCCTCGCGTGATGTCCGCGGTCAACCGCACGCTCGCGTCGCTCGAGCGACGGAGCATGCGGCCCTTTGATTTCGGGGTGTTCGCCGGCGACTGCGCGGACTCGGGGCAGCTCAACGAGCTGCGTTGGTTCATCGAAGTGATGGACGGCCATCGCGGCGTGCACTTCGACTCGGGCGCGGACGACGACCCGGTGCCGGGGCCCAACAACGACCCGAAGGATCCCTTCGACGCAGTGGCCTTTCCCGCTCCGTGGATGTACGTGCCGGGAAATCACGACGTGATGATCACCGGCCTCAGCGTGCCGGACACGGGTAACCGCGCGACGGCGGCGGGCGACAACTCCGTCGGCGGGACGCGCGACTATTCGCAGTACTACGCGCCGGTCGTGCGAGGGCGCGTCGCGCCCGACCCCAACCGCAGACCGCTCGAGCGCGCGGAGATCGTGCGCGAGCTCTTTACGCACTCGACCTCGGGCGAAGGCCCGGTGGGGCACGGGTATCCCGCGACGCCGGACCTGCGTTTCGGCGCTCATTATACACGCGACTTGATTCCTGGTGTGTTGCGCCTGATCGGGTTCGACACGAGCGATCCCACCGGCGGCTCCAAGGGGCTCATTCGTCGATCTGTGGTCGACGGGTTCTTGCGCCCCGAGCTCGAGCGCGGCACGCGAGACGGCGTCCTGATGATGATGGTGTCGCACCACCCGCTCGACTCGATCGACCGACAGAACGGCGAGATCGGTCTGCCCGTGAGCGACGCGGTGTCCGAGGACGACCTGCGCAACCTGATCGTGGGCTTTCCCAACATGTTCATGTGGATGGTCGGGCATCAGCACATGGTCCGGATTCGAGCGATCCGCGGACCCGATGCGGCGCGGCCGGGCTTCTGGGAGGTTCAGTCTGGCTCGATCGCGGACTGGCCCTCGCAGGGTCGCATCGTCGAGCTCGTCGCCAACGACAACGGGACGCTCTCGATCTTCGGAACGATGATCGACTACGACACGATGGACTGCATGGAGCGCCGCTTCCGACGGCTCACGCTGATGGACTTCATGAGCGGCTGGGCTGGCGAGCACCGAGGCACCGCGCAGGACCGCAACGTCGAGCTGGTCCTCCCGATCCCGCCGGCCGCGCGCGCAGCAGTCACGAGAGCCATGATGGGGGCCTCGCGACGCATCGAGAGCGAGAGCACGCTGCGCGGGATGTGACCGTGATCAGCGGGGGGTGAGGCGAAAGATCACGCTTCCGAGCGCGCAGCGGTGCTCGAAGCGCATCGCCGTCACGTCCATCGCAGACACCATCGCCGGCGCGATCGCGCAAATGGGATCGTCGAACGCCGTGTCGTCGTCGGCCAGTCGCACGCGGAGCATCCCGCCCGTGAGCTGCGCGGCGTCGACGCCCGAGGGAAAGCGAAAGGCCCACGTCGGGGTGATCGTGTTGTTGATGAACCCCGAGCACTCTTCGCGCCCCGAGCCGATCGTGATGCACACCTTCGGGTCCGGGAGCCGAAAGGTCATGTTGATCCCGACGTCCCACTCGCCGCCGGAGCCGTTGCGCGCGTTGATGGTGCCCTGCACCGCGGTGATCGAGAACTGACCGCCGCCCATCATTCCCGTGAGCGTGCAGGTGCCCATCGCGGTGCACGTCGCGCCTCCGCCGCACATTCCACAGACGCTCCCGCACCCATCGTCGCCGCACACCCTGCCCTCGCAGCGCGGCGTGCAGGAGGGAACGTCGCTCGGTACGTCGTCGACCACGCCCGAATCCGCCGGCTGAACATCAGCGGGAGCTCCGGTGTCCTCGATCACGCCAGAGTCCTCGACGATGCCCGTATCCGCGCTCACGCCCGTGTCGCGCCGCGGGACGCCGGTGTCTGTCCCGGGATCGACAGGCATTCCGCAGGCTCCCAGCGAAATCAGCGAAATCAGCGAAATCAGCGCGAGTCCCTGGCGCGCGCGCCAGTCAAAGGACGGTCGATGAGCGTTCATGAAGATCATTGTCACCCGAGCGACCGGACGTTGACCACTGTGGGCACGCACAGGTATCGAGAAGCTATGCGTCTGGCGTGCATTCGGATCTCACAGACTCGTCGCCTCGCCATCGAGCGCGACGGAGAGCTCTTTCTTGCCAGCGAGCTGGCGACCACCCTCGGAGCGCCACAGGCGCCAAAGGACTTCGACACCCTGTTCGCGGGAGACGCCTTCGGCACCGTCGAGCAGCTCTCGCAGCTCGACCGCTCGCTGATCGCAGGCAACCGCCCGGCGACCGCGAAGCTCACGCCCGGCTCGTTTCTGTGGGACGCGCCCGTGCCGCGCAGCTGCCAGATCCTCGACGGATACGCGTTCGAGACCCACGTGAAGAACGCGCGCTCCAAGCGAGGCCTCGGGGTTCCGCCCGAGTGGTACGAGGTGCCGACGTACTACCGAAGCAATCCCCGCGCGCTGTTCGGGCACGAGGCGACGATCCCGTTTCCGCCCGATGAAACCATGTGCGACTACGAGCTCGAGTTCGCGGCGGTGCTCGGGTGCAACGTCAAGGACGCGACGGTCCAGCAGGCGACCAGCGCCGTCATCGGCTACACGATCTTCAACGACTGCACCGCGCGCGCGGCGCAACGAAAGGTCATGGCGATGGGCCTCGGCCCCGCCAAGGGCAAGGACTTCGCAAACCAGCTCGGCCCCGTCTTGGTGACGCCCGACGAGATCGGCGACATCGACGCGGTCGAGCTCGTCGCGCGCGTGAACGGCGCCGAGTGGTCGAGGGCGCTCTTCGGCAGCGCAGAGTACTCGTTCGGCGAGATCATCTCGTTCGCGTGCCAGGGCATCGAGCTGTGGGCGGGCGACGTGATCGGCTCTGGCACCGTCGGCTTCGGCTGCGGGCTCGAGCTCGACAAGTTCTTGAGCGACGGCGACGTGGTCGAGCTCGAGGCGAGCCGCGTCGGCGTGCTTCGCAGCAAGGTCGGGCGCTCGCCCGCGCCGCCCAAATTCGAGCACAAGCGCAAGCACCCGGCATAACGCGCGCTTCGTCCGCTTCGGCGCGGCTCACCGACCGCGCGAAGGGCGCGGCTTCGCGCGGAGCCCGCCGGTGTCTCGTTCGCGAAGGGGCACTGCGGCGCCAAACGTCTGAACCACCCAGCGCGCCGCTGGGCCGAGCGCGCGCGGGGCTCGATGCGTGGCGACGATTTCGAGCGGTGGTGGAAGGGGCAACTCGAGCGTCACGCGCACGAGGTGCCCGGCGCGAAGCTCGGGGTCGGCCATCCACCAAGGGAGCGAGCCATAGCCCACTCCCGCGCGCAACGCTGAGAGCCGCAACGACATGTCCATGAATCGCCACGTGGGCCCGCCGGTCACGCCGAGGTCCTTGCTCTTGAACGCGTCGGGGTTTCGGTCGCTCATCACGAGCTGCACGTGCTGCCGAGACATCGCCAGCGGAATCACTCCTTCGTGCGACGAGAGCGGATGGCCGGGCGCGACGACGTGAACGAGCTCGATCGACCCGAGCGGCTCGTGCACCAGACCCGCGACGACTTCGCCGAGCAGGACGTGCAACGCGAGGTCACACTCGCCCTCGCGAACGAGCGAGACCGCGGTTCGCGCAGACTCGGCCCGCAGCACGAGCTGGGTCGGCGGAAACCGCTCTGCGAACGGCGCGAACAAGCGCCCTAGATCTTCGCAGAGCAGGAGGTTGTCGATGGCGACGCGCAGCCGTCCCTCGACGCGACGCGTGTCCATGGTGCTCGCGACCGCGGCGAGTCGATCGACGTTGGCCAGCACGGCCCTGGCCTCGGCGAGCACCACCAGGCCCTGCGGCGTGAGCGCCGGTCGGTAGCCCGATCGGTCGAGCAAGAGCACGCCGAGCCGCTCTTCGAGCTCGGAGATCGAGTAGCTGATCGAGCTCTGCGCGCGCCGAAGCTCGCGGGCCGCAGCGGAGAGAGAGCCATGGTCAGCCACCGACACGAGCACGCGAAGCTGCTCGAGCGAGAGGTCTTGCGCAGGGCGTTTCATCGGTCGGCGCTCGACCCGTATACTATCGAAATTTTCGATAGAGTTCGTCGTATGAGCGCCACTTCTGCTTTGTTTTCATTCGCCTAGGCTGCTCGTCCATCGACACCATGAACACCAAGCGAACACTCCTGACGATCACTGGAATCACGCTGGCCCTCGCGGCCACCTCGGCCTTCGCGCAGTCGCGCGGGCAGGGACGGCAAGGCGCTCCCGGACAGCAACGACGCGACGCCGGCGCTGCGCCCGCGGACGCCGCGGCCGCGCCACAACCCGCGCAGACCGCTGTGGCGCCGCAGCCGCGCCCCACCGGCCCGACCCAATTCGAAGTGCGACCCGGCGGAATGTCCCGCGTCGCGTTTCAATCGGACGCGCCCCTCGAGACCATCGACGGCGTCAGCACGGACACGCAGGGGAATTTCACGGTCAATCCCAACGCTCCCAGCCAGGGATTCACGGGCCGCGTTCAAGTGAGCGTCAACTCGCTGCGCACGGGCTCGGACATGCGCGACGAGCACCTTCGCGGAGGGATGTGGCTCGATGGCGCGCGGTTCGCGAACATCACCTTCGAGATGCAGCGCACCAACCTCGCGCAGCCGCTTCAGCCCGGCGCCGAAGTGAGCGGAACCGTCACGGGACGCTTCTCGATGCACGGCGTCACCCGCGAGATCACGGCGCCCGTCCGCGTCCGCTACGTCCCGCTCTCCAACGACCACGCCGGAATGCAGCAGTTCGGAGTCAACGCCGACATGATCCGCGTGCGCAGCGATTTTTCGATCAACCTGTCGGACTACGGCGTGAGCGTCATCGCTCCCTTGCGCCTCAAGGTGTCCAACACGATCACGGTGCGCGTCGACCTCACTGCCTTTCGACGCTGAACGTCGCCCCTCGTGACGGGGCAGATGCTCGGTCGAATCGAACGCAGCCAGTGCGCGCCGGGCGCGGAGAGTGCGCGTTGATTTCGTGGTCGATCGCGGGGGACCAACGGCGCCCAAGGCGCGCTATCCTCCGCGCGCCATGCTCGACTATCAGCGCAGGGGCATCGTCCCCGAAAAGCACCACATCGTCCTCGACCGCCCCGACGGACGCGGCGTGTACTACGAAGAGTGCATCACGCGGCGCGGCTTCGATGGCGCGTACGCGATCCTCTACCACGCGTTTCCGACGACCGACGACGGCGCGGTGCGCAAGAGCGCCCGCGGCTGGGCGGCGCCCGTGGCGGCGGTGGCCGAGGATCAGACGGTGCGGCGACGCTTGTTCGACTCGAACAAGGTGCCGACCGGCGGGCAGTTCGTCGATTGCCGAGTGCCCGTGCTGTTCAACCCGGACCTCGTCGTGCTGCTCGCGAAGCCGACGGCGTCGGACGACGTGTATTCCAGCAACGGAGACGGCGACGAGCTCGTCTACGTCTACTCGGGCAAGGGAAGGCTCGAGTCGTCGTTCGGCTGGTTGTCCTTCGATGAAGGCGACTACGTGTGGGTTCCCAAGGGCGTGATTCACCGCTGGCACCTCGAGGGGAGCGGCCATCAATTCATGGTGATGGAAGCGCGAAAGGAGCTGCGAATCCCCACGCAGTTTCGCAATCCCACGGGGCAGCTCAAGATGGACGCCCCGTACTGTCATCGGGATTTCATCCGGCCCGAAGGCGCCGCGTGGGACCCGTCGATGGGACCGTCCGGCCCGCAGACGGTGGTCTACAAGGTCCGTGATCGCTTCAGCGAGCGGACCATGCCTCACCACCCGCTCGACATCGTCGGCTGGGACGGGACCATGTACCCGATCGTGTTTCCGATCCTGCGATTTCAGCCGCGGATCGGGCAGGTTCACCTGCCGCCGACCGCGCATATGACCTTCGCAGGCGAGGGCTTCATCGTGTGCAGCTTCGTCCCTCGCGTCACCGACTTTCACGAGAAGGCCGTCCCGTGCCCGTACCCGCACACCGCGGTCGACTGCGACGAGGTGATCTTGTACGTGCGCGGCAATTTCACGAGCCGAAAGGGCGTAGGACCGGGGTGCATGTCGCTCCACCCGATGGGCGTTCCTCACGGGCCGCATCCGGGCGCGTACGAGCGATCCATCGGGACCAACCGCACCGACGAGCTCGCGGTGATGCTCGACACGTTCTTGCCCCTCGACCTCACGGCAAACGCGATCGCCCTGGAGACCCCCGAGTACCACGACACCTGGAAGATCGCGGCGCGCTGAGACACCGTCTCAATCGTCGCTGCGACGGTCGCGCTTCTTGTCGCTGTTGCGCTTCTTCTCGTCGAGCCTGCGCATCTTGCTGCCGTGCGAGGGCTTCGTCGGCTTGCGCTTCTTCGGCTCGATCAGCGCCGCGCGGATGAGCGCCGCGAGCTTGTCCCGCGCGTCCTCGAGGTTCTTGAGCTGATCGCGCGTCTTGGTGCTCGTGATGCAGAGGCGCCCCTCGGCGTCGAGCTTCGAGCCGTTGTTCGCTCGCAGCCTCGCCCTCGCCGCTTCGGGGAGCTGCTCGCACCGCGAGAGCTCGAATCGCAGGTCGATCTTGGACGCGACCTTGTTGACGTTTTGCCCTCCCGGCCCGCCAGAGCGCACAGCGGTCCACGTGATCAACTCTTCAGGAATCGCGATCGCGTCGTTGATCTCGAGGTCCGCCATGGCCTCGAGCAGCGTATGCGAAAGCGCGCCTGTGCCACAACTACACTAGTGGCGTCAGAGGGGGCCTCGATAGAGGCGGTAGCGGCGATACATCGTGAAGCCCAGGCCCGCGAGGATGAAGTTGATCTTGACGTTCTCTTCGCCGGTCAGGCTCAGGTCCGCCTCTTCGAAGCCCTTGTCGAGCATCGCGACCGTGCAGTCCTCGATGAGCAACGACTCGAGCCCGCGCGAGCGAAACGCCGGGTCGATCACGAGGATCTTGAAGCACGTTCGCTTCAGCCGCTTCATCTTGCGCCACACGCGATAGAGCCCGACCGGGTCGAGTCGGCCGTGCGCGAGCTGCAGCGCTTCGTTGGCGTCGGGCAACACCAGCGCGAAGCCAGCGGGCTTGCCGTCGACCTCCACGAGCTTCACGAGCGACGGGTCGACGATGGGCTTGAAGCTCTCGCAGACCGTTCGAAACGTGTCCCACGGCATCGGGACGAAACCCTCGACCGTGGCCAGCGAGCGATTGAACAGGTCGTGCGCGAGTCGAAGCTCTTCGTCCCACCGGGCGATGTCCAGAGACCGCACCCTCACGGCTTTGTTCGCCCTCGCCCGCGCCGCCGCGCGCGTGAGCTTCTCGGGAAAGATCTTCGCGAGCTCCTTGGAGCCTCCCTCTGGCGCCTTCACGAGCCACGCGTACGCCTCGAGCCCCGGCTGCAGACCCGCGCGCTCGGCGAACGACGCGTAGTACCGCTTGTGGTGGCCCTCCATCATCGCGGGCCGCGAGTCGAAGCCGTCGACTTGAATCCCGTGCTCCTCGGCGACGCTCGGGTTGAACGGACCTTCGATCCCCTCGCAGCCGTTGGCGCGAAGCCACTGTCGCGCAGCGTCGAAGAGCGCGCTCGCCACGCGCGCGTCCTCGATGCACTCGAACCATCCGAAGTGCCCCACGCGGTCTTTCTTCACCGCGAAGCGATGCGGATCGACGATGGCAGCGATGGTCCCGACGACCTCGCCGTCGCGATAGGCGAGAAAGAGCTCGCGCGAGGCGTTGCTCCAGAACGGGTCTTTGCCTGGCGTCAGCCGATCGGCGAGCTGCGTCGTGATGGGCTGCACATAGTTGGGGTCGCCTCGATACAGCGTCGCAGGCCAACGACAGAACAGCTCGACCTCGCGCCGCGTCGTCGCAGCCACGACACGGATTTCACCGGTTCGACCGGCGAGCACCGCGCGGGCGAGCTTCGCCGTCCACGGCGAATCCGCGAGCGTTCGCGTCACGTCAGCCAACCGTTCACTGAGATGCTCGAGCTTCATCGATCGTCTGCTCTCCAACGTTCGTGCCGGCCGTCTCCCGTGAGATCCACGGCGCTTCGCGCGAACAATGGCCTCGCGAAGGTCTCCGCGACCGTGCCCGGACGGCACGATACTGCGAGAAGTGTGGCGCGATCAGCACAACGATTTCGGCACGGGTTCGAAGAATACCTGTGTTTGTATTGGCACGGAGCGTGAACTCGCAGCGTGTCATGTTCGCCCCAGGGTGTCCCAAAGTCCGTGCCGTGCCGGCGTTCTTCGCGACGCTCCTGGCCGCCAGCGCCGCGCACGCGCAGCCGTCCATCGCGCCGGTTGCCGATGCGCAACAACCCTCGTCACAGGCCGCGGCGCCGGTCGCCAACACGCCGCAGCCTGCGCCGACGGCAGGCGCAGCGCGAACCGACGTCGTTCGCTCGTATTGGATGGCGGACTTGTACCTCGTCGCGGGGATCAACCAGCTCGTCGGCGGTGCGTTCGCTGGCTTTCGTCACCGCTGGGACCAGCCGCGGTCGGACAATGTGTTTCTCGACAATCGGCGCTTCGAAGTCGGCGTCGAGGTCGCGGCCAACCCCGCGTTTCTCGCGGTGGGAGCGTACGCCGAGTGGACGCCGATCCAGCCGCTCGTGCTCCGCGCGCAGACCGACCTGTACGGTTACCTGGGTCTCTTCGGCGCGATCCGACGCTACGAGACCTCGGGCCTCAACGAAGACTGGTCGGACAACGCCCGATCGATGTGCCCGACGTGCAGGCCCGGACTGGTGCAACGCGCGCTCGGACGAGTGATCCTTCGCGGCCAGCTCGGCCCCATCGTGCTGCACAACCAGAGCGACTTCGGCTTCTACGCGCTGCACGGAGACGAGCCGTTCTACCTCTTGCCCGAGCACGACATCCTGATCGCGCGGCGAGACGTGATGTTCATCAACGACGCGCAGCTGCTGGTCGAGCCCTATCGTCGCGCGGACAAGACGGGGCTCTACATCGGACCCATGTATTCATACGCCCGCGCGTTGGTCGCCGGCGTGCAGCGCCAGCGAATCTCGCTCTTCAGCGAGTGGGTGTTTCATCGCAAGCTCGGCCCCTTCGCTCGACCGCGCATCCTGGGCTTCGCCGGCTACCACATCGAAGATCGCAACCGAGGCGGGGGATTCATCGGATTCGCAGGGTTGGGGACAGAGTTCGACCTCTGACCACGATCACGAGTACATTCTCGGTCGTGTTGATCGATGACCTCACCCCGTCGCAGGCGCGGGCCGCGATCGGCGCGATGCGAGCCGTGGCCGACGCCTCTCCAGGGATGCACCCCGACGAGCGCTCGATGCTCGCTGTCACAGCGAGAGCGCTCTCGATCCAAGAAGACCCGCAGTCGATCCCCGCGATCGAGCCAGAGGAGCTCGCCGCGCTCGTGACCGAGCCCCGCGATCGACTGCGGGTGCTCCAGTGCATGCTGCTGATGTCGCTCATGGATGGTCGCGCCGATCGCGAGGAGTCCGAGCTGATTCGGCGCTTCGCGACGACGTTGGGCGTGCACGACGAGCGCGTCGACAGCCTGCGGCAGCTCGCAGAGGGACGCCTGACGCGGCTGTGGCTCGGCCTCGCGTGGAGGTCCTACGGACACGAAGAGTTCATCAAGGCGCTGCGCGACGAAGGACCGCGCGGCGTGTGGAAGGTCGTCGGTCCCATGATCGGCGCCGCGACGGACTGGGGGCTCGCGAGAAAGTTCATCGCGTTCGGCGAGCACGACGAGGGCACCCTCGGGCGCGCGTACTTCGATTGGGTGCGGACGCATCGCTTTCCGTTTCCCGGTGAGCCGGGCGGCGTGCCCGAGCGCGGGGTATGGCACGACCTGACGCACGTGCTCGGCGGCTACGGGACGGATCCAGACGGCGAGGTGCAAGTCGTCTCGTTCATCGCAGGATACCGACGAGAGGACCCGTTCTTCTGGCTCTTCACGATCGCGCTGCAGTTTCACCTCGGCTTGCGCGTCTCGCCGTATTCGCCCGGCGGTCACACGGGCCACTTTCAACCAGAGCTCGTCCAGCGCGCGTACGCGCGCGGGCAACGCGTCAAGATCGACCTTAGCGACGACTGGAACTGGGAGCCGCACATGGCTCGTCCCATCGCGCTCGTCCGCGAAGAGCTCGGCATCGAGAGCTGAACCGCGACGCCGAGGTTGGAAGAAGACACGTCATGGGCTCACTCGCGCGCGTGTCGCCAACCGTAAGCGGCGCGAATGGAACCGTTATTCAGCGGCCGCGCGCTTCGCGTCTTCGATGACCCAGCCCGCCAGGCCGAACAGCGCGTAGCCCACGGCGTTGAACACCCCGTGATACCGCGCCATGAACGGGATCGTCGGCCACGACCCGTGCGTCACGCGCGACCATGCGTAGGCGACCGCGAGCGCCATCGTGAGGCCCAACGTCGCGCTCGACGCGTTGAGCAAGCCGCGCGCTGCGCTCGAGCGAAGCTCGAGACGCGCGAGGGACATCGTGAGACCGCCGAGCACGAGCAGCGCCGCCGCGAGGATCACCGCGGCGACGAGCTCGACGATGCGCGTAGAGGTGACCTGCGAGATGGTGATTCCCGTTGCGACGAGCGCTGGGCCGAGGATCACCACGGCGAGGACGACGGCCGCGGCACGTCTCGCCCGCTCGGAGGCGCGCGGGGACTCGAGCGCGATGGCGACGCGCGCGGCGAACACAGGAGCGACCCAGCCCGCGAAGTGAAAGTGCACCGCGGTGAGCCTGACGATCGCGTCGTCGAAGCCGAGCGGCCGGATGCCTCCGCGCGCAAAGGTGTTCCAAATGCCGCCGACCGTGAGGTAGAGGAGCGCGACGTCGAGCGCGAAGCGAGGATCCCGCAACGACTGTGTGGCGCGAAAGCGCTGAATCGCGCGGTACGCTCCGAGGAGCGACGCGGCACCACAAAACAAGAGCCACGGCACCGTGAGCGCGAGCGCCGTCGGACCGCGCGGCGCGAGCACCGAGGCGACCACTGTGAGCGCAAGCACCGGCTGCGCGCGAACGAGCCACGCGAGCGCGCGGCGATCCCGAACGCCCACAGACCCGTGCGAAACGATCGAGAGCCCGAGGGGGATCCCCACGAACGGGCCGAGCACGAGCAGCTGCTCGATCAGGTCGATCTGCGAGAAGGGCGCCATCGGCGCAAACGCGAAGAGCGCGGCTCCCACCGCCCCGACGGCCGCTGAGAACATCGCGAATCGCGAGCCGTACTCGGCGCGCGACGCCCCGTCGCTCTTCGGTTCATTCACGGCCCTTCGCCCAGGGAGAACTCGATCGTCGGCCTGCCCGTCGCGTCGAGCTCGACGAACACGTTGTTGACCGGCTCGTAGGCCTTGAGCGCGCCGTCGTTCAGGTCGTACACCCACCCGTGCAGCTCGATGCGGTCGCGCTCGAGCGCCCAGCGCACCGCCGGATAGCTGAGCAAATTCTCGAGCTGCACAGGGACGCTCTCGTACGCGAGGTGCGCGACGAGCTCGTCGTCGCCCGCGTCCTTCATGTGCGTGCGAATCTGGTGGTAGAGCTGATCGGCGTCCGCGAGCCACTCGGCGAGCGACGGCATGTGCGCCGCGAGCCTCACGGGCCCGTCTGCCAGCGCTCTGAGTCCGCCGCACTGCGTGTGTCCGCAGACGATCAGGTGCCGGACCTTGAGCCCGAGGATCGCGTACTCGATCGCCGCGCCGACGGCGCGATGGTGGCCCTTTCCATAGGGAGGGACGAGCGCCGCGATGTTGCGAACGACGAACAAATCTCCAGGCTCCGCCTGTAGGATCACGTCGGGCACGACCCGCGCATCGCAGCAGGAGATGACCAGCGCCTTGGGCTCGTGCACGCCGCCCGCGAGCGTCGCGAAGAGCGCTGCCTCCGAAGAGAAGTAGTCTCGCTTGAAGGACTCGTGGCCTACGACCAGCTTGTGTACCGACTGTTTGCCCACTGGCGAACTCCATCATTTTCTGTGACTGTATTCAATTCGTCTTCGCGTCTCGAAGCGTCCAGGCGGGGGGCTCCCAGCCGCCGGTGGCCTCTTCGAGCGCGAGCGCTACCGCGAGCGACAGACGATCACGACCGTGCCCCGCCACGACCTGCACTCCGCGGGGAACACCGTCGCCATCGAGCCCCATCGGCACCATCGTGACCGGGTGGTGCGTCGCGTTGAACACCGCGGTGTGCCCCCACTGAACGGGCAACCAAATGGGCGTCCCGTGCTTGGGCGCCCGTCGTCCGTGCGGAGGAAAGAGCAGGACAGCGTCGTCGCCGAGCAGCTCGTCGAGCGAGGCCCGCAGCGCGCGGGCGGCCAGGACGCCTTGCTCAGTGCGCGTGCCGATCAGCGCGGGAATCTTCTCGAGAAACGCGAGGCCCGCCGCGGGCAACGTGTACTCCGAGCGGCCGAAGAGGCCCTTGATGAACTCGATTCCTCCGCGGATCGGGCGGCCTTCGCCGAGAAGCGCTGCGAACGAAGGTCCTCCCGCGGACGAGAGCGTCGCGGCCCACAGCTCGAGGGCGCGGCGAAGGCCGGGGACGGACCGACGCTCGACGCGGACGCCGCGAAGGGCGAGGAGATTCGCTGCGCGCTCGACAGTGTCGCGAAGGTCCTTCGTCGCGCGGAGCGGCGCAGGCTCGTCGACCACGAACACGCGCAGCGATGACAGATCGACGCGCGAGGGATCGGCGGGAGGCATCGGCTCGCACGTGGTGTCTTCGTCGTCTGGGCCTTCGAGCAGCGAGAGCACGAACGAGAGGTCTTCGGCTCTGCGGGTCAAAGGTCCCGTCGCGAGCATGCGGCGAGATTCTCCGTGCGCTGGGGGATATTGACCCGATCCCGGAACGCGGCCGCCCGAAGGCTTGTGGCCGAACACGCCGTTGAAATACGCAGGGATACGAATGCTCCCGCCGATGTCGCTGCCGAGGCCGAAGGGCGCGCCCCCCGCGCCGACGATGGCGCCTTCGCCCCCCGACGATCCTCCGCTCGTGCGGTCGGGCGCGAAGGCCGAGCCGGTGCGGCCGTAGACCTTGTTGTCGCTCTCGAGCCACATACAGAGCTCGCTGGTGTTGGTGACGCCCAGGGCGATGGCCCCCTCCCGTCGCAGGCGCGCGACGGTGACCGAGTCGTGCGTCGCGATCACTCCGCGGCGCGCGAGCAGCCCCGCGGTGTTCGGCATTCCCTCGAGCGCGAAGGACTCTTTGATCGAGCAAGGAACGCCATGGAGCTTCGGCAACCCCTCGGGTCCCTCTCGCTCGAGCCTTCGATCCGCCTCGATGGCCTCAGCCCTCGCGCGGTCGAACCGATCGGCGACCATCGCGTTGATCGTCGGATTGACCTGTTGAATCACGGCGATGTGCGCGTCGACGACCTCGCGCGAAGTCCACTGTCCCGCGCGGATGTTTCGCGCGATTGCCACCGCGGAAGCGCGCAGACTGGGGTGCACCATGGGTTCGAACAGACCTCGAGACGACCGTACACCGTGATTTTCCGACAGAACTGGGGAAATCAGGGCGGTGCTCGAAAATCAGTTCCGACCGTGTAAGCGCGAGGGATCGATGACGTTCTTGAGGACGAAACCCACGGAGGTCTCGTCCATGCTGCACCGCACTGCTCCCCTGTACCTCTCTCTCGTCACTGCGATCGTCGGCTGCTCGTCTCGAGCGTCATTTGACGGCTATTCGGGCTCTAGCGCCGCAACCGCGGTGAGCACCTCGTCCGGCGGCATGTCGGGCGGCGCGTCGTCCGCGAGCTACGGCGGCGGCGCTCCCGTGATGGACTCGGTCGCTTCGACGCCAGTGCGCGCCGAGAGCGCTCCGTCGTCTCCCGTCGCGAGTCGGGCGTCGACGGGTGAGAGCGTCATGGCCGTCCGCCGCGCCGACGCCTCCCCAGTCGCCCCAGGAATGGCTGGCGGCAGCGCGGCAGGCATGGTGGCCCCTACGTCGGTGACCGTCACGACCACGACCTCGGTGACGACCAACGTGGCTCCGGTCGTGATCGAACAGCAGCAGACGACGGCGGGGCTGCTCACTGCGGCGACCGTCGGAGATCACGACCGTCGCAACCCGTACCTCGAGTACCTGGGTCGTCACCCGGGCGAGCGCTCGATGCTCCGTCTGGACATGAGCCGCCGCGTTCGATTTCGTGTGCTCGACGGTCAGGGCCAGCCGGTCAACGACGCGGCCATCACCGTCGCCGGAGCGGGCGCGCAGGTCTCGGGTCGCTCGCACGCCGACGGGTTCTGGGACTTCTATCCGAACTTGTACGGCGCGCAGGTGGGCGGGACCCTGTCGGTCCACGTTCGATCGAGCGCGGGTGAAGCGCAGGCTTCGATCAACGTTCCCTTCGGCGGGGACGGGCAAGACGTCGCGGTTCGGTTGAATGGTTCTGGCGCGGGCGCGCCGCGCGTGCTCGACCTCGGCTTCGCCATCGACGTCACTGGCTCGATGGGCGACGAGCTGCACTACATTCACGCAGAGCTCTCGAACATCGTCCAGCGCGTGCAGGCGTCGGTGCCCGGGACGAGCGTCCGCGTCGGCGCCACGTTCTATCGAGATCGCACCGACCCCGTGGTGGTTCAGCAGATCCCGTTCACGAGCAACATCGCCGGCTTCGTCCAAATGATGGGCACCGTCAGCGCAGGCGGCGGCGGCGACTACCCCGAGGACATGAACGCGGGCCTCGAAGCGGCCATGCGCCGCTTGCAGTGGAGCGAAGGCAACGCCGTGCGCGTGCTCGTCGTGGTCGCCGACGCCCCTCCGCAGCACTACAACGACACGCAGTTCACCTATCGCGAGGCCATGTTCGACGCCGCCGCGCGCGGGATCCGCATCTTGCCCGTCGCCGCCTCGGGCGCCGATCGCTCGGTCGAGTACCTCTTTCGCGCCATGGGCGCGAGCACGGGCGCGCCGTACGTCTACCTCACCGACGAGTCCGGCGTCGGCAACCCGCACATGGAAGCGGACACCGACCGCGTCGCCGTCGAGCGCTTCAACGGGCTTCTCACGCGCCTCATCGTGTCCGACCTGCGCGGCCAGGGAATGCACGAGATGATCCGCGACGCGCAGTGACCGTTCACCAGGGGTCGGGGCTGAGCGACTTGAATCCGTGTGCCAGCGCGATCCCGAGGTTGAGCAACAGGTCCGGCCGCGCGTTGAGCACGTAGACCGTCCGCGACAGCGCGAACACCTCGTGCTCGATCCGCGCGGGATGCAGCCGCGCCGAGCGCTCCGCCGCGCAGTCGACGAACATCGGCAGCACCTTGTCGGCGAGCCTGAGCGCGGTGTCCATCACGAAGAGCGACAGGTGCGGCCGCAGCGCTCCAACGCGATCGAGAAAGGCTCCCACCTCGCTCGCGTGAAGGTGCTTCGGGGGAGAGCTCTTCAGCTCGAGCATCACGAGCCTTCCCTCGCCCGCGGCGACGAGGTCGAGGTCGCCGCCGACGCCCGCCGCGCCGAACTTCACGTCCTCTGCGACGTCGAAGCCGTACTCCGCGCGCAGCGTTCGCGCGACGTACCACTCGAGCGTCCCTCCGAAGGAGTCCGGCGGATGAACGAGGCGGTACCGCGTCTCCGAGAGGCGCTCGGCGAGAGACAACGCCACGAGCTGCTCGGCGAACGCCGTCGCCCGCCGCGGGTCGAGGTACCGCGTGCACTCGCAGGGATCGAAGCCGTCGCGATGGCGGATCGCGCCTCGCAAGAAGAGCCGAAACCCGTAGTGCCCCAAGAGCGCGTGCAGCTCGTCGCCGATGCGCGCCTCGGCCTCTCGCGCAAACGGCAGGTCCAGCGCGGCGCTCCTCGGCGAAAAGCCTCGCCGCACGAGCATCTTCGCTGCTTCGCCGCGGGTCGACAGCGAGGGCGAGGGAGGCGCGAGCGACCCACGCGCGGCGTCGCGCTCTTGCTCTCGCGCCGTGCGTTCGTCGGTCACCTTGCGACTCGCGCCGAGGACGCCCTCACGCGCCCGCCCACACCGAGGCCATCCACGCTTCGACCGCGTCGCAGTCCGTCGGAATGTCTCGGGACAAATTGTCGTATCCGTGATCGGTCACGAGCACGTCGTCCTCGATGCGAACGCCGATGCCTCGGTACTTCGCGGGCACCGTCAGGTCGTCGCTCTGAAAGTACAGCCCCGGCTCGACGGTGAGCACCATGCCCGCCTCGAGCTTGCCGTACTTGTAGTTCTCCATGCGGGCGCGCGCGCAGTCGTGCACGTCCAGCCCGAGCATGTGACTCACGTTGTGGAGCGTGTAGCGCTTGTAGAACATCTTGTTGTCGTCGAGCGCCTCCTCGAGCGAGCACTTCAAGATGCCCATCGCGATCAGCCCCTCGGTGAGCACCCGCATTGCGGCGCGGTTGGGCGCGAGGAAGTCCCTTCCGGGCGCCACCTCCTTCATGGCCTCGATGCGCGCGCGATCGACGAGCTTGTACACCTCGCGCTGCGCCGCGGTGAAGCGCCCCGAGATGGGAAGCGTGCGGGTGATGTCCGCGGTGTAGAGAGAGTTTCCTTCGACGCCGGCGTCGAGCAAGAGCAGCTCGCCCTTCTTCAGGGCTCCGTCGTTCTTCGTCCAGTGCAGCGTGCACGCGTGGCAACCGGAGGCGGCGATCGTGCCGTAGCCGACGTCGTTGCCCTCGACGCGCGCGCGGAGGTTGAACACGCCTTCGACCTCGCGCTCGCTCTGCGCGACGTTCAAGCGCTCGATCACGTCTTCGAACCCGCGCCGCGTGCTCGCGATGCTGGCTCGCAGCTCGCGCACCTCGAGCGGCTCTTTTCGCAGTCGCGCCTCGCTGCAATACGTCGCGAGCTCGCGGTCCTCGTCGCTGCGCGCCGCCACCGCGCGATCGATCCGCTCGGAGACGCCGCGAATCACGCGCGTCTTGTTCGCTGGGAATTTCGCGAGGTCCTCCGCGAGCTGCGAGAGCGGCCGCGTCTCGTCCACGCCGAAACGGGCGCGCGACTCGAGCACGCCCAGGCGCGGCCCGACCCACAGCTCGCCCTTGTTGCGATCGGTGAAGAACGTCGCGTCGGTCTTGCCAGGGTTGGGCTCGACGTAGAGCACGTCACGGTGGCCGTTCTTGTGAGGCTCGAGCACGAGCACGCAGTCGGGCTCGTGGTTGCCCGTGAAGTAGAAGAACTCGGTGTTGGGCCTGAAGCGATAGTGCGTGTCGTTCGCGCGGACCTTCTCGTGCCCGGTCGCGAGCACGAGGTGTTCGCCCGCAAAGCGCTGCGAGAGCTTCTTTCGTCGGCCGCGAAACGCCTCGACGTGGGCGATGGGCGACGGCATTCCGCCGTTCTTCGCCTTCCAGTCGCGGGTCATGAACTCGAGCAGCGCTGGCGGGTTGGCCGTGTCGTGACTCGCCGCGGCTTTGGCCTTGGTCTTGGCTGGAGCGGGGCTCGACTTCGCGGACTTCGCCGCGGACTTCGCCGGCTTCGCGGGCGTCACGGCTTTCGCCGCGGGCTTCTTCGAGGCCGCCTTCGCCGCCGAGCGCTTGCTCGTGGTCACACTTGATTTGGTGGGCTTGCTTGCGCGCGCTTCGCCAACAGCGCGCGCGGCAACGGACGAGTCACGTTCGCGCTTCATGCGCCGCGGAGTGTAGCGCGAACGAGCGCCCGCTGCGGGCTCGACCGTCGCTGGCGCCAAAGAGGCCCGGGGTCACTCGTTGGGCGAATGGCTCGCCGGTCGCGACTCAGGGAGCACGAAGCGCTCGGTGCCCAGGCGGAGCTGACGGGTGACCGCGCGGCGCTCGATGATCCGGCCCGCGTCGACGACGCCCAGCGTCGAGAGCGCAGAACGGGCGCGAAACACCTCGACGTTGAGGCGCTCGAGGTCGAACGAGAGCTTCTTGGCGAGGTCCGACGAGTACACCCACCCTCGATCGGCGTCGGGCAGTTGAGCGTCCGCGGCGCGCTCGCGGGCGAGGACCATCAGGAGGTAGTTGGCGGCGCGCGCAGAGATCCGCTGGTTGGGCTCGCGCAAGAGGACCTCGACGAACTCTTCGTCGCGCGAGGAGAAGAACTCGAGGGTCAACCTGGCGAGCACGAGCGGCGTCTCCAGCGGCTGTACGGTCGAGCGCACATCGGCGCTCTCGTCGTTGGGCGCGAGGGCGCGCCACGATTCGCCGTTGATCTCGAAGGTGTCGCCGTCGACGAACGGCTTGACGCCGTCCGCCAGCTCGACCACCCAGCCGCCCCCGCCTTGAACGACGGTCGCGAGCGGCGTCTCGGGCGAAGGCATCGCGAGGACGCTCCCTCCGCTCTCGATGACCGAGCCGTCAGGGCGCACGACCGCGGGGCCGGGCGCGCCGTCTTCGACGAGCTTCATCGCGCTCGATCCGCACTCGATCGAAGCGCCGCGGTTGAGCTCGATGCGCTCGCCGGCCTTCAAGAGGGTGCCATCGACGCGCGTTCCGTTGCGACTGCCCAGGTCGCGAAGTGACCACCGGCCGCGGACGTACGCGAGGACCGCGTGTTCGGCAGAGACCGTACGATCTTCGAGTCGAACGTGGCACGACGACGAGCGGCCGATGAGGGCCCGCGACGGAAGCGCAACCAGTCCGTGATCCGAGGCGACCACGCCCATAACGATGCATGACACTAACAGAACCCGGCGCTGTAATCCCAGAGTGAAATGCCCTCGAGCCCCTTTGGGTGGCGCACCGAGCGGGGTCAGAGTTTCCAGTACGTTCCGAAATCGATGTGCGCGTAGGGGAGCCCGTAGCTCTCGTTGCGCGCCGCGGCCCGGACGGCGTCGATCGGGGTCGCGAAGAAAAACTCCGGCAATCCTGCGGCAGCGAGCTCGTTGTCGGTCCCCATCCGGTAGCGCTGGACGTCGAGCAACCACTGATAGCCGCCGCCGATCCGCACGAACACCGACCGATTCGGGCGAATTTGCACGTGCGCTCCCACCCCCAACCATCCGCTCACCGCTGGAAAGTTGGGGCGGCCTGGAATGACCGACGTTTGAACGAGCGCGAGGTTCATCGAAGCGTTCGCGTCGACGCCGAGGGACACCGCGCGCAGCGAAATCGGGTCGATCGAGAGCCAGGCGCCCGCGGCCGGGCCGAAGCTTCCGCCACCGCCGACTCCACCAGCGATACCCACATATCGCCAGGGTCGAAACTCGACGTATGTACCGACCAACCCCAGCGGACCGGCGACCCCTGCAGACCCGCCCCAGGACAGGGTCATCGACCATCGATTTCGGCGCGGCGCGCGGCGCGGAACGAGCGTCTGTC
>LNFM01003174.1_pt1 | contig 32934 bp, 30 predicted proteins | sample 596031 | NCBI WGS metagenome assembly LNFM01 (sample SAMN04254537, study PRJNA301005) | activated carbon metagenome | isolation source: dual media filters at the Ann Arbor, Michigan drinking water treatment plant | place: USA: Ann Arbor | reverse complement strand
GGGACCCAGACCATCGGGTCGCCTTTTCTTTGGTGACTTTCTTTTGGCGAAGCAAAAGAAAGTTACTTGCCGCCGGGCAACCCCCGGCCAACAGAGGCGCATCAACTGCCTGCCGTCGAAGCAGCCAGAGATGGATCCCGGATCAAGTCCGGGATGACATACCGGGCAATCAGCCGCCGGTGACCTCAAACCGCGCCGTCAACTCCCCCAGATTCAATTCGCCCAGCACCTCACCGAGCCGCTGCTGCGCCTGCCGCGTCTTGACGGCGTTCGGCGTGACCGGGCGGCTGGCGATGATGAGTTCGTTTTTCATCGAATGTTCCCAGCCCACCAGCTCGGTCACCGTCACCTGGTAGCCCTTGGCCTCGAGCTGAAGGCAGCGCAGCACATTGGTGATCTGGCTGCCGAATTCACGCGTGTGCAGCGGGTGCCGCCAGAGTTCGGCCAGCGGGTTTTTCGACAGGCTCAGCGCCTTGTTCTTGCGCAGCACCCCCGCCACCTCGGCCTGGCAACAGGGCACCAGCACCATGTGCCGCGCGTGTTTGGCCAGTCCGAATGCGATGGCGTCATCGGTGGCGGTGTCGCAGGCGTGCAGCGCGGTCACGATGTCCACCTGCGCCGGCAGCTCGGCCGAGGTCGTGGCCTGTTGCACCGACAGGTTCAAGAACGCCATGTGGGTAAAACCCAGGCGCTGCGCGAGTTCGCGCGACTTGTCCACCAGTTCGGCGCGGGTTTCGATGCCGTAAATTTTTCCGGCGGGTGGGTCGCCCGCATGCACGACGTTGAAAAACAGGTCGTACAGGATGAAGCCCAGGTAAGACTTGCCGGCGCCGTGGTCGGCCAGCGTGAAGGCTGTGCAGCCGGCGGAAACCTCTTCGAGCAAAGGCGCGATGAACTGGTACAGGTGGTAGACCTGCTTGAGCTTGCGCCGGGTGTCCTGGTTGAGCTTGCCCTCGCGCGTCAGGATGTGCAGCTCCTTCAGCAGCGCTATCGACTGGCCCGGGCGGATTTCCTCAATCACCTGGGCGGGCTGCTCGGGGCGAGGGGTGCTTTTTCTGTGCATGGCCTGAAGTCTAGCGCCGGGGGTCCATTCCTGAACAGTGGGGGTTTGTTATTTATATTGCACACAATTTAATTGCGAGCTATAATTCAGTCATGCCCAACAAAACCGACGCCATGCTCAAGCTGGACAACCAGCTGTGTTTTGCGCTGTACTCCACCTCGCTGGCCATGACCAGGCTGTACAAGCCGCTGCTGGACGAGCTGGGCCTGACCTACCCGCAGTACCTGGCCATGCTGGTGTTGTGGGAGCAGGACGGCCTGATGGTGTCGGAGATCGGCGAGCGCCTGTACCTCGATTCCGGCACGCTGACGCCGCTGCTCAAGCGGCTGGAGGCCTCGGGCCTGATTGCCCGCATCCGCGCGGTCGAGGATGAACGCCGCGTCCACATCACCCTGACTGCCGCAGGCCGCAAGCTCAAGGGTCGCGCCGCAAAAATTCCCGGTTGCATTCTCGAAGCCAGCCAGTGCTCCATTCCCGAACTGACCGCCCTGACCCTGCAAATGCAGACCCTGCGCGAGCGGCTGCTGGCCGCTTAAGCCCTCTTTCTCACGCTTTTCAACCCGCTTCATCCTGAAGCACACTCCAAAGGAAAAACCATGACCCAACTCGACAAGGTCCTCTACACCGCCAAAGCCCACACCACCGGCGGCCGCGACGGCCAGTCCCAAAGTGATGACGGCCGCCTGAACGTGACGCTGAGCTCGCCCGGCACCGCCGGCACCGGCACCAACCCCGAGCAGCTGTTTGCCGCCGGTTACTCCGCCTGCTTCATCGGCGCGATGAAAGCCGTCGCCGGCATGAAAAAAATCACCTTGCCTGAAGGCCTGAGCATTGATGCTGAAGTCGACCTCGGCAAGATCCCGGCCGGCTACGGCATCGCCGCACGCCTGAACGTCTCCTTGCCCGGCATGGACCGCGCCGCTGCGCAGGAACTGGTAGACGCCGCCCACCAGGTCTGTCCCTACTCCAACGCCACACGCGGCAACATCGACGTGACCATCACCCTGGTCTGACCTGGACCCAGGTTCCTGTCGCCAAAGCGGCCCGCCGGTGTTGAGCCGGCGGGCTTTTTCGCTTATGTTTGGCCGCATGAGCACCACCACCCTCCTCGTCCGCAAAACCCGGCTGACCGACACGCGCCTGCACGTCGCCGAGGCCAGCCCGCTGGCCGACGGCCAGGTTCGCATTCATGTCGATTCCTTCGCGCTGACGTCCAACAACATCACTTACGCGGCGTTTGGCGACGCGATGAACTACTGGCAGTTTTTCCCGACCACCGAAGCAGGCTGGGGCATCATCCCGGTCTGGGGTTTCGGCACCGTGCGGCAGTCGCTGCATCCCGGTGTCGCGGTCGGTGAAAAAATCTACGGCTACTTCCCGATGGCGTCGGAGGCCGTGCTGAGCCCGGCGCGGCTGGACAGCAACGGCTTTTACGACGCCGCGGTACACCGGCGCGAACTGCACCCGGTCTACAACCAGTACCTGCGCTGCAACACCGACCCCTTCTACAGCGCGTCCACCGAAGCGCTGCAGGCGCTGCTGCGGCCGCTGTACATGACCTCCTTCCTGATCGACGACTTCCTCGCCGACAACGACTTTTTCGGCGCGGCCGGCGGCGCCATGCTGCTGTCCAGCGCCTCGAGCAAGACCGCTTACGGCACGGCTTTCCAGCTCGCGCAACGCCCCGGCATCGAGGTCATCGGCCTGACCTCGCCCGGCAACGTCGCCTTCTGCGAAAGCCTCGGTTGTTACAGCCGGGTGTTGACTTATGACCAGCTCGATCAGATCGCTGCCGACCGCGCATGCATCTACATCGACTTCGCCGGCAATGCGAAACTGCGCCACGCCATCCACAGCCGCTTTGTGAACCTGGCATACAGCTGCGCCATAGGCGGCACCCACGTTTCCGAACTCGGCGGCGGCAAGGACCTGCCCGGCCCGCGCGCCACGCTGTTTTTTGCGCCGGCGCAGATCAAGAAGCGCAGCGCCGACTGGGGCAGGGAAGGCCTGGGCCAGCGGCTGGTTCAGGCCTGGCAGGCCTTCAGCACACGCGTCGCGCAAGGCCCCGCACCCTGGCTGCAGGTCCAGCAGCATCGGGGCGAGGCCGCGGTGGCCATGGCTTACCAGCAGGTGCTGGCCGGCAAGGGCGACCCGCGCAGCGGACATATTCTCGGGTTCTGACGGGCGCTCCAACCGCTATTGTTTTTATAGCTGTCAGCCCTTGTCGGTCATGGGCTGGAGGCCTTTTTTATTCACAGACCTGGCGAGGAGCGGGAACAACGACAATGGGGGCATGATTGACGAGTCCCTGACCGACCTGCCCCCGACGGCCATGCCGCCCGAGGCCCTGCACGCCTACGAAAAGCTCACGCCCGACGTGGTGCTGGACGCGCTGGCCAGCGTGGGCCTGCTCGGCGACGGCCGCCTGATGGCGCTGTCGAGTTACGAAAACCGGGTCTACCAGGTGCACCTCGAAACCCCGGCGGGCACAGGTGACGCAGCCGGCGACATCGTGGTCGTCAAGTTCTACCGTCCCGGACGCTGGACCGACCTGCAGATTGTCGAGGAACATGCGTTTGCGGCCGAGCTGATGGCTGCCGAAATCCCGGTGGTCGGCGCGCTCGTCATCGAGGGCCGCACCCTGCATCATTTCAACGGTTTCAGCTTCAGCGTGTCACCGCGCCGCGGCGGCCGCCGGCCCGAGCTGGAGGATTTCAGCGTGCTCGAATGGATAGGCCGTTTCCTCGCGCGCATCCACACCGTCGGCAGCGCCAAGCCTTTCCAGCACCGCCCCGCGCTGGACCTCCAGACCTTCGGCCACGCCAGCCGCGACCTGCTGCTGGCCGGCAACTACCTGCCGCTGGACATGGCCTCGCGCTGGCTCAAGGCCTTCGAGCAGGCCATGGATGTGGCGCAGGCCGTGTTTGAAAGTGTCGGTGACATCCGCACGCTGCGCCTGCACGGTGACTGCCACCCCGGCAACATCCTGTGGACGCCCGAGGGACTGCCCGGCGCAGGCCCGCATTTTGTCGATCTCGACGATGCACGCAGCGGACCGGCGGTGCAGGACCTGTGGATGCTGCTCTCGGGTGACCGGCCGCAGTGCCTGCGGCAACTCGGCGCGCTGGTCGACGGTTATGAGGAGTTCCGCGAATTCGACCGCCGCGAGCTGGCCCTGATCGAGCCGCTGCGCACCCTGCGCCTGGTGCACTACAGCGCCTGGCTGGCGCAGCGCTGGCACGACCCGATCTTCCCGATCAACTTCCCGTGGTTCGGCTCCAGCGATTACTGGAAAGGCCAGGTCGACATGCTCGAGGAACAAACCGAAGCCATGCAGGAAGCGCCGCTGGTCGCCTGAATTCGAGCCCATGCCGGAAGCCGCCAGCCCGCCTGCCCGTCCGTTGTGGAAGACCTTTGGTCTGTTCCTCGGCCCGCTGGTGCTGACCAACATGCTGCAGGCGCTGTCAGGCACGCTCAACAACATTTATGTCGGGCAGATGCTGGGGGTCGGGGCCCTCGCCGCCGTCGCGAGTTTTTTCCCGCTGCTGCTGTTCTTCATTTCTTTTGTGATCGGCCTGGGCGCGGGCGCCTCGGTGCTGACCGGTCAGGCCTGGGGCGCGAAAGACACCGGCAAGGTGCGCGCCATCGCCGGCAGCGTCCTGTACGCCGGCCTGCTGCTGGGCGTGGCCATCGGCGGGGCCGGCATGGCGCTGGCCGAACCCCTGCTGCTGTTGCTGGGCACGCCGGCCGACGTGCTGCCGCAGGCCGTGGCCTATGCACGCGTGATGTTTGCCGCGCTGCCGCTGATGTTTGTCGCGATGCTGGCGGCGGCTGTGTTGCGTGGGGTCGGCGACACCGTCACACCGCTGCTGTCGCTGGGCGTGTCTTCAGCCATCATCCTGGTGCTGACACCGGCGCTGATCCAGGGCTGGGCCGGCCTGCCGCGGCTGGGCATTACCGGCGGCGCCTGGGCCACCCTGGTTGCCAGTGCTGCGTCCCTGCTCTGGCTGGGCGGCTACCTGCGCTGGCGCGGGCGCCCTCTGGCGCCCGACCGGGCTTTCTCGCGCCAGATTCGGCTGTCGCCCGATGTGCTCAAACAGGTGGTGCGCCTGGGCTTTCCCACCGGCCTGTTTTTCATCACGGGCTCACTCGCGGACCTGGCGCTGCTGCGCCTGGTCAATGGCTACGGCTCCCATGCCACGGCGGCCTGGGGCGCGGTCAGCCAGGTCATGGCCTATGTGCAGTTCCCGGCCATGTCGATCGCGATTGCGGCTTCGGTGCTGGCGGCGCAGGCCATAGGCGCCGGCCGCCTGCAGCAGATCGATCAGGTGACACGCATCGGGCTGGGCATGAACATCGTGCTGACAGGCGCACTGGCGGTGGGGGTGCTGGTTTTTTCGCGTGCCATTGTCGGCCTGTTCATCACCGATCCGGCCGTGGTCGCGCTGGCCGCCGGCCTGCTGCACATCACGGTCTGGGCCAGCCTGATCTTTGGCCTGGCCAGCGTGTTCACCGCCGTCATGCGCGCCAGCGGGACCGTGCTGGTGCCGACGGTGATTTCGCTGGGCTGCCTGGGCCTGCTGCTGTTCCCGCTGGGCTGGGCCTTCAGCGAAGTGTTCGGACTGCGCGGCATCTGGGCCAGTTACCCGGCCACCTATGCGGTTGCGCTGCTTCTGCAGGCGGCGTATTTCTACGGCGTCTGGAAAAAGCAACCGATACGCCAGCTGGTCTAGGGCCTGTTCAGCGGACCGGATTTTCCAGCGTGCCTATGCCGTCGATCTCGACCCGCACCACGTCGCCGGACTTCAGGTACTTGGGCGGCTTGAAACCGATGCCGACACCGACCGGCGTGCCGGTGGCGATGATGTCACCAGGGTAGAGCGTGATGCCGGCCGACAGGGTTTCGATCAGTTTGGGGATGTCGAAGATCAGGTCGGTGGTGGAAGCATTCTGGCGCTCCTCGCCGTTGACATAACAGCGCACGCCGGTTTTGGTGCCGTCGCACTCGTCGGCGCTGACCAGCCACGGGCCCATGGGGCAGAAGGTGTCAAACGATTTGCCCAGCAGCCACTGCTTGTGGCGGCTCTGCCAGTCGCGCGCGGTCACGTCGTTGATGATGGTGTAGCCCCAGACATGGGCCATCGCGTCTTTCGCCGCAATGCCCTTGCCGCCGCGGCCGATGATGACGGTCAGCTCGGCTTCGTAGTCGATGGCCTCCGATGCCGCGGGCATCTCGATGGCGGCGCCGGGGCCGACCACCGACTCGGGCACCTTGGTGAAATAAATCGGGTCCGGCGGAATGTCCTCGCCGGCCTTGGCACTGCTGTCGAAGCCGCTGCCGGCGAACTCGCGCGCATGCGCAAAATAATTTTTTCCGACGCAAAAGATGTTGCGGCGGGGCTTGGGCATCGGCGCGATGAGTTGCACATCACTGAGGGCCACCGCCTTCTGCAGGGCCGGCAAGGTTTCGCCGCGCGCCAGCATCTCGATCACCGGCAGGCCGCCCAGTTCACGCTGTGCTTGGGGCAGGTCAAAGGGCTGAACGGACTGGAGGTCGGCGGAGACCAGGCCAACGCCGGGTTGGCCGTTGTGGCGGAAGGCTGCAATTTTCATGGAGGGCTTTCTTGTCTCGTGGCCCGGCTGCGCGCTGAGGGCCGTTGGGTGGATTAGGGATTGCGATGATCCCCAAAATTCAGGCGGATGTTAGCATGCAAACCATGGGCGAGCCCCTTTCCCGCCCAGTGCCGGAACCTCAAAAACAGGAGACAAAAACATGAAACGCAGATCCGTCCTGCTCGCCAGCCTGCTGCTGTCCAGCGCCACCCTGGTGGCCGCACAAACCGCCTGGCCGACACGCGCCATCACCATGATCGTGCCTTTCCCGCCCGGCGGCCTGGCCGACCTGGTGGCACGCCCCGTGGCCGAAGCCATGTCGCGCGAGCTGGGCCAGCCGGTGGTGATTGAAAACAAGGCCGGCGCCGGCGGCGGCATCGGCATGGGCCTGACCGCCAAGGCCAAGCCCGACGGCTACACCGTGGTGATGGCCTTGTCCTCGCTGACCGTGATTCCCGAAGCCGACGCGGTGCTGGGCCGCACGCCCATGTTTGCACTGAACGACCTGCGTCCGATCGCGCGTTTCACCGCCGACCCGACGGTGCTGGCGGTGCGCGCCGACTCACCGTGGAAAACCGTCAAGGATTTTGTCGAGGATGCAAAAAAGCGCCCGGGCGCAATCAACTACGGCTCTTCGGGCAACTACGGCACCATGCATGTGCCCATGGAAATCCTGTCGCAAAACGCCGGCATCAAGATGACCCATGTGCCTTTCACCGGCGCCGGCCCGGCCGTGGTGGCCTTGCTGGGCGGACAGATCGATGCGGTGTCTTCCGGGCCCGCCACCGTGCTGCAGCATGTCAAGGCCGGCAAGATCCGCGTACTGGGCCACTGGGGCACGGCGCAACTGGGCGCCCTGCCCGATGCACCCAGCCTGAAAGATGCCGGCTACAACGCCGAATACGCCCAGTGGTCGGGCCTGTTCATTCCGCGCGACACGCCGGAACCGGTCGCGCAACGCCTGCGCGCCGCCGCCAGGGCCGCCGCCCAGGACGCCAAGGTCAAGGAAGTGATCCTCAACGCCGGCAGCCCGGTGCTGTACCAGGATTCGCCGGATTTCGAAAAATACGTCCAGGCTGATTCGCGGCGCATGATAGAGGTCGTCAAACGCATCGGAAAAGTAGAATAAAAAAATCGGGGCCTGCGGGCCCCGGTTCACTGGAGACAGCCATGGGTTTCAAACATGTGATTGCGCTGGGCCTCGGTCTCGCCGCAGCGGCACTGAGCGCGCCGGCCCTGGCGCAGGCCTGGCCGGCCAAGCCGGTCCGGATCATCGTGCCCTTCGCCGCGGGCGGGCCGGCCGACAACTACGCACGTTTCATCGCGCAGCGCCTGCAGGACGCGATGGGCCAGTCCTTCGTGGTGGACAACCGGCCGGGGGGCGGCTCCATCATCGGCACCGACATGGCGGCCAAGTCCGCGCCCGACGGCTACACCCTGCTGATGATGTCGAACACGCACACCGTCAACGAAACCCTGATCCCCACCAAGCCCTTCCAGCTGATGCGCGACTTTGTCGCGGTGGCGCCCGTCAACTACTCGGACCTGGTGCTGGTGGCGCACCCCGGCCTCGCTGCCGGAAACCTCAAGGAACTGTTGCAGCAGGCCAAAGCCCGCCCCGGCAAGTTCAACTACGCCTCGTCCGGCCCCGGCACGCCTTATCACATGGCCGGTGAACTGTTCAAAAGCATGGCTGGCGTCTACCTGGTGCACATTCCCTACCGCGGCAGTTCGGGCGCGCGCACCGATGTGATCGGCGGCCAGGTCGACGTGATGTTCGACGCCGTCACCACCATGGCCGAGCAGATCAAGGCCGGCAAGGTCAAGGCGCTGGCCACCACCGGCCGCGTGCGCTCCGACGTGTTGCCCGATGTACCGACCATGAACGAAGCCGGTGTGCCGGGCTACGAGGCGACGATCTGGCTGGGTTTGATGGCGCCGCGCGGCACACCCAGGGCCGTGGTCGACAAACTCAATGAGGCCGTGTCAAAAATTGCCGGCCAACCCGAGGTCAGGCAGCTCTGGTCCAGACAGGGTGCCACACCCATGGTGATGACGCCCGACGCCTTCGACAAATACGCACGCGACGACATCGCCAAGTGGTCGCGTGTGATCAAGACCGCCGGCATCAAGGCCGACTGAAAGACAAGATGCCTACACTTTATTTGCTCAGCGGCGGTGCCGCCAAAGGTCTGGTCACTGCCGTGCAGGACCGTTTTTCCCGGGAAACCGGCATGGCGATCGACGGCCGCTTCGATGCCGTCGGCAAGATGAAAGACCAGTTGCTGGCCGGCGCGCCCTGCGATGTGGTCATCCTGACCAGCGCCCTGATCACCCAGCTGACCGAGAGTTGCGATGTCACCGCCGGCAGCGCGCGGCCGCTGGGTCTGGTCAAGACCGGCATCGCCGTGAAACAGGGCGCCAGCGTCCCGCCGCTGGCCACGGTGGCGGAACTCCGCCAGGCGCTGCTGGGCGCCGGCGCGATTTATTTTCCCGACCCCGAAAAAGCCACGGCCGGCATCCACTTCATGAAAGTGATGCACCTGCTGGGGGTGGACAAGGAAATGGCCGGTCGTTTGCACCCGCACCCGAACGGCGCGGCCGCGATGCAGGCGCTGGCGCAGTCCAGCGAGCCCAAAGCGATTGGCTGCACGCAGGTCACTGAAATCCTTTTTGCGCCGGGTGTCCAGCTCGCCGCCAACCTGCCGACGGAGTTCGAGCTGGCCACGGTCTACACCGCCGCCGTCAGCAGCCGCGCCGGGCAACCCCGCGCCGCCGCGGCGCTGATAGATATGCTCACCAGCGACGAAGCCGCCGGGCTTCGCAGCGCCGGCGGCTTCGAGCCGCTGCCGGAGTAAGCGCCTTCTAGAGCAGCAAGGTATTGACCCGCTTCACATAAGCCGCAGGATCATCGGGCATGCCGCCCTCGGCCAGCAGCGCCTGGTCGAACAGGATGTGGGCCAGGTCATCGAAATGCGCGCTGCCTTCGAGCTTTTGCACCAGCGGGTGCTGGGCGTTGACTTCGAGGATAGGCTTGACCTCGGGCGCGGCCTGGCCGGCCTGCTTGAGCATGCGCGCCAGCTGCGTGGACATGTCGCCGTCCTGCACCACCAGGCAGGCCGGTGAGTCAACCAGACGCGTGGTCGCGCGCACGTCGGTGGCCTTGTCCTTCAGCGCTTCCTTGAGCCTGTCGAGCACCGGCTTGAACTGGGCCTGCGCTTCTTCCGCGGCTTTTTTCTCGTCCTCGTCCTGCAGCTTGCCGAGATCCACCGCGCCCTTGGCCACCGATTGCAGCGGCGTGCCGTCAAACTCGTGCAGGTAGTTCAGCGCCCACTCGTCGACGCGGTCTGTCATCAGGAGCACCTCGATGCCCTTCTTGCGGAAGATCTCGAGCTGCGGGCTGTTCTTGCCTGCGGCCTGGGTGTCGGCGGTGATGTAATAAATCGCGTCCTGGCCCTCCTTCATGCGCGCCTTGTAGTCGGCCAAGCCGACGCTGACGGTGTCGGTGGTCGAACTGGCAAAACGCAGCAGCTTGGCCAGGCGCTCGCGGTTGGCAAAGTCCTCGCCCAGACCTTCCTTGAGCACGGCGCCGAACTCGGCGTAAAAGCTGGCGAACTTTTCCGGCTCGTTGGCGGCCAGGTCCTCGATCATGGACAACACGCGTTTGGTGCAGCCTTCACGGATGGCCTTGACGGCACGGCTTTCCTGCAGCAGCTCGCGCGAGACGTTGAGCGGCAGGTCGGACGAATCGACCACACCCTTGACGAAACGCAGATAGACCGGCAGCAGGGCCTGCGCATCGTCCATGATGAAGACGCGCTTGACGTAGAGCTTGACACCCGCGGCCTTGTCGCGGTTGAACAGGTCCATGGGCGCCTTGGCCGGGATGTAGAGCAGCTGGGTGTATTCGGTGGAGCCCTCCACGCGGTTGTGGGTGCTGGCCAGCGGCGCCTGGCTGTCGTAGCTGATCTGCTTGTAGAACTCGTCGTACTGCTCCTGCGTGATGTCCTTCTTGGCACGCGTCCACAAGGCTGCGGCCTGGTTCACGGTTTCCCACTCGTCCGTCGTGACCATCTCGCCCGGCTGGTCGTTTTCACCCTCTTTCCACTCTTCCTTGCGCATCAGGATGGGCAGCGAAATGTGGTCGGAATACTTGCTGATGATGCTTTTGAGCTTCCAGGTATTGAGGTACTCGCTGGCATCGTCCTTCAGGTGCAGGATGACACTGGTGCCGCGTTCGGCGCGGGTGATGGTTTCCACCTCGAAGTCGCCGGTGCCGGCGCTGCTCCAGCGCACACCCTCGGCGGCCGGCAGGCCGGCGCGGCGGCTTTCCACCGTGATCCTGTCGGCGACGATGAAGCCTGAATAAAACCCGACCCCGAACTGGCCGATCAGTTGCGCGTCGTTTTTCTGGTCACCCGAGAGTTTGGCCATGAAGTCGCGGGTGCCGCTTTTGGCAATCGTGCCCAGGTGCTCGACCGCCTCGATCTGTGACAGGCCTATGCCCTTGTCGGTGATGGTGATGGTTTTGGCCGCCTTGTCGAAGCTCACGCGCACATCAAGATCAGGGGTATCTTCGTAGAGTTCCGGATGGTTCAGGCCTTCAAAACGCAGCTTGTCGCAGGCGTCCGATGCGTTGGAGACCAGTTCGCGCAGGAAGATGTCGGGGTTGGAGTACAGCGAGTGGGTGACCAGCTTGAGCAGCTGGGCGACTTCGGCCTGGAAAGAAAGGGTTTGCTTGCTCATGGTGATGGTGATGGGTTTTCTTGAAATCAGGGGATTAAGACAAACGCCCCTTGAGCTAGGGGCGTTGTGCGGCTATTTCAAGCCCTGATTATCGCGCTCCGGGGTAGCCGGCAGGACCGGGCGGGAGGGCGGCCAGCGCCGGACACAAAAAAAAGCCCGGGCAGGACCCGGGCTTTTCTCGGCAGAGGCTGCGCTGCAGCCGATGATCAGCCGCGGCCGGGGGCGTTGTCACCCAGCGCTGCGGAACGTGTCTGCACAGCCTCGGCGCGCACGTCGGCGCGCTGGCGCACGCTCGGAGCAGCGGCGGCCACGGCGGTGCTGCCGTCAACCAGCGCGCTGGCGGTGACCGGACCCTGGCGGACCGTCAGCGCCTCGGCGCGTACATCGGCACGCGACAGGGTGCTCACAGCGCTGACCTGGGGGGTGGATACGCCGCCATCGGCGCCGGCGGCGAAGGCGTTGACGGAAGCGAGGCTGGCAGCAGCGATCAGGGCGGAAGCAAAAAATTTCGTGTTCATGATGAAAAGTCCTTGTGCAAAGTTGATAAACATTCCGGGCGGGGCGGGTCTGTTTCGATATCCCCTGTCCGGTCTCGGTGAGTCGTTTATTGATTGCGTCTCATCGATGAATCAACTGTAGGCGCCGCCAATTAGGCGACCATGAGCGAAGTCTTAGCTGGCGATGAGCAAGGCGCTCAGAGCGTCTCGACGCGCGCGATCAGGCCGCTGCGGTCTTCGCGGTTGCGCAGCGTGATGCACATGCCGCAGCGCTGCGCCGCCGACTGTGCAATCGCCAGGCCCAGCCCGCTGCCGCGCGCGTCGCTGCCGGGCACACGGAAGAAGCGGTCGAACACGCGGCCCAGCAGCTCCGGCGGAATGCCCGGGCCGGTGTCGGCCACCTCGATGGCGAGCTTGCCCTGCTGGCTCAGCACACGCACATCGACCACGGCGCCTTCCGGTGAATAACGCAAGGCGTTTTCGATCATGTTGTCGACCACGCTGCGCAGGTCGGCGCTGGAACAGCTCAGCATGGCGGCCTCCACCGGCACGCCGGCGGTTTCCAGGCCCAGGTCGATGCCGCGCTGGTCGGCCAGCGCGATCAGCGTGTTGATGCTCTCGTGCAGCACCTGGTGCACATTGACCGGGCTGCGTGTGGATTCGGGCGCGGACTCCTGGCGCGACAGCCGCAGCAACTGGTCCACCAGCCGCTGGGCCCGCAACACGCCGGCCTCGAGCTGGGCGAAACGCTGGGCCGGCGCACCGGCCGCAAAGTCGCCGCGCAGGTTTTCCAGCTGCAGGCTCACCGCCGTGATCGGTGTGCGCAACTCGTGCGCCGCGTCCTGCACAAAACGGCGCTGCGTGGCAAAGGCATCACGCAGCCGGGTCAGCAGGCTGTTGAAGGACTGCACCAGCGGTGCGATCTCGTGCGGCACCCGGTCCAGCGGCAATTCGGTGATGCTGTGTTCGTCCTGCGCCGAGGCCTGGCGCGCGATGTCGGCGATGGCACGGGACATCATGCCTGCGACGCCCCAGAGAATGAAGGCCGACAGCGGCAACAGCACCAGCACCGGCAGGATGGCGACACCGACCCGCTCGGCCGCCAGGTGCCTGCGAAAGTCTCCGCTTTGCAGCACCTGAACACGGCGCGGCCCGCTCGCCTCATTCGTGCCCGTGGTGTACACGCGCCAGGGCGTACCATCGGCCCGAACACTGTGAAAGCCGGCACCCGGCTGCAGCTGCGCGGGCATATCGGGCCACGAGTTGAAGCGAACCTGGCCGGCGGCATCGAACACCTGCACCACGTAGCTGCCCCACTTGTGCACCCGTTCGCCTGTCAGCGGCGGCAGCATCACGTCCTGGCCCTGCGTCACGATGGATTCGCCCAGCAACTGCATCTGGTCATCCATGAAGGTGTTCACCATGCGGTTGTAGCTCCAGTAGGCGAAGCCGGCTGATGCAGCGCCCACCAGGAGAAACACCGGCAGCAGCCACAGCAGCAGCGCGCGGCGCAGCGAGCACAGGCGGCCTGCGGGAAAAACGTGAATCATCATGTGCCGTCTCCGGTGGAAGATGCGGGTGTTCCCGCAGGGGCCGTGGCGGTAATGCGCCAGCCCAGGCCGCGCACATTGCGGATCACGTCCGCGCCGAGCTTTTTGCGCATGCCGTGGATCAGCACGTCCACCGCATTGCTCATGACTTCCTCGCCCCAGCCGTAGATGCGGTTTTCAAGCTGGTCGCGCGACAGGATGGCGCCGGGCCGCTCCAGCAGCGCATGCAGCAGCGCGTACTCGCGCGCGGACAGCGCCGAGGCTTCGCCGTTGACCAGCACCTCGCGGGTTGTCAGGTCCAGCTTGACCGCCTCGTTGCCGATCACCGAATGCGCGCTGCCGTCACGGCGCCGGATGATGGCGCGCATGCGCGCCAGCAACTCGCCGAATTCATAAGGCTTGACCAGGTAGTCGTCGGCGCCCAGGTCCAGCCCGCCGATGCGGTCCTGCAGACCGTCGCGCGCGGTCAGCACCAGCACCGGCGTCGCGTCGCCGCGCGTGCGCGCATGGCGCAGCACCTCCATGCCGTCACGCTTGGGCAGGCCCAGGTCCAGCAGCACGCAGGCGTAGTTGCCGTCGGCCAGCGCGCTTTGCGCCAGCAGGCCGTCGCGCACCCAGTCGACCGACCAGCCGTTGGTTTCCAGCGCCTGCTGCAGGCTGCGGCCAATCATGTCGTCGTCTTCCACCAGCAGCACGCGCATCAGAAGCTCCGGGGCTGCGGCCGCTGTCCGTCCCAGCGCGCCTGCTGGCGGGCCGCGGCCAGCAGCAGGGCGCCGGCGCAAAGCAGCGCGCTCATGCCGGCAAGGTTCAGGTACAGGGCGGTGCGGGTGCCGAAATCCGGCGTGGCCAGCGCGATGCCGACAAAACCGGCCTGGCTCAGCAGGCCCGCCACCACCACGGCCGGACGTATCCCGCGGAACAGGGCCGCGCCCAGCAAGGCCGCGGCCAGCACGGCGATCAGGAACTGGTGGTGCAGCAGCAAGGCCCCCTCGGCAGGCGGCAAGGCCCACAACACGAGTGCGGCGATCAGGCCGACGGCGAACAAAATGGCGCGGGCAAGGTGTTCAGGCAAGGTGTCCATGGCGGGCAGGGATGAGATGGTGGAAGCTGTATCTTGACCCGGCTCAATTAGCTCCGCGTTAGGAAACAGAGCTGCGCCTGGGCCCGCGTTCAGGCCAGCCAGCGCAGCACTTGCGCCGCCACCTGCGGGCTGTGCATCAGCGCAATGTGGCCGGTGTCTGCCGCAATGTATTGCCGCCCGGCCGGAAACGCCAGGCTGCGCGCCACGTCGGCATGTTGACCCAGCGCGCTGGCCAGCGGCACCAGACCGTCACCCAGCGCGGCATCCAGCCTGGCACCGCCGCCTGCCGCAGGCACGGCACCCAGCGTCGCAGCCACCGCACAACAGGCCACACCCCGCGGCAGTGGCACCGGCTGGCGCCCGTCGGGGCCGGCGGCAAAGCGGTCGGCGTCCTGCCAGTCGGCGGGCAGCACATGGCCGTAACGCAGGTCGGTGATGCCGGCGCTGCGCAGCTGGCCGATGGCCGCGAAGGGGCGCGTGACCGGGTTGCCGCCGAGCACCGTGTCGACCCAGTTGCCGAGTTTTTCGAGGGGTGCGCCGTGGTGCGGCGTGCCCAGGCACACCAGGTGTTTGAGCTGTTGCGGCCACTTGAGGCCGGTGGAGGCGGCGCTGTGGCAGGCGGCGCGCGCCACCAGCCCGCCCATGCTGTGGGTCAGCAGGCTCAGACTCTCCACCGGCTGCGGCCAGGCCTGAACCAGTTGTTCGAGCAGCGTGGCCAGTTGCCCGCCGTTGACGGAGGTGTGCAGGCCGGTGTTGTAGTGCAGGTAGACCGGGGTGTAGCCCAGCGCCTGCGCCAGCTGTTCGCCGAGGTCAGGGCGGCCCGGCGCGGCGCGCCATTGCAGGTCGTTCATGCACAGCCCGTGCACCAGCACGAGGACTTTCCGGGTGGCCGCCGGCAGGCGCTGCGCGAGCGCCGCCCTGTCCATCGGCAGGCTCAGGCCGTCCCGCCGCAAACCCATGGTGATGGCCAGCGGGTTGCCGCTGTCCTCCAGCTGGTCGCCCAGCACCCCGTTCAGTGCCGACAACATGGCTTCACGTTGCGGCGACGAGGCTTTGGCCGCCATGCGCGGCGCGGCGCGCGACAACACCGAGTCCACAGCGCCGCCGGCCAGCCGTGTCACGCCTCGTATGCCGCCGTAGACCAGACCGGTGATGCCGGTTTTGCGCACCCCCGACGCGCCCGCCTCGCGGTCCACAAACTTCTGCCCGGCCTTGCCGAAAGGGGCCGCGACCGCCTTGTAGACATTGCCCTGGACTTTTTCGGCAATGTCCGTCACGCCCAGGGTACCGCGGGTGGCGAGTTGCGCCAGCCCCTGGATGTCGGACAGGTGCAGCCAGCCGGGCAGGCGCAGCCGCGCAGGGGACAGACGGTCGGTGGTGAGCGGTGGTTTCGCAACAGGCATGGGCTGATTGTGGCGCGATTGATGCACCGCAGCGCCGTTTTGCGGCCGTCACCCCGAATTTTGAGTCAAATCGGGCTTCAGCCCATGTCAGACAAGGGCAATCAGCTATGAATTCAATAGCAAACAGCGGCCCGTGGCGGTGTCGGCTAGAAGCGTTCGTGCGGGGCCAGGTAGCGCCATTGCCCCACCGGCAGGTGACCGAGGTTGACCATGCCGATGCGCACGCGCTTGAGCCCGGTCACAAACAGCCCGACCTGCTCGCACATGCGGCGGATCTGGCGCTTTTTGCCTTCTTTCAGCACAAAACGCAGCTGCTCGGGGTTTTGCCACTCGACACGCGCCGGCCGCAGCGGCTCGCCGTCCAGGCTCAGGCCGTGGCACAACAGGGCCAGCTTTTCGGGCGGAAACACCGCCTGCACATTGGCGGTTTCGGCGCCGTAACTGACGCGCACCAGGTATTCCTTCTCGACCTGCGAGTCCTCGCCGATCAGATGCCGCGCCACGCGGCCGTCCTGCGTCAGCACCAGCAGGCCGATCGAGTCGATGTCGAGACGGCCCGCCGGCGCCAGGCCGCGCAGCTGCTCATGGCCCCAGCGCATGCGGCTGTTGCACTCGCGCCAGCGGTTCTGCGGCTGCACCAGCGCCACGGCCGGCTCGTGGCCGTCTTCGGCCTGGCCGCTGACATAACCGACCGGCTTGTTGATCAGGATGGTGACCTGCTGGCGCTGCTGCTGCTCGGCCTCGCGCGCCACCTCGATGCGCGCATTGAGCGCCACCGGCTGGCCCATCACGGCTGGCGCGCCGTTGACACGCACCCAGCCGCGGGCGATCCAGTCGTCGGCCTCGCGGCGCGAACACAGGCCGAGCTCGGCCATGCGTTTGTTCAGGCGCACGGTGCTGCCGGTGGACGGCGCGGCGCCGGCCGAATCGGCGGCGCGGATGCGTGTGGCGGCGGGTTTGGGCGGTGGGGATGAAGGCTGGTCTGGCATGGATTTACTATCTATTTTATAGCGGCTTGTGCCCGCCATTCGTGGGCTGAAGCCCGTTTTTATGCACAAAGACACTGGAGCGCAACGCCGCCAGGTCAAGCACGCGCAGGCCGCCGTATTCGATGCGTATGGTGCCCTGCGCCTGCAGGCTGGCCAGCGCCTCGTTCACGCGCTGGCGCGACAGCCCGACCAGGTAAGCCATCTCCTGCTGGGTGATGCGCAGGATCTCGCCGACGCCCGGATACAGCACCGGGTTGAACAGCGCCGCCAGGCTGCGCGCCACCCGCAGGTCGGGGTTGTTCATGCGGTCGATCTCGCGCGCGGCGATGAACTGGCCGAGCCGCTCGTTGAGCTGGTTCATCACAAAGCGGTTGAAGCCGATGGAGTGATCGAGCAGCCAGTGGAAGGTGTCCACCGGCAGGCCGGCCACCACACTTTTGCGCAGCGCCTGGATGTTGTAACGGTAGGGCTCGCGCTTGAGCGCCGTGCCCTCGCCGAACCAGCCGCCCGGCGGCACGCCGGTGAAGGTCATGGTCATGCCCTGGGCGTTGTCGGCGCTCATCTTGAGCAGGCCTTCGACCACGCCGAACCAGTAGGTGACCGGCTTGCCGACGCGGCAGACATAGTCGCCCGGCAAGGCGTCGCCGACGATCAGGCTGGCCACCGCCTGTTCGCGCTCGGCCGGCAGCAGCAGGCCCAGCCAGGGAATGCCGGCCAGTTCGGCCGCATCGGGGGCACGGCGGCGTTTGTGCAGCGGAGGTTCGGTACTCATGGGCTCAGGACTGGTGAAAACGGGATGCGGGAAAGTCCGGGGAGGGGTGTCCCCTAAATTGTCGTCCAAACGACAACATGACGTCAAACCCGGGCCTAGGATGCATTCATGCAAAGAGGCTTCCTGCCCGATGGAAGTCACCAGATGCTGGAGACAGGTAACGAATGTTGACGACTTTCCCCCGACTGCTGCTCAAACATGCTGCCGAGCGCCCCGAGGCGCCAGCCATGCGCGAAAAGGAATACGGCATCTGGCAGGCGCACAGCTGGGCCGGCATGGCCACGCTGGTGGAACACATTGCCTGCGGCCTGCATCAGGCCGGATTGCGGCGCGGCGAACACATGGTGGTCATAGGCGCGAACCGTCCCCGCCTGTACGCCACCATGCTGGCCGCGCAGTCGCTGGGCGCGATTGCCGTGCCCTTGTACCAGGACGCGGTGGGCGCCGAATGTGTGTTTCCCATCACCAATGCCGAGGTGCGTTTTGCCATGGTCGAGGACCAGGAGCAGGTCGACAAGCTGCTGGAGATCCGCAGCCAGTGCCCGCAACTGGCCCACATCATTTTTGACGACCCACGCGGCCTGCGCAATTACAGCGAGCCCGGCCTGGTCGCGCTGGACGCGCTGATGGCCTCGGGGCAGGCTTTCGCCGGCCAGCAACCGGATTTCTTCCGCGCCGAAATTGAAAAAGCCCAGCCCGACGACGTGGCCGCGATGTTTTTCACCTCCGGCACCACCGGCAACCCCAAGGGCGTGGTGCATACCCACCTGACCCTGCTGGACCGCGCGCAGGCCGGCGCCGAATTCGACAAGCTGACCAGCAGCGAGGAAGTGCTGGCTTACCTGCCGCCGGCCTGGATCGGCCAGAACATCTTTTCGTATGCGCAATGGCTGGCCTGCGGCTACGTGGTCAACTGCCCCGAAAACGCCAGCACGGTCACCATCGACCTCAAGGAGGTCGGCCCGACTTACTACTTCGCACCGCCGCGGGTGTTCGAAGGCCTGCTGACCAGCGTGATGATCCGCATGGAAGACGCGGGCGCGCTCAAGCGGCGGATGTTCCACTTTTTCATGGGCGTGGCCAAACGCGTCGGGCCGGCGCTCATGGACGGCCAGCCGGTGGGCGCCGCAGGCCGCCTGCTCTACGCGCTGGGCCAGGTCATGGCGTACGGCCCGCTGCGCAACAACCTGGGCTTTTCGCGGGTGCGGGTGGCCTACACCGCCGGCGAGGCCATCGGCCCGGACCTGTTCACCTTTTACCGCTCCATCGGCATCAACCTCAAGCAGCTTTACGGCTCGACCGAAACCGCGGTGTTTGTCTGCCTGCAGCCGGACAACCAGGCGCGCGCCGATACCGTCGGCGTGCCGATCAAGGGCGTGCAGATCAAGGTGGCCGACAACGGCGAGATCCTGGTCAAGTCGGCCGGCCTGCTCAAGGGCTATTACAAGAACCCCGAGGCCACGGCCGAGGTGCTGACCGCCGACGGCTGGTACCACACCAGCGATGCCGGCTTCCTCGATGCCGCCGGCCACCTGAAGATCATCGACCGGGTCAAGGACGTGGGCCGCATCCGCGGCGGCGCCAACGACGGCGCGATGTTTGCGCCCAAGTATGTGGAAAACAAGCTCAAGTTTTTCCCGCACATCAAGGAAGTCGTGGCCTACGGCGACGGCCGCGAAAAGGTCTGCGTGATGCTCAACATTGACTTCGACGCCGTCGGCAACTGGGCCGAGCGCCGCAACCTGCCTTATGCCGGCTACACCGACCTGGCGCAAAAGCCGGAGGTGTACCAGCTCATCAAGGAATGTGTGGAAAAGGTCAATGCCGACCTCAGCGCCGATGCACTGCTGGCCGGCTCGCAGATCAGCCGCTTCCTGGTGCTGCACAAGGAACTCGACGCCGACGACGGCGAGCTGACGCGGACCAACAAGGTCAGGCGCGGCTTCATCGCCGACAAATACCAGCCGCTGGTCGATGCACTCTACAGCGACCGCACCGAGCAGTTCATTGAAACCGTGGTCAAGTTCGAGGACGGCCGCAGCGGCAGCGTCAGTGCGACGCTGAAAATTTCCGATGCGCAGACTTTTGCACCTGTGAAGGCGGCAGCATGAACAACAAAATCTCAAACTGCAGCATCGGCCGCCGCGCCGGGCCGCCCCAAGCAAGGCCAGCCCCCTCGGGGGGCAGCGCAGTACGCGTAGCGACAAGCGTGGGGGCCCATTCAGCATGAGCAAGAAGATCGGCGACGTCATCCTCGACGTCAACAACATCAGCCTGAGCTTTGGCGGCGTCAAGGCGCTGGCGGACATTTCCTTCAATGTGAAGGAACACGAAATCCGCGCCATCATCGGCCCCAACGGCGCCGGCAAAAGCTCCATGCTCAACTGCATCAACGGCGTCTACACGCCGCAGCAGGGCTCCATCACCTTCCGCGGCCAGACCTTCAAACACATGAACAGCCACCAGGTGGCGGTCATGGGTGTGGCGCGCACCTTCCAGAACCTCGCGCTGTTCAAGGGCATGAGTGTGCTCGACAACATCATGACGGGCCGCAACCTCAAGATCAAAAGCAATCTGCTGCTGCAGGCGCTGCGCATCGGCCCGGCGCAGAAGGAAGAGTTCCAGCACCGCGAGGCGGTCGAAAAAATCATCGACTTCCTGGAAATCCAGGCTTACCGCAAGACACCGGTCGGCCAGCTGCCCTACGGCCTGCAAAAACGTGTGGACCTGGGCCGTGCGCTGGCCATGGAGCCGCAGGTGCTGCTGCTCGACGAACCCATGGCCGGCATGAACGTCGAGGAAAAACAGGACATGTGCCGCTTTGTGCTCGATGTCAACGACGAGTTCGGCACCACCGTGGTCCTGATCGAACACGACATGGGCGTGGTGATGGATATCTCCGACCGCGTGGTGGTGCTCGACTACGGCAAGAAGATCGGCGATGGCACGCCCGACGAAGTCCGCAACAACCCGGACGTGATCAAGGCGTATCTAGGAACGAGTCACTAATCATGCACAGCGACATTCACACAGAACGGACTTCTTCCAGCGGCCGCGATGGAACCGGCTTTGCCGGGCCGTATGCGGCGTCCCCTGGAAGGGGACAGGCGGCTACGCGCAGCGAGTCCGCAACAGGGGTGAGGTAAATCCATATGGCATTTTTTCTTGAGACACTTCTTGGCGGCCTGATGGTCGGCATGTTGTATTCGCTGGTGGCGCTGGGCTTTGTGCTGATCTTCAAGGCATCCGGCGTCTTCAACTTCGCGCAGGGCGCGATGGTGCTGTTTGCCGCGCTGGCCATGGCACGCCTGGCCGAATGGATTCCGCAATGGACCGGCATCGAGTCGAAATGGCTGGGCAACATCCTGGCTTTTGTGGTCGCCGGCTTCTTGATGTTTGCCGTGGCCTGGCTGATCGAACGCCTGGTGCTGCGGCACCTGGTGAACCAGGAAGCCGCCACGCTGCTGATGGCCACCCTGGGCATCGCCTACTTCCTCGACGGCCTGGGCCAGACCATCTTCGGCAGCAACGTCTACAACCTCGACATCGGCATGCCCAAGGAGCCGATTTTTGTGCTCGACTCGGTGTTCCCCGGCGGCCTGCTGATCAACAAGGAAGACCTGATCGCCGCGGCGATTGCCACCGGGCTGGTGGCGCTGCTGAGCCTGTTCTTCCAGAAAACCGCGACCGGCCGCGCCCTGCGCGCCGTGGCCGACGACCATCAGGCGGCGCAGTCCATCGGCATCCCGCTGAACCGCATCTGGGTCATCGTCTGGTGCGTGGCCGGCGTGGTGGCGCTGGTCGCCGGCATGATCTGGGGCAGCAAGCTTGGCGTGCAGTTTTCACTGACCACCCTCGCACTGCGCGCCCTGCCGGTGGTGATCCTGGGCGGCCTGACCTCGGTGCCCGGCGCCATCATCGGCGGCCTGATCATCGGCGTTGGCGAAAAACTCTCGGAAGTGTTCCTCGGTCCCTATGTCGGCGGCGGCATCGAGATCTGGTTTGCCTATGTGCTGGCCCTGGTGTTCCTGCTGTTCCGCCCGCAAGGTTTGTTCGGTGAAAAGATCATCGATCGCGTATGAAGTACACGGTCAACACGCTCGCGGGTTCTTCGCCGGATACAGCGAAGGATTATTTTTCGGTGAAGGCTCACTTGCGCAGCAAGTTAAGCGCGGCGTGCCGTCACCAAAAGATCATTGCGACGAAGACTCACTTTGCGCAGCAAAGTTAAGCGCAGCGTGTCGTAGCTAAAAGATCAACGAGATACCTACCAAATGTTCTACAGAGAAAACGGCCAATTCAAGACCAGCTACCGGGCAGATCAGCAGATCTTCCCGATCGTGCAGGACCGTATCGCCATCGCGCTGCTGCTCGCCGTGGCTTTTATCGCCGTGCCGCTGCTGGCCAGCGACTACCTGATGCGCGCCATCCTGATCCCCTTCCTGATCTTTTCGCTGGCGGCGGTCGGCGTGAACATCCTGGTCGGTTACTGCGGGCAGATCTCGCTGGGTTCCGGCGCCTTCATGGCCGTCGGCGCGTACGGCGCCTACAACTTTTTCGTACGCGTCCCGGGCATGCCGCTGATCCCCGCGCTGATCCTGGGGGGCCTGTGCGCCATGGCCTTCGGCATCCTGTTCGGCCTGCCCAGCCTGCGTGTGCGCGGTCTCTACCTCGCGGTGGCCACCCTGGCCGCGCAGTTCTTCTCCGACTGGATGTTCCTGCGCATCAAGTGGTTCACCATGGACACGCCCTCGGGTTCGGTCGCCGTGTCCAACCTGCAGGTCTTCGGCCTGCCGCTCGAAAGTGCCGCCAGCAAGTATCTGTTCTGCCTGGCCATCCTTGCGGTGGTGGCATTGATGGCCAAGAACCTGGTGCGTGGCGCGATCGGGCGCGAATGGATGGCGATCCGCGACATGGATGTGGCGGCGGCCGTGATCGGCATACGCCCGATGTACGCCAAGCTCAGCGCCTTCGCGGTCAGCTCCTTCATCATCGGCGTGGCCGGCGCCTTGTGGGCCTTTGTGTACCTGGGCGCCTGGGAACCTTCGGCCTTCTCGGTGGACTATTCATTCCGGCTGCTGTTCATGGTGATCATCGGCGGGCTCGGCTCCATCATGGGCGCCTTCTTCGGCGCCGCCTTCATCACCATCCTGCCGATTGCGTTGAACCAGTTTCTGCCGTTTGCAGCCGGCCTGCTGGGCATCAGCATCACCACCACGGCGGTCTCGCATGCCGAGTTGATGGTGTTCGGCGGACTGATCGTCTGGTTCCTGATCGTCGAACCGCACGGCCTGGCCAAGCTGTGGTCCACCGGCAAGCAGAAGATGCGGCTCTGGCCTTTCCCTCACTGATCACAAAAACTCACCTTTGCCCTTCCCTGGACAACAAACACCTTTTTCCGAGCGCTTGAACTTTTAATCACAGGAGACAACCATGAAACTTCGCAAAATTTTTGTTGCAGCCGCGCTGGCCGCTGTGGGCGCCTCGTCGTTCATGACGACCGCCGTCCACGCCCAGGCCAAGGAACAGTACCTGCCGGTGCTGTCCTACCGCACCGGGCCGTATGCGCCCAACGGCACACCGACGGCCAACGGCATCGTCGATTACTACAAACTCGTCAACGCGCGCGGTGGCATCAACGGCGTCAAGCTGATTTTTGAGGAATGCGAGACCGGCTACGACACCGCCCGCAGCGTGGAGTGTTACGAGCGCCTCAAGGGCAAGAACGGCGGCGCCTCGCTGATCCATCCGTGGTCCACCGGCGCCACCTTCGCGCTGACCGAAAAAGCCCCGACCGACAAGATCCCGCTGATCACCACCGGTTATGGCCGCAGCGAAAGTGCGGACGGCACAATTTTCAAATGGAACTTCCCGCTGCTGGGCACCTACTGGGTGGCGGCCGACGCCATCATCCAGGCCATCGGCAAGAAGGAAGGCGGCATGGACAAGCTCAAGGGCAAGAAAATTGCGCTGGTCTACCACGACAGCCCCTTCGGCAAGGAACCCATCCCGCTGCTGCAGGAACGCGCCGCCATGCACGGCTTTTCGCTGCAGCTGCTGCCCGTGACGGCGCCTGGCGTCGAGCAGAAGGCCACCTGGCTGCAGGTGCGCCAGAGCCGGCCCGACTACACGCTGCTGTGGGGCTGGGGCGTGATGAACTCCACCGCGCTCAAGGAAGCGCAGGCCACCGGTTACCCGCGCGAGAAGATGTACGGCGTGTGGTGGTCGGGTGCCGAGCCTGACGTCAAGGACGTGGGCATGGGCGCCAAGGGCTACAACGCCGTGACGCTGCAGCATGGCACCGACAAAAACGCGCCCATCGTCAAGGAGATCCTCGCCAAGCTGCACGACAAGGGCCAGGGCACCGGTCCCAAGGACGAAGTCGGCGAGACCCTGTACCTGCGCGGCGTGGTCAGCGCGGCCATGGGCATCGAGGGCATTCGTGCGGCACAGGAGCGGTTCGGCAAGGGCAAGGTCATGACCGGCGAGCAGGTGCGCTGGGGCCTGGAAAACCTGAACCTGACACAGGCCAAGCTGGATGCGCTGGGCTTCAAGGGCGTGCTGCGCCCGATCAGCACCTCGTGTGCCGACCATGTGGGCGCAGGAGCGGCCCGCATCCACACCTGGGACGGTACCAAATGGGCGTTCACCACCGACTGGCTGGAAGCCGACCAGCAGATCATCCGCCCGCTGGTGAAAACCACGGCCAGCAAATATGCGGCCGAGAAGAAGCTGTCGCCGCGCACCCCGGCGGATTGCCAGTCCTGATCTGAACCCTCCCCTTCCCCGGCAACGGGGAAGGCCGGCGGCTCCGGCGAGCCGCCAATCGACAGGCCTTCGCCACCGCGCAAGGCCTGTCGATTGGCCAAGAGAAACACATGAACACATCCAACATTGTCCTGAACGTCAACGGCATCGAGGTCATCTACAACCACGTGATCCTGGTGCTCAAGGGCGTGTCCCTGCAGGTGCCGGACGGTCGCATCGTGGCCATCCTGGGCGGCAACGGCGCCGGCAAAACCACCACCCTGCGCGCGGTCTCCAACCTGCTGCGCGGCGAGCGCGGCGAGGTCACCAAGGGTTCCATCGAACTGCGCGGCGAACGCATTGAAAACCTGTCGCCGGCCGACCTGGTGCAGCGCGGCGTGGTGCAGGTCATGGAAGGCCGGCACTGTTTTGCGCACCTGACCATTGAAGAAAACCTGGCCGTGGGCGCCTACACGCGCAAGAGCAAGGCCGAAGTGGCGGCCAACCTCGAGAAGGTCTACACCTACTTCCCGCGCCTGAAAACACGCCGGACCTCGCAGGCCGCCTACACCTCTGGCGGCGAGCAGCAGATGTGCGCGATCGGCCGGGCGCTGATGGCCAACCCCAGCATGGTGCTGCTCGACGAGCCGTCCATGGGCCTGGCGCCGCAGATCGTCGAAGAGGTGTTCGAGATCGTCAAGGACCTGAACCAGAAGGAAAAGGTCACGTTTTTGCTGGCCGAGCAGAACACCAACATGGCACTGAAATATGCCGACTATGGCTACATCATGGAAAGCGGGCGGGTCGTGATGGACGGCGCGGCCGCGGACCTGGCCAGCAACGAGGACGTCAAGGAGTTCTATCTCGGCGTGGGCGGCGGCGAGCGCAAGAGTTTCAAGGACGTCAAGAGTTACAAGCGGCGCAAGCGCTGGCTGGCTTAGACCCCCGCGCTCCGAGGGATGCTGCGCGTGCGGCCCGGCAAAGCCGGCTCCGCGGCCCTTGCTGGCCTGGTTTACGGAATTTTGGAAGATTTCACATGACAACACATTACGACGCCCTGGAAACGCGCCCGCCGGCCGAACGCGAGGCTGCCCTGCTGGCCGCGCTGCCGCAGCAGATCGCCCATGCGCGCACCCGCTCGGCCGCCTTCGCCGAACTGCTGGGCCGGGTCGACGCGCTGGCCGTGGACTCGCGGGCGGCGCTGGCCGACCTGCCGGTGATCCGCAAACATGAGCTGCTCGAGCGCCAGAAGGCCGCGCGTGCGGCTGGCGGTGACGTTTTTGGCGGTTTCAGCGCGCTCGGATTCGGTGCGCGCATGCCGCGCGTTTTTGCCAGTCCCGGCACGATTTACGAGCCGGAAGGCGCGCGCAAGGACTACTGGCGCATGGCCCGCGCGATGTTTGCCGCCGGTTTCCGGCCTGGCGAGCTGATCCACAACAGCTTCAGTTACCACTTTGTACCGGCCGGTTCGATGATGGAAACCGGCGCGCACGCGCTGGGCTGCACTGTCTTCCCGGGCGGCACCGGCCAGACCGAGCAGCAGGTGCAGGCCATGCAGGAGCTGCAGCCAGCCGGCTACATCGGCACACCGAGCTTCCTGAAAATCATTGTCGACAAGGCCCAGGAGCTGGACATCGCCCTGCCCAGCCTGAAAAAGGCGATGTTCGGCGGTGAGGCCTTCCCGCCCAGCCTGCGCGACTGGTTTCTCGGCCGCGGCATCACCGGTTACCAGTGTTACGCCACCGCCGACCTGGGCCTGATTGCCTACGAAACCGAGGCGCGCGAAGGCCTGGTGCTCGATGAAAACGTGCTGGTTGAAATTGTCCGGCCCGGCACCGGCGACCCGGTGGCCGAGGGCGAGGTCGGCGAACTGGTGGTCACCAGCTTCAATCCCGATTACCCGCTGATCCGCTTCGGCACCGGTGACCTGTCGGCCATGTTGCCCGGCCCCTGCCCGACCGGCCGGACCAACCACCGCATCAAGGGCTGGATGGGCCGTGCCGACCAGACCACCAAGATCCGGGGCATGTTTGTCCATCCCGGCCAGGTGGCCGACATCGCCAGGCGGTTCCCGGAGGTGCTCAAGGCCCGCCTGGTGGTCAGCGGCGAGATGGCCAGCGACAGCATGATCCTGCAGGTCGAGGCCGCGTCCGTGCCCCTGGGCCTTGAACGCCGTATCAGCGAGGCCATCCGGGACATCACCAAGCTGCGCGGCGAGGTGGAACTCAAGGCGCCCGGCAGCCTCCCCAACGACGGGAAGGTGATCGAAGACGCGCGCAGTTACAAGTAGGGCCTCCACGTTCGCGCACTGCATGTCGCTCTCTGCCCCCGAGGGGGCTGCGGGCCGGCGGAGCCGGACGCGCGGCCCCGGCTTGAAAAAAACTTGGCGCAAGTTGGTGACCAGCAAAGCCCCCGCCTGTCGCGCAGCCCTTTCACGTGCTGAGTGCTTGCCCTTACGTAGTTCCCGCGATGGACAGGGTCCGGCGGCTTTGTAAACTGGGCGGGTCACTCAAAGGAGACCTTTTATGAAACGCCTGCTCGTGCTCGCCCTGGCTGCGACATCCCTTTTTGCCTATGCGCAAACCTATCCCGGTTCCAAGCCGGTTTCCATCGTTGTTCCGTTTGCGGCCGGCGGCCCGACCGACCGTGTGGCACGCGACCTGGCCGAAGCCCTGCGCAAGGCCATGGGCGGCAGCGCCAACTTTGTGGTGGAAAACGTCAACGGTGCCGGCGGCACCATAGGCGCCACCAAGGTCGCCAAGGCCAACCCGGACGGCCATACCCTGCTGCTGCACCACATCGGCATGGCGTCGGCGCCTGCCCTGTACCGCAAACTGCAGTACAAACCGCTGGAAGACTTTGAATATCTCGGCATGATCAATGAAGTGCCGATGACCCTGATCGGCAAGCCCCAGCTCCCGGCCAACACCTACCGCGACTTCGAGAACTACATCAAGGCCAACGCCGGCAAGCTCAATATTGCCCATGCCGGTCTCGGTTCCGCCTCGCACCTGTGCGGTCTGATGTGGCAATCGGCGATCAACGCCAAGGAAGCCATGACCACCATTCCTTTCGGCGGCACCGGCCCGGCGATGAATGCGCTGGTGGGCGGACAGGTTGACCTGATGTGCGACCAGACCACCAACACCACCGGCCAGATCGAGGCCGGACGGGTCAAGGCATTTGCCGTGACCACCGCCAAGCCGCTGTCCAAGCACAAGCTGCTCAAGGACTATCCGTCGCTCCAGGAAATGGGCCTCAAGGGCTTTGACCTGACCATCTGGCACGGCTTGTATGCCCCCAAAGGCACGCCGCCCGCAGTTCTGGCCCAGCTCAACACGGCCCTCAAGGTCGCGCTGAAAGATGCCGACTTCATGAAGAAGCAGGACGGACTGGGCGCCATCGTGGTGACCGACAAACGTGTGGAGCCGGCGGCCCACAAGGCGTTTGTTGCAGGCGAAATCGCCAAGCTCAAGCCGGTGATCGACGCCGCCAAGCAGTTCGCCGACTGACCCGGTTTTGCGTTCCGACAAGCCGCCCCGCGCAAGCCGGGCGGCTTTTTTGTGTCCGTTGCGCGACGCGTGACCGGGATTGCACCGATGGATCAGGCGGTCACCGGGCGCTAAAGTGGTGCATCACCATCCCGTCTTTGCAGAGGAATCCCATGTCTCCCAATTTCAAGCCAAATCGCCGCCTGACCCTTGCCGGTATTGCAGTAGCAGCTATCAGTTTTATAGCGATGCCGGCCAGCGCCCAGAGCGGCTGGCCGAACAAGCCGGTGCGCATCGTGGTGCCGTTTGCACCCGGTGGAACCACCGACATCCTGGCGCGCGCTGTGGCGCCTGAGCTCACGAAAGCCTTTGGCCAGCCCTTTGTGGTCGACAACCGCGCCGGCGCCGGCGGCAACGTGGGCGCCGACCTGGTGGCCAAGTCGCCAGCCGATGGTTACACCCTGCTGATGGGCACCGTCGGCACGCACGGCATCAACAAGTCCATCTACGCGAAGATGCCCTTCGATCCGCAAAAGGACTTTGCCCCGATCACGCTGGTGGCCGGCGTGCCCAATGTCATGGTCATGAACACCGAGAAGGCCGCCAAACTGGGCATCAACAGCGTGGCGGATTTTGTCAAGTACGCCAAGGCCAATCCCGGCAAGCTCAGCATGGCGTCCAGCGGCAACGGCACCTCCATCCACCTGGCCGGCGAGTTGTTCAAGTCGAAAAACGGGATCTTCATGACGCACATCCCCTACCGCGGCTCCGGCCCGGCCCTGCTGGACATGATTGGCGGCAACGTGGACGTGATGTTCGACAACCTGCCGTCGGCCATGCCGCAGATCAAGGGCGGCAAGCTCAAGGCTTTTGCGGTCACCAGCGCCGAGCGTTCAGCCGCCATGCCCGAGCTGCCGACCGTCGAGGAGGCCGGCAAGCTCAAGGGTTTTGAAGCCAGCAGCTGGTTCGGCTTGCTGGCGCCCGCCGGCACACCGCCAGACATCGTCAACCGCATCCAGCAGGAAGTGGCCAAGGCCCTGGCCACGCCAGCCATCAAGGAAAAAATGCTGGCGCAGGGAGCGATCCCCAGCGGCAACACGCCGCAGCAATTTGCCCAGCTGATCGATTCGGAAATCACCAAGTGGGCGCAGGTCGTCAAGGCCTCCGGCGCCAAGGTCGACTAAGCGAACTCCGCGCCACCAGCGCGGCGAGGCAAACTCTTTCAGGCAGGGGTCGCGGATCTGGCTTTGCCACTCCGCAGGCACAGCGGCCCTTGCGGGGCTGGCGCCCGCGGCTCCGACCCTGCTTGAGCAGGTTTGGACAGGCATCAGAAGCGAGGCCTCTGGCGAGGCGCTGCCTGCAAGGTGCAGGGAGCTACAGCGAGCGACCGTGGGGGGTCTACTCAGACCCCCCAGACCACCTCATGTCCGGCCTTGTGGTTGCGCTCCAGCATGTCGATAAACGGCATCGCACGCTGGCGCAGTCCCAGGCCCTCGCCGGGGACCGGTGGCTCCGCATCCTGGTCGTGGGACTCTTCCAGGGCAATTGCGGCCTGCAGGGCGGCGATGGCTGCCGGCATCTGCTCGGGCAGGATGATGCCCTTGGGGCCGGCATCCTTGCCGATGACCTCCAGAACGCGGCGGCCATTGGCTTCCAGCATGATCACATCGCCGGCGGCTTTCGATTTGAATTTGTACAGCATGGATAAGCTCCTGTTTGAATAGTCGCTGTGATTATGCGGCGGCCCCGGACGCAAATCTGTAGGCTGCTTTCCCGTCGTGCGCCGTCGCGGTGCAGCCCTGACGCAAAATACCGGCCTATGCTGAATATCCCGACCGCCCCCAAACCCGCCGTGCAGGCGCTCAGCCAGGATGGCCTGCGGTTGCTGTCACCCGCGGAGCTGCTTGCCACCTTGCCGCCGGGCTGGGCGCCGGGCTGGGCTGTGCTGACACCCTCCTGGGATCGTTTGCCCCCGGATGCCCATTTGAAAGATGGTGGTCACTACCGCAAACGCCGGCACAGCTGCTTCATCCAGGACCTCGCCGGTGGCCAGCTGGTGCAGACGCCGCATCGCGCCCACTGGCAACCCACCGACTACAACGCGCTGCACGGCGGCTTCGAGCGCTGGTTCGAGCCGGTCGAGGCCGCCGTCAGCGCTGCGCCAGCCTGGACCACCTTGCTGACGGAACTCGGCCGGCTGTTTGCGCAGGTGCGGCCGGTGGAACGCTGGTTCATCGAGGCGCACCAGTTCCGCATCGACACCGCAGGCGGCGTGGGCCGGCCCACACCCGAAGGCGCCCACCGCGACGGCGTGGACTTTGTGGTGGTGATGCTGGTGACCCGCCAGGGCGTCAAGGGCGGCGAAACCCGGGTGTTCGATGCCAACGGGCCGCAGGGTTTGCGTTTTGTGATGCAGGAGCCGCTGACCACCCTGCTGCTCGACGATGCCCGCGTGATCCACGAGACCACCCCCATCCTGCCGCTGCAAGCCGGCGCGCAAGACGGGTACCGCGATACCCTGGTGCTGACCTACCGGGCCGGCGGCTTCCAGAGCCCCTGAGCAGCCACAGCCCGCATCAGCGCAGGAGGCAGCGTTAACCATGACGCCCCCCGACAGAAAAGCGCTTGACGAAAATAGTTTAAACCTAAACAATTAAGATTCGATCAATCACTTGAACGGGTCTTATGCACATCCTTTGCCTGGGCGGCGGGCCCGCCGGCCTGTATTTCGCGCTGCTGATGAAGCTGCAGGACCCGGCCAGCCAGATCACGGTGGTGGAGCGCAACCGCCCCTTCGACACTTTTGGCTGGGGTGTGGTGCTGTCCGACCAGACCCTGGACAACCTGCGCGCCGCCGACCCGGTCAGCGCCCAGCTGATCGGTGATGCCTTCAACCACTGGGACGATATCGAGGTGTTTTTCAAGGGCCGCTCGGTGCGCTCCGGCGGCCACGGTTTTTGCGGCATAGGCCGCAAGCGCCTGCTCAACATCCTGCAGGACCGCTGCCTCGAGCTCGGCGTCGAGCTGGTGTTCGAAACCGATGTACAGGACGACCAGGCCATCGCCGCCAAATACCAGGCCGACATTGTGATCGCCAGCGACGGCCTGAACAGCCGCATCCGCAACCGCTATGCCGACACCTTCAAGCCCGATGTGGACCTGCGCGCCTGCCGTTTTGTCTGGCTGGGCACGCACAAGACTTTTGATGCCTTCACCTTTGCCTTCGAGCAGACCGAACACGGTTGGTTTGCCGCGCATGCCTACAAGTTTGACGACAACACCTCGACCTTCATCGTCGAGACACCCGAGGCGGTGTGGAAAGCCCACGGGCTGGACACCATGAGCCAGGAAGAAGGCATTGCCTTCTGTGAAAAGCTGTTCGCCAAATACCTGGACGGCAATGCGCTGATGAACAACGCCACCCATGTGCGCGGCTCGGCGATCTGGATCCGCTTCCCGCGTGTGGTCTGCGAGCGCTGGGTGCACCACACATCCATTGCCGGCAAAGAGGTGCCCATCGTGTTGATGGGTGATGCGGCCCACACCGCGCATTTCTCGATTGGCAGCGGTACCAAGCTGGCACTCGAAGACGCGATTGAACTGGCGCAATGCTTCGCGCAGACACCGGAACCGGCGAAAGCGCTGGAAACCTATGAGGCGCTGCGCTCGGTGGAAGTGCTCAAGATCCAGAACGCCGCGCGCAACTCCACCGAATGGTTCGAGAACGTGGACCGCTACAGCGGCCTCGACGCGGAACAGTTTTTCTATTCGCTGCTGACCCGCTCGCAGCGTATCAGCCATGAAAACCTGCGGGTGCGCGACGCGTCCTGGCTGCAGGGCTACGAACAGTGGCTGGCCAAAAGCGGGAACAAGCCGGCACCGCCGCCGATGCTGCTGCCGCTGAAAGTCAGGGAACTGACGCTGAAAAACCGCATCGTGGTCTCCCCCATGGCAACCTACAGCGCCGTCGATGGCCTGCCCCAGGACTTCCACCTGGTACACCTGGGCGCACGCGCGCTGGGCGGTGCGGCCATGGTGTTTGCAGAAATGACCGCGCCCTGCCCCGAAGGCCGCATCACTCCGGGCTGCCCGGGCTTGTGGAACGAGGCGCAGATGCTGGCCTGGAAGCGTATCGTCGATTTTGCGCATCGCTCCGGCGAGGGTGTGCGCATGGGCATGCAGCTGGGCCACAGCGGTCCCAAGGGCTCGACCCAGGTCGGCTGGGAGATGCCCGATGAACCGCTGCCCTCGGGCAACTGGCCGCTGCTGGCCGCCAGCGCCGTGTCCTATGGTCCGACCAATGCAACACCGGCAGCCATGACCCGTGAGGACATGGACCGTATCAAGGCGCAGTTTGTGCAGTCGGCGCAGTACGCGGCCGAGGCTGGCTTTGACTGGCTGGAAATACACTGCGCCCACGGCTACCTGCTGTCGAGCTTCATCACGCCGCTGACCAATCTGCGCACCGATGACTACGGCGGTTCGCTGGAAAACCGCTGCCGCTACCCGCTGGAAGTGTTCGAGGCGGTGCGCGCCGTGTGGCCGGCGCAGCTGCCCATGAGCGTGCGCATCTCGGCGCACGACTGGGCGCCGGGCGGCAACACCGCCGACGATGCGGTGGCGATCGCGCGCCTGTTCAAGGCCGCCGGCTGCGACCTCATCGACGTGTCGTCTGGCCAGACCACACGCGCCGCCAAACCGGTCTACGGCCGCATGTACCAGACACCGTTTGCCGACCGCATCCGCAACGAGGTCGGCATACGCACGATGGCTGTCGGTGCGATCTCCGAGGTTGACCATGTCAACAGCATCATCGCGGCGGGACGCGCCGACCTGTGCGCGATCGCCCGCCCGCACCTGGCCGACCCGGCCTGGACCCTGCACGAGGCCGCCAAACTGCAGAGCCGGCATGTGGACTGGCCCAAGCCCTACCTCAGCGGCCGGGACCAGATGTACCGCGAACTTTCAAAGCAAAAACAGGC
>LNFM01003742.1_pt1 | contig 32939 bp, 30 predicted proteins | sample 596031 | NCBI WGS metagenome assembly LNFM01 (sample SAMN04254537, study PRJNA301005) | activated carbon metagenome | isolation source: dual media filters at the Ann Arbor, Michigan drinking water treatment plant | place: USA: Ann Arbor | reverse complement strand
GGCGTTAAACTAAGACGAATCCTCACCCTGAGGAGCGGCCCACAGGGCCGCGTCTCGAAGGGTGGGCAAGGGAGGGAGCGCTTCGATACCGCTTGTTCAGCAATCTACTGTGTGCCCCATCCTTCGAGACGGCCGCTGCGCGGCCTCCTCAGGATGAGGATTCGTCTTAGCTTAACGCCTATGGGGGCACCTCCCCGCGCTTCGCGCAGGGAGGACGACATGATGTTGTGGCGTGCTCCCGGCGCATCCCGGTGGCGCGAAATTCCTATGCCGCGGCTATGCCGCGCCCGCGTCGGCCGGCTCGAATTCCTATGCATCCGCGCCCTTCTATGGCCGCGAGGAGCGTACCCATGATCGACATCGCCCTGTATGCGGGCTTCGTCCTGTTCTGCCTGTTCATCGCCTGGGAGCGGCTGACTCATCGGCTGTGAACCGGCAAGCCCAGCCGACCTGCCTCGGTCACGGCTCGACTGGTGGTTGCGCAACGCCGCCAAGGCCGCAAACTGAAGCCTGGAAATCGAAGGAGTCCCCGATGCTCGATATCATCCTGATCGCCACAGGCTGCGCCGCGTTCGCCCTGGCCATCGCCTATGCCTACGCCTGCGACGGGCTGTGAGGAGGCCGGCATGTCGATCGAGTACATCCTCGGCGCGGCCGTGACGCTCGGCCTGTTCGTCTATCTCGTCTACGCCCTGCTGCGGCCGGAACGCTTCTAGAGAGAGACTCGAGCCATGACCCTGGACGGTTGGATCCAGATCGCCCTCTTCGCCGTGGCGATCGTGCTGCTCGTCAAGCCGTTCGGCGGCTACATGACGCGCGTGTTCTCGGGCGAGCGCACCTTTCTCTCGCCCGTGATGGGTCCGCTCGAACGCGGCATCTACCGGCTGGCCGGGGTCGATGCGCGCAGCGACCAGGGCTGGCTCACCTATGCCGTCTCGATGCTGTTGTTCAACCTGGTGGGCTTTCTCGGCCTCTACGCGCTGATGCGCCTGCAGGCCGTGCTGCCGTTCAACCCGGCCGGCCAGACGGCGGTCGAGCCAAGCCTCGCCTTCAACACGGCGATGAGCTTCGACACCAATACCAACTGGCAGGCCTACGTGCCCGAGGCCACGATGAGCTACCTCGTCCAGATGGCCGGGCTCACCGTGCACAACTTCGTCTCGGCGGCGACGGGCATCGCGCTCGCCATCGCCCTGGTCCGCGGCTTCGCCCGCCGCTCGGCCAGGGGCATCGGCAACTTCTGGGCTGATCTCACGCGTTGCACGCTCTACGTCCTGCTGCCGATCTCGATCGTCGCCGGCCTGTTCTTCGTCTGGCAGGGCGTGCCGCAGAATCTCGGCGCCTACACCGAGGCGACGACGCTCGAGGGCGCCCGGCAGGTGATCGCCCAGGGTCCGGTGGCCTCGCAGGAAGCCATCAAGATGCTGGGCACCAACGGCGGCGGCTTCTTCAACGCCAACTCCGCCCATCCGTTCGAGAACCCCGGCGCCATCACCAACTTCGTGCAGATCGTGCTGATCTTCTCGATCGGCGCGGCGCTCACCAACGTGTTCGGCCGCATGGTCGGCGACCAGCGGCAGGGCTGGGCGGTGCTGGCGGTCATGGGCATCCTGTGGCTGGGCGGCGTCCTCGTCGCCTACTGGGCCGAGGCGGCGGGCAATCCCGGCATCGCCAGGCTCGGCGTCGACGCCGGCGCCTCGCCGCTGCAGGCGGGCGGCAACATGGAGGGCAAGGAGGTCCGCTTCGGCATTGCCAATTCGGCCCTGTTCGCCGTCATCACCACCGCCGCCTCGTGCGGCGCCGTCAACGCCATGCTCGACAGCTTCACGCCGCTCGGCGGGCTGGTGCCGCTGTTCAACATCCAGCTCGGCGAGATCATCGTCGGCGGCGTCGGCGCCGGCCTCTACGGCATGCTGCTGTTCGCCATCATCGCGGTGTTCGTCGCCGGCCTGATGGTCGGTCGCACGCCCGAGTATCTCGGCAAGAAGATCGAGGCCAAGGAAGTGAAGATGGCGCTGCTCGCCATCCTCGTCCTGCCGCTCTCGATCCTGGGCTTCACCGCCGTCGCCACGGTGACGGCGGCCGGCCTGGCCGGACCGGCCAACGCCGGCCCGCACGGCTTCAGCGAGATCCTCTATGCCTACACCTCGGGCACCGGCAACAACGGCTCGGCCTTCGCCGGGATCAGCGCCAACACCTTGTTCTACAACACCACGATCGGGCTCGCGATGTTCATCGGCCGCTTCCTGATGATCGTGCCGATGGTGGCGATCGCGGGCTCGCTCGCCGCCAAGAAGATCGTGCCGGCGTCGGCCGGCACGTTCCCGACCCATGGGCCGCTGTTCGTCGGCCTGGTCGTCGGCGTCATCCTGATCGTCGGCGGCCTCACCTTCTTCCCGGCCCTCGCGCTCGGCCCGATCGTCGAGCACTTCGCGATGCTTGCCGGCACGCTCTATTGAGGGGAATCGCCATGGATCTCGCCATCCAGTCGCGCAAGCGGGCGGGGGTCGGCACCCTGGCCGACCCCGGCATCCTCGGGCCGGCGCTGCTCGGCGCCGTCAGGAAGCTCGATCCGCGCGTGATGATCCGCAACCCGGTGATGTTCACTGTCGAGGTGGTCGCGACCTTGACCACGGTCCTGTTCATTCGCGACCTCCTGACCGGCGCCGGCGGCCTGGGCTTCTCGCTCCAGATCAATCTCTGGCTCTGGTTCACCGTGCTCTTCGCCAACTTCGCCGAGGCCGTCGCCGAAGGGCGCGGCAAGGCGCAGGCGGCGACCCTGCGCCGGGCCAAGACCGACACCATGGCCAAGCGCCTGGCCGCGGTCTCCGACACCCATTGGGACAGCGTGCCGGCGACCGGCCTGCGCAAGGGCGATATCGTGCTGGTCGAGACCGGCGACTTCATCCCGTCGGACGGCGAGGTGATCGAGGGCGTTGCCTCCGTCAACGAGGCGGCGATCACCGGCGAATCAGCGCCGGTGATCCGCGAGAGCGGCGGCGACCGGTCGGCCGTGACTGGCGGCACGCAGGTGATCTCGGACTGGATCAAGGTGCGCATCACCGCCCAGCCCGGCTCGACCTTCCTCGACCGCATGATCGCCCTGGTCGAGGGCGCCGAGCGCCAGAAGACGCCGAACGAGATCGCGCTCAACATCCTGCTCGCCGGCATGACCATCATCTTCATCTTCTCGGTCGCCAGCATCCCGAGCTTCGCTGCCTACGCCGGCGGCACGATGAGCGTGCTGGTGCTGGTCGCCCTGTTCGTGACCCTGATCCCGACCACCATCGGCGCGCTGCTGTCGGCCATCGGCATCGCCGGCATGGATCGCCTGGTGCGCTTCAACGTGCTCGCCATGTCGGGCCGCGCCGTCGAGGCGGCCGGCGACGTCGACACCTTGCTGCTCGACAAGACCGGCACGATAACGCTGGGCAACCGCCAGGCGACCGAGTTCCTGCCCGTGGCCGGGGTCGACGAGCGCGCTCTCGCCGACGCCGCCCAGCTCGCCTCGCTGTCCGACGAGACGCCGGAGGGCCGCTCGATCGTCGTCCTGGCCAAGGAGAAGTACGACATCCGCGGCCGCGAGATGGCGCCGCTGCATGCGAAGTTCATCCCGTTCTCGGCCTACACAAGGCTGAGCGGCATCGATGTCGACGGCTCGTCGATCCGCAAGGGCGCGGTCGAGGCGGTGATCGCCGATGGCAACGCCAAGGCGAGCCCGGCCGGCGTCGCCCGCGAGGTCGAAGCGCTGGCCGACAAGGTCGCCAGGTCGGGCGGCACGCCGCTCGCGGTGTCGCGCGACGGCAGGCTGCTGGGCGTCGTCCATCTCAAGGACATCGTCAAGGGCGGCATCCGCGAGCGCTTCGCCACCCTGCGCAAGATGGGCATCCGCACGGTCATGATCACCGGCGACAACCCGGTGACGGCAGCGGCGATCGCCGCCGAATCGGGCGTCGACGACTTCCTCGCCCAGGCGACGCCGGAGACCAAGCTCAAGCTCATCCGCGACGAGCAGGCCCAGGGCAAGCTGGTGGCGATGTGCGGCGACGGCACCAACGACGCGCCGGCGCTCGCCCAGGCCGATGTCGGCGTCGCCATGAACACCGGCACGATGGCGGCGCGCGAGGCCGGCAACATGGTCGACCTCGACAGCGACCCGGCGAAGCTGATCGAGATCGTCGAGATCGGCAAGCAGCTGCTGATGACGCGCGGCGCGCTCACCACCTTCTCGATCGCCAACGACGTCGCCAAATACTTCGCCATCATCCCGGCGATGTTCCTCGCCTTCTACCCGCAGCTCGAGGCGCTGAACGTCATGCAGCTCGCGACGCCGCAGAGCGCCATCCTGTCGGCCATCATCTTCAACGCGCTGATCATCGTCGCCCTGATCCCGCTGGCGCTCCGGGGCGTGCAGTACCGCCCGGTCGGCGCCTCCCAGGTGCTGGTGCGCAACCTGCTGATCTACGGCCTGGGCGGCATCGCGGTGCCGTTCGTCGGCATCAAGCTGATCGACCTGCTGGTCACTGCCGTGGGGTTGGCGTGATGGGGACGCCGCAACTCATGACTCCTCCCCAGCGTCATCGCTGGGGAGGTGCCCCGTCATACGGGGCGGAGGGGTCATGGGCTCCAGACTCGTGGCTCATGACCCCTCCGGCCCTGCGGGCCACCTCCCCAGCTTCGCTGGGGAGGAGAATTAAATGAGGACCAGACCATGCTGAAAGAGATCCGCCCCGCCATCGTCATGATGGTCGTGCTCACCGTCATCACCGGCCTCGTCTATCCGCTGGCCATGACGGAGATCGCCCAGCTCGTCTTCCCGCGGCAGGCCAACGGCAGCCTGATATTGAAGGACGGCAAGGCGATCGGCTCCGAGCTGATCGGCCAGAGCTTCAGCGAGGCGCGGTACTTCCACGGCCGGCCGTCGGCGACCAGCGCGCCCGATCCTGCCGACTCCAGCAAGTCCGTTGCGGCACCCTACAACGCTGCCAACTCGTCGGGCAGCAACGCCGGGCCGACCTCGAAGGCGCTGATCGAGCGCATCCAGGGCGACGTCGACAAGCTCAAGGCGGAGAATCCCGGTGCCGCCATTCCCGTCGACCTGGTGACGACCTCGGCGAGCGGCCTCGACCCGCACGTCACCCCGGCCGCCGCCTGGTTCCAGGTGCCGCGCGTCGCCCGGGAGCGCAGTCTGCCGGAGGCCCGGGTGCGCGAGCTCGTCGAGCGGCATGTCGAGGGCCGCTTCCTCGGCGTGCTCGGCGAGCCGCGGGTCAACGTCCTGCGGCTCAACATCGCGCTCGACGCCCTGAAATCGCAGTGACATCGTCGAGGGGGAATGGCCGGAACTGCTGACGACAGGCGTCCGTCGCCCGACGCGCTCCTCGAGGCGGCGGAGAAGGAAGGACGCGGCAAGCTCAAGATCTTCCTCGGCGCCGCACCGGGTGTCGGCAAGACCTACGAGATGCTGTCGGAGGGTCGTCGTCGCAAGGCCGACGGCGTCGACGTCGTGGTCGGCGTCGTCGAGACGCACGGCCGGGCCGAGACCGAGGCCCAGCTCGCCGGCCTCGAGATCGTTCCGCGCCGACAGGTCGAGTACAAGGGCCGGGTGCTGGGCGAGATGGATCTCGACGCCATCGTGAAGCGCCGCCCGGCGCTGGTGCTGGTCGACGAGCTGGCGCACACCAACGCCCCGGGCAGTCGCCATCCCAAGCGCTACCTCGACGTCGAGGAGCTGCTCGGCTGCGGCATCGACGTCTACTCGACCATGAACGTCCAGCATATCGAGAGCCTGAACGACGTGGTCGCGCGCATCACCCGCATCCGGGTGCGCGAGACCGTGCCTGACCGCATCGTCGATGCCGCCGACGAGGTCGAGGTGGTCGACCTGACGCCGGCCGACCTGATGGCGCGCCTGCGCGAGGGCAAGGTCTATGTCCGCGCGCAGGCGCAGCGCGCGCTGCGCCACTATTTCTCGCCGGGCAACCTGACGGCGCTGCGCGAGCTGGCGCTGCGCCGCACCGCCGCGCGGGTCGACGAGCAGATGCGCAGCTACATGCGCGAGCACGCCATCTCGGGACCGTGGGCGGCCGGCGAGCGCGTGATCGTCTGCCTCGATCCCAGCCCGGTCGCGGCCAGCGCCGTGCGCGCCGCGCGGCGCACTGCCAGCGGGCTGGATGCCGAGCTGATCGCGCTCTATGTCGAGACCGACCGGCACACGGCCCTGTCGGAAGCCGAGCGCGACCATCTCGCCGAGAGCATGCGTCTGGCGACGCAGCTCGGCGCCGAGGTCGTCACCGTGCCCGGCCGCTCGGTGAGCGAGGAGATCCTGGCCTTCGCGCGTGCCCGCAATGCCACCCGGGTCGTGGTCGGCAAGTCGCGGCGCTCGCGCTGGTTCGAGCTCACGCACGGCTCGGTGGTCGACGAGCTGGTGCGCAGCGGGTCCGGGCTCGCCATCGAGGTGGCACCGTCCGACGCCGGGAAGACCCCGGTCGGCGCGGCCGACTGGCTGTCCGACATACCCCGTTCGCCCGGTCCCTATCTCGAAGGCGTGCTGACCACGGCTTCGGCGACCGCCCTCGGCGAGCTGATCGACGCCTATATCGATCTGCCCAACATCTCGCTGGTCTTCGTCGTGCCGGTGCTGATCGCCGCCGCGCGCCACGGCCTGGTGCCGTCGCTCTGGGTCTCGGCGCTCGGCGTGCTGTCGTACAATTTCTTCTTCCTGCCGCCGCTCTACAAGTTCACCATCCAGGACCCCGCCAACATCGTGGCGCTGTTCTTCTTCATGGTCGTGGCGATCGTCGCCAGCACGCTGGCGGCGCGCACGCGCTCGCGCACCGAATCGGCGCGCCGCGAGGCGCGTGCCACCGCCGAGCTCTACGCCTTCGGCCGCAAGATCGCCGGCGTCCTGGATCTCTACGATCTCTTGTGGATCGTCGTCAGCCATCTCGCGCGGCTGCTCCATGCCGAGGTGGTGATGCTGATGCCGGAGAAGGGGCGCGACGGCAGCCTGGTGCCGCATGCCGCCTTCCCGCCCGACAGCGAGCTCGGCGACGCCGATCTCGCGGCGGCGCGCTGGTCGTGGGACGCCGACCATCCGACGGGACGCGGCACCGACACGTTGCCCGGCGCCCGCTGGCTGTTCGTGCCGATCCGCACCAGCGGTCCGCCGGTCGCCGTGATCGGGATCCTGTCGAAGCCGGGACTCGAGCTCGGCACCGCCGACCGGCGGCTGCTCGACGCGGTCGGCAGCCAGGCCGCCGTCGCCATCGAGCGCGTGACCCTGGCCGAGGACATCGACCAGGCGCGACTCGGCGCCGAGCGCGAGCGCCTGCGCTCGGCCATGCTGACCTCGGTGTCGCACGACCTGCGCACGCCGCTCGCCTCGATCGTCGGCGCCCTGTCGACGCTGCGCAGCGACGAGGGGCGCTACGACCAAGCGACGCGCCGGGAGCTGGTGGACACCGCGCTCGGCGAATCGAAGCGGCTCGACCGCTTCGTCGGCAACCTGCTCGACATGACGCGGCTCGATGCCGGCGCCATCGTGCCCAGGTGCGAGCCGGTCGAGGTGGGCGACCTCGTCTCGACCACCCTACGGCGCGCCGCGCCGCTGCTCGAGGGCCACGTCGTCGAGCCGTCGGTGGCACCCGACCTGCCCGTCGTCTCGCTCGATTTCGTGCTCGCCGAGCAGGCCCTGTTCAACCTGCTCGACAACGCCGGCAAGTATTCCGATCCCGGCAGCAGGGTCGAGGTCATCGCCCGCCGTGCCGGCGATCGCCTCGAGATCGTCGTGCAGGACGAAGGACCCGGTCTGCCGGCCGATGCCATCGACCGGCTGTTCGACAAGTTCTACCGCGCCGACGGCGGCGACCGGCGGCGCGCCGGCACGGGTCTGGGCCTCGCCATCGCCAGGGGCTTCGTCGAGGCGCAGGGCGGCACGATCGCGGCCGCCAATCGCAGCGATCGAGCCGGCGCGCAGTTCACCATGAGCTATCCGCTGTGACCGGGGACGCCTCGACCATCCTGATCGTCGAGGACGAGCCGCCGATCCGCCGGCTGCTGCGATCGATCCTGGCCGCCCACGAGTATCGCACGCTCGAGGCGCCGACCGGCGCCGAGGCGCTGTCGGCCCTGCGCCATCACCGGCCCGACCTGGTGCTGCTCGACCTCGGCCTGCCCGACATCGACGGCCAGGCGCTGATCGGCCGCATCCGCGAGATCGCGCCGGTGCCGATCGTGGTCCTGTCGAGCCGCGGCGACGAGGCGGCCAAGGTCGCGGCCCTCGATGCTGGCGCCGACGATTACGTCACCAAGCCGTTCGGCGCCGACGAGCTGATGGCGCGCCTGCGCGCCGCTTTGCGCCATCGCCTGCAGCAGCAGGGCGCCGAGCGCACCTTCACGAGCGGCGACTTGAGCGTCGACCTGGTGCGCCACCTGGTGCGTCGCGGACCTGAGGACGTGAAGCTCTCGCCCAAGGAGTACGACATCCTCGAGCAGCTCGCGATCCATGCCGGCAAGGTCCTGACGCACAGGCACCTGCTGCGCGAGGTGTGGCGCGACGAGACCGTCGACCCGCAATACCTGCGCGTCTACGTCCGCCAGCTGCGCCAGAAGATCGAGGCCGACCCGTCCTCGCCGCGTCACGTGCTCACGGAACCGGGCGTGGGGTATCGGCTGGTGTGACCATCTCCTCCTATGAAGATCGGGGCGGGTACCGCCCCGATCTTCCCAGCATCGTGGTGCGCGCCGGCGTGCTGTGAGTCTCCCCGGCTTCGCCGCTACGGCGTGGACACATCTCTGATCCTCTCCCGACTACCAGGTCGTTCGCATATGAAGAAAAGAGCCGTCATCCCGACCGGAGCCGAGCGCAGCGAGGCGTAGTGGAGGGACCTTTCTTGGCGTTGCAGCAGCAAGAAAGGTCCCTCGACTACGGCGCCCTGTGGGCGGCTCCGCTCGGGATGACGGCTCTTGTTGTCATATGCGAATGCCCTGCCCCGACTGACTGGAGATGTGTCCGATCCGTACCAGCGAAGCTGGGAAGAAGGATGAGAGACACCGACGGTTTCCCCGCCCCGGAAATCGCTCTAGGCTGCGCCGCAATCCGAGGAGGGAAACGATGGCCGAGAGCGAGAACTACAAGAAGGGCAGCGAGATCCGCCGCCAGCTGATGGGCGCGGCGTACGCCGACAAGATGAACAAGACGGTCTACGACGACCCGATCATGAAGAAGTTCGGCGACTACACGCGCGAGGCGGTGTTCGGCATGCTGTGGTCGCGCCCCGGCCTCGACATGAAGACGCGCGCCCTGATCTGCGTCATCTCCGACACCGCGCAGGCGCGCTGGCCCGAGCTGGCGATCCATCTGCGCATGGCGCGCAACCAGGGCTGGACCGAGGACGAGCTCTCCGAGGCCCTGATGCATCTCTGCGGATACACCGGCGTGCCATCGGTGCGCGAGGCGCTGATCATCGCCAAGGAGGTGTTCGAGGAAATGCGCCACGAGGCGAAGTAGCCGCGGGCGACGGAGAAACGAGCGTGGCGATGAGGTCGAGCGATCTGCCCCTGACGCGGATCGCCCGCGGCAAGGTGCGCGACGTCTACGCGGTCGATGCCGACCGGCTGCTGCTGGTGGCGACCGACCGGGTGAGCGCCTACGACGTGGTGATGGCCGAGGCGATCCCGCTCAAGGGCGCCGTGCTGACCCAGCTCAGCGCCTGGTGGTTCGGCCAGCTGGGCGAAATGTCCGCCCCTGGCGGAACGTCCGCCCCTGGCGACGCCGTGCAGCATCACATGATCTCGGCCGACGCCGACTCGATCGTCGCCGCGGTGCCGGCGCTGGCGCCACATCGCGGCGAGATCGCCGGCCGCGCCATGCTGTGCCGGCGCTGCACCGTGTTCCCCGTCGAATGCGTGATCCGTGGTTACATCACCGGCTCGGCGTGGCGCGAGTATGCGAAGCACGGCACGCTCGCCGGCGAGGCGCTGCCCGCCGGCCTGCAGGAGAGCGGCCGGCTCGATCCGCCGGTCTTCAGCCCGGCCACCAAGGCCGAGAGCGGGCACGACGAGAACATCACGGTCGGCCGCATGCGCGAGGTGCTGGGTGCCGAGGTCACCGCCGAGCTCGAGCGGCTGGCGCGCCAGGTCTACGGCCGCGGCCGCGATATCGCGGCGCCGCGCGGCATCATCATTGCCGACACCAAGTTCGAGTTCGGGCGCACCGCCTCGGGCGGCATCCTGCTGATCGACGAGGTGCTGACGCCCGACAGCTCGCGCTTCTGGCCGGCCGACGGCTACGCGCCCGGCCAGCCGCAGCCCAGCTTCGACAAGCAGCCCCTGCGCGACTGGCTCGACGTCGAGCGCCATGCCGGGCGTTGGAACGGCGAGGCGCCGGCGCCGCCGCTGCCGCCCGAGGTGGTCGACGCCACCAGCAAGCGCTACCTCGAGGCCTATCGCCGGCTGACCGGCCGCGAGCTGGTGGTGACGTGACGGCCGACGCGCGCGACTGGCGCGCGATCAATCGCGCCAACTGGGACGAGCGCGTCGCCATCCACATGGGGCCGGGCGGCTACGATCTGGCGCCGCTGCGCGCCGGCCGCGGCATGCTCAACCCGGTCGAGGAGGCCGAGCTGGGCGACGTCGCCGGCTTCGAGGTGCTGCACCTGCAATGCCATTTCGGCGCCGACACGCTCTGCCTGGCGCAGCGCGGCGCCGCCGTCACCGGCCTCGATTTCTCCGGCGAGGCGATCGCTGCCGCACGCGCCCTGGCCGCCGAGCTCGGCCTCGCCGGCCGCGCGCGCTTCGTCGAGGCCGATCTCTACGACGCGCCCGAGGCAATCGGCCGGCCGGCCGCCTTCGACCTGGTCTACACGAGCTGGGGCGCGACCTGCTGGCTGCCCGACATCGCGCGCTGGGCCGAGATCGTCGCCGGCTTCCTGAAGCCCGGCGGCCGTCTCTACTACGCCGACGCCCATCCCGCGGCCTACGTCTTCGACGACCTGGCGCGCCTGCCCGACGGGCGCCCCGGCTGGTTCGCGCCGTACTTCGCGCGCCAGCCGATCGCGATGGTCGACGAGCGCGACTATGCCGACCCGACGGCCCGTCTCGTCAATGCCGCCAACGTCAACTGGCTGCATCCCCTGTCGGACACCGTGAACGGCCTGCTCGCCGCCGGCCTGTCGCTCGACTGGCTGCACGAGCACGCCCAGGTGCCGTGGCGCATGTTCGAGATCCTGACGAGGAAGGACGACGGCGACTGGCACTGGCCCGACAAGCCGTGGCTGCCGCTCGCGGTCTCGCTGCAGGCGACTCGAAGGTGAAGGCTTGAAATGGACGCTAGAACTTTCGTGGCAAGAATCAAGACAACCGTCCGAAATCCGGCGATCGAGGACACCGTTCAGGTTCTGCAGGTGCCGCCAGGACGTCGACCAAGGTCGGACCTTCTTCAGTGCGCGAGTTGGTATCGCTCTCTGCCCCGAGAGCAGCAACTGATGCTGACTGCAATCGCGGCAGGTGCAGTAGATCGCGCGTTGTTTGGGTTGCTTTGCGTGCTTGATGGTGTTCGCACTGTCGAAGACGGCGAAGTGAAGGGCGACTTCCAGTTGAACTATGTGAAAGGCACCACGACGCGACTGAACGCGACAGACGAGCCTACGCTTCACGATCTTTACAATGACCCAGCAGTCGGGGATAGCGCGCCTGTATTGTGAGTTGAAACCGGTCCTCACTCAGGATTCAGCGACCGTCGGGTCCTTCGGCACTACGAGACTCGAATGGCCTCCCGCTCGATACTTTCCTTCATCAGAGGTTGAAGCGCATTGCGCATCGTGATCGTCACCGGGATGCCTAGCGCTTGCGAGATGCGCTGCTGGATCTTCATGAGGCGGAACATGTTCGGAGGCTTCGTTCCGGTTCGTAGTCGATGAACAGATCGAGTTCGCTGTCGACTCGTTGCCGGCCAGCCGCCCCGGGGGCCGAAGATGATCGGCCCTGTCGCGCCGTTCTCCTGCAAGCCGGTATCGCACGTCTTCGAGAGATCGATCAGCGTGGCCCGATCCCTGGCGCGCATCCAGTCACACTGCGAACCGAGGGACGTGACCTCCGTCAGGTCCGCTTCGGCAGCGTGAACCGCCCGTCGCGCAGCTTCTTCTCCAGCACCGGGATTCCGGCGGCGGTGTTGCCCTTCTCGCAGTCGTTGATGGCGTTGGCGACCGTCACGTCGGGAAAGGTCTTGCCCTCGGCGGAATTGCCGAGGTAGCGGCGGTAGAGCGCCGACAGGTCGGCGCAGTATTTCATGTCGTCGGCCCAGGCCGGCGCCTGGGACGACAGCAGCAATCCAAGGACGAGCCCCGGCAGCAGCCTTCTTCGCATGGTTTCGTCCTAGGCGCTGACCGCCCGCGGCGCAAGTCGCGGCGCGGGCGGCAACGGGCGGGCGCGGCCCGTCTAGCTGCGTGCCGCGCGGCGGGCGCTCAGGGCGATCCTCTCGCGCACCCAGAGGTACAGGGCGGCGAGCGGCAGCCAGCCCAGCCAGCGGATCGCCTCGAGGGCGTAGCCGCCGGTTTCCGAGGTCAGCAGGTAGTCGATCTGGACCCGGAGGTACGATCCCGCGACCTCGATGCAGAGCATCCAGGCCAGGATGCCTGGCAACAGGGCGACCAGCGGCTTCGAGGCCTCGGGAAGCCGCTCGGTGTACCAGGGCGCGAGCGAGATCGCGAACACCAGGATGGCGACCAGCGGCTTGCCGGCGGGATGCGCCTCGAACCACGCCACCAGCAGCGGCTCGCGCACGATCATGGTGTAGGCGGTCCAGGCCAGCACGGTGCCGCCCAGCAGGATGACCGACGGGAAGCGGTCGACCAGGCGGATCACCAGGTGGCTGCCCCAGACGATGATCGGCACGCTGATGATCAGGCCGAACACGATCAGCACCACGCTGCCCTGGGCCGCGCCGCCGATGCCCAGCACGTTGTCGATGCCCATGACGGCGTCGGCGACGACGATGGTGCGCACGGCGCCGGCGAAGGTCGCCGCCGGCGCGGAGGCGACGGCGTGGCCGGCGTCGCGCTCGGGGTCGGGGGTCAGGAGCTTGCGGGCGATCCAGATCAGGGCGAGGCCGCCGGCCAGCATGAAGCCCGGCACGGCCAGGATGTAGACGACCAGGATGGCCATGACGGCGCGCACGGCGATGGCGCCGAACGTGCCCCACATGATGACCTTGCGCTGGGTGTTCTTGGGAAGATTGCGGGCGACGAGGCCGATGATCAGGGCGTTGTCGCCCGCCAGCACGAGGTCGATCAGGACGATGGCAAGGAGCGCGGACCAGAAGGCGCCCGACGTGAAGTCGATATCCATGAAGGGTCTCCGACGAAAGAATGACGACGAACCGCCGGTCGGGTCGGACCGGTCGGCGATGGCTTCAGGGTGTCGTCAGAGTTCTATCGGTACCTTGTCGACAGGCCGGCGGGGTGCCGGGGTCGGGGTCTTGAAGAATGCGGCGGCGAAGACCCGCAGCACGGCGAGGCCGGCGGAGACGGCGGCGCCGGCGAGCAGGAGCTGCAGCAGGTTCCAGTGACGCATCGACAGGAGGGAGAGCTCGCCGCTGAAGTCGAACAGGGCGAACTCCAGCCCGGCCTCGCCGAACAGGGCCGGGTCGAGGGCATCGCCGAACGAGGCGAGGAGCATGCACACGACCACCGACGCGACGAACAGCTCGCCGCCCGGCGAAACCTTCCGGACAGCCTCCGAAGCCCGCCGCGAGCGATGGATCAACAGCATGACTTGGGCAATATGGCGTGGGCGGGGTCCATTGTCATAGAGGCATTCTGGCGCTGGGCGCATTCCCGCGCCCCTTCTGTGAACATGTACTGGATGCGCGCCACTGGGAGTGAACGAGCTGGTGGCTGCAAAAGTGAGCCAGCCCGGCTGGCTTGCCTGCTCGCTCGTGCGGTGCCCTGATATCGCGCACGGTGGAACCGCGGGCAAACCCAGGGACATCATCGTGATCGCCATGACCCAGACGAGCCGACCCAGCGCCGACACGACGCCACTTCGGTGCGTCGCGGCCAAGCCCTTGATTTCAAGGGCCGATGACGCAGGGACGCAAATCACGCAAGAGTCCCGGCCGACTCTCCGCGGCCGCTCCCGGAAGGAGGAGGCGACAATGCGACGGAGCGGGCATCGGATGGCTGCGACCGCAAGACGGCGGCTGCGACCGCACCAGCCTCGCCAAACGGTCTCTTGCGGTCGCGCCAACCCCTTGATCCCAACCGATGCGACCGCAAGCGACCGCACCGACCGCAAGAAAAGACCGTCGTTTTACTTTTTCGGCACGGCGGTCGCCGCTCGCCGCCCGCCGTGGCGTGGGCCGGCGTCTGCCCGATGCGCCGGGTTCGCTGGTCAGTGCTTCGGCTTCCCTGCTCGGATTCCCGAAATTCCCTGCTCTGGTGCGAGCAATTCCCTGATAATTTTCCCTGATCGGGCCGCCCAGGTGCCGTCGAGCCGGGCGAGGCAAGGCGTTTTTCGTTTGTTGAATCAAAGCCTTACGAGTGGACGCCGCAGAGAGTGCGAGCGTTTCGCCCGGTTATCCATGTGGGAAACACCGTGTATCTGCAGGAGGAGATAGTTCATATGGAGTGCAACAACAAGCTGCGCGGGATCCTCATGGCCGTGGCGGCCCTACTGATGCTTCCCCAGGCGGCGGGATCGCAGCAGGGGCAGCACCCCTACACCGGCCACGAGCAGCGGCCGCTCAAGGCCTTGTCGGCGCAGCAGATCGCCGACCTCGAGGCGGGACGCGGCATGGGCCTGGCGCTGGCCGCCGAGTTGAACGGCTATCCCGGGCCACTGCATGTGCTGGAGCTCGCCGAGCCGCTCGGCCTCACGCCCGCGCAGCGCGAGCGGACCCAGGCCCTGTTCGAGGCCATGAAGGCGCAAGCCCAGGCGCTGGGCGCCCGGCTGATCGCCGCCGAGGGCGCGCTCGACCGGCAGTTCGCCGCGCGCAGCGTGACCGCGGCCAGCCTGCGCGACGGCGTGCGCGACGTCGCCGCCCTGCAGGGCGACCTGCGGGCGACGCATCTCGAATATCATCTCGCGATGGCCGACCTGCTGACGCCGCAGCAGATCGCCCGCTACGCCGCGCTGCGCGGCTACGGCCAGGGCGCGCCGGCGGCGCCGCCCCACGGCGGCCACGGCCGCCACTGAGTGGGGTGCGATGCTCCCCGCCATGACCATCCGGTCGCGCCGACGCCGGCCGTCAGGCGAGGTAGCTCGCCGACACGCCGCCGTCGACGATCAGCGTGTGGCCGTTGACGTAGGCCGCCGCCGGCGAGGCGAGGAAGACGGCGGCGCCGGCGATCTCCCACGGCTCGGCCCAGCGCTTGGCCGGGCAGCGCTCGCGCAGGCGGGCGCCGGCCGGGGTCGCGGCCAGCGGCAGGTTGGTCTCGGTGGCGAAGAAGCCCGGCGAGAGGGCGTTGGCGGTGATGCCGGTGGCGCCGAGCTCGGTCGCCAGCACCCGCGTCAGCGCGGCCAGGCCGCCCTTGGCCGCGGTGTAGGAGGCGCTGCCCGGGCTGGCCAGCGACGCCACGATCGAGGTCACCAGGATCAGCCGGCCCCAGCCGCGCTCGATCATGCCCGGCATGACCAGGTGCACCAGGGCATGGGCGGCGACCAGGTCGACGTCGATCAGGCGGGCGAACGCCTCGGGCTCGATCTCCCGGATCGGCCGGCGGTCGCGCTCGCCGACATTGTGGATCAGGATGTCGACCGGGCCGGCGCCGGCCAGCGCGGCGGCCATGGTGGTGCGGTCGCTCATGTCGAACACCAACGTGCCGGCGTCACGGCCGGCCGCCTGCAGCTCGGCCAGGCGGGGCGCCAGGCGCTCGGCCGAGCGGCCATGCAGCAGCACCCGGGCGCCGGCCTCGGCGAGGCCCTTGGCCATCTCCCAGCCGAGCCCGCGCGCCGAGCCGGTCACCAGGGCGGTGCGGCCGTCGAGACGGAAGCGATCGGGGAAGGTCGACAGGGCGGGGGTCATGGTCTATCGCGGCGCGCTGACTTAACGGTGCCAGGGCAAATGCTGCAACTGCCGAATGTGGTGGGTCATCGCGGTGCGGCCGCGTATGCGCCGGAGAACACGCTCGAGTCGTTTCGCGAAGCCCGGCGGCGCGGCGCGACGTGGGTCGAGCTCGACGTCAAGACGACCCGCGACGGCCTGCCCATCGTGCTGCACGACGAGTCGTTCGCGCGCACGACCGGGGTCGACCGGCTGGCGATCGACACCGATCGTGCCGGCCTGCCCGCCGGCGTGCCGACCTTCGAGGAGGCGATCGCCTGCCTGGGCGAGCTCGGCCTCGGCTGCAACGTCGAGATCAAGCCCTGTCCAGGCCGCGCGGCCGAGACGGCGAGGGCGGCGGTCGAGACGCTGCGCCGGTGCTGGCCGGCCCACCTGCCGGCGCCGCTGCTGTCGAGCTTCGAGGATCGCTCGCTGGCGGCGGCCCGCGACAGGGCACCGGAGTACGCCCGCGCGCTGCTGCTGGCCGAGCAGGTGCCGGACTGGCACGCCCGGGCGCAGGCGGTCGGCGCGATCGGCCTCAATGTCAACGGCCGCAGGCTCGGGGCCCTGTGGGCGCACGACATCAAGCGCGCCGGCTACCTGCTCGGCGTCTACACCATCAACGACCCGGTCGAGGCGCGCGCGCTCGTTGCCATGGGCGCCGACTGCATCATCACCGACGCGCCCGACGTCATCCTGGCGGCGCTGGCCACGTGACCAGTCCCGATCAGCGCTGTCGCCATGGCGCGGTCCGTTCCCGAGGTCCTCTCCCTCGCTCGGGCAGGGCATTCGCCTATGGAAAAAGTCCGTCATCCCGACCGGAGCCGAGCGCAGCGAGGCGCAGTGGAGGGACCTTTCTTGTTTTTGCATCGGCAAGAAAGGTCCCTCGACTACGCCGCCCTTCGGGCGCCTTCGCTCGGGATGACGGAGAAGTCGGCGTACGCGAATGCCCTGCCCGAGCGCAGCGAGGGACCATTGCTCAGGTTTCCCGTTCGTGGCGCGCTACCCGGCGGAGACGCGCCTCGGCACCGCCCTCGAAAAAGGCGGCCGCCGGCCCTACACTGCCCGACCGGATGGACACCGACCATCGATGAGGCAATGGCACCAGCTCGATCGCGCGCCTGCCGACCCGCGCCGAGCGGCTGAGCACGGCGGATGAAGCGCGGTCTCTTCCTGAAGTACGTCGCGCTGTTCGTCGGCTTGGTGACCGGCGTGCTGGCAATCAACGCCGTGCTCGACATGTACTTCGTCTACGAGGACAACCGCCGGGCCTCGATCCAGGTGCAGCGGGAGAAGGCCGAGGCGGCGGCGCAGAAGATCGAGTCCTTCATCCGCGAGATCGAGCGCCAGCTCGGCTGGGTGACCCAGGCGCACTGGGCGAGCCTGCCGCTCGAGCAGCGCCGCTTCGACTTCGCGCGCCTGCTGCAGCGCGTGCCGGCGATCACCGAGCTGGTGCAGCTCGATGCGAAAGGCCGCGAGCAGCTGCGCGACTCGCGCGTGTCGATCAGCGTGATCGGCAGCGGCACCGACCGGTCGAGCGAGGCGGCCTTCGTCGAGGCGATGGCCCACCGGGTCTATTTCAGCCCGGTGGAGTACCGGCGGGAAAGCGAGCCCTACCTCACCATGGCGGTCGCCAGCGGCAGCCGCGAGAGGCCCACCGGCGTCACCATCGCCGACGTCAACCTGAAGTTCATCCTCGACCCGATCTCGCAGATCAAGGTCGGCCGGGACGGCTACGTCTACGTCGTCGACCGGCGCGGCCGCCTGATCGGGCATCCCGACATTTCCCTGGTGCTGCGCGGCACCGACATGGGCGAGCTGGCGCAGGTCAGGGCCGCGCTGAAGGATCCGGATCCGGTGGGCAGCAATGCCGTCGACGCGGTCGATCGCGCCGGCGTGTCGGTGCTGTCGGCGCATGCCCTGATCCCGGCGCTCGGCTGGCTGGTGTTCGTCGAGGTGCCGACGATCGAGGCCGAGCGGCCTGTCATCGAGGCCGGCCTGCGCGCGCTTGCCCTGCTTATCCTGGGCGTGGTCATGGCCGCCGCCGCCGGCGCCCTGCTGGCGCGCCGCATGGTCGTGCCGATTCGCGCGCTCGAGGCTGGCGCGCGGCGGATCGGCGACGGCGCGCTCGACCAGCGGCTTTCGATCAGGACGGGCGACGAGCTGGAGTCGCTCGCCGACCAGTTCAACCGCACGGCGGAGGCCCTGCAGGCCTCCTATGCCGACCTCGAGCAGCGCGTCGAGCGCCGCACCGCCGAGCTGCGCGAGGCGCTGGAGCAGCAGACCGCGACCGCCGAGGTGCTGCGCGTCATCTCGCAGTCGCCGACCGACGTGCAGCCGGTGCTCAAGGCGGTGGTCGGTGCGGCGCGCCGCTTCTGTGGCGCCGACGATGCACTGATCGTTCTGCGCGAAGGCGACATGCAGCTCATCGCGACGCACGAGGGCTCGATGCCGGCGCTGCTCGGCGAGCGCATCCCGCTCGACCGCAGCTCGACGACGGGGCGTGCCGCGATCGACGGGCGGACCGTTCACGTGTCCGATATCGCCGACCTCGATCCGGCCGAGCACGGCAAGACTCTCGAGCTTGCCAAGCGGACCAACGTCCGGGCGCTGCTCGCCGCGCCGATGCTGCGCGAGGGCAGCGCGGTCGGCTGCGTGCTGTTGCGCCGGCCCGATCCGGGCCCCTTCACGGCGCGCCAGATCGAGCTGCTCGAGACCTTCGCCGCCCAGGCCGTCATCGCCATCGAGAACGTGCGGCTGTTCAAGGAAATTTCCGACAAGAGCCGCCAGCTCGAGATCGCCAGCCAGCACAAGTCGCAGTTCCTGGCCAACATGAGCCACGAGCTGCGCACGCCGCTGAACGCCATCCTGGGCTACACCGAGATGATGGTCGACGGGCTCTACGGCAACGTAGGCGAGCGGGCGCAGGGCGTGCTCGAGCGCGTGCAGAGCAACGGCAAGCATCTGCTCGGCCTGATCAACGACGTGCTCGACCTGTCCAAGATCGAGGCCGGCCAGCTGGTGCTGGCGATGGAGCATTACAGCGTCGCCGACACGGTCTCGACCGTGCTGTCGGCTACCGAATCGCTGGCGCGCGCCAAGGGCATCGCGCTCGTCTCGACGGTTGCGCCTGATCTGCCCATGGGGATCGGCGACGCCCGCCGCCTCGCCCAGGTGCTGCTCAACCTGGTGGGCAATGCCATCAAGTTCACCGACCAGGGCAAGGTCGAGATCCGCGCCGCGCGGGCCGGCGACCGCTTCGAGATCGCCGTCGTCGACACCGGCCTCGGCATCGCCCCGGGCGACCAGAGCCGGATCTTCGACGAGTTCCAGCAGGTCGACAGCACGAGCACGCGCAAGAAGGGCGGCACCGGCCTCGGCCTGTCGATCTCGCGCCGCATCGTCGAGCTGCATGGCGGGCGCATCACGGTCGAGTCGGAGGTCGGCAAGGGCTCGACCTTCGTCATCTCGCTGCCGATCAACGCCCAGACGGTCAAGGAAGCCGCCGAATGAGCAAGAAGATTCTCGTCGTCGAGGATACCGAGGACAATCGCCAGATCCTGCGCGACCTGCTCGGCATGGCGGGCTACGAGATGATCGAGGCGCACGACGGCGCCGAAGGCGTCGTCAAGGCGGCCGAGCACCGGCCCGACCTGATCCTCATGGACATCCAGATGCCGGTCATGGACGGCTACGAGGCGACGCGGCGCATCAAGGCCGACCCGGCCCTCGCGGCGATCCCGGTCATCGCCGTGACCTCCTACGCGCTGTCCGGCGACGAGGACAAGGCGCGCGCCGCCGGCTGCGACGACTACATCGCCAAGCCCTACAGCCCGCGCCAGATGCTGGCCAAGGTGCGGAGCATCATCGGATGACGGCCGAGGCGCATGGCTGCGAGCGCGCCACCGGTGGCGGAGTTTACTCCACCACCGGTGCGGCGATCTCAGGCATTACCAAAAGCCTCGCCCCGAGGAGCGGCCCAGAGGGCCGCGTCTCGAAGGGTGGACAACAGACACGGTGCTGCGACGCCGCTTTTCCGACGTACTCGTGTGTCGCCTATCCTTCGAGACGGCCGCTACGCGACCTCCTCAGGATGAGGACTTTGTTCGTGCGGCAAAAAGCTGGCGCCTGTCAGCGGCGCGCTCGCGTCGGCATGAGCGGCTGATGCGGACGCCGGCGCGAATCCTGGTGGTCGACGACGTCGCCGACAACGTCGAGATCCTGCGCATGCGCCTCGCGGCGCTGGGCTACGACGTCGTCACGGCGAGCGACGGCGAGGAGGCGCTGGCGTGCGTGCCCGAGCTGCTGCCCGACCTGATCCTGCTCGACATCATGATGCCCAAGGTCGACGGGCTCGAGGTCGTGCGCCGCCTCAAGGCAAACGGCGCGCTGCCCTTCATCCCGGTAATCCTGGTGACGGCGCGGGCGGGCCAGGCCGACGTGGTGGCCGGCCTCGATGCGGGCGGCGACGACTATCTCACCAAGCCGATCGACCATGGCGCGCTGGTCGCGCGGGTGCGCGCCATGCTGCGCATCAAGGCGCTGCACGACGAGGTGCAGGCGCTGAACCGTGGCCTCGAGGCCAAGGTGAAGGCCCAGGTCGAGGAGCTCGAGCGGGTCGGCCGGCTGCGCCGCTTCCTGGCGCCGCAGCTCGCCCAGGCGATCGTCTCGGGCGGCGAGGAGAAGGTGCTGGAGAACCATCGCCGCGAGATCGTCGCGCTGTTCTGCGACCTGCGCGGCTTCACGGCGTTCTCCGAGACCGCCGAGCCGGAGGACATCATGGCGGTGCTGGCCGAGTACCACGGCGCGGTCGGCCCGCTGATCCGCCACCACGAGGGCACGCTCGACCGATTCACCGGCGACGGCATGCTGGTGTTCTTCAACGATCCCCTGCCGTGCCACGATGCGCCGCAGCGCGCCGCGCGCCTGGCGGTCGGCATGCGCGAGGCGGTAACGGCCCTCGTGCCGACCTGGAAGCGCCGGGGCCATCAGCTCGGCATCGGCCTCGGCATGGCGCAAGGCTATGCCACGCTGGGGCGCATCGGCTTCGAGGACCGCTTCGACTACACGGCGATCGGCGCGGTCATCAATCTCGCGGCGCGGCTCTGTGCCGACGCCACCGACGGACAGATCCTGGTGAGCGGCCGCCTCGCCGCCGCGGTCGAGGACACCGCCGAGGTCGAGGAATTGGGCGAGCGCACGATCCGCGGCATGAGCCGCCCGGTGTCGGTGGTCAACCTGCGGGCGCTGCGGCCGTGACCCCGCCGGCATCCAGAGGTGCATCGTCGGCACCCAGGCCGGGCGATGTCGCCGCCCTGCTGCAACGCGCCGTGGTCCTCCATCGCGGCGGCAAGCTCGCCGAGGCGCGCGCGCTCTACGAGCAGGTGCTGCGCGGGCAGCCGCGCAACTTCGACGCCCTGCACCTCCTGGGCACGATCATGGCGCAGACCGGCCAGCGCGACGAGGCTGTCGACCTGATCGGGCGGGCGCTCGCGGTGCAGCCGCGCGATGCCACGGCGCACTACAATCTCGGCAACGTGCTGCGCGACCTGGAGAGGACGGAAGAGGCGATCACGAGCTACGACAGGGCGCTGGCGCTCGACCCGCGTTCCGCCGGCGCGCACTGCAATCGGGGCAACAGCCTGCTCGATCTCGGCCGCCCCGCCGACGCGCTGGCGAGCTACCAGGCGGCCCTCGCGCTGAAGCCCGACTACGTCCGGGCGCTGGTCAACAGCGCCGTCGCGCTGCTCGACCTGAAGCGCCCCGAGGAAGCCATCGCCTGTTGCGACCGGGTGATCGCCCTCCAGCCGGACCATGCCAAGGTGCTGAACAACCGGGGCAATGCCCTGCGCCTGCTGAGGAGGAGCGCGCTCGCGCTCGCGAGCTACGAGCGGGCGATCGCCGCCAGCCCCGATTTCGCCGAGGCGCACTGCAACCACGGCAATGCGCTGCTCGACCTCCGACGGCCCGGCGACGCCGTCGCGAGCTACGACCGGGCCGTCGCGCTCAAGCCGGACTATGGCGATGCCAAATGGAACAAGGCGGCAGCCACCCTCCTGATGGGCGACTTCGCCAACGGCTGGCGTCTCTACGAGGCGCGCAAGCAGCGGAAGGAGCCGGTCGGGCGCCCGCCGGTCGCCGGGCCGGAATGGACAGGCTGCGAGCCGATCGCCGGCAAGACGCTGCTGGTGTACTTCGAGCAGGGGCTCGGCGACACCATCCAGTTCAGCCGCTTCGTCGGGTTGCTCGAGGCGCGCGGCGCCCGGGTCGTCTTTCTCGTCCCGATCCGGTTGAGGCGGCTGCTGCGCGCGCTGTCGCCGTCGGCCGAGCTGGTCGTTCCGTCGAGCGTCGTGCCGCACTTCGACTACCAGGTCGCGCTGCTCAGCCTGCCGTTCGTCCTGGCCATCGCGGACGAGACGGCTTTTGCGGCGACGGTGCCCTATCTCGCGGCGGAACCCGACCGGATCGCAACCTGGCAGGGGCGCCTCGGCGCCGGCGGCTTCAAGGTCGGCGTCGCCTGGCAGGGCAACCCGCAGGCCGAGACCGATGCCGGCCGGGCGTTTCCTCTGGCAGGCCTGGCGCCGCTCGCCGGCCTGCCGGGCGTGCGCCTGGTCAGCCTGCAGAAGGAGGACGGCCTCGACCAGCTGGCGGGGCTGCCGGCCGGCATGGCGGTCGAGACTGTTGACGGCCTCGACGAAGGGCCGGACGGCTTTGTCGACACGGCGGCGATCATGATGAGCCTCGATCTCGTCGTGACGGCCGACACGTCGGTCGCCCATCTCGCCGGCGCGCTGGGACGGCCGGTCTGGCTGGCGCTGCAGCATGCCGCCGAATGGCGCTGGCTGCTCGATCGGCCGGACAGCCCCTGGTACCCGACGATGCGGCTGTTCCGGCAGTCGTCGCAGGACGACTGGACGGGTGTGTTCTCGGCCATGACGGAGGCCCTGGCGGGCCGATTGAGCAGTTCGTGACTTGCGTCGGCGCGCAAGACTTGGTGGACTGTCGCCAGACTGTAATAAAACAGACACATCGCAGTCTTGTAGCCTATCGATATAACCGGGGGCTTCTCAGGGAGGTATTTTCGAGATGACACGGATCCATTTTTCGGCGGTCGCGGTCGCCGCCGTGCTGGCGAGCTCGCCGGCGTTGGCTCAGACCGAGATCCAGTGGTGGCACGCCATGGGCGGCACCCTCGGCCAGGTGGTCAACGCCCTGGCGGACGGCTTCAACAAGTCGCAAAGCGAATACAAGGTGACGCCGGTCTACAAGGGCTCCTATACGGACACTTTGACGGCGGCGATCGCCGCCTTCCGCGCCAAGCAGCCGCCGCACATCGTGCAGGTGTTCGAGGTCGGCACCGCCAACATGATGGCGGCCAAGGGCGCCGTTTATCCGGTGTATCAGCTGATGGCCGACGCCAAGGAGCCGTTCGATCCCAAGGCCTATATCGGGCCGGTCTACGGCTATTACTCGACGCCCGACGGCAAGCTGCTGTCGATGCCGTTCAACTCCTCGACCCCGGTGCTCTATCGCAACAAGGAGCTGATGAAGAAGGCGGGTCTCGATCCCGAGAAGCCGCCGACGACCTGGCCCGAGCTCGGCGAGATGGCCAAGAAGGCGGTGGCAGCAGGCGCCAAGTGCGGTTTCACCCCGCAATGGCAGGGCTGGACGATGATCGAGAATTTCGGCGCCTGGCACAATCTACCGTACGCCACCAAGGAAAACGGCTTCGGCGGCATCGACATAGAGCTGAAGTTCAACAGCCCGGCCCACGTCAAGCACATCCAGACCCTGGGCGAATGGAGCAAGGACAAGACCTTCGTTTACGGCGGCCGCGACGGCAAGTCGAACGCCATGTTCGCGGGAGGCGAGTGCGCGTTCACGATTGGGTCTTCGGCGAACTCGGCAACGAACGACAAGGCTTTGGGCAAGGAGAATGTCGGCATCTCGATGATGCCCTATTGGCCCGATGTCATCGCCAAGCCGCAGAACTCGATCATCGGCGGCGCCACCCTGTGGGTGCTCAAGGGCAAGCCGACGGCCGAGTACACGGGCGTCGCCAAGTTCCTGTCTTATCTCGCCGGCCCGGCCGTTCAGGCCAAGTGGCATCAGGAAACCGGTTATGTGCCGATCACCCTGGCGGCGGCCGAGATCACCGAGAAAGCCGGCTTCTACAAGACCAATCCCGGCCGCGACGTCGCGGTTAAGGAACTGACGCTCAACCCACCGACCGTGAATTCAAAGGGCCTGCGCATCGGCAACTTCGTGCAGATTCGCGACGTCGTCGACGAGGAGCTCGAGGGTGTCTGGTCGGGCAAGAAGGACGCCAAGACAGCACTCGACGATGCCGTGAAGCGCGGCAACGAGTTGGTGAAGAGGTTCGAGGCCGCCAACAAGTAGGCCGATTGGTGCGCAGCTTCTGGCTACCCCTCCCCAGCTTTGCTGGGGAGGAGAGCTCAAGGCGACGCGGGCGCCTCGGCTGATGGAAAAACGCGTCACTTTCAACGAGAGGTTCCTGCCCTACCTTCTGGTAGCGCCGCAGATCATCATCACGCTTGTCTTCTTTTTCTGGCCGTCCGGCCAGGCGATCTGGCAATCGGTGCTGCTCGAGGACGCATTCGGTGGCAACAGCAAGTTCGTCTGGTTCGACAATTTCAGTCATCTGCTCGCCGATCCGGCCTACTTTGCTTCGGTGCGGCTGACTTTTGTGTTCAGCGCCCTCGTGGCGGCAATCGGACTGGCCTTCTCGTTGCTGCTCGCGGTGATGGCCGATCGCGTGATCCGTGGGGCCACCGCCTACAAGGCCTTGCTGGTGTGGCCCTACGCGGTAGCACCGGCGGTCGCCGGTGTGCTGTGGGGTTTCCTGTTCAATCCCTCTGTCGGCATCGTCGCATGGCTCCTGGGCGGCATCGGCATCGAGTTCAACTACGTCATTAGCGGCAATCAGGCTCTGCTATTGGTGGTGATGGCCGCGGTGTGGAACCATGTCAGCTACAATTTCCTGTTCTTCCTGGCCGGCCTGCAGTCGATCCCGCGCTCGCTGATCGAGGCGGCCGCGATCGACGGCGCAGGTCCAGGGCGGCGCTTCTGGGACATCGTGTTTCCCCTGCTTTCGCCGACCGGCTTCTTCCTGCTGGTGATCAACATCCTCTACGCCTTCTTCGGCACGTTCGGTGTGATCGACGCGCTTACCAAGGGTGGGCCGGGTCAGGCGACCAACATCCTGGTCTACAAGGTCTACAATGACGGCTTCCGCGGCCAGGATCTCGGCGGCTCTTCGGCCCAGTCGGTAATCCTCATGCTGATCGTCATTGCGCTCACCTTTGTGCAGTTTCGCTTCATCGAGCGGCGGGTGCACTACTGATGGTCGAGAACCGCCCCATCGTGACCTTCCTCAGCCATCTCGTGCTGATCCTGGGTGTGTTGATCATCGGCTTCCCGGTGTGGATGACCTTTGTTGCCTCGACCCACGATCAGGCCACCATGCTGCGTTCGCCGGTGCCACTGCTGCCTGGTCCCTACCTGTTTGAGAACTACCGCCAAGTCCTGGTCGAGGGATTCGGCCGTGGCTTCAGCGAGACGCCGATCTGGGTGACCCTGATGAACAGCATGGTCATGGCGCTGGGCGTGGCGCTTGGCAAGGTCGCCATCTCGATCATCTCCGCCTTCGCTATCGTCTATTTCCGCTTTCCTCTGCGCATGTGGTTCTTCTGGGCGATCTTCGTCACGCTGATGCTGCCGGTCGAGGTGCGAATCGTGCCGACCTACGGCGTCGTCGCCGATCTCGGCATGCTGGATTCCTACTCCGGCCTGATCATCCCACTGATCGCCTCGGCGACCGCCACGTTCCTGTTCCGCCAGTTCTTCCTCAGCGTGCCCGACGAGCTCACCGAGGCGGCGCGCGTCGACGGCGCCTCGCCGCTGCGCTTCTTCTGGGACATCCTGCTGCCGATGAGCCGCACCTCGATCGCCGCGCTGTTCGTGATCCAGTTCATCTATGGCTGGAACCAGTATCTCTGGCCGCTGCTCATCACCACCAAGGAGAGCTTCTACACCGTGGTCATGGCCGTCACGCGCCAGTCCAACGCGGTCGATTCAGCGCCGAGCTGGAACCTGCTGATGGCGATGGCGATGCTGGCTATGCTGCCGCCGGTGCTGGTGGTGATCTTCATGCAGCGCCAGTTCGTGCGCGGCCTCGTCGACACGGAGAAATAGGCGATGGCGCAAGTCCATCTGCGCGGCGTCAAGAAGACCTACGACAAGCTCGAGGTCATCCACGGCATCGACATGGAGATCGCCGACGGCGAGTTCATCGTCATCGTCGGGCCGTCGGGCTGCGGCAAGTCCACCTTGTTGCGCATGGTGGCGGGTCTCGAGCGCATCTCCGGCGGCCAGGTCGCGATCGGCGACCGCGTGGTCAACGAGCTGGAGCCCAAGGATCGCGACATCGCCATGGTGTTCCAGAACTACGCGCTCTACCCGCATATGAGCGTGTACGACAACATGGCGTACGGCCTGAAGATTCGCGGCATGCCCAAGGCCGAGATCGACCGCCGCGTGCGCAAGGCGGCCCAGACCCTGGAACTCGGCACCTTCCTGGATCGTCGACCCCGCCAGCTGTCGGGCGGCCAGCGCCAGCGCGTCGCCATGGGCCGCGCGATCGTGCGCGAGCCCGCGGTGTTCCTGTTCGACGAGCCGCTCAGCAACCTCGACGCCAAGCTGCGCGTGCAGATGCGCCTCGAGATCAAGCGCCTGCAGCGCGAGCTCGCCGTCACCTCGATCTACGTGACGCACGACCAGGTCGAGGCGATGACCCTGGCCGACCGGCTGATCGTCATGAACTCGGGCGTCGCCGACCAGATCGGCACGCCGATGGATGTCTACGACCGCCCGGCCTCGACCTTCGTGGCGGGCTTCATCGGCTCGCCGGCGATGAACTTCCTGGCAGCCAAGGTGTCGGCCGACGCGCGGTCGGTCGATGTCGCCGGCATCGGCACGGCGCCGATCAGCCTGCCGCTCGGCCGGGCGACGGCGGCGGCCGCTGGCACGCCGGTCGCGCTCGGCATCCGGCCCGAGCATCTCCATCCGGCCGACGACGGCCCGCTCGCCTTCGACGTCGAGCTGGCCGAGCCGCTCGGCGCCGACACGCTGCTGCACGGCCGCTACGGCGAGGCGCGCGAGCTGGTGACCGTGCGCCAGTCCGGCCATGTCCTGGCCAAGCCCGGCGAGAAGCGCCGCTTCAAGGTCGACCCCGGCCTTCTCCACCTGTTCGACACGAGCACCGGCAAGCGCATCGCGGACGCATAGATCGCGCCCTCGCCGGCTCTGCCACGGTCGGCATCCTGGCCTCGAGCGGCCAAAGCCTTCGGTGTCCGCGCATTGCGATTGCGGCGTTGATCATTGCCGGGAGCGCGCCACGGATGGCGGCACAATCGTCAATCGACCGCGAGAACCTGCTTCAGGCGCGTGAACTGGGCGTAGTGCCAGTACGGGCCGCCGTGGTCGTCGAAGCCCATGACGTCGTCGCGCATCGCGTAGCTGAAGTCGGCCGGCGTCGCGGGGATCAGCTCGACATTGGCGGGCAGGTCGGCGAGCACCGGGTCGTCCTTCGGGCCGAACATGTGCAGCAGGTAGACCTTGGCCGGTGTCGTCGCGGCGATCGCACGCAGGAGCGCGATCGAGACATTGTCGACCTGCCCGGCGCTCGGCTCCGGGCCCGCACAGTAGCTGGCATTGAACCGGCAGTGCATCGGGATGGTGTCGAGCACGAGCCGACCGTTGCCGTCGAGTCCGGCGCGGAGCAGCCGGTCCTTCCGCGACGGCTCTATGTCGGGGAAGCTGGTCGCCATCCAGGTCCGGATGCTGCGCAGCCGGGCCGGCGCGGCGACATGGCGTTCCTTGTAGTAGAGGGCATAACCCAGGACGACGACGTCGTTGGCGCCGACGCGATCCTTGATCTGCTCGAGCGTGACCAAGGCATTGGCCCACGAGTAGCCGCCCAAGGCATGCAGGTGCACGGCGTCGCGGGTGAACGCCGTCTGGATCAGGAAGGCAAAGGTCTGCCCGTCGTTGACGCCGTCGCCGAACACGAAGGAATCGCCCAGGATGTGGATCTGCCGCTGCGGGCTGGCCGGCGCGTTGCCGGTGAAGCGCGTGCCGTCGCGGTCGATGGAGACGACGGTATCGATGTGCTCGGATTTGCCGTCGCGCTGGCGGATGTAGCGGAAGACATAGCGGCCGGGATTGGCGCGATAGCCCTGCCGGGCGTCCTCGACGAAAAAGCCGTCCGGGATCCGCACCATGCGGGTGTAGGGCGGCTCGGGGAACAGCACGGCCCGGGCCTGGCGCAGGACCTCCAGGGTCGGCGAGCCGATCCCGCGGCCCGCCGCCGCGCCGATGCGGTGGCTGTGCTGCAGATGCAGGAAGGCGGCCGACAGCAGTTCCACTGCCGCCACGACGAGGACGGCCAGGAGAGCGTAGTAGGTTGTCCGCCTTCGCCAGCTCACGGTGTCGGCTCACTCACGGGAACGGGAGAAGAGTATCACCATGCTGTTCAGTAGTCGCACGCACCGACATGCCGGCCGGCGCTCAGCGATGAGGTTGCCGGCGGTAGTGATCGGCCAGCGCATCGCGGCCGAAATCGGCGGCGAGGTCGCGCCACACTGAATGGACGTGATTGGCGCCGTTCTGCGTGTTGTCGTGCTCGATCAAGGTCGCCGGCCCGTGCACGCGGAAGTAATGCGCCTCGCCGGGAACGAGTGATCCCGCCCAGGCGAAGCGGAAGCGCTCCAGCCCCTGCTCCATGACTCGACGCTTCTGCGCGGCGAGGAGGTCGGGCGCGAGCGTGCCGAGAAAGCGGTCCATCAGCGCCTCGGCCTTGGCGCGCGCGCTGGCGTCCATCGCCGAGAGTGCGAGACCGCGCGGCTGGCCGAGCTCCTGCTCGCGCTGCGGGCTCGCCACGATCTCGCCGAACGAGCGGTTGGCGATCAGCGCGGTGCGCCGCCCGGCCTCGTCGAGGCCGGCCATGATCTGGCGCGCCAGATCCTCCGCCTCACCGAGCAGGCGGAAGCCCCGGCTCGGGCCGTCGCGCACCATCGCAGGGTTGGCGCCGACGAAAAACGGCGTCGCCGACACATGGCCGGCTGCCGGCAGCCCCAGGGGAAGCGGCCCGGCGTGCCGAAGATGCAGACGTAGTAGCGGCCGGGGTCGCGGAAGCTGCCCTGCTGCTCGCGCAGCACGCCTTCGAGCAGGCGCACGCCGTCGAGCATCTCGAGGCCGCGCGGGCTCAGCACCGTGGCGAACAGGGCGCGCGCCGCCTCGGCCTGCGCGGGTTTCATCTCGCCGAGGGCGAGGCCGGGACGGCTGCGCGGGATGTAGTGCCAGTCGAGCCGGTTGGCCGCGTCGAAGGCGATCAGGACCTGCCGGCGCTGGCCGTCGTCGAGCGAGGCGAGGAAGCGGCTCGCCTGCTCGGCGATGCGCCGCCCGGCATCGACCGTCTGGGCGCTGGCGCCGCCGAACGGCAGGAAGCTCGCCGCCGTGAGCACGAGCCGCCGGGTCGGCGGCCCGCGTCGATGGTCGTGCATGCCCACACCATGACCGTGTGCAGGCTCGTCACGGTCATGCGGGTGCCCACCGGGGGCATGGTCGTGGGGATGCCAGCCGTCGTGCGGCATCGTTCACCCCCACGGCAGCCCGGTCACGACGAGGTGCGCGGATACTTCAGGCTGCAGCCGTAGGCGCGCGTCGAGGAGTCGGAGACCGGCTTGCCGGCGATCACCTCGTCGAGGCCGATGCGCACATACTGCTTGGCCTTCGCAATGTCATCGACGCTGGACGACGGGATCGAATCGATGCCGCCCTTGTAGACCAGGGTACCGGAGGCATCGATGATGTACATGTGCGGCGTCACCGTGGCGCCGTAGGCCCTGGCGATCTTGCTCTGCGGGTCGAGCAGCACGGCGGCCGGCGCCGCGTCGAGGCGCTTGGTGATGTCGTTGGCCTGCGTCGCCGTCATGTGGCCCTGCTCGCCGGTCGCCGACGAGGCCGAGGTCAGCCACACCACGCCCTTGGCCGCCGCCTCGCGCTGCTGCGCCTGCATGTTCTTGCCGTTGTAGTGCTTGCGCACGTAGGGGCAGTCGTGATTGGTGGTCTCGATCACGACGATCTTGCCCTTGAGGTCGGCCAGCGACCAGGTCTTGCCGGTGCTGTCGACGGCAGTGAAGAGCGGTGCGGGCTTGCCGATATCCGGGCTGGCGGCAAATGCCACGGCCGGCACCAGCGCCGCGGCCGCGCTTGCGAAAATGAGGCCACGACGTCGGATGATGATGATCGACATGACGGTCTCCTAGCGTTTGGCCTGCTGCAACGAAGCAAGCTCTGAGAGGATCAGCGATTCGGTGAGCACTTGCGGCAGGATCTTCGGCCGCTCGGCTCCCGGGGCCCAGAAAAGATAGAGCGGAACGCCGGCCCGTCCCAGATCCTTCAACGAAGTTGTGATCTCGGGATCGCGATTGGTCCAGTCGCCCTTGAGTTTCACAACCCCTGCCTGTTCAAAGGCTCGGCGCGCCGCCGGCGTTTCCAGCGCCACCCGCTCGTTGACCAGGCAGGTGATGCACCACGCGGCGGTGAAGTCGACGAACACCGGCTTGCCGGCGGCAACCGCCTGCTGAACCCGCTCGCGCGAAAATCGTTCCCAGCCCTCGAAGCTCACGCCCGTCGTCGGGCCGCCGGTGGCCGAGGCGGCGGTGGCCGGACCATCCTGGAGCCGGAGAGTCGCGGCGAGCGCCAGCAGCACGGCCGCCGCGGCCAGGCCGCGCCGCAGCCAGGTCGCTGCCGAGGCACCGCTGCCCAGCCGCAGCAGCCAGATCGCGAAGGCGATCAGGATCATGCCGCCCAGCGCGTAGAGCACGCCGTCGGCGCCGGTCTGCTGGGTCAACACCCAGATCATCCACACCGCCGAGGCGTACATCGGGAAGGCGAGGAACTGCCGCAGCCGGTCCATCCACGGACCGGGCCGCGGCATCAGGCGCTGCAGGGCCGGCGTGAACGACAGCACGAGGAACGGCAGGGCGAGGCCGAGCCCCATCGCCAGCAGCACGGCTGCGGTGTGCGGCGCCGGCTGGCTTAGCGCATAGCCCAGCGCCGCCGCCATGAACGGCGCCGTGCAGGGCGTGGCGACGATGACGGCGAGCACGCCGGTGAAGAAGGCGCCGGCCGTGCCGCCGCGTGCCGCCAGTCCCTGGCCGATCCCGGCGAAGCGGCCGCCGACCTCGAACACGCCTGAGAGATTGAGGCCGACGACGAAGAACAGGTAGGCGATCAGCAGCGAGAAGACCGGCGACTGGAACTGGAAGCCCCAGCTCACCTCGCCGAGGCTGCTGCGGAGCGCGATGACGGTTGCCGCCATCGCTGCGAACGTCGCCAGCACGCCCACCGTGTAGGCAACGCCGTCGCGCCGCATCTCGCTGCGGGCGTGGCCGGCGAGGCGGGCAAAGGCGGCCGCCTTCATGGCCAGCACCGGGAACACGCAGGGCATCAGGTTGAGGATCAGGCCGCCCAGCAGGGCGAACAGCAGCGCCTGCACCAGCGAGAGCTGCTCGCTGCCCTCCGCGGCGGCGAACGACGCCCCGAGTGACGGCGCCGGCACGAAGGCGGGATCGATCCTGGCCGAGATGTCGAACGCCTGGCGAACCTCCCCGCCGCCGGTCCTCTCGGTCAGGACCAGGGTGCCGGCCAAATGCTCCGGCAGGGCCGCCTTGGCGTCGCCGCGCTTCAGCGGGATGCGGATGCCGTCGGCACCGACGCTGGCGCTCTGCTTCGCCATGCTGGCGATCGGCCCCCATTCGGCGGGGAAGAAGTAGACGTCTCGGATCGTGTCGGGTTTCAGCCCGCGCGCCTCGACGACGAGGGTCGGGTCACCCGACTTGGCGACGCCGTAGCGTGCCGGCCAGGGACTTTCCGTGGGCACGTTCTGCCGCGCCCTGTCGAAGATCGCACGCGTCGCGGGCGGCGCCGGCGACGACGCAGCGGCAAGCGGCAAGGTCAGCGAGAGCCTGGCCTCCTCGGGGATGCAGACGTCCTCGCAGACCAGCCAGTTGGTATCGGCGGTGATCGCTAGCGATGGGCCTTTGAAATCGGCCGGCGGCACGATGCGCACCAGCAGCATCGCCTCGTCCTTGAAGCCGTAATTGATGATGCCGCCGACGTCGAACAGGTGCGGCGTCGGCCAGACGATCGGATCGGCCCTCACGCCGTCCGGCAGCGTCCAGCGAATCTCGATCGGCAGGCCCGAATCGCCCGGGTTCTTCCAGTAGGTATGCCATTTCGGCCGGATGGTCTGGCGCAGGCCGACCCAGAACGGCTCGCCGGGCTTCACTGCGGCGACCTCGGCCATCAGCTCGGCACGTACGTTGTCGGTCTGCGCGACAGAAGAGTCGCTGGAGGCGGGCGTCTGGCCGAAGGCGGGGACCGCCATCAGCAGGCCGAGCAGCAGGGCGAGAATGCGCGACATGGCCTAGTAAGTGACGCTGGGTCCGGACGCTGGCAAGGCAATCCGGATCAAGGCGGCGTGATACTTTGCCGTCCCCCCGCGACAATTTTTTTCTCCTCGTCTTTTTGTTGGGAGCGCGCCACTCCTGTGGGGCGCTCTCCGTGTCGATCACACACTCTATGAGTGCCACGCGAGTGGCGCGCTCATAGTTGCTAACTTCGGCCGGCCCAGCAATGTCCTCATCCTGAGAGTCTGTGACTTTTTCGATAGTCGCTTTTGGGCGATTGATGAGGTCGCTGCCGCGAACTTTTCTGTCGTCCTGAGCGCAGCGAAGTAGCGCCAGGGTAAGCCCTGAAGAGGAGGAAGGTCATGTGATTGATTGATCGGAAACCTATTGAAGCGGTTCAGCGG
>LNFM01003172.1_pt1 | contig 32949 bp, 30 predicted proteins | sample 596031 | NCBI WGS metagenome assembly LNFM01 (sample SAMN04254537, study PRJNA301005) | activated carbon metagenome | isolation source: dual media filters at the Ann Arbor, Michigan drinking water treatment plant | place: USA: Ann Arbor | reverse complement strand
TGTCCCATCATGATCTTCAGTCCTGGCTATAGCCACGACTGAATCAGTGAACGCCATGCGTCGCAACTAAGACTTTTTCAACAAAATCGACCCAAAGCCGACGTGCTGCCAGTTCTAAAGCGGCTCTATAACTTCATCAGCCGACGGAGCCAGGCTCAATTCGCCGCCGACCGCACCCATTCGCGGCGGTACCCATGTGGGTTGCTGTAACGACGGGTGCCGCGCGTTCTTTCCGGCGGAATCGTACCATCGGCAGGGTGACGACAGCCCTAATGCGGTGGTTATTGAACTGCGTGCGTCGATCCGACCGGGTCTTTCGGCCGGAGCTAAGCGAGTATATCGGCGCCGGTTGTCATGCTGGCCGATGCAGTTTCCGGATGGCGCGATAGTCCGCCTGTACAAGGCCAGCATGCTGCTCAAGGGCGCAGCGCGCATGGCGGCGGTCTAAACGCCGCGTTCCAAGAACAAAGCACGCTGGGAATGGCCGAGTCGAACGTGAGGCGCGTTACGCCCGGATCACGCCCTTCAATCGGTCCGGCGGCCAGGGCCGGTCGGGCCGGTAGAACAGCGACAGTTTGAGACTCTCGGCGATGCGCACTGCCTTGGTTTGAAACTCGTTCGCAATCCTCGGCTCAAACAGATCGCGGCACGTCACTTCGAACAGGGCTAGCCAATGATCGAACATGTCGATTTCGATGCCGGTGACACTGCCATGCGCCGCGACCGGGTTGCCCTTGTAGCGACCGCTCGTCAGCATAACTGACGACCAGAAATTCCGCATCGTCGCCAGATGGGGACCCCAGTCCCCGGGAATGGCGCGCTTGAAAACCGGTCCCAGTGCGGCGTCGGTACGGATGCGCGTATAGAATTCATTGACCAGGCGGGCGATGGCTTCCTCGGACAGGTGGTCGATCAGCAGCTGCGCCATGGCGGGCGTCAGGCGATTACGGCAACGGCAGCCATGCCGACCACGATCCACACCAGAGAATTGACCAGCATCCGCACCAACTCGCGCTTGTCGTTCTTGTCGATGCCGACATAGGCGCAGGCCAAGTCGCCGGGAAACAGGAAAACCCGGGCAATGGCGCTGCCGATAGACAGGGAATTGAGCATGGCGCTCTCCGATCGAATGCGGTCCGACGCATGTAACAGCCGGCTTGCCGTAAAGCAATATCCGTAATATATCTTATATTCCGCTGCGGGAGCTTCATTTGCGCCTGACCGTCTATACCGACTACGCGCTACGACTCCTGATGTATCTAGCGGTCAGGGACGACGGTCTGGCGACCATCGCTGAGGTCGCCAGCAGTTATGGCATTTCCAGGACCCATCTGATGAAGGTCGCGCATCAGCTGGGTCAGGCCGGTTATGTCGGCACGGTGCGCGGCCGTGGCGGCGGCTTACGTTTGGCCATGCCGGTCGAGCGCATTAATCTCGGGCAGGTTGTTCGTCACACCGAGCCCGACATGGCGGTGGTTGCCTGCCTCAATCCGGTCGATGCGCCCTGTGCCATCAAATCGTGTTGCGTGTTGCGGCGTGCGCTGGCCAAGGCCGGCGCCGCTTTCCTCGAAGTGCTGGACGGCTATTCGCTGGCCGATCTGGTGAAGCCGCGTGCGCCGTTGCGGGGGCTGCTGACCATCGACGCGCCACTCGCCTCACGGCGGCCCTTGCCGCCAGCCTTTGCCTCCTGACCCCAGTCGCATCGAAGGCACCGAAAGGTAGCCTTGCCTGACTTCTCGTAGCATTGCGACGCCGGCCGCGCCGGCACGCTAACGGAAAGAACCCAGGACAGACTCTTATCGGCAATAGGGGCGCCGAGGTGGTATCGATCACGCTTGGCGATAAGATCGCTGTTCAAGACTTCGGGCGGAACGCCTTCCAGCGCGACGAGTTCGTTTCCATTCCAGGGCGACCGATCAAGTCCAAGCAATAGGGTATCGCCGGAAATATAGCGTCGAGACAAACACGGATCGATGAAGGTCTGCCCGGCAGATTGACGATCAGCGTCGTACCCCGAATGCCGGCAGTCTGACGCGACAAAATGGCGGTCGCCACCTGTTTGAGGCTTACCGATCGCATTAATTCGCCGAAGCCTGGTAACATTTTCGAGCAAGCGGCCATTGTTGCTTCAGGCGTGAGGTCACGCGGCGCCGGTCCAGTGCCACCGGTAGTGAAGATGAGGCCGCATTTTTCACGATCGGCGAAGTCGATCAGTCCGTCGCGCACGCTTTCGATTCCGTCGGGTACAACGCGCAGAATAGCGTGCCAGGGGCTCGTGAGAACCTCCCGCAAATATTGCTCGATGGCCGGTCCGTTCTCGTCATTATAGATACCGGCGCTGGCACGGTCTGACGCGTTCAACACTCCAATAACCGCTATTGCGTGGTCGTTCATGCGCCGATTGCTCTAATTCGCTATTAGTCTAAGCGGTCAATGCACCGAGCGTTGCAGCATTCGGGCAGAACTCGCGATACGTTTTCGCAGCCGTTCCCGTCGCAAGCGCGCGCCGGCATCGCAACTTGCTTGTGCACAGCGAGCATGTCGTCTGAAGATCACGTGCCGTACGCGCATCCATGGTTTCGACCGTTTCCGGATCAATGCCCAGCGCGGCGAGCATCCGCTTCAAAAATTTTGCGCCGCCGACTCCTACGTTTGATAGCGCGCGAAGCTGTGACGGTTCCAGGTGGGTATCTCTTGCTAGCGCAGCCATCTCGACCGGGCTGAATATACTGAACTCGTGGCGCGAAGCGTTGGTACGGCGATAGTTTGCCAACCAATTGTGGAATGTCAGGATGGCCTGCGCTACCGTCTCATGCCGCAGACGCTGGGCTTCGCGGAGAATTACTGCTTCTCCAATATGCATGGCGCTCTCCATCCCACTTATTTGTTTTAGCCTAGACTCAAGTCATCCGGAACGCCTTGATATCGGTCAATTGCTGGTGTTGATATGCAGAACCAGCATCTGATCCATGCAAATAATGTGCTCGCGGACTTGCTTCGGAAAATCACGGCGGAGAACCCGCTGCGCTGCTTGCCAGTCGATCTCGCCAAGTTTTGCTGCATGGTCACAAAGGCCAAGAAGCATTTCGTGATCCTGTCTATGGCAGGAACATAGTGCGCTAGCCGCGTCCCGCATGATGGCGTCTTCCCGGGTGAAGTGATTGGCCATCAACTTTCTCAAGCGGGCGATCAGGAACGGAAATTGAAAGGGCTTGCAGTTGACCGCCTGGAACCAGCAATCGGAAATCTCGATGTGGTCCGCGTCGATGACGTCGTGGCCAAGTCGCTCTGTTCGCAACTGTCGACTCATCGGTCGGACTATCGTACCGGCCATGGCGACGGGCCTCATCTCGCATCGAGCGATGCATTAAAACCGTTTTGCTGGCGCTGCGGCGGGGAACCCCTGCGAGTTGCGCAAACTATGCAAGCATTTCATGGCGTGATTGTCCTTGACCAAAGTCAAGGCGGCTAACTGCGGCATACTTTTATCTAAATAAAACCAAAGGCATTCCTCATGGCCGGGAACCCACGATTGAAGCTCACCGCTGAAGACGTGCAGGTCGTGACGCGGATTGCGGTGTTTCGGCAACTGCGACCTGATGTCGTGGCTCACATTCTCGCGCCGGCAACGATATCCGTGCTGAAGCCGCATGAATGGTTATTTCGCCAAGGCGAGCAGGCTGTCGAGCTCTTCATCATGATTGACGGCTGGGTGAAGCTGTTTCGCGCCACGCCGGCCGGCGACGAAACGGTTATTCATATTCTGACCCGCGGCGATAGTTTCGCTGAAGCTGTCGCCTTCACAGGCGGCCGGTACCCTGCCTCTGCTGAAGCGGTGAGCGATGCGCGTGTGGCGCGTTTGCCAGCGAGCCATGTCGTCCAGTGTATTCGGGAAAATCCGGACATAGCGTTGGCCATGGTCGCATCGACTTCCCAGCATCTGCACAAACTCGTTCAGCAGGTTGAGCAGCTCAAGGCGCAGAGCGGGGTCCAGCGCGTCGCGGAATTTCTGGCCGCGCTCTGTCCGGTCGCAAAGGGTAGCTGCGTCATCGCGCTACCCTACGATAAGGCGCTAATCGCAGCCCGACTGGGGATGAAACCGGAATCACTGTCGCGCACGTTCTCAAAATTGAAGAAGTTCAGTGTTGTGGTCGATGCATCCAAAGTCACGATTCCAGACGTAATTCGGCTGCGGCAACTCGCAACAGGCGATTTCGGTGTGGCGGGCGACGGCGTGTGAGCACTTATCCGTCGATAAGTGAATTTGGCCTGGCAAACTGTTTCAGAGCCGAGGCGTTCTCGATTACCACATACCCGCCCGAACGTTTGACCCCATATTGTTCCAGAATCGTAAAATTGCGCGACAGATGGGCTGGGGTCATTCCCAGGCTTGATGCGAGCGAACGCTTGCTGATCTCAAGTTTGAAGCGATGCTGATGGTCTTGCAGCAAAGCGTTTTTCACGATCCAGTTTGCCAGCCGTTCTGCGCCGCTTCGTAGTTTCCCGTTTTTGAGCGATCGCACAACACCACGAAATCGGAGGGCCAGTTCGTTGACAATTGCTCGCGCAAAGGCGACGTCTCGTTCAAAGACATCACGAACGAGCTTGGCGGGTATCATAAGTACCTGCGCGGGCGTGAGGGTGCGGGCAGAGGTTAGATAGACGTCGTCGCGAATAACCGCTGCGAGAATAAAAGTGGTGACCGGCTGCATAATCTCGATCGTGATCTCTTGTTCATCGTGAAGGCAGTACATCTCGACTGACCCTTCAACGACAATATGCAGGAAGTCCGGCAGTGCGCCTTCGTTGATCAAGCATACATTTTTCGGGAATCGCTGGAGAAGCGACGCGCTCATCAATTCTGCGAAATTGTCCGCGCTCATGTCGCAAAACAAGCGCAATGCGCGAATTTGGTCTTTTTCGGCTTGGCGCAAGACGACCCTCCGGGCTTTGGTGAGTGCGGTGTGAGCCTACATTAAAGGCACGTCGCGATATTTTCTTGATCAACATCAATTCAAAGTCTAACCTAAGTCAAAGTAGTAGTTGTCCCAGAACAAAACTTTCCTCGTTCCAACGATTACTGGCCTCTATTGATCGAGGTCAAAGCCGCTGCGCCGTCTTCCGCGTTTTGTCACGCCATCAATATTGGGCTGACAGGGCGGGGCACGTCATGCAATCGGAAGCTACTCCTACCGTTGAAGGCCAAGGCCGCGCGCTTTGGATGTCCACCATCGCCTTTACCGTTTGTTTCGCGGTGTGGACGCTGTTCGCCATCATCGGCATTCAGATCAAAAAAGATTTGGGGCTGAATGAAACGCAGTTCGGCCTGTTAGTCGGTACCCCCATCCTCACCGGTTCGCTGGTACGCATTTTCCTCGGCATTTGGACCGATCAATATGGCGGCCGCCGCGTCTACACTGTGGTCATGCTGGCGGCCGCGCTGGCCACCTTCCTGCTGACATATGCGCAAACTTACACAGAGTTCCTAATTGCCGCGCTCGGCGTCGGTATTGCCGGCGGCTCCTTCGCGGTCGGCATCGCTTACGTGTCGCGTTGGTATCCGCCGGAAAAGCAGGGTACCGCGCTCGGTATCTTCGGTGCTGGCAATGTCGGTGCGGCGGTGACCAAGTTCGTCGCACCGTTTGTGATGGTGGCCTATGGCTGGCAGGTCACCGCGCAGGTTTGGGCCGTCGCCATCGCGCTGATGGGTATCGTCTTCTGGTTCACCACCAAGGAAGACCCGGTCGAGATGGCGCGCCGCGCCAAAGGCGCTCGTCCGGTCAGCGCGTGGCTCGAACTCGATGCGCTCAAGAACGTCCAGGTCTGGCGCTTCTCGCTCTATTACTTCTTCGCCTTCGGCGCCTTCGTCGCACTAGCGCTGTGGTTGCCGCGCTACCTCATCGGCGTCTACGGGCTCAGCATCACGACCGCCGGCATGATTGGCGCTGCCTATTCGGTTCCGGCCAGCCTGTTCCGCGCCTATGGCGGTCACCTGTCGGACAAATACGGTGCCCGCCGCATTATGTACTGGATGTTTGGCGTCTCGGTGCTGATCACTTTCATCCTGGCCTATCCGCCGACGACCTACTCGGTTGAAGGCATCAAGGGTCCGATCACTTTCCATATGGCGACGGGCGTCGTCACCTTCACGGCGCTGATCTTCGTGCTCGGTTTCTTCATGAGTCTGGGAAAGGCCGCGGTCTACAAACATATCCCGGTCTATTACCCGAAGAACGTCGGCGCGGTGGGTGGCCTGGTCGGCATGATCGGCGGCCTCGGCGGCTTCATCCTGCCGATCGTCTTCGGTGTGCTCAACGACCTCACCGGCATCTGGACCAGCTGCTTCATGTTATTGTTCCTGGTCGCCGCCATCTCATTGGCCTGGATGCATTTCGCCATTCGCCGCATGGAGCGCGAGGCCTACGAGCCGGCTCTGAGCATGCTGCCGCAGTTCCCGGAAATGCGGCCGATCCACGAGGGGAAGCACGTCGGCGCGCTTTCCGGTCATGTTCTGGACGAATGGAAACCGGAAGATCCGGCTTTCTGGGAGAGCAAGGGCCGCGCCATTGCACGCCGCAATCTGTGGATTTCGATCCCGGCGCTGCTGCTCGCCTTCGCGGTCTGGATGGTGTGGTCGGTGGTCGTCGCCAAGCTGCCGGCGGTCGGCTTCAAGTTCACCACCGACCAGCTGTTCTGGCTGGCGGCTATGCCCGGCCTCTCCGGTGCGACCTTGCGCATTTTCTATTCCTTCTTGCCGCCGATCTTCGGCGGCCGGCTCTGGACGTCGATCTCGACCTGGTCGCTGATGGTCCCGGCCGTAGGCATCGGTCTTGCCGTGCAGTCGCCCGACACGCCCTACATCTTCTTCCTGGCGCTGTCGTTGCTGTGCGGCTTCGGCGGCGGCAACTTTGCCTCGTCGATGGCCAATATCAGCTTCTTCTTTCGCAAGGCAGAGAAGGGCAACGCGCTAGCGCTCAATGCAGGACTTGGCAATCTCGGCGTCAGCGTCGTGCAGTTCGTCATTCCGCTGGTCATCACCACTGGGGTGTTCGGCTGGCTCGGCGGCGAGCCACAGGTTGCCACCGGCGCCGCCAGGCTCTGGCTACAGAATGCCGGCTTCATCTGGGTTCCGTTCATAGCCATCTCGGCCACCGCGGCATGGTTCGGCATGAACGATATCGCCGACATGCGCGCCTCTTTTGCCGATCAGGCAGTGATCTTCAAGCGCAAGCACAACTGGCTGATGTGCTGGCTCTACACCGGCACCTTCGGTTCGTTCATCGGCTACTCGGCGGGGTTCCCGCTCCTTGCCAAGACCATGTTCCCGCAGGTCGACTCGCTGAAGTTCATCTTCCTCGGGCCGCTGGTTGGTGCGCTGTCGCGCTCGGCAACCGGCTGGCTGTCGGATCGCTACGGCGGTGGCCGTGTCACCTTCTGGGTCTTCACGCTGATGATCGCGGCGGTCGGCGGCGTGCTGTACTTCCTCGGCATCAAGGATCAGCCGCACGCCTTCTGGGGCTTCTTCGCGATGTTCATGCTGTTGTTTTTCGCCACCGGCGTCGGGAACGCGTCGACCTTCCAGATGATCCCGGCGATCATGCGCGCCGAACTCCTCAGGCTTGAGCCGGGCATGACCATAGAAGGCCGCCAGCGGCAAACCGAGATGGAATCGGCGGCGATTATCGGCTTCACCTCGGCGGTTGCGGCCTACGGTGCCTTCTTCATCCCCAAAGGCTACGGCACGTCGATCTCGCTGACCGGCGGACCGGAAATGGCGTTGTGGGGATTCATGGCGTTCTACGTCACCTGCGTTGCCATAACCTGGTGGTTCTACACCCGCCGCGGCGGCCTGCTGCGCGACATCGAGCGTGGCGGTTCGCTGCCGCCCGCCGCCCTGCAACCGGCTGAATAAGGGAAAATCACATGAGTCACTTTCTCGACCGATTGACTTTCTTCAGCCGCGGCAGCGAACCGTTCTCGGACGGTCACGGCATCACCACCAATGAAGACCGGCGTTGGGAGGACGGCTACCGCAAACGCTGGCAGCACGACAAGATCGTACGCTCGACGCATGGTGTGAACTGCACCGGCTCGTGCTCGTGGAAGATCTACGTCAAGGGCGGCATCGTTACCTGGGAAACCCAGCAGACCGATTACCCGCGCACACGGCCGGATCTGCCGAACCACGAGCCGCGCGGCTGCGCGCGCGGCGCCAGCTACTCCTGGTATCTCTATTCCGGCAACCGGGTGAAATATCCTTTGGTGCGCTCGCGGCTCTTGAAGCTGTGGCGCGAAGCGCGCGTCTTGATGACGCCGGTCGCCGCCTGGAAGTCGATCGTCGAAAATCCGGCGAAGCGCTCGGCCTATGTCGAGAAGCGCGGCCTTGGCGGTTTCGTCCGTTCGACCTGGGACGAGGTCAATGAGTTGATCGCCGCGGCCAATGCTTACACCGTCAAGACGCATGGCCCGGACCGCGTGTTCGGCTTCTCGCCGATCCCGGCAATGTCGATGGTGAGTTATGCTGCCGGCTCGCGCTACCTGTCGCTGCTCGGCGGCGTCTGCATGTCGTTCTACGATTGGTATTGCGACCTGCCGCCGGCGTCGCCGCAGACCTGGGGCGAGCAGACCGACGTGCCGGAATCGGCCGACTGGTACAATTCGGGTTTCCTGCTGTTGTGGGGCTCGAACGTGCCGCAAACGCGCACGCCTGACGCGCACTTCTATACCGAAGCCCGTTATCGCGGCGCCAAGAGCGTCGTCATCTGCCCGGACTATTCGGAAGCGTCGAAATTCGCCGATCTGTGGATGTCGCCGAAGCAGGGCACCGATGCCGCGCTCGGCATGGCGATGGGCCACGTCATCCTTCGCGAATTCCATATCGACCGGCAGGCCAAGTACTTCCAGGACTATGCCCGGCAATATACCGACATGCCGATGCTGGTACGGCTGGTGAAGCAGGGCGAGCACTATGTGCCCGAGCGCTTCCTGCGCGCCTCCGATTTCATCAAGGGCTGCGGCGAAGACAACAATCCGGAATGGAAGACCGTCGCCTATGACGAAACCACTGGCGCGGTGATCGTGCCGAAGGGCTCGGTCGGCTTCCGCTGGGGCGAAAAGGGCAAGTGGAATCTCCAGGAACAGGCTTCCGACGGAAAAGAGACGAAGCTTCGCCTGTCGCTCAATGACGTGAAGGACGGCGTGGCCGCCGTCGGCTTCCCGTATTTCGGAAATCGCGAGCACGATCACTTCCAGGGCACTGATCATCCGAGCGTCCTGGTGCGCAACGTGCCGACCAAGACGTTGCAACTGGTTGAAGGCGAAACGATCGTCGCCTCGGTCTACGACCTGTTCGTCGCCAATTACGGTGTCGATTGCGGCCTCGGCGGCGAGCATCTCGCCAAGGGCTACGACGACATGCAGCCCTATACGCCGGCCTGGGCGGAAAAGATCACCGGTGTGCCGCGTGACCAGATCATCACCACGGCACGCGAGTTCGCGCTCAATGCCGAAAAGACCAAGGGCCGGTCCATGGTGATTGTCGGCGCCGGTCTGAACCACTGGTACCACATGGACATGAACTACCGCGGCATCATCAACATGCTGGTGATGTGCGGTTGCGTCGGACAGTCCGGCGGCGGCTGGTCGCATTATGTCGGCCAGGAAAAGCTGCGTCCGCAATCGGGCTGGCTGCCGCTCGCCTTCGGCCTCGACTGGGGCCGTCCGCCGCGGCAGATGAACTCGACCTCGGCGTTCTACGCGCACACCGATCAATGGCGCTACGAAACGCTCGACGTGTCTGAAGTGTTGTCGCCGACCGCGCCGGCCGGTCCGTGGGACGGAGCGTTGATCGACTACAACGTGCGCGCCGAGCGCATGGGTTGGCTGCCGTCGGCGCCGCAATTGCAGACCAATCCACTGCAGGTGTCGAAAGACGCCGCCGCCGCCGGCATGGAAGCCAAGGATTACGTCGCAGCGAACCTCAAATCGGGAAAGCTGAAGCTGTCCTGCGACGATCCGGACAACCCGGCCAACTGGCCGCGCAACATGTTCATCTGGCGCTCCAATCTGCTCGGCGCCTCGGGCAAGGGCCACGAGTACTTCCTCAAGCACTTGCTTGGCACCAAGCATGGCGTCATGGGTAAGGATCTCGGCGAAGATGGCAAGAAAAAGCCGATGGATGTCGTCTGGCACGAGAAAGCGCCGGAAGGAAAACTCGACCTGCTGGTCACGCTCGACTTCCGCATGTCGACCACTTGCATGTACTCCGACATCGTGTTGCCGACTGCGAGCTGGTACGAGAAGAACGATCTCAACACCTCGGACATGCACCCGTTCATCCATCCGCTCACCGCGGCGGTTGATCCGGTGTGGGAAGCGCGAAGCGACTGGGAGATCTACAAGGGCATTGCCAAGGCCTTCTCCACAGTCGCGCCGGAAGTGCTCGGTGTTGAAAAGGATGTGGTGCTGACCCCGATCATGCACGACACACCCGGCGAAATCGCGCAGGCCTTCGACGTCAAGGATTGGAAGAAAGGCGAGATCGACCCTATCCCCGGCAAGACCATGCCGGCTGTGACGGTGGTCGAGCGCGACTATCCCGGCATTTACAAGCGCTTCACCTCGCTCGGACCGCTGATGGCCAAACTCGGCAATGGTGGTAAGGGCATGGCGTGGAACACCGAGCACGAGGTCGACTTCCTTAAAGCTCTCAACGGCGTCGTGCTGGAGGAGGGGGCGACCAAGGGTTTTGCCCGCATCGACAGCGACATCGACGCCTGCGAAGTTATTCTCAGTTTGGCGCCGGAAACCAATGGCGAAGTCGCGGTCAAGGCCTGGGCTTCGCTCGGCGGCTTCACCGGGCTCGATCACAAGCATCTCGCCATCCCGAAGGAAGACGAGAAGATCCGCTTCCGCGATGTCGTGGCGCAGCCGCGAAAGATCATCTCGTCGCCGATCTGGTCCGGCCTTGAGTCGGAAAAGGTCTGCTACAATGCCGGCTATACCAACGTCCATGAGTTGATCCCGTGGCGTACTTTGACCGGCCGTCAGCAGCTTTATCAGGATCATCTGTGGATGCGCGCCTTCGGCGAAGGCTTCTGCGTCTATCGCCCGCCGATCGATACCAAGTCGGTCAACCCAGTGATCGACCGCAAGCCGAACGGCAATGATGCGGTGGTGCTGAACTTCATCACGCCGCATCAGAAATGGGGCATTCATTCCACCTATACCGACAACCTGTTGATGCTGACGCTGTCGCGTGGCGGTCCTTGCGTCTGGATCAGCGAAATCGACGCCAAGCAGGCCGGCATCGTCGACAATGACTGGATCGAGGCGTTCAACAGCAACGGCGCTTTGGTCGCCCGCGCAGTCGTCTCGCAACGGGTCAAGCAAGGCATGTGCATGATGTATCACGCGCAGGAGAAGATCGTGAACGTGCCGGGCTCCGAGCAGACCGGCCAGCGCGGCGGCATCCACAACTCGGTGACCCGCGCGATCCTCAAGCCCACCCACATGATCGGCGGCTACGCCCAGCAATCCTACGGCTTCAACTATTACGGCACCGTCGGATCGAACCGTGACGAATTCGTCATCGTGCGCAAGATGTCGAAAGTCGACTGGCTCGATACGCCCACTCCCGATCAACCCGAAGCTTTGCCCGTCGCGACCAACCTGGAGGCCGCAGAATGAAGATCCGCGCTCAAATCGCGATGGTGCTTAATCTCGATAAGTGCATCGGTTGCCACACCTGCTCGGTTACCTGCAAAAACGTCTGGACCAGCCGCGAAGGCATGGAATACGCCTGGTTCAACAACGTCGAAACGAAGCCCGGCATCGGCTACCCGAAGGACTGGGAAAACCAGAAGCGGTGGAACGGCGGCTGGGTGCGCAAGAAAAACGGCAAGATCGAGCCGCGCATCGGTTCGAAGTGGCGCGTGCTCGCCAATATCTTTGCCAATCCCGACCTGCCGGAGATCGACGACTATTACGAGCCCTTCACCTTCGACTACGAGCACCTGCAGAAGTCGCCGGAAATGACAGCGATGCCGACGGCGCGGCCGCGCTCGCTGATCTCTGGTGAGCGCATGGAAAAGATCGAGTGGGGCCCGAACTGGGAGGAAATCCTCGGCGGCGAATTTGCCAAGCGTTCGAAAGACTACAATTTCGAGGGCGTGCAGAAGGAAATGTACGGCCAGTTCGAAAACACCTTCATGATGTATCTGCCGCGGCTGTGCGAGCACTGCCTCAACCCGACCTGCGTCGCCGCTTGTCCGTCGGGCGCTATCTACAAGCGTGAAGAGGACGGCATCGTCCTAATCGACCAGGACAAGTGCCGCGGCTGGCGCATGTGCGTGTCCGGCTGCCCGTACAAGAAGATTTACTACAACTGGTCGACCGGCAAATCCGAGAAATGCATCTTCTGTTATCCGCGCATCGAAGCCGGCCAGCCGACGGTGTGCTCGGAAACCTGCGTCGGGCGCATCCGCTATCTCGGCGTCGTGCTGTATGATGCCGACCGCATCGAGGAAGCCGCCTCAACGCCGGACGAGCAGGACCTCTACGAAGCCCAGCTCGGCGTATTCCTTAACCCGCACGACCCGGCCATCATCGAACAGGCGCGACGTGACGGCATTGCCGAGAACTGGCTGGAGGGCGCGCGCCGCTCGCCGGTCTACAAGATGGCGATGGAATGGAAGGTCGCGTTTCCGCTGCACCCGGAATACCGCACGCTGCCGATGGTCTGGTACGTGCCGCCGCTGTCGCCGATTCAATCGGCGGCCGCCGCCGGCAAGATCGGCCACGACGGCGAGATGCCGGATGTGCGCTCCTTGCGCATTCCGCTCAAATATCTCGCCAACATGCTCACGGCGGGCAAGGAAGAGCCGGTCGCGCTCGGCCTGGAACGCATGCTCGCCATGCGCGCCTATATGCGGGCGAAGACGGTCGACGGGCTGATCGACGAGAAGATCGCCCAGCGTGTCGGCCTCACGGGAGCGGCCATCGAAGACATGTACAAATACATGGCGATCGCCAATTACGAGGATCGCTTCGTCATTCCGACGTCACACCGCGAGACCACCGAAGACGCGCTCGAACTGCGCGGGTCCTGCGGCTTCTCGTTCGGCAATGGCTGCGCCACGGGCGCGACCGAGACGAACCTGTTCGGTTCGCCGAAGCGCGCCAAGAACCCGATGGAGATCGTGTAATGGCAAAGACCTTCAAGGTTCTCTCGGCGCTTCTAAGCTATCCGAGCGTGGAGTTGCAACAGGCCACTGCTGACCTGCGCGCCGTTGTCGAGACGGAGGCGCTGGTGCCAGCGGCGATCCGCCGCCAGCTCAACGTCCTTCTCACCGACATCGCCGAGGGCGATATCTACGATCTGCAGGAACGCTACGTTCTGCTGTTCGACCGCACGCGTTCGCTTTCGCTGCATCTGTTCGAGCATGTCCATGGCGAAAGCCGCGACCGCGGCCAGGCGATGGTCGATCTCTTGGGGATGTACGAGGACAAGGGCCTCGCTGCGGTCAAGAACGAGTTGCCGGACTATCTGCCACTGTTCCTGGAATTTCTCGCCACGCTACCGCAGGGGGAAGCTTGTGATCTGCTAGGCCAGCCGGCGCATATTCTGGGCGCGCTCGCCGAGCGGCTGCGCAAGCGGCAATCGCCTTACGAGGCGGTTCTACGTGCGCTGGTCGCACTGTCGTCGGTCAAGCCGACAGGCGAGGAGGTCTCCGCATTGCTGGCGTTGCCCGATCCCGATCCGCTCGATCTCGCGGTTCTCGACGCCGCGTGGGAAGACGAGGCGGTTCAGTTCGGTCCGGGCGCAGCCGACAGCTGCAAAGACGGGCTGATGGCTCATGTCCGTGGCGCGTTACGACCCGCGCCCGGCCTGCCGGCGTCCCGTCCCACCCCGCCGCGTTCCTGAGGACATCATCATGCGCGATCTCATCACCTACATCGTGTTCGGCTGGTATCCCTACCTCTGCCTCACCGTCTTCCTGCTCGGAAGCTGGGTGCGTTTCGACCGCGAGCAGTACACCTGGCGCAGCGGATCGAGTCAGCTTCTGCGACGCAGGCAACTAAGCTGGGGCTCGAACCTGTTCCATGTCGGCATATTGGTCATTTTCCTCGGCCACTTCGTCGGCCTGCTGACGCCGATTGTTGTTTTCGATACGCTCGGCATTTCGCATACGTTCAAGCAATGGCTGGCGATCGTCGCCGGCGGCGTTGCCGGCGTCATGTGTTTCGTCGGCATCACGCTTCTTGTGCATCGCCGCCTGTTCGACGCGCGCATCCGCACCACCTCGTCGTTCGGCGACATCGCCATCCTGCTGTTGCTCTATGCCCAGCTCGTCCTCGGGCTCAGCACCATCTTCGTTTCGCTCCAGCACCTCGACGGCCATGAGATGGTGAAATTCATGACCTGGGCGCAGGGCATCCTCACCTTGCAGCCGGGCGTCTCGGCGCTGATCGCCGATGTCCACCCGATCTTCAAGGCGCATCTGTTCCTCGGCATGACGATCTTTCTGGTGTTCCCGTTCACGCGCCTTGTTCACGTCTGGAGCGCGCCGGTCTGGTATCTCGGCCGCCGTGGCTATCAGATCGTTCGCAGCCAGGGCCGCCGAGGTGCTCCCGTCGCGTCGAGCCAGAGTCGTGGTCCGGCACGCACCGTTCCTGCGGAGTATCCTCGATGAGCTGCTCAGTCCATGCACAACTGCCCACGGGGCGCCCCATCAATGTCACCGTCAACGGCGTCTCGATCGCGCGCGACGAGATTGTGCGCGAAATGCAGCACCATCCGGCCGGCAAACCGATAGCCGCCTGGCAACAGGCAGCGCGCGCGCTCGTCATCCGCGAACTGCTGATGCAGGAAGCCCGCCGCCTGGACATCGCGCCGGAGCCGCTCACCGAGGACGGCCGCCGCGAGACCGACGAGGAAGCGATCATGCGCGGGCTGATCGACCGCGAGGTCGTGGTGCCGCAGGCCGATGACGAAACCTGCCGGCGCTATTACGAGCGTCATACGTCGCAGTTTCGTTCCCCTGATATCTACGAGGCGGCGCACATCCTGTTCGCGGCGCTGCCCGCCGATAAGGACGCCTATGCGGCGGCGCGCGCCGAGGCGGAAGGCGTTCTCGCGACGCTGGTCGAGCGGCCGGAATCCTTCGCGACTTTGGCCGGCGCCTATTCGGGCTGTTCGTCGGCCGCGCAGGGCGGCAATCTTGGGCAGATCACGACCGGGCAGACCACGCCGGAATTCGAGCGGGCGTTGGTCGCACTCGCGCCTGGCGACTTGTGCGCCGCGCCGGTGGCGACGCGCTACGGCTTCCACATTATACGTCTCGACCGCAAGCATGATGGCAAGCTGCTGCCTTTCGAGGCTGTTGCTTCGCGTATCGCCGACTACCTGAACGAGAGCGTGCGGCGGCGCGCCGACGCGCAATACATCGCGCGGTTGATCTCGGCTGCGAAGATCGAGGGCGTCGAGCTTGCCGGCGCCAACGCGCATCGAGTGCATTAAAGGATCGACATCATGCTGCTGGGCGACCTGTTGGCCGAACTGAGTGACGAAACGGCGGCGACCGAGACGATTCTGCGCGTCAACGACTTGTCCATGCTGGCGGCGATGCGCGAACAGGCCAAAGCTGATGGTCTTGACCTGTCGGCCTATGTCGCCGGTACGGTACGGCGTTACGCCTTAGAAGCGAGCGACGAGGAATGGATCACTTTGATGGGCTTGCTCAACCGCGCGCCAGATCCCGGCGCGGTATGTCTGAAGCGCGCTTTCGATCACGCGCTCAACGGCTAGTCCAACAGGGCAGGGAGCGGAACGGACATCATGAACGCTGTCCCTCGATTGAAAGCCTATGCAGGTCCGGTCCTGCTGTCTTGCGGCTTCCGGCCGTTCTTTCTGCTCGGCGCGGTTTACGCCGGGCTCACGGTGTTGGCCTGGCTGCCGATCTTCCACGGCGAACTGCAACTGCGCACCGCCTTCGGCGCCATCGACTGGCACGTGCATGAGATGCTGTACGGCTATCTGCCGGCGGTGGTGACTGGCTTTCTGTTGACCGCGATCCCGAACTGGACGGGGCGCTTGCCGATTCAAGGCGCGCCGCTACTGGTGCTGGTGGTTCTCTGGCTCGCCGGTCGCGTCGTCGTCACCATTTCTGCCGAGATCGGTTGGCTCGCGGCCGCACTCATCGACGTTGGCTTTCTCACACTACTGATTGCCGCGATTACGCGCGAAATCGTCGCCGGCCGGAACTGGCGGAATCTGCGCGTGGTAGCTTTGGTGGCATTGCTGCTCGTTGGCAACATCGCTTTTCACATAGAGTCGCATGTGAGCGGCGGCGCCGAATATGGCCTCCGCATCGGCATCGCTGCCCTGGTGTTGCTGATCTCGGTCATCGGCGGGCGCATCGTGCCGAGTTTCACCCGCAACTGGCTAGTACGCGAGAATCCGGGCCGGCTGCCGGCGCCCATGGGCAGTATCGACCTTAGCGTCATCGCGTTCAGCGCCGCCGCGCTGGCGCTATGGCTGATCCGGCCAGTGGGGCCGGACACCGCCGCCGCGCTCTGCGCCGCCGGCCTCGCGCAAATGTTGCGGTTGGCGCGCTGGGCCGGCGACCGCACCTTGCGCGACCGCTTGGTTCTCGTTTTACATGTCGGTTACGCCTTCGTGCCCCTCGGTTTCCTGCTATCAAGCGCTAGCGCGCTCGATTTAGCCGCGCCAAGCGCCGGCATCCATGCTTGGACCGTGGGCGCCGCCGGAACGATGACGCTGGCGGTGATGACGCGTGCCAGTCTGGGTCACACAGGAAATGCACTGGTGGCGTCGGCTTTTACGCAAGCGATATACGCGGCGGTCATAGTCGCCGGGCTGGCGCGGATCGGCGCCGCGCTAGTTCCAGATGCAAGTGGCCCTTTGCTCCAGCTCACAGTGTTGGCTTGGTGCGCCGCGTTTTTCGGTTTCGCGCTCTCCTTTGGTCCTTTGCTGCTGGGCAAGCGGCGCACCGCCGTGGCCCGTTCAACATAACGCAAGGAGCCTGCAATGCCCGCACAGCCGTCTTTGAGCATTCTGGCCGTCGTCTATACCGACGGGCTTGCTGCCGACAAGCTTCTCGCGGCGTGGGGGCATGCGCTACGCGCTGCAGGGATGAGCGTTGCGGGCGTCGTTCAGCTTAATACCTTTGAACGCGATCCCGGCAAATGCGACATGGCGGTCGAGGAGTTGTTTTCCGGAACGGTACTGCAGGTGTCGGAAGATCGCGGAAAGGAAGCCCGCGGCTGCCGGCTGGATCGCAGCAAGCTGACTGAAGCTGCTGGTTTGCTGTTCGCGGCGCTTGAAGAGAAGCCCGACATCCTGGTGGTGAACAAATTCGGAAAGGTCGAAGCAGAAGGCGAGGGTTTGCGGGATGCACTTGCCAAGGCTGTCGAACTGGAGGTGCCAATCGTCGTCGGCGTACCGTTCCGCAATCTCGATCAATGGCGCGCCTTTGTCGGCGATATGGCGGAGGAATGCTCGGTCGATTCAGCGCAGCTTCAGCGATGGCTTCTAGCGCACGACCTTCTGCCTGGGTATCAAAAGCAGTTGAGCGATACTACGACAAATAGGCTGACGAACCATTGGATCGAATTGGACCGATCATGAGCCTCGATCATCTGTTCGACCGCAACGTCGCTTGGGTTCAAGCCAAGACTCGCGACGATCCAAATTTCTTTTCACGCATGGCTGGACAGCAGTTGCCCCGGTTAATGTGGATCGGGTGCTCGGATAGCCGCGTTACCGCGAACGACGTACTCGGTCTCGATCCCGGCGAGGTCTTCGTCCAACGCAATATCGCAAATGTCGTGCACACCAGCGATATGAACCTGCTCGCCGTGATGGAATACGCCATTGAGATACTTAAGATCGAGCATGTCATTGTCTGTGGCCATTACGGTTGTGGCGGTATTCAGCGGGCGCTCGGCGAGGATCGCTCGGCCTTGGTTGATCATTGGTTGCAGCCGATCGTGATGTTGTATCGTAAGCACCGGCCGCTGTTTGACGCGATTGTCGATGTCGACGCGCGAGTGAACCGAATGTGCGAACTAAACATAGAGATGCAGGTGCGCCGCGTGGCCTCTATCCCGACGGTGGAGAATGCCTGGAATCGCGGGCAGAAACTTGAATTGCACGGCTGGATATACGGCGTCGATGACGGGCTGTTGCGCGACCTTGGGCCTACCGTCGGTTCGGCCGCCGAGCGCGATGCTCTGGTTAGCATCGACGACCGTGTTCGCCGCCCAATCGAACCCACCAGCGGCGTGCGTCGGCATGCCATGGAGGCTTTTGGCGGGATGAAACCTGGAGGTTGCTGCGAACGACATGTCCGGGATGTCCGTTACACTCGTTAAGCTTTTTGGATTGTGATGCGAGCAGCGGGCAGTGATATCCAGAAGCGGAGTTTTGTAGGTAGTGGAAAGTGAAGCACAAATGCACTGGCTCGCCGGTGTCGCACGAAGGCCATGGTTCAAAGCAGCGGCTGCGATCGTTGTCATCATTGGCGCGTTCGCCGCCGGAGCCTTCATCTATTCAAGCCGCCCGATCACTGTACAAGTCGCGACCATGGAGGAAAATGTATCCGTCCGCGTCTTCGGCCTCGGTACGGTGGAAGCCCGCGTTATCTCGAAGATTGGATTCGAGGTCGGGGCCACACTTGCCGAGCTCACCGTTGACCATGGCGACCGCGTAACGAACGGCCAAGTGCTGGCGCGTCTCAACATAGGCGAGCAAGAGGCCAAGGTCGCCAAGGCGCGCGCCGCGTTGATCGTGGCCGAAGCCAATATCAAGAAGGGTGAAGCCAACCTCGAAAAGACGCGGGCGGTGCTGGCGCAAAAACTGGCGGCCAACCAGCGCAAACAAGCCCTTGCCGGTCGTGACGTTGTCACTCAGCAGGCCGCCGAGGAGGCTGTCAGGGACGAAGCCGTGGCAAAAGCCGATGTCGCGGTCGCGCAAAGCGAAGTGGAAACCACCAAGGCGCAAGTGACCGATGCGCGGGCGCAGGTCCAGTTCGAGGAAACGATGCTGCGACACCGGACGCTCGTGGCGCCCTATGATGCCTTGGTCATCGAGCGCCACAAAGAGCTAGGCACCGTCGTCAAGGCTGGCGATCCAATTTTCACGCTGATCGCGGCCGATAGCTATTGGGGCCTTGCCTATATCGATGAAGCCCGCGCGGGCTTCATCAAGGAAGGCCAGCGGGTCGATGCGCGCCTTCGGTCGCGACCGCAGGATGCTTTCACGGGAAGAGTAGCCCGCATCGGCCTTGAGAGCGACCGTGTCAGCGAAGAACGGCGGGTTTACATCAAGGGGGACAACCCGCCGCCGCGGGTTTATCTGGGCGAACAGACAGAATTCTGGATCACAGTTGCCCAACTCGATAAGGCATTGCTCGTGCCGGAAGCCGCGGTGCAAGGCTACAATGGTCTGGAAGGGCGGGTCTGGACGGTCGAATCCGGGCGCTTCCAGCGCCGTCTCGTCAAGTTCCGGCATCGCACCGAGGACGCACGGCTTGAGATTGTCGAAGGCCTGCCTGAAGGCGCGCGCGTTGTCTCGCACATAGAAAGCGGTCTCCGCGAAGGCCGCTCGGCAAGAGTGATTGAGGCCAGAACGAAGTGAACCTCGCCTATCGCGACATTCGCCATAATCGCGGCCGGTTCTTGCTGACATGCGTGGGACTTGGACTTCTGCTCGGCGTCGTCATGGCGATGATCGGCATATATCGTGGGCTCGTTGTTGACGCACTCACGATAGCGCGTGCACCGGCCGTGGACCTTTGGGTGGTCGAAGCCAACACGCGCGGCCCCTTTGCAGAAGCTTCGCGCATTCCTGGGGACATTCGCGAGGCGGTTGCCCGAATCTCGGGCGTGGCCGCGGCCGGGAGCATCACCTATCAGACGGTTGAAGCCCAATATCGTAGCGCGAAGCTGCGGCTCTATGTCATTGGCTATGAGCCGACGCGCCCAGGCGGACCGCCCGAAATCGCGAAGGGGCGTGGTATCGCCCGCAGTCACTATGAAGCGGTCGCCGATCATACCGCCGGTCTCGAAATTGGTGATCGGATTGAGCTTGGCCGGAGCACGTTTACGGTCGTCGGACTGACGCAGCATCAGGTCAATTCCGGCGGAGATCCGGCTGTCTATATTACATTGCCTGACGCGCAGAAGCTGCAATTCGATCTTGCTCCTACCGCCCTGCGCATCCAGCAAGCGCGAGGCGCCGGTGCAGCCAGCCGGGATTCGGTCAACGCAGTCGTGGCTCGATTGCAGCCCAATGCTTCGGCTGATGTCGTCGCCGATACGATCTGGCGCTGGAAACACCTGTCTGCCATCACGCAAGAGGCCCAGGAAGCCATTCTGTCCCGATCGTTGGTTGACCGGGCGAGGCGCCAGATCGGACTCTTCACGTCTCTTCTGCTTATCGTTTCCGCGGTGATCATCGCGCTCATCATCTACACGATGACGATGGAAAAGATAAAACAGATAGCAACCTTGAAGCTGATTGGATCGTCCGATCGGACCATCATCGGCATGATCGTGCAACAGGCCTTGGCGCTTGGCCTCATCGGCTTTGCCATTGGCGTCGCACTCATTCTCGGTATCAAGGATTACTTCCCGCGTCGTGTCGTGCTTGAGCCGGACAACGTGGCGATCCTTGGACTCATTGTTTTTGCCGTGTGTCTACTGTCCAGCGGACTCGGCGTGCGCGCCGCCCTCAAAGTCGACCCGGCCACGGCGATTGGAGGCTAGTGTGACAACGGCAATCGGGGATAGGCCGCTGGTGCGGGTCGACCGTGTCTCCAAACATTTCGGCGAAGGAGAAACCCGGGTCGACGCCCTGAGGGACGTATCGCTCGCTGTCTATCCCCGACAGCTCATTGCGCTCCTTGGCCCTTCCGGTTCAGGCAAGACGACGTTGCTCAACATCATTGGCTGCATTCTCAGTCCGTCGTCGGGGTCGATGGAAATCGACGGCGAACTGGTCGCCCGGGATGGCCACTGGCTGCGCGGCGACTTGCGTCGACTGCGTCTGGAAAAGATTGGGTTCATTTTCCAGTCTCATAATCTGCTGCCATTCCTCAACGCGACCGACAATGTCGCGATCGCACTGCAATTGGCAGGTGTCGATTCGGCCAACGCGCGCAAGCGTGCGGTCGATCTCCTCAACTATTTGGAAGTGGGTCATCGCAAGGACGCAATGCCGGCTCATCTTTCCGGGGGCGAGGGTCAACGGGTTGCGATTGCACGCGCGCTCGCCAACCGGCCGAGTATCATTCTCGCGGACGAGCCAACGGCCGCCCTCGATTCGAAGCGGGCGCAGATCGTGATGGACCTTCTCCGCAAGCTCGCCATTGAACAGGACGCCGCCATTATTGCCGTCACGCACGATGAGAAGATCTTCGATCGGTTCGATTATCTCTTCCAATTGCGTGACGGAAAGCTCGATGGTGAAGGGCAGGCCAGGGCGCTGGAGGCCGGGCGGCCGATCTGACCGACGGTTGATGTCGCCGCTGGCAGTATCGGCGGCGGACGCGGGGCTCGACGCAGCGAGCGCGGCGAGGACCATTGCGCAGGACATAGAAAAGTGGTTGCGCCTGTCATGAGCCCGACATGTCGATCGCGAACTCGCGCGTGCCCGCGTGCGCGGCGCGCTGGCGAATTCGCGTCCGCTGCAAGCAGGATATCGAAAGCAGCGTGCGCGCTACGCAATGTCCGCTGATGGCACGAAGCGGACGTGACGAAAATCAAGTTAATGATGGGACGGACGCAATCCGCGAGGCCGGAATTGCAGGGGCAGGGCGTTGGTCTTCAGTCGTCACTTGCACGGCAGTCGTACTGTTGTCGTACCTACTCGGGGGCCGCAGAGTTGATCGCATCCAGCCCTGCGAGCGTTTTCGTGTAGCGATATAGACACCGAGGGCGTTGACACGGAAAGTCAGCCGCCGGGCGAAGCATCCACGCCGTTGACATTAATGCAGCCATTTGCCTTTTGCGTTAATCATCGAGGGCGAGATTTGCAACGCCAGTCTGCCTTTCAGGTATTTGATCGTCCGGTTCATCACGTCATCGCGCGATTGTTCGAATACCGAAAGGGCACTGACATCGAAATTCAGCCAGTCGCCGGCGCTAGTCACAGAAATTGTGTAGCGCGCCCGAGCAATCGGAATCATTGTCGAAGCAACAATCTCATCCCGGCCTGCGTAGGATTGGAGCAGGTCTGTGATCAGCCGCTTGGCCGCCGCGTCAAAGATTGGCGTTAGGATCTCGCCAAAACGCGGATGGTCGATGGTATAGCCGCATGAGATTTCTTCCGGTGAAATGCCGGCGTCGACCAGCGCCCTACGGGTTGTCGCGAAGTATTTTACGTCTTCGTGAGCAGTTGGGCCGCAAGCTAGGTCCCGATCTTCTTCTGCCGCGAAGACCTCAACGCGGTAATAATCCAAAGCAAGTGCGAGGGCTATGCCTGGGGTCTTAACGGTAAGGTCTGTTGCTGCCCTCAGCTTCGCAAAGTCGGGGCTTGCTTTGCGAAATCGCGGTTCAGCATAAAATGCCTTTGGCAGGGTCATGGATAGCCTCCGTGAATGTCCGGGTGAAAATGCAGTGCAGGTTTAGTGCGGGCTGCCTATCAGTTGGCGCACGATCCAACCGGCCGGGCCTCGGCAACGAAGAACGCGAAGTCCCAAATCCGCCGCCTGCGGGTGTCGTACGACGGTATTTATGGCCTTGGAGATGTCGGGCCGCTTCGTAAACCGGACGGCGATCTTCAAGGCATCCGGCCTCGCCAAGGCGGTGGCGAGATCGCTTTGGATCTGAGGCCCTGCAGCCCAAACACTGACGAAGAAATCGCGGGCAGCACCCGGCTCTACCGTCTTTGCCATGCATCCGCGCATCGATGCGTCTGCGACGAGCGCGGTCACGATGGAGCGCAGCTGGGGGCGGTGTATTAATGCCAAGCAGAGTGTGGAGAATGCCGGATCTTTGCCGAGGTATCCCAACAGCTCGCGGAGGCGGGCGGAATTCACATCGTCGAGTTCTTCCTTGCGTCCGGCCAGGTGCAGCACAAGATCGCGGACGTTTTCGTTAGCCATAACTGCTTGCAAGGCGACAAACAGGCCGGATCCTGCCTCATCGTGCTCCAGCACGTTGACCAATGAGCGCAGGAAGTCATGGATTTCTACATGACCTAGGACAGCCATGAGGAGATTCGATTTGGACCGATCGTTGGCGATCGCGTCTGCGACTTTCGAGATGGCCTCTCGCGCCGGCTTGTCGGTCGGCGCCCAGACTTGAAGTTGCGTCTGCTTCTCGGACTTCTTCTCGTCGCGGACACGAGCGGCATAAGTCGCCTGCCGGGTGGGCTTCGGCTTTGGCCGTTTTGGCTCGGGGGGAAACCAAGCGGTCTTACGCCGCCAGTCATTTTCAGTGAGCACCTCCTCAAGGTCGGGAGGAGGCGAGCCGTCATCGTTGTTGTCGTCAGCCATGTGTCACCAAACTAGTGGACGCAAAAGCGTCAACTAGTTTGCCCCCTCATTGAGGTGCACTTCACGCTGCTGATCGAGATTTCTCCGCTCTCGTCATTGGTCAGCTTGAGGTTGGCTTCGACGTGCTGGGCTATCGCCCCCAGCACGGCTTCGAAACCGGGCTCGCCGGCACGGTGCCCGACCGCGATCCGGTCTGCAGGAAGGCCAGCGGCTTCAACGTCGGCATAGGTTACCGGAACACGCTTCCGCCATACATCTGCCGGTCCAAGCACCGCATCGCGCGCTTCCGGCGTCGCGTAGGCTTCTACGAGCGAGAAATTCGAACCCGTAGCGTAAGCCAAAGTCTGGGCTTCCGGCTCCACAAGCACGTGTCTGAGAGGAGGGCGGAAGTCGACGCCTTTATCGACGACCACGCTCACCTCGGGAACTATCCACGCGAAGTACATCTCTTCCAAACGCACGGCGACTCCTGTTCTCTTTGCCTCGTACGAAGCTTGAACCGGCCCACCGTTCCTGTCAATATAAGCAAGAAGATAATATTATGGTTCTGAAATGATGGTTAAGATTTCGGTCCCAGCGACTGCGCTTTTGCCAGATGTCCGGCCAATGGGCTTTGTGGTCCAGGACTCCGAGCGGCAAGCGGACGGGACGCTGGCGGTGCGCGTCCGGACAGACCCGCCGGGTGCGAGCGCTTGTCCGTTTTGTGGGGCGGCGCGGCACGTGGCGACGACCCGCCTCTCGCGCTTTACCGACGTCCCCTTGGATGGCCACCCCGTGGTCTTGGCGTGGCGGCGCCGGCATTTCACCTGCCGAGGCTGCGGTCGTCCTTCGCATGAGACCGTTCCCGGCCTGCACGACGGACGGCGCGTCACATCGCGTCTCGCCGATTGGATCGCCGTGGAGGGCGCCAAACGTGACTTTTTGAACATTGCCCGGGAATGCGGCCTGAGCGGGCAAACAGTGGTGACGCTGTTCGGTGCGACGACCGAGGTGGCCGGTGTAGGCAGCGATGTGCCGCGCCTTCTTGGCCTCGCGGTCGTCTCGCTTGCGGGGCAGCCGCGGCCCGTGATGGTTGACTTGGCGAACGCATCGGTGATCGACGTGTATCGGTCGACGGCCGCTCTGGAAGACCAACTCCGGCAATGGAGTAAATCTCCTCCCGCGGTCGAGCGTCTGATCCTCGATGTCGAGCTCGACCCGATGGGGGCTCTTCTGAATAAGGTCTTTGAAAGGGCCGAGTTGCTTGCTGACCCGGCGTCGGCCGGGCGTGTCGCCACGCGCATGATGTTGAATGCTTGCCACGACGCGATCGTTGCCAGCGCGAAGAAACAGCGACTGGCGGTCAGAACACTGGAGATCCTGTTCAACAAACCGCCTCTTAGGCTTGGAGGGATTGGCCAGCGCCGTCTGTATGGCTCGGACCGAGACCCGGATCGGCTGCTGGGCAAAGCCCACTGGTTAAAGGACGAGTTTCTTGAGATTTCGCGTTCTTGGTTTGATGTGAGATGGGACGAATGGAAACGCAAAGCCGAGAATTTGCACGAATTGGTGGCAGCCGGCGGGCCTTCGATCGATTATGGCCAAGTGATCGCACTGATCGACCGCTATAACGGTGCGCTTAAACGTTACGGGGCAATGGGCGAGCAGCAGCTTACATATGAACGACGGCTGGCGGCCTTGGCGGCCTTGTCGAAGACGGGGACGACACGCAGCTTCAAGGGCACCCGGGCGAGGGTGCTGCAGGAGTTCGGGGGTGACCGGCTGTCGCCATCGCGGGCGGGTGACAGCGGCTCTGGTTTATGATGGGACCGACCCGGTCCTCGGCGGCGGCTTTGCAAGGGCAGGGCGCCAGACCTGGGGCGGCTGACGTACCGGGGTGGTACCGCCGGCGTACTCATCCCGGGCCGCATAATTGGTCGCGCTCCCGCACGGCGGCGGCCCGGCGCTTGTCGATGTAGGCGGCCAAATCCGACAGGTGGACGCCACGCGCAGATTTTTGACTTGTCTCGATCCGCACGATCGGAAGCCCGATGTCGCCCCGCAAGCATTTTTGGAGCAGCTTGCGTTCGGTCAAATGGCTGAAAAAATCCGCGCACACCACGTCGAGCGGCACGACTGTCCGGCCGCAATACTGCGCCAAAAGCAGGAACAAGGTCGGGGCTGAATTCTGCACATCGGACGACATGCCTAAGCTTGACCTTGGGCATTGCCAGGACGAAGAAAAAAAGTTGCCTGTGAGTTCCGTGGAAAAGTGCCTTGGCCGTTGCAATGCATTTGCCGACATGCAAGCCGCTCGAAATTCCAAAAGTTCGCGGGGAAGCGAGCGTTTTTTTGAAAAAAAGCTGGCCCCCCGTAACGCAGTAGCGGAGTTTCGTTTGGTTGGGGAAATGTTACGGATGGCCAGGGGTCTGCAAAAATAGCAAAATCGACTGCGGAAATTGTCGTCGTAATTTTCTATCTCGTCAGCGGCGAAAAAAGAACTGTTGTTGCGTTTCGGTCTGGGGCCCCCCTCCGTCTGCTCCGGCGAGTTTCAGATGTTTGTAAAAATGTTTCGGATGTCCGCGCCGAGAACGCGGGAAACAAGGCAATGCGTCAAAACTTCACGAAGCCTGTTTCGTATGACCGGCGTGAAGTTTCGTTTGGTTGGCGCGCGAAGTAACGCTTGCGGCGTCGGTTTCGGTTGTTTCGCGTTTTCGTTGCGATGTTCGGACGCTAAGAAAAATTGAGATAGTGGCGAGTTACTACCGACCCGGCGGAGCCTCCGACCCGGCGGAGATGCGATCACATTCCCCGCGCCGGGGCGGCCACCGAAATTCTGCGGGCTGAAATGCACGAAGTCCTCGGCTCGACCGTATGCAGCGATGCTGACGTCAAGCGTCTCGGTCCCAGATGGTGTCGCTCGACCTGCTCGTCGCGAGCATGGTGACGAGAAGCTAGGGTAATAGCGCGACGGAATACGGGCGGCGTTGTTTGTCTTTATGGCGGCGTTGAGCCATGGCGTTAGCCCGCCTTCGGTTTCCTTACTTTTCGGCTGTAGCCGGCCGACGCCTCGCCCTTCAGGCGCTCGATTTCCTGCTCATAAAAAGCATTCGCCACCAGCACCAAGCGGAGCGCGGCTTTGTAGTCGCCTTTACAGATGTCGAGCACCTGGCGAATGTCATTGTCGATCGACACCTTGAATCCTTGAAAGCCAATAATGTCCTGTTATAAGAACAAAACAGGAACTTAGAGTCAAGGTATGCGGTTGTCCGCTTCCGCTGCGACCTCTGCAAAAGGTCCGGCCAGTCGAAACTCGCACGACTTTCCGAAAAATACGGGTGTATGACTACGCTCGACGCTCTGGCTGAACGAATATCCCGCAATTGCCCGTGGCGGAGGGATGGTGCTTCCGGGGGTAAAGGGTGCGGCATCTGTATGCCGGATGTTCCCCTAAGAGTTCCGCCGGACCTGCCGCCCGGAATGGTGAGGCTCCGATCGGTCAGGTAGAAAAGACCATGTGCAATCTCTACAGCCTGACCAAATCCCAGACCGCCATCATTGAATTCACCCGGGCGATGAAGGATTCGACCGGCAACCTCCCGTCGTTGCCTGGCATCTTTCCCGACTACAAGACCCCGGTCGTCGCCAATAAAGGCGGCATCCGTGAACTCTGCATGATGCGTTGGGGCATGCCGTCGTCTCAGCTCGTGCAAATGCAGGACGCGAAGAAGCGCGCCGCGAAACTCGACGCAAGAGGCACTGTCTACGATTTCAAAGAGCTTTTGCGCATGGAGCCTGATGCAGGCACCACAAACATCCGAAACACATCCTCAAAGCACTGGAAGCGGTGGCTCGGTGTCGAGAACAGGTGCGTCGTACCGTTCACATCATTTAGTGAATTCAACAAAGCCGCAGGTGGCGATATCTGGTTCGCGCTCGACGATACCCGGCCGATAGCTGTGTTCGCCGGCATCTGGACCAACTGGACCTCGGTTCGGAAGGTGAAGGAGGGTGAGACGACTAACGATCTGTTCGGGTTTCTGACGACAGAACCGAACAATATCGTCGGACCAACTCATCCCAAGGCGATGCCGGTCATTCTTACAAGGCTAGAAGAAGTTGACGCCTGGCTCACGGCGCCGGTCGAAGAGGCGTTGAAGTTGCAGCGGCCATTAGGTGAGGGCGTTTTGAAGATTGTTGCGAAAGGCACCAAGAAAGACGGCGAATCCTGACCGCTTATGCAAAAACATTTGAAATCATAGCGGTAGATACATAGCGGAAAAATTTCGCGTTATTTTCCCGTTAATGCGAATTTGGCGTATTCTTGGGCGGAAATTCATGTGAGTCGTCAGCGTTTTAACTCGCATGACTTTACAGCCTGAGGCACACCCATATCTCCTTCCGCCTGATGGAAGGGGCGGATATCTACCAGATCGCCAAGAACTGCCGCACCAGCGTTGAGATGATCGAAAAATACTACGCCTCGCACATCAAGAACCGGCTCGACACCGCTGCCATCAACGTGATGAAGGCAGGAACGAGGAAGCAGAATGCCGTTGTCGTGGTCGGTGCTGACGGGACGCTGCCGACGCCAAAGGAGAAGTTAAGCGGCGGCAACAAGCGGATGAAGGGCAAGGTGCTGTTGCCGAACGCAGCGACCGCACCAATGCGCAAAATCGCCCGAAAGGGCCCGCCCCAGTTTCCGGCCGGCTGAGAGAAACATGCCTGAATTTTGTACACTCGCTTGGCCGAATGGCCTAGCGAGGTTATACGTTGCCTGTTGCGGGCGTGGCGAAATGGTAGACGCATCGGACTTAAGCGATTGAGTGCCCCCGTGGAAACGCAGGGAGTAGAACTGCCCAAATTCGGGGAAATCTTCACTGGCAATCCCGAGCCAAGCCCCGCTAGGGGAAAGTGTAGAGACTAGACGGGCAGCACCTAAGGCCGAAAGCTATGGTGAAGGGATAGTCCAGACCACAAACGCCACCCATGAGGTGGCGGCGGCGAAAGCCGTAGCGGTACGAAAATCCGTTGGATGGAAACGTCCGTGCCGGTTCGAGTCGGCCGCCCGCACCAGTTGCTTTAGTTATAATAGTCAATTTGATTGAGTCGTCAGTTTAAGGGACGACCATCGACGCCGGGATGAAATGAGCTCTTACGACACACGTGTCTCTAAGCCAATAAATCACCAGGATTTCGAGGAAAAGGCCTCGGTCCTGTTTCGAGAGCTTTTGGCTGATCCGAATCTCAAACGCTTTGGTCGCAGTGGGCAAGGACAGGAGGGAATTGACCTCTTAGGGAAAAGGAATAGCAACGCGCGACGGCTTGTAGGCGTTCAGTGCAAGCTCAAGAGTGAAAAGGAAAAGGTCACCGAAAATGAATTGCGTGACCACATAAAAGCGGCGCTCGTATTTAAGCCAAAGCTTTCCGAATACATTTTTATCTCGACGGCACCAGACGACACTAAACTCGACAAATTGGCCGCGACCCTCGCCCAACGGCAGCGGAATAACGGGCGCAAGATTGATATCGTTGTTTGGGGTTGGGAGGCCCTCCAAGCGCGCATAAATGGGAGCGACGCGGCAAAGAGAGCTTTCGATCCCGGCTTCAGCCCCGCTCTTGACGCGCAGAACGAGTTGCTTCGCACTGTCGCCTCGGGCCAGGAACAGCAAGCGACCAAACAGCAGATCGAAAGTCTATCGGCAAAGCTCAATAGTCGTCTGTCTGTTGATGTAGCAAAGCTTCCAACACTTTTCGCCGACCGGGAGTTAAAGTCAGGCCTCGAATTGGCGCTACGTCGACGCGGGTTCCCCGAGGCAAATTGGCAAGCCGAAGCTTCCGCTCTTGCCCAGCGCGCAATCGACGGCGACCTCTCGCTCGGTTCTCTTGCGGTTCGAATCGACGCTATTGCCCGAGCTGCACGTTCAAATGCGGTCCAGGAGACAATTGCGCAGGCAAGGCAGTTTAGAGCCGCCGTCGTCGCTCTCGATCCCGACAATCACGACGAGTTCTATGAGGCTTTAGTTAGGGACGCCGAAGGGCGTTCAGACCAGGCGCTGCAATTACTGCGCAAACTGGATGATCCCAATTCGCGCACGGCCATATTTAATCATTTCGGGCGTGTCAATGGCGTCAAGGCCGCGCTCGAATGGTTCATCTCAAATGAGTTGAAGCCTAAAGACCTGAATGCGGGCGGCGTCATAAATCTCCTGCTGCGCCGTTTGGAGATAGGCCAATTTGACGAGGCTCTCCGGGACTCGGAGTTAATACCGGATTCTCACTTTAGCGAATGCCCTATTCTTCATTGGCTAAAGGCCAATTTTCTCGTCGCGTCCATTCTTCCGGCGGATCAGAAAAGCCAGATATTCCAAGCTTTACCGATGAATCCGCGAATACTCCAACTTGCGAGCGATGCTGCCGGTCTTGAGCAGATACGCCGCGCTCAGACGGAGATCGCCGCTGTTCTTGCAGTAATGCCTTCCCTGGGTTTGCGGCAAATGCCCTCGATAGTCGAAGAGATCGGGCTTTGGCTTAGGCTGGAAGACCCCGTCACGAGGGAGGAGGCTACAGCGAAAATAGCTTCCGACATTTTGGACCCAAAGCTGACGTTGCAAAGGGTCCGTCTCGCGCTGGCCTACAATATGCCCTTCAATGTTGAGGCGCTGGAACGCCATCTTGGGAGCCAAAAGGCGGTTGGTGGCTGGACAACTGATGAACTGGTCGCGGCTTTTTCAATAGCCTTCCGGAGCGGTGAAGCAGAAAGGCTGGCGCTCTTCTTCGACGAAAATCATGACGAGATTTTCTCCAATCATCAGTTAGCCCACACGCCCCTGGCGGGTATGGAGATCGAGATACTTGCCAGAGCTGGAAGGTTTGAAGATTCGCGTCGAAGGCTCGCCCAGCATGAAGGTCCGCATCTAAATGTTGATGAAGCCGCTCATGTCAGAGAGATTGTGGACGCTATACAGTCAGGCAGTGAGTTAGAGCGCTTGCGCCGCCGGTACGCGGAATCGGCGCAACTGACGGACTTGCGTTTTCTCGTGGCTGAATTGGTTCAGGCGAAAAACAAGCGGGAACTAGCTGAGTACGCCCCGGCCCTGGCGCAGCAGACTCGTCGAATCGAGGATTTCAGGGCTGCGGCGGACGCGTTGTTTAGCGGGCAACGTTACGACGAGTTGTTGAAACTATTTGAGAGCCTTCCCCAACTCTATGCCTTGGACAAAGAGTTCGAGGCGCTGAAGGGATGGGCGCTATTCAGGATGGGCAGAGTGCTGGAAGCGCGCCAGCTGGCTCGTGACCTTTACCAACAACGCGGAAACGCCAACGATCGCGAGCTTGCAATCAACACTTCGATCGAGACAGGCGATTGGGGCTATGTGCAAGCAATTATCACCCATGAGGTTGCTAGAATAGGAGAGCACGACGCCAGAACTCTTATTCGATTGTCGCGGCTAGCGCTGGAGATGGAAAGTCCATACGTCGACGCTTTCCGCGACGCTGCCCTTGCAAAGTCACCAGATGATGCTCACGTTTTGCTCGCTGTTTACAATTTAGCATTAGAGCGGGGACTAGAGCAGCATGATCAGCTTGCTCACGATTGTTTTGAGAAGGCGATCCGTCTCTCCGGCCCGAAAGGTCCCGTACAATCCGTCCCGTTCAAGGATCTTATCGATAGATCTGCGGTTTGGAATCAGCAAGTCAGCAAAGTTCATGAGATGTTGCGGGAGGCCAAGGCTCCCTTGTTCGTTGCTGCGAGGGCACTGAACCGCCAGCCGTTGGACATGTATCTGGGGCAAGCACTTCGCAACGTCTCGGAATCCGACCCACGTGCCGTTTCACCCATACTGGCGTTTTCGGGCGCTCGGACCCAGACAGATGCTTCCGGGTTTAGTCGCATCGCGCTCGATTTCAGCGCAATAGTGACGCTGCACTATCTGGGATTACTGAGGGCGACTTTGGACCATTTTGAGGAGGTTTCCATTGCGCCCACCACTCTAAGCGCGTTTTTTATAGAGCGGCAATTTCTGCGGTTTGGTCAAGTCTCTGAAATCTCGAAGGCCCGCCAGATTGAGCAATTGGTTGCGGCCGGAAAATTGCGAGTTCTGTCGCCCGAAAGGGATCATGCTAGGGCGGAACGGATTGATTGCGAAGAAGGTTTGGCAAGCATGCTGCTTGCAGCAGCGCGCGATAAAGCAGTAGTAGTCTGCAGCGCTCCCGTGTTCAGGGCGGGCAGTTATCTTGAAGAAGTGGCCGATCTCTCAAAGTATGCGGGAGTGCTAGCCGATACACATGCGGTGATTGCTTACTTAGGTGGTTCGGGAAAGATCGAGGCTGGGGTCAAAAAGAATGCGGACCTATTTCTTGGGCAAGTCGACAAGGGATGGGAAAGCGGAAGGGCGATAGATGCGCAATCGACGCTGTATCTAGATGATGTGAGCGTTTCGTATCTCTACCATGTGGGGGTACTGCAGACCTTGGTTAGGTCTGTGAAGGCGGTCTATGTATCTGCGGACGTAGATGAAAGGGCCAAAGCCCTCATTCGTTACTCTGGATTAGGCGAAGAATTCCTCTCAGGTATTGAAGGGATTCAGCAGACGCTCCAATCGGCCATCGAGAAAGGTAAGGTACAATTCTGTCGCCGCCGAAGCGAAGTGGATGACGAAGAGGCGGAAACGGAGAATGAACAAAAAGAATTGCTGCCCACGTTGGAATTGCTCGCGGATTTGTCGGCAGTCGACGCGGTCGTTGTCGATGATCGTGTGCTCAACGGGTTGCCATTCTGGGCGGATCAGAACGGACACCGCGCACCGACGTTTTCAAGCTTGGACATCCTGAACGTCTTGCACTTGGCTGGCAGCCTAACTCAGGACGAACTTTGGAGTGCACGTCACAAACTTCGGGTTGCTGGTTATTACGCGGTCCCTACTGACGAAGCTGAATTGGTATCTCGAATATCCTGGGCTCCAGTTCACGAAGGGGCGATTCGAGAAACGCCGGAACTCCGGGCCATTCGCGAGAGCATCACACTTGCGATCAGGGCAGATGTTTACCTTCTAAGCGAAGAACATTGGTTCAACCGTGTTCGGCTTGCTTTCCTCCAGGCTGTTAGAACGATTTGGCTTCCAAGTAATGTCACCGTCTACACTGAAGTCCAGGCAACATGGCTACTGGGCGCTGTTCCCGAGCCCTTAGCGTGGTGCTCTCAACCTGAAGATGCTAGGTTTTGGGCTCTCGCAAGCCAGAAGCAGGTAGCACAGCTAAGCTATCTTTTATTTGTTTTCTTTGGGGATCGGGAAGTTCAAGCAAGGTATACCGCTTGGCTTGGCGTGCACGTGGTTAAGCCCTTGGAGACAAGGTTTGGCCTGCACCCGGTTTCGAAGACACCAAGTTAGGTGTTTTAATGGAACCGGAGGTGCGTCATGGAACGTCGGAAGTTTACACGGGAGTT
>LNFM01003167.1_pt1 | contig 32967 bp, 27 predicted proteins | sample 596031 | NCBI WGS metagenome assembly LNFM01 (sample SAMN04254537, study PRJNA301005) | activated carbon metagenome | isolation source: dual media filters at the Ann Arbor, Michigan drinking water treatment plant | place: USA: Ann Arbor | reverse complement strand
ACCTCGCCGGCCCACGTGCGTTTCATCACGATGCCGTCGAGATAGACATACGGATGCTCGCCCTCGATCGGACGGTTCCGCCAGGCGTCGATCGTCGCGTAGATCTTCTTGTTGAGATCGCTGACCGTCGATGGCGACACCCGCGTGCCCCATAGCGCCTCCGTGATGTCCTCGACGCGGCGCACCGAGACGCCGGCCAGATACATCTCGATCAGCGCCTCCTCAACCGAGGCCTCGCGCCGCCGATAGCGCTCCATGATCGCCGTCTCGAAGGTCTGGCGCCGCAGCTTCGGCACCTTCAGCGTCACCTCGCCGGCCTTGGTCTCGAGGTTGCGCTCGTAATGGCCAGCCCGTGTATCGCGCCGCGCCTCGGTGCGCTCGTAGTGCTGCGCATTGCATAGCCGGTCCGCCTCGGCGTCGAGCAGCGCATTCAACGTCTCCTCGACCGTGCCGCGAACGACCCGGTCCAGATGACCCTTGATCCGCTTGTCATCGATCCGGATCACGTTGTTGAGCGGTCCCGGAATCGGCGTATCCTCGCTTCCCATGGTGGCTTCCTTCTCTGGCTCTTCAGGTTGACTTCGCAATCACCAGAAAAGCCCGAGTCGGAGCCGCCAGCCTTCAATCACTTGGGCGAAAGATTCTGTACGTCATCGGTTCGCCGGCTCGACGTGGGTCCCCGCCTGCGCGGGGATGACGTGGAGACTGGGGATAGGCGCGCAGTGACGGTGGGTGTGGGTGCTGCGGGGGTGTCGTGACGTGGGAAGACCCCGGCTCTCGGGGCTGCGCCCCTCGGCCGGGGACGCAGCGAAGGGGAGGGCATGGCGCGAGCGCGCGTTCGCTACACGGCCACTTCCCTCACGTCGTCCTCGATGATGCGTTCGGCGGTGGAGAGGTCGACGGAGACGAGTTGGGAGACGCCTTTTTCGGCCATGGTGACGCCGAACAGGCGATCCATGCGTGCCATGGTCATCGGGTGGTGCGTGATGACGAGGAAGCGCGTCGCCGTCTCGGACGACATCTTCTCCATCAGCGTGCAGAAGCGGTCGACGTTCGAATCGTCGAGCGGCGCGTCCACCTCGTCGAGCACGCAGATCGGCGACGGGTTCGTCAGGAACACGGCGAAGATCAGCGACAGCGCGGTCAACGTCTGCTCGCCGCCTGACAACAGCGAGAGCGTCGCCGGCTTCTTACCCGGCGGTTTGGCGATGATCTCGAGGCCGCCTTCGAGCGGATCCTCGGCGCTCTCGATCATCTCGAGGCGCGCTTCGCCGCCACCGAACAGCGTCTCGAACAGACGGCGGAAGTGGCCGTCGACGGTGCGGAAGGCTTCGGTGAGGCGCTTCTTCGCCTCGCGATTGAGCTGGCCGATGGCGCCGCGCAGCTTGGCGACCGACTGCTCGACGTCGGCACGCTCGGCGTCGAGGCGGGTGTGCTCCTCGCCGATGCGGGCGAGTTCTTCCTCGGCGTTGAGATTGACGCCGCCGAGGCGGTCGCGCTCGGTGCGCAGCCGGGTCAGCGTGCGTTCGACATCGGCCTGCGGCGGCAGCTTGGCGCCGGGCGGCTCGCCGGAGAGCGCGAGGCAGTCCTCGGCGGCGCACTGGAGCGCCTCGCGGATGCGGCGGCCTTCCTCGGTGCGCCGCGCGCGGGCGGCTTCGAGATGCGCCTCGATGCGGGCGCGGGCCTCGCGGGCCTCGGTGACGGCGGCCTGTGCCGCGCGCAGATCCTGCTGGGCCTTGCGGAGTGCGGCTTCGCCAGCAGCATACTGGTCGGCTGCGATGTTGCGCTGGCGTTCGGCGAACTCGACCTCGTCGAAGAGGGCCTGACGGCGTTCGTCGAGCACGGCGGGGAGTTCGGCCAGCTCGGCCAACTCGCGCGACAGGTCCTCGCGGCGGGCGGATAGGGCGGCGCGCTGGCGCTCGGCGTCGGCGATGCGGGCTTCCCAGCGGGTGCGCTCGCGCATGATGATTTCGAGGCGGTGGGCGCGGGCCTGTCGTTCGCGGAGATCGGCGTCACGGGCGGCGCGGAGATCGGCGTGGGCGACGCGGGCCGACTGGGCCGCAGTCTCGGCGGCTACGAGTTCGGCGTCGAGGTCGTCGGCGGCCTCGAAGGCGTCGAGCGTCGTCTCGGTTTCGAGCGCCAGTTCCTCGGCTTCGGCCACGCGGTCGGCGGCGCGCTGGCGGGCTTCGTCGAGGGCCGAGAGGCGGTTCTCGGCCTCTGCTGCGGCGCGGTCGAGGGTGGCGGCGGTCTCGCGCAGGCGATTGAGATCGGCCTGGCCGTCGCGCCACACCTGACGCAGCGCGCGAGCGGCGGTCTCGGCCGATGCGAGCGCGGTCGACGCCTCGACGGCCTCGCGCGCCTTTCGTTCGGCGGTCTCGGCAAGCACCGTCTCGCGGACGGCGAGCTGGCTCAGTCGATTGCGCTCGGCGAGGCGGATGGCGGCGGCTGACGGGGCTTCGGCGGCGGCGACGAAGCCGTCCCACCGCCAGAGATCGCCTTCGCGCGAGACGAGGCGCTGGCCGGGCGCCAGCGCCGACTGGAGGCGGTGGCCATCGGCGCGGTCCACGACGCCGACCTGGGCGAGGCGGCGCGCGAGGGCCGTCGGGGCCGTGACGGAGCGGGCGAGGGGCTCGATGCCGGGCGGGAGCGCCGGATCGTCGGGCAGGGTCGCCAGATGGCGCCAATGGACGGCCGCCGTCTCGTCGAGGGGGGCGTCGAGATCGTCGCCGAGGGCGGCGGCGAGCGCGCGTTCGAGGCCGGCGGTCACTGTGATCTGATCGAGGACCGGGGGGAGGCCGGTGCCGCTGGCGGGGCTGAGCACCTTCGCCAGGGTCGCGATCTCGGTTGCGATCCGGCTCGCTTCGAGGCGCGCGGCGGCGGCGGCGTCGCGGGCACGGCTCGCGGTATCGGCCAGTGCGGGCAGGCGCTGCTCGGCGTCGGCCGTCTCGGTCTCGATGCGGGCGATCTCGGCAGCGAGGGCGGCCAGCTCCGATGTGGCCGCGTCGCGGCGCTCGGTTGCGGCGAGCGCCGGCAAGAGCGTCCGGCGCTGGGATTCGAGATCGAGCACTTCGCGGCGGGCGCGGTCGGCGGCGGTTCTACGCTCGGTCAGTGTGCGTTCGAGGCTCTGGCGGCGGGCGCGCTCCTCGGCAGTCCGGCGGGTCGCGGCGGCGAGACGCGCCTCGGCGGTGCGGAGCGTCGCCTCGGCCGTGTGCAATGCCTCATCGGTGCGGGCTTCGCGATCCACGTCGTCGTCGGCGGCGAGGGTCAGCTCGCTCGCTTCGTCGTCGAGGCGGCTCGTCGTTTCCTTCGCTTCCTCGGCGAGGGCCGCCTCGCGCTCCAGATCGCGCTCGGCGTCGGCCAATCGCTGGGCCAGTTCGGCGCGCCGTTGCGCCAAGCGCTCGGCCTCACGCTCGAAGTTGGTGCGCTCGTTGATCAGGCGCGCGAGCGTCGCGGCCTTGACGGCCTCTGCCTCGCGCAAGGGGGCGAGGCTGTCGGCCAGCGACTGCTCCTCGGTGAGTGCGGCGGTCTCGCGGCTCGTCGCCTCGCCGAGCGTGGTCAAGGCGTCGCGCAAGCCCTGCTCGCCCGCCTCGACCTCGGTCTGGGCTGCCGTCCACGACAGGTGAAAGGCCAACGCCTCGGCGCGGCGGATCTCGCCCGAGAGTTCGCGATAGCGGCGCGCCTGACGGGCCTGACGCTTCAGGCCCTCGATCTGGCTCGTGAGGCCGCCGAGTACGTCGCCGATGCGGGCGAGGTTATCCTCGGCGGCTCGCAGCCGCAACTCGGCCTCGTGGCGCCGTGTGTGCAGGCCGGCGACGCCGGCGGCGTCCTCCAGAATGCGGCGGCGCTGCTCGGGCTTGGCGTTGACGATCTCGCCGATCTGGCCCTGGCGGACGAGAGCCGGCGAGCGGGCGCCGGTCGCTGCGTCCTCGAACAGGAGCTTCACGTCGCGGGCGCGCACGTCGCGGCCGTTGATCCGGTAGGCGGAGCCCATGTCGCGCTCGATGCGGCGCGTCAGTTCGAGGACATCGCTGTCGTTGAAACCCGGCGGGGCCTTGCGCGCCGAGTTGTCGACGAACATCGTGACCTCGGCCCAGCCACGGGCCGGCCGCGACGTCGTGCCGGAGAATATCACGTCCTCCATGGCGGAGGCGCGCATGGCCTTGTAGGAGGTCTCGCCCATGACCCAACGCAGGGCCTCGAGCAGGTTGGACTTGCCGCAGCCGTTGGGGCCGACCACACCGGTCAGGCCCGGCTCGATCCAGAGCTCGGTCGGTTCGACGAACGATTTGAAGCCAAGCAGCCGAAGCCGCGTGATGTGCATCGCACGTCTTCCTCGTCCCTGGCCAAACCGGGCGTGGCGACACCAAGCGCGGCCGCACCAAGAGTGGCGGGCCCGGGCGAGCCGCCTCAGCCCGCCTTGGCCGTCGCCGCGCGCCCGCCCGCGGTCAGCATGGGATCCACGATGGCGCGGATCTCGGCGATGCCGAGCACGGACTTCACGAGCCGGTTGCCGATGAAGAAATTCGGAGTACCGATGATGCCGAGCTGGCGGCCCCGGTCCTTCACCGCGTTCAACGCAGTGATCATTGGCTGATTCCTGACGCAGGCGTCATATTGATCGCGCGTCATCCCCACCTGCGAGGCGACCTTCATGATGGCTTCTGGCCGCACCTCCTGGGACACCCAGACGGCCTGCTGGTCGAGGAACTTGCGATAGAGCGTCAGGTATTTGTCCATCGGCGCGCAGCGGAGTGCGATGGTCGCGTTGCCACTCGTGCGGCCGATCGGGAATTCACGGATGACGAGGCGAACCTTGCCCGTGTCGATGTAGTCGCGCTTCAGGGCCGGAAACGTGTCGGCCATGAACCGGCGGCAATGGGGGCAGGTCAGCGACATGTACTTGACCATGACCACCGGCGCACTGGCGCTGCCGAGCGAGAACTCGGGCAATGGGCCGGGCTGCAGGACTTCGGCGAGCGTCGGGTTTGCGATCACCTCGCGGAGGGGGCGATCAGCGAACCCATCGGTGGCGAAGGGGTCGAAGCGGGCTGCCGGTGAGGCGGTGGCGCCACCGTAAGCGGCGGCTGCGTCTCCGGACGTGCTTCCCGGCGGCGCCGAGATCGGTGGGCCTGACGTGGTGAGGAGCTGGCTCGAGGTGTCGGCGCAGCCTGCCAGAGCGAGCAGGGCCGCGAGGGCGCCTGCCGCAACCGTCGATCGTAGTGCTGGCAAGGCGCGCCCCCGCATGTGGCTATTTCTTCAGGAGCGGCTCGATGACCTGATCGAACGATTCGATCCGATCGGAGCGCTCGCTCATGCGCTTGCCGTTGACGAAGAACGTGGGCGTCGACCGCACGCCGAGCGACTTGCTCGCGTGGTCGCGCATGTTGGTGATGTTCTCAAGCAACTTCTGGTCGATCAGGCACTTGTCGAACGTCTCCTGCGTGAAGCCGTTCTCGCTCGCGATCTTGAACAGCGCCGGAACCGGGTTGCCCTGAACGAAGGCCCACTCGTTCTGCTTGGCGAACAGCGCCGACACCACCTGATAGCTCTTGTCGGCCGGAGCGCACCTGGCCAGCATCGAACCGGCAGCCGCCAGATTGTCCAGAGGGAAGTCGCGGAGAATGAGCCGCGCCTTGCCGGTGTCGATGTACTTTTCCTTGAGCGCCGGCAGCACGCCATTGTGGAAGTTGGCGCAGTGCCCGCAGGTGAGCGAGGCATACTCCACGATGGTGACCGGCGCGTCGGGCTTGCCGATCACGATGTCGGGGATCGCTTGCGGCTTCATGAGTTCGGCCGTGTAGTCGGCCGCCGGTGATGTCGACTGAGCGGTCGCCAAAGATGGCAGGACAGCAAGCGACAGCGCAGCAACGGCTTGCAGCGCGGTGCGGCGCGGGAGAGCGGTCCGGAGAAGACGCTCGGCGAAAGTGATCACGGGGGACTCCTCCGATGATGATCCGGCGAAGAGGTGCCACGCAAACCGATGCTGCGCACACTCGCCTACGATTTAGGGCAAGCCGCTCTGAACGCAGAATGAACTCGCTGTGAGGCAGGGATGCGCCAGGACGCGGGCGCCGTCAAGCCACCGCGAGGCCGCGCGCGCGACGCTGGCCGAGCCCGGCAGCCATGCTTTCGAGAGCCGCGCGCAGACCCGGTTCCTTGATTGCGGCGAGTTCCTCGCGTGGCTTGGTTGCCGCGGGGGCGACCGGCTGCTTCGGATCGGCGCCGGACCGGGCCGGCTCGCGGCGAATCGCTGCCACCTGCACGATGCGCAGATCGGCGACGGCGCGGTAACCGAAGTAGGCATTGATGCGGTCGACGATCTGGGCAGCCGAATACTGCACATCGAGGGCGCGGCCGGCCGCGACCGACAGCATGAGCGTGGCGCCGGGCCGACCCTTCTCGCCATCCGCGACGTCGCCGGACCATTCGACCTGACGCGGCCACTTGAGGCGCTCGGGCATGGTATAGCGCGCCAGATCAGCGCCGACGATGGTTTCCCAGTCGGTGATCAGGGCGGCGGCGGAAAAGCCGTAGCGCTCGAATGCGGGCTTGGTCAGACGGGGGACGAAGCTGCCGACGGACTTCGCCGCGATCGGTTTCGGCGCCATCGGCCGGATATGGACAGGGCGGTCGGGAAGGCGTGCCGCCATGCGAGCCAGCTCCGACGTCGGGCGGCGGTTCGCTGCGGGGCGTTCCGGTCGGTTCTGCATGGTCGCCTGTGTCCCCAAATCGACGCGCGGTTTCCATCGCAGCGCCATATCCTTAATATCGGGTAAACGATTCGCCGTTCTGGCGCGCGGGGGCTCCCATGGGCACTGTGGCAATCGAGCAACCGGTGCGGTTGCGTGGGGCGAAACCGGCGGAGCTTTTGCTCGAATGGTACGATCGCGAGCGGCGCGATCTGCCCTGGCGGTATGGCCCGGGACAGCAGCCAGATCCTTATCGCGTCTGGCTTTCCGAGATCATGCTGCAGCAGACGACCGTCAAAGCGGTGGTGCCGTTCTTCAACACGTTCGTGCGACGTTGGCCGACTGTGGAAAGGCTGGGAAAAGCTGCGCTCGACGACGTGCTCGCTGCCTGGGCGGGCCTCGGCTACTACTCCCGGGCGCGAAACCTGCACGCCTGCGCCCGGGCGGTCGTGGAACGGCATGGGGGGCAATTCCCATCCGACGAGACGGCGCTCCGGGCGTTGCCGGGTATCGGCCCCTATACGGCGGCGGCGATCGCTGCGATCGCGTTCGGGCTCCGGGCAACACCGGTCGACGGGAACATCGAGCGCGTCACGGCGCGGCTGTTCGCGGTCACTGAGCCGCTGCCGGGCGCCAAGGGCACGCTGAGGCGGCTTGCCGAGACGCTCACCCCGCCCGACCGCGCAGGCGATCATGCGCAGGCGCTGATGGATCTCGGCTCGCGAATCTGCACGCCGAAGCGGCCGTCGTGCCTCGTCTGCCCGGTGCACGCCCATTGCGAGGCGACGGCCCTCGGCATCGAGGCGACGCTACCTGCGAAAGCAGCCAAACCGGAGCGGCCGGTGCGCCATGGCGCCGCGTTCGTCGTGCTCAGGGAGGACGGCCACATCTTGCTGCGCCGGCGGCCCGACGCCGGATTGCTCGGCGGCATGCTCGAGGTGCCGTCGACACCGTGGGTGGACCGGATGGTGGCTGCCGAGGACGCGCTGCAGGCCACGCCGGTGCATGGCGACTGGTGGCCGGTCGCCGGTACGGTCAGCCATACGTTCACGCACTTCCGGCTGGAACTCGCCGTCTTCCGGGCCGTCGTGCCGCTGGATGCGCAACTCGACCTGTGGGCCGAGCCCGACCGGTGCCGCTGGGTGGCGCGGAGAAAGCTCGGCGCGGAAGCGTTGCCGAGCCTGATGCGCAAGGTGATCGCGCACGCGCTCGGGGATGTTTGACCGGCGTCAAAACCGGATTGAATTCAATCCGCTGACTAGGTTGCGCCGCAGCACGAGCTATGCCTAGTCTTGGCGCCGTCCGACGGTTGGTGGCACGCCGTTCGCATCCGTTTCGCACCGCACGCGACAGGCGGTGCCGGATGCCGTCACGTCCTCGGCGCCGCGAATTTCGGCGCCCCCGACCTTTCAGCCGCCGTTCCCCGTTCGGGGGCGGAGTGGCACATCGCAGAAGGTTACCGATCACATGAGCCTGAAAAGCCTGAACCCGACCGAGGCCGCGAGCCAGTGGCTCGGCAAGTTCGAAGCGGCACTTGCGAAGGAGGACATCTCCGCCGCCGTCGCCCTGTTCGTTCCAGACGGCCACTGGCGCGACATCGTCGCGTTCACCTGGGACATCCGGACGGCAAGCGGCGCCGAGCAGATCCGCGACATGCTGGGGCGCACGCTGCCGGCCGCGCGGCCCTACAACTTCCGCGTCGCCGAGAAGCGGACGCAGCCCGCCGTCGTGAAGCGGGCGGGCGTCGAGACGATCGAAGCGATCATCGCGTTCGAGACCGCGATGGGACGCGCCAGCGGTATCCTGCGGCTGGTGCCGCTCGCTTCCGACCCGGGCGTGCTCAAGGCGTGGGTGCTGCTCACCTCGCAGGACGAGATCAAGGGCCACGAAGAGCGGATCAACGCGCGCCGTCCGCGGGGCGAGGAGTGGTCGGGCGGATTCGGTGGCGAGAACTGGATGGACCACCGGAAGAAGCAGATCGCCTACGAGGACCGGGAGCCGGCCGTCGTGGTGATCGGCGGCAGCCAGTCGGGGCTCGGGATCGCGGCCTGTCTCGGCGTGCTCGGCGTGGACACGCTGGTCATCGACAAGCACGAGCGGGTCGGAGACGCGTGGCGCAAGCGCTATCACAACCTGACGCTGCACAACGAGGTGTTCGTCGACCACCTCCCGTACATGCCGTTCCCGCCGAACTATCCAGTCTACATCCCGCGCGACAAGATCGCGAACTGGCTCGAGTTCTATGCCGACACGATGGAACTCAACGTCTGGCTGGAGACCGAATTCACGGGCGGCACATACGACGAGAAATCGGGGACCTACAGCCTGACCGTGCGGCGCGCCGACGGTACCGAGCGGGTCGTGCGGCCGCGGCACGTGGTGTTCGCCACCGGCGTCAGCGCCATCCCGATCATGCCGGACCTGCCGGGCATCGAGACGTTCAAGGGCGATCTGCTGCACTCGAGCCAGTACAATTCGGGCCGCAAATGGAAGGGCGGCAAGGGCATCGTCCTCGGCACCGGCAACAGCGGCCACGACGTGGCGCATGACCTGCACGTGAGCGGCGTCCAGACGACGATGGTGCAGCGCTCGACGACGCTGATCGTCAGCCTGAAGGAAGCGCAGCGGGTCTACGAACTCTATCAGGAGGGATCGTCGGTCGAGGACTGCGACCTGATCGCGACGGCCTCGCCGTACCCGGTGCTCGTGCAGGGCTACAAGCTCTCGGCGGCGCTCTGCAAGCAGGCGGACCAGAAGCTGCTCGACGGGCTCGCGGCGCGCGGCTTCCGGCTCGACAACGGGGAGCCGGACGAGACGGGCTTCCAGATGAAGTATCTCCGGCGCGGCGGCGGCTATTATTTCAACGTCGGCTGCTCCGATCTCATCGTCGAGGGCAAGATCGGGCTGGAGCACCACCGCAACATCGAGCGCGTGGTGCCCGAAGGCCTCAAGATGAAGGACGGGCGGGTCGTCGAGGCCAACGTCATCGTGGCTGCGACGGGCTACAAGAACCAGCAGGACGTCGTCCGGCACTTCTTCGGCGACGCCATGGCCGAGCGGGTCGGCGAGGTCTGGGGCTTCGACGAGGGGGGCGAATTGCGCAACATGTGGCGCCGGACGTCGCAGCCGGGGCTCTGGTTCGTCGGCGGCGGCCTGCCGCACGTGCGCATCTACTCTAAGTTCCTCGCGCAGCAGATCAAGGCCTGCGAGGTGGGGCTCATCGATCGTGCCGGTGGCTATGGGCGGGACGCCGCGCCGGCCAAGACGATGCCCAGGGCTCAGGCCGCCGAATAGGTCAGGCGGGCCAAACCGCCCGCGCATCGCTTGTCGACGACATTCACCGGGTCGCGGTCATGCCGCGGCCCGGCTCGTTTTCCGGCTGCCTCGTCGCTCGATCAGGTCGCTCTGGAAGAAGCGTTCGCCTCGAAGAGAGGCCCTCGCCGCGAATTCGGCGCGGATGTGCCGGGCCATCTCTTCGGCGAGTTCGGTCGCTCCGCCGGCCGGGGTCCGCAGGTTGATGGCGAAGGACGGCAGGTCAGGCAGACCGTTGCCGCGGGGCACGACCTCGAACGATGACGGGACCGTCTCGCGCAGCATCACCGACACCGAGATGCCGGCCGCGACCGTGGCGTTCACAGCATCCTGGTTTGCCACCTCGACGACGACGCGCCATTCGATGCCGTGCTGTCGCAGAGCCTCGATCAACACCGGCCGGAACCGACAGCTCCGGCCCCCCACGGCAATGGGCAGAGGTGTCCGCCGATGCGCCTTGCCACCGGGCGAACTCACCCAGACGAGGTCGTCGCGGGCCAGCAGCTCGACGCCACGGCCGCCGGTATCGAGATCGGTGGTCATGGCGAGGTCGATCTTGCCCTGGCCGAGCGCTTCGACGAGGTCGTGGGAATTCAACGCGTTGAGGCTGACGCGAACGGACGGCCACCGCTCGTTGAAGCGGCGCAGGATGGGGGCCGCGTAGGTGACGATGAGGTCGACCGGAATGCCGAGCCGGACCTCGCCTTCGAAGCTCGGCGTCGTCATGCTCTCGAACACCTCGTCGTTCATGGCGACGAGGCGCTGGGCGAGGCCGACGAGCTGCTCGCCTGCAGGTGCCAGCGTCAACCGCTTGTGGCCGCGCTCGAACAGCGGCTGGTCGAGGCTCTCCTCGAGGCGCTTGATCTGGAGGCTGACGGCGGCCTGGGTGCGGTTCAGGATGTGGGCGGCAGCGGTGACGCTGCCGGTCTGGACGACAGCGAGAAAGGCCCGGAGAAGAGCGAGGTCGAGGTCGCGGCGCATGGCTTCACCCATCAATTATCGTTATGCATTCAATTAACAGCATTCGTTTTCATTATGCAACGAGTCGCGATACACGGTTTCGGCAGGCACACATCGCCTGTTTCAAAACAAGGTAAATTCCCATGGCACCCGGTTATTCGCGCGGGTCGGTTTCGGCTGGTCGGCCCGCTCTCGATGATGTCGCAGCGTCGTTCGTGACGCGCGCCGCACGATGGGTCGTTGCAGCCTTTGCCGTCGCACGCGAGCGCCACCAGCTGGGAGACCTCGACGACCGCATGCTGAAAGACATCGGCATCACGCGGCGCATGGCCGAGCGCGAATCAGCGCGTGACCTCCTCGACGTGCCGACGCATCGCATCGGCCACTATTGAGGCACAGGGCGAGGCGAGGCCGGTCCGGGTCTCGCCTCAGCCCACCACCTTCGACGCGCGGAGACGTTCCAACTCCGCCGCGTCACAGCCGATCTCGGCCAGAACAGCGGCGGTGTCGGCTCCGAGATCCGGGGCCGGACGGTGGATGACGCAGGGCGTCTCCGAAAGCTTCACCGGAAAGCCCGTCATGCGGATCACGCCGTGGCCCGGATGCTCCACGTCGATGGCCATCTCCTGGGCCGCGATCTGGGGATCCGAGAACATCTCGGAGATGGACAGGACCTTCCCCGTCGGCACGCCGGCCTTGTTCAGGCGATCGATCCAGTAGTCCTGGGATTCCAGTTTCATCCTGGCGTCGACCAGCGCGTTGAGTTCGACGCGGGCGGCACGGCGCTGCTCGGACGTCTTCAGGTCATCGCGTTCGAGCACGTCGGAGAGGCTGAGCTCGCGCATGAACTTGGCCAGGATCTCGACGGTCGCGGGCGCGACGGCGATGGCGCCGTTCGCCGTATGGAAGAGGCCGTAGGGCGAGGCGATCGGGTGGTCGTTGCCGGTCCGCTCCGGCTCGCGGCCGGTCGCGAAGTACTCGGACGAGAGGTAGGCCAGCATGCTCACCATGCCGTTGACCATGGCCGCCTCGACGCGCTGGCCGCGGCCGTTCAGATCGCGGGCGCGGATGGCGCTGACGACGCCGAAGGCACAGTAGAGGCCGGCGATCAGGTCGGTGATCGGGGGGGCGGCGCGCATCGGATCGCCGCCGGGCACACCCGTGGTCGCCATGAAACCCGACATGGCCTGGGCGATGAAATCGAAGGCCGGCCGGTCGACATAGGGGCCCGTCGAGCCGTAGCCGTTGATCGAAGCGACGACCAGCCGCGGGTTCAGGGCGTCGAGGCGGGCCTGGTCAAAGCCCATCTCGGCGAGGACACCGGGACGGAAATTCTCGACCAGGACGTCGGCGCCGGCGATGAGCTTTCCGAGGATCTCGCGGCCGTCGGGTTTTCGCAGATCGAGGACGATTGACCGCTTGTTGCGGTTGAAGGCCGCGAAATACCAGCTGAAGCCGTGCGACAGGTCGCCCTGGGTCCGGACGGGGTCGCCCTGCGGCGTTTCCACCTTGACGACGTCGGCGCCCATGTCGGCCAGCATCATGGTGGCGAATGGGCCGGAGAGGACGCGCGTCAGGTCGATGACACGGATGCCCGAAAGCGGCTGTTGCGGCATGGAGGTCTCGATCAGTTCAGGTCAGGTTGGTCACGGCATAGCAGCAGCGGCAGACCGAGACCAGCCGAAGCCCAAGATCGATGCCGGGGGCGCCAAGGTCAACAGTTGCGGCTCGCGCATCCGCCGCAGAGCGGTGCTAAGGTCGGCCCGAAGCCGGACGTCGACGCGGGATCGATCCGCCCGCGCGCCGGCGCAACAGGAGGACACCCATGAGTGGCAGCGAGCCCTATACACCCCCGAAGGTCTGGGTCTGGGACAAGGCGAGCGGCGGACGCTTCGCCAACATCAACCGGCCGATCGCCGGGGCGACGCACGAGAAAGAGTTGCCCGTCGGCAAGCATCCGATGCAACTCTATTCGCAGGGCACGCCGAACGGTGTCAAAGTGACCGTCATGCTCGAGGAGCTGCTGGCGGCCGGGCACTCGGGCGCCGAGTACGACGCCTGGCTCATTCGCATCGGCAATGGTGACCAGTTCTCGTCGGGTTTCGTCGCGGTCAATCCGAACTCGAAGATTCCGGCGCTGCTCGATCGCAGCAATCCGGCGAAGCCGAAGCGTGTGTTCGAATCCGGTGCGATCCTGCTGCATCTCGCGGAGACGTTCGGGGCCTTCCTGCCCAAGGATTCGGATGCACGGACCGAGGCGCTCAACTGGCTGTTCTGGCAGATGGGAAGCGCCCCCTATCTCGGCGGCGGGTTCGGGCATTTCTATGCCTACGCCCCGGAGAAGTGGGAGTATCCGATCAACCGCTTCGCGATGGAGACCAAGCGGCAGCTCGACGTGCTGGATCGGCATCTCGCGGACAACGCCTTCATGGCCGGCAAGGACTACTCCATCGCCGACATGGCGATCTGGCCCTGGTACGGGGCGCTCGCCAAGGGGTTGCTCTACAACGGCGGCGAGTTCCTCTCCGTGCAGGATTACAAGCACGTGCAGCGATGGACCGACGAGATCGCGGCACGGCCCGCCGTCAAGCGCGGGCGCATGGTGAACCGCATCCAGGGCGAGCCGTCGAGCCAGCTCCACGAGCGACACGAGGCGAGCGATTTCGAGACGAAGACGCAGGACAAGCTCGGCGGCTAAGCCGTGGTGCGTCGGCCCTCGACCGGGCTGACGACATGGCCGCCACGGGTGCGATGCAACGACCGGTTGGCAGCGGAGGCGGGACGCGGCAAAGTGGCCGCCATCCCGCCTTTTTCCCGCGCCGAGCGCGAGGCAACCCTTTGAGGAGAGACGTTCTATGGCCGATACCAACGCCTGCGATGTGGTCGTCGTCGGGGCCGGCAACGCGGCGTGCGCCGCGGCCTTCGCTGCCAGCGACGCGGGCGCCCGCGTGATCATGCTGGAGGCGGCACCGAAGGAGGAGCGCGGCGGCAACTCGACGTACACGGCCGGTGCCACGCGCATGGTCTACAACAACGTCGACGACGTGCGCTCGCTCGTGGATCTCTCGGACGCCGAAGTCGCCAACATGGATTTCGGTACCTATACCGAGGAACAGTTCTACGACGACATGTACCGGATGACGCGGTACCGCACGGACCAGGAGCTGTGTGACCTCCTCGTGCAGAATTCGCTCTCCACGTGGCAGTGGATGAAGAAGCAGGGCGTCAAGTTCCAGACCAGCCAGGGACGGCAGGCGTTCAAGGTCGACGGCAAGTACAAGTTCTGGGGCGGCCTCTGCATCGAGACGTGGGGCGGCGGCCACGGGCTCATCGACAGCGAGCACGCCATCGCGGAGAAGAAGGGCGTCGACATCCGCTACGAGACGGCCGGCGTGTCGCTCATCACGGACGACGAGGGCCGCGTCATCGGCGTCAAGGCGCGGCACAAGGGCCGGACCTACGAGATTGCCTGCGGGGCCGTGGTGCTCGCGTGCGGCGGCTTTGAATCCAATGCCGAAATGCGCTGCCGCTACATGGGTCCGGGCTGGGAACTCGCCAAGGTGCGCGGCACGCGGTTCAATACCGGCGGCGGCATCCAGATGGCGCTCGATATCGGCGCCATGCCGCACGGCCACTGGTCGAGCGGGCATGCGGTCGGCTGGGACTTCAATGCGCCGGCGTTCGGCGATCTCACGGTCGGCGACAATTTCCAGAAACACAGCTATCCGCTCGGCATCATGGTCAACGCCACGGGACGGCGTTTCGTCGACGAGGGCTACGACTTCCGCAACTACACCTACGCCAAGTACGGCCATGTCATCAAAGACCAGCCGGACATGATGGCGTGGCAGATCTTCGACAAGAAGGTGCTGCACCTGCTGCGCGACGAGTATCGCATCAAGCGCGTGACCAAGGTGTCGGCGAACACGCTCGAGGAGCTGGTGACCAAGCTCGAGGGCGTCGATGCGAAGGCCTGCCTCGAGGAGATCAAGGCCTACAACGCGGCGGTGATGACGGACGTGCCGTTCAATCCGGCGGTCAAGGACGGCCGTGGCACGCAGGGGCTGGCGGTCGCCAAGAGCAACTGGGCCAACGTGCTCAGCGAGCCGCCGTTCGAGGCCTATCAGGTCACGTGCGGGCTCACGTTCACGTTCGGCGGCCTCAAGATCACGACGGGCTGCGAGGTCGAGGACACCGCCGGGCAGACGATCCAAGGGCTCTATGCGGCGGGTGAGCTCGTCGGCGGCCTCTTCTATCACAACTATCCCGGCGGCACGGGGCTCACGTCCGGCGCCGTGTTCGGCAAGATCGCCGGCGAGGGCGCAGGCAACTATGCCCTCGGCGCGGCACAGCGGCGGGGTTGAACCCCTCGATGGTCCCGGCCGTTCCGGGACTATCCTCACGCGCTGGGTGACGGACGAGGCGGATCGACAATGGCCGGGCCGGACGGAGCGGATGCATCTGGTTCGGCCCACGGGACGGCCGCGGCGACGGCACGGCTGGTCGACCAACTCATCGCCGACGCGACGTGGCTCGACGGCTGCTTCACGGTGCCAGGAACCCAGATCCGCTTCGGCTGGGACCCGGTGATCGGCATCGTGCCGATTGCGGGCGATATCGTCGGGGCGGTGCTCGGTGCTCGCCTCATCCTGCGGGCGCGGGCGCTGGGGCTCGGCAAGGCGACGACGGCGCAGATGTTACTCAACGTCGGCGTCGACTTCGCGATTGGGGCCATTCCGTTCATCGGGCCGGTGTTCGACGCTTTCTATCGCTCGAACCGGCGCAACGTCGCGCTCGTCATCGACGACCTGGCGCGGCGGCACGCGAACGCATCGCCGAACACGATCCGAGGGTGACATGCCGCGCCTCCACATGATCTTCGATCTCGATGACACGCTCTATCCGGAGCGCGATTTCGCCATCGAGGGCTTCCGGTCGGCGGCGCGCTGGGCCGAGCAGACGCTCGGCGTCCGCGATGTCGTCGAGGAAATGACGGAGATGCTCGACGGCGGCATGCTGGGCCAACTCTTCCAGGTGATCCTCGAGCGCCACGCGCCGGATCATACGGCGGAACACCTCGCGGCTTTCCGCGAGGCCTATCGGCGGGTCGACGATCCCCGGCTCACCCTGTTCCCCGATGCCGCGCGCGCGCTCGACCATTACGAGCGGCACGGTCCCATGGGGCTGATCACCGACGGCACGCGCGCCGTGCAGGCGAAGAAGGTGGCGGCGCTCGGCCTCGAGGCGCGGTTCGCGCGGATCGTGTTCACCGATGCGCTCGGGCCGAACCGGGCCTACTTCAAGCCGCATCCGCGCCCCTTCGAAGAGATGGCGTCGGCGATCGGCGCGCCCGGTGATCGGTACGTCTACGTGGGCGACAATCCGGCGAAGGATTTCGTCGCGCCGAACGCCATGGGATGGACGAGCGTGCTCGTTCACCGGCCGCATCCGCGCATCCACGACGTGGCGAAGGTCGCGGCCGGCGGCGCGCCGCAGCACACCGTCGAGAGCCTTGCCGCGCTGCCGGACGTGCTCGGGCGCTGATCCGGAGGCTGGCGGGGCGAAGATGCTTTTCCTAGCCCCGAGGCGAACCCTATATTCGGCGACCACCCCACAGAGCGGCAATCCCGGCGCACCATGACATCGACCTCTCCCTCCTCCAACGGCACCTGGCGTCTCGTCGCGTTCGGTCTCGTGGCGGGGATCGTGCTCTGGGGCGCCAACAACCTGCTGCAGACGGCGCTTTTTGCCGAGCGTAGCGCACGCACGGTGACGCCCCGGGGCGAACTCGCGGCCTTCGAGCAGACGGCGGCGGACGTGTTCCAGTCCGTCGCGCCGTCAGTGGTCTACATCTTCACCGAGCAGGCGCGGCGTTCGGCGTTCGGCGAAGAGACGGTCGGGCGAGGCACCGGCTCGGGCTTCGTGTGGGATCAGGCCGGGCACATCATCACCAACAACCACGTCATCGCATCGGCGACGCGGGTCTATGTGCGGTTCGATTCCGGTGACACGGTCGAGGGGCGCGTGATCGGGCGGTCACCGGATCACGACATCGCCGTGCTCCGGGTGCCCGTCGCGGCGGGACGATTGCAGCCGATTCCGGTCGGCCAATCCGACACGCTCCGCATCGGGCAGGCGGTGTTCGCGATCGGCAATCCGTTCGGGCTTTCGCGCACGCTGACGGCTGGCATCGTATCCGCGCTCGGCCGGACGCTGCCGCAGCAGACGGGACGCGATATCGAAGGCGTCATCCAGACGGACGCCGCGATCAATCCGGGCAACTCCGGCGGGCCGCTGATCGACAGCGCGGGCCGACTCATCGGCGTCAACACGGCGATCCTGTCGCAGACCGGCTCCTATGCGGGCATCGGCTTCGCGGTGCCGGTCGCGACCGTCAACCGGATCGTGCCGCAGATCATCACCAACGGCAAACCGGTTCGACCCGGCATCGGCGTGTCGGTTGCGTCGGAGGAGACGGCGGCGCGCCTCGGTATCCGTGGCGTCGTGATCATCGCGGTGGCGCCCGGCGGCCCTGCGGCGCGGGCTGGACTCGCGGGTGTCGATCGCGTCCGTCAGGTGCTGGGTGACGTGATCGTCGCGGTCAATGGGCAACCCGTGGGCACAGCCGCCGAACTCGGCGCGCGGCTCGAGGCGGTCGGCGCGGGGCAGAGTGCGAAGTTGACCATCCTGCGCGACGGCCGCCCCATCGAGGTGAGCGTCGACGTGGTCGACATCGGTGGGTGAGACCGCGGCCGGTCGGGGCCGAGCGGGATGGTCTTTCGAGGACCTGAGATGGCTCATGGGCGTCACTTTGCCGATCTGATCGGCGGCGGAGGGAGGTGCCCTCTCGCCGTGTCACGCGGGCTGTTGGTCTACCACGAGTATGAGGATGCCTGGGTGACGGACGGCTCCGGTCGTCGAAGGTTCGGCTCGCTCTATGGCGACCCGGCATGCGCGGCAATCGCCGATGACGAAAGCTGGTGTGCGGCGGGTGGGGCCGGCATCGTCATCGCGCGCGCCGCTGTCGGTGAATCCGTGTTCGGAGCCGCGTCGCGGGCGGACGTCCAATTTGCGACCGGCGGTGAGGGCGGTACGTTGTGGGTTACCGCGCTTTGGGCATCGGCGCCGCGGCAATTGGGTATCGTCGGGGCCTGGGCCGGTGAAGAGGCGCAACGGCTCTGGTCCCTCGACGTCGATACGCTTGCGCTGTCGCCGGCCGGCTTTCCAGGAGGCGCGGCCGCTACCTAGCCGGGGCACTCAACGGGCCGCTTCGAGCCTCGGCTCGCGCCGCTGGCACGAACGGGCCACGGGCCCGCACCCGTTTGGGGGACGTGTCCCCCAAGCCCCCTCTTTTTTGTCGCGGGGTGACCTGCGCCGTTGCTGGTGGGTAACCGAAGCGCCCGCGCGGTTGCGTCGTGGGCATCCGAAGCGCGAACTAATGACGCGCGGATGCGGAGTGGGCAATCGATGGGTCGCCGAGGAATCCTGCTTCGGGGAGCGAACACTGGCGGGCAGCGGCGCCAAAGCAGGCAGTTTGCACGATCGGCGCGGCTGACAAGCTGTGCGCGAGCCGTCACACTACGGCCGCTGTGGTGGCCAACGCATATGGGAGCTGTTGCATGGATATCGGCGTCTTCATCCCGATCAACAACAACGGTTGGATCATCTCGGCAACATCGCCGCAGTACATGCCGAGCTTCGAACTCAACAAGGCCGTCGTGCAGAAGGCCGAGAGCTACGGCTTCGATTTCGCGCTCTCGATGATCAAGCTGCACGGGTTCGGCGGCAAGACGGAGTTCTGGGACCACGGTCTCGAAAGCTTCACGCTGATGGCGGCACTCGCGCCGGTGACGAGCCGGATCAGGCTCTATGCGTCGACCGCCGTGCTCACGCTGCCGCCGGCCATGGTCGCCCGCATGACAGCGACGATCGACGACGTGTCGGGCGGACGGTTCGGCGTCAACATCGTCTCCGGCTGGCACAAGATCGAGTACACGCAGATGGGGCTCTGGCCGGGCGACGAGCACTTCGCCAAACGGTACGACTACAGTACGGAATACGTGCGCATCCTCAGGGATCTCTGGGAAACGGGCATCTCGGATCTCAAGGGCGAGTACTTCCAGATGGACAATTGTGTCCTGAGCCCGCGTCCCAAGGCCCCGATCAAGATCGTTTCCGCAGGCCAATCGGACCGCGGCATGGAATTCGCGTCCCAGTATTGCGATTTCAATTTCTGCCTCGGCGAAGGTGTGAACGAGCCGACGAAGGCTGCGGCGGTACCCGCACGCGTCCTCGAACATGCGAAAAGGACGGGCCGCGATGTCGGGGCCTACATGCTCTACATGATCATCGCGGACGAGACCGACGAGGCCGCGCTCGCCAGATGGGACCTTTACAACAGGGGCGTCGATCGCGACGCACTCGCGCATCTCATGGGCAAGGCCGCCGAAGACATCAACATGTCCGAGACGTCGACGGCCGCCAAGATCACGCGCTCCGCATCGCCGATCAATTTCAACATGGGTACGCTGGTCGGGTCCTACGCCAACGTCGCGCGGATGATGGACGAGGCAGCCTCGATGCCGGGGGTCAAGGGCATCATGCTCACGTTCGACGATTTCCTCGCTGGGCTCGACACCTTCGGGACGCGGATACAGCCACTGATGACGTCCCGGGCCGGGCGGGTTCCGGTCGGCGCCTGAGGCGGTCGCGCCTCGCGGCGCGATCGGGCCACGGGCCCGTACCCGTTTGGGGGACGTGTCCCCCAAACCCCCTCTTTTTTGTCGAGGGAGCGCGCGGATGCGTAGTGGGCATCCGAAGCGCCACGAAAGGTGCGCGGTTGCTGGCGGACAACTGTAGTGCCGCTCGACAACCCCACCCTCTCGCGTCCCCGGCCGGAGCGCGCAAGCGCGGAGAGCCGGGGTCGCTTCGGTCGGGATGCGAATGACGTTCGTCGCCCTATCGCCCCGCATGCCCTACTCCACGTCATCCCCGCGCAGGCGGGGACCCACGACGGGCCGGGCAGTCGTCGCGACATGTCGTGGGTCCCCGCCTTCGCGGGCATGACGGTGAGCGGGCCGAAGGAGACGCATGAAGTGGAGGCCGCTGGGGTCGACATCCGCGAAATCGCCAGCAAGCGATCCGGGTCTCCGCCCGCGCCTTCGGCCCGTGCGTCGCCCGGGAATGCAAGAGGAGAGGCCCAGGGGCACGGCGTGGGCTGCGCGGTTGCTGGTGGGCAACCGAAGCGCAACGGGCGAGCACAATCGCCTCAGTCGCGGTTCTCCAGGCCCCGGCAGCAGTCCTCGAGGAGGAACGCCGCGAGCCCCTCGATCAGCTCGAACTGGCAGGTGTAGCGGATGCGCCGGCCATCCCGCGTTGCGACCACCAGGCCGGCGCGTTCGAGGGTGGCCATGTGGAACGTGAGGTTCGATGGCGTGATGCCGATGTTTTCCGCGATCACGCCGGCCGCGAGCCCGTCCGGCCGCGCGCGCACGAGCAGGCGCACGATCGCGAGCCTCGAACTCTGAGCCAGCGCCGCCAGCACCTCGACTGCTTGACCGGCCTCCATCATTTCAGTAAATCTTGAAACGTCTTCATCCGCCGATCCAACCTCGCGACGCTCGGCTTTCCGGGGAGCGTGCGTTGCCCTCCAGACTTAGCGCCGAGTAGGCTTTCTGTCTCCGCCCACGCGCGCCTCCCATTGTGCCGCCCTCATGCCAGCGTGGGGGATGCATCCCGGTCCGTCATGTGTCTCCGCCGATCCTGCAACCGGGGCTTCGCCATGAACGATGCTGTCATCGTCGCTCCCCGTCCGCGCCAGCGGGACGTCAATGCGCTCGGTCTCACCGTTCTCGTCGTCTACGGGGTGACGTACTATGCGATCGGCACGGTCGCGCCGCTGGTCGCCGCCGAGTTCGGCGTCGGGGTCGACGTCATCTTCGCGGCGTTCTCCGTGGCGCTCCTCGCCAATGCCGCGATCGCCGCGCATGCCGGCCGCCTCGCCGATCGGATGGGGTGCGGCCGGCTCATGGTGCTCGGCCTCTTCGGGCGGGCCGTTGCGCTTGTCGCGATGACGTTCGCGTTCGACGCCTGGACGTTCAGCGCCGCCCTCATCGTCGTCATGCTGTTCTCGCAGGTGACGGAATACGACATCGCATTCGCCGCCGTGGTCGAGCGCGCGGGCGTGGCCGCCCGGTCCGGCATCAGTCAGATCACGCTCTGGGGCGGGATCGCCTCCACCATCTTCTGGCCGCTGACCCTCTCGCTGCTCGAGGTGCTGAGCTGGCGCGACGTGTTTCGCCTCTATGCGGCGTTGCTCGCCGGGATGGCGGCGTTGATCTGGGTGGTGGTCGGAACGGCCCGGCATGCCCGCGATACGGCGGCCGGCCAGCCCGTGAGCAGCGGCGAACCGGCCGTCGTGGCACCGCAAAAGCGCCTGCCACTCATCTGGCTGACCGTTGCGCTGTCGCTGACCAGCGTCGCCATGGCATTGCCGGTCATCCTGATGCCGGTGTTGACCGGGCTCGGCTTCGGGGCCTCCGCGGTGATTGCCGGCGCCGTCTTCGGCCCCGCCCAGACGGGCGCGCGGATGCTCGAGTTTCTCGTCTCGTCACGCATTTCGGCGTCACTCGTGGCCGTGTTCGCCACCGCGCTACTGCCGATCGCGCTGCTGCTGCTGGTCCTCGGTCCGCCGGGGGTTGTCGTCGCCGTTGCGTTCGCGGTGCTCTACGGCGCCGGCAACGGCATCGCCTACGTCAACCGGGGCACGGTCGCGCTGCAGTTGTTCGGCAGCGGCGACTACGCGGCACTGCTCGGGCGCATGGCGGTCTATCGCCTGATCGTCGCGGCGGCGATGCCGTTCCTGCTCGCCGTCATCATGGAGCGGCTCGGGATGGCGATCGCCATCTATTTCTGTGCCGGGGCCGGTGTGCTCGCAACGCTGTGCTTCATGCATCTGCACCGGCGTTACGGGCACATCAGTCCGCCCGGGGCGTGAAGGTGAGCCTCACGCCGTGCCGGTGCCTTTGGCCTTGACCGTCGCCTGGGCGGCCGAGAGGCGCGCGACGGGCACGCGGAATGGGGAGCAGGAGACGTAGTCGAGGCCAGCGTCGTGGAAGAAGTCGACCGATTCGGGGTCGCCGCCATGTTCGCCGCAGATACCGATCTTGAGGTCGGGGCGGACCTTGCGGCCGCGCTCGGTGCCGATGCGGACGAGTTCGCCGACGCCCGCCTGATCGATCGACACGAACGGGTCGACGTCGAAGATGCGGGTTCGCGTGTAGTCGGCGAGGATCGGGGCCGCGTCGTCGCGGGAAAGGCCGAGGCAGGTCTGGGTCAGGTCGTTGGTGCCAAAGGAGAAGAATTCGGCCCCGTCCTTGCCCGACGCGATCTCCTCGGCGCGGAGTGCGGCTCGTGGCAGCTCGATCATGGTGCCGATCTGGTAGGCGAGTGGGGCGCCCTTCTCGGCCTCGACGGCGGCAGCGGTCTTGCGGATCACGGCTGCGAGCAGGTCGAATTCGCGGCGCCAGGCGACGAGCGGAATCATGACCTCGGGGATCACGGGCTTGCCGGTGCGGCGGCCGGCCTCGATCGCGGCCTCGAAGATGGCGCGGGCCTGCATCTCGGTGATCTCGGGGAAGCGGATCGCGAGGCGGCAGCCGCGGAAGCCGAGCATGGGGTTTACCTCGTGCAGCTCGGCGATGCGGGCCTTGAGCTTGTCGAGGGGCACGCCGAGTTCGGCTGCCACGCTGGCGGCTTCCTTCTCCTCGTGCGGCAGGAACTCGTGCAGTGGCGGATCGAGGAGGCGGATCGTGACCGGCAGCCCGGCCATGATCTCGAAGATCTCGGTGAAGTCGGCGCGCTGCATGGGCAGGATCTTGGCGAGCGCCCGGCGGCGGCCGGCCTCGTCGTCGGCGAGGATCATCTCGCGCACGGCCAGGATGCGGTCGGCGTCGAAGAACATGTGCTCGGTGCGGCAGAGGCCGATGCCTTCGGCGCCGAACTCACGCGCCTGGCGGGCGTCGCGAGGGGTGTCGGCGTTGGCGCGAACCTTGAGGCGCCGGACGCCGTCGGCCCAGCCCATGATGCGCGCGAAATCGCCCGAAAGCTCCGGCTGGCGCATGGCGACGCGGCCCTTCAGCACTTCGCCGGTGGCGCCGTCGATGGTGATGATGTCGCCCTTGGCGAAGCGCTCGCGGCCGACCGTCATGGTGCCGGCGGCGTAGTCGATGCGGAGGCTCGCCGCGCCGCAGACGCAGGGCCGTCCCATGCCGCGGGCGACGACGGCGGCGTGGCTCGTCATGCCGCCGCGGGTCGTCAGGATGCCGACGGCGGCGTGCATGCCGTGGATGTCCTCGGGGCTCGTCTCGATGCGCACCAGGATGACGTCGCGGCCCTGGGCCTTCATCACCTCGGCCTCGTCGGCCGAGAACACGATCTCCCCCGACGCGGCACCCGGCGAGGCCGGGAGACCGTTCGCGACGATCTTCTTTTCGGCGTCCGGCGCGATGGTCGGATGGAGAAGCTGGTCGAGGGCGCCGGGATCGATGCGGGACACCGCCTCGGCGGGCGTGATCAGGCCTTCGTCGCAGAGATCGACGGCGATCTTCAGGGCGGCCGGCGTCGTGCGCTTGCCGTTCCGCGTCTGGAGCATCCAGAGGCGGCCTTCCTGGATCGTGAACTCGATATCCTGCATGTCGCGGTAGTGGCGCTCGAGGCGCGCGAAGACGTCGAGCAGTTCCGTGAACGTCTCTGGCATCACGGTTTCGAGCGAGGGGCTCGTGTCGCCGGCCTCGATGCGGGCGGCCTCGGTCAGCGGCTGCGGCGTGCGGATGCCGGCGACGACGTCTTCGCCCTGGGCGTTGACGAGGTATTCGCCGTAGATCTCACGGGTGCCGGTCGAGGGATTACGGGTGAAGGCGACGCCGGTCGCCGACGTCGGGCCGCGGTTGCCGAACACCATGGCCTGGACGTTCACCGCCGTGCCCCAGTCGTCGGGGATGGCATTAAGGCGGCGATAGGTGATGGCGCGGGCGTTGTTCCACGAGCGGAACACGGCGCCGATGGCGCCCCAGAGCTGTTGGGAAGTGTCCTGCGGGAAGGGGGCGCCGTGATGCTCGGTGACAGCGGCCTTGTAGCGCTCGATCACCTCGCGCCAATCGTCGGCGGTCAAGTCGGTGTCGAGATCGTAGCCGTTGAGGCTCTTGTGGCCTTCGAGAATCGATTCGAACGTCTCGTGCTCGAGGCCGAGGACGACACCCGAATACATCTGGATGAAGCGGCGATAGCTGTCGTAGGCGAAGCGCGCGTCGCCCGTCGCGGCTGCGAGGCCGGCGACGGTCGCGTCATTGAGGCCGAGGTTCAGGATCGTATCCATCATGCCGGGCATCGAGGCGCGGGCGCCGGAGCGGACGGAGACGAGGAGCGGGCGCGCGGCGTCGCCGAAGCGGGCGCCGACGGCCTTGCCGACGACGTCGAGCGCGGCGACGACATCGGCCTCGAGCCCGGCCGGGAATTGGCCTCCGGCGGCGGTGTAGGCGTTACAGACGGCCGTCGTGATGGTGAAACCCGGAGGCACGGGGAGGCCGAGGCTCGCCATCTCGGCGAGGTTGGCGCCCTTGCCGCCGAGAAGGTCGCGAAGTTCGGCGCCGCCGTCGGTTCGGTCGGCTCCGAAGAGGAATACGCGCCGGTCGGTCTTCGGGGCCGTGGTCGAGCCTGCCATCGGGCGTCTCCATCGTCGGTTGGCGCACTTGGACCGTCTTCTATCGTGCCCGGTCGAGGGCTGCAAAACGCATGACGCCGCGCTCGCCGTCGCGTTCAAACTTGGCAAACGGCGCGTTGCTCGCGGACACCTGATTAGTCTTTGACCGGAGACGAAGGTTTGCGCACTGTCTTCCGCACATGGGCAACGTCGGGAAAGGCCGGACGAGAGATGACGGACCAGGTGCATGACGTCTTGAAGCTGCTCGATCGGAGCGAGGATGCGGCGCTCGACCGGCTCTTTGATTTTTTAAGGATTTCAAGCATCTCGACCGATCCGGCCTACAAGGCGGACTGCCAGAAGGCCGCCGAATGGTGCCGGGCGGAACTCGCCGACATCGGCTTTGCCGAGGCCAAGGTGGTGCCGACGACCGGGCATCCCATGGTGGTGGCCCATGACCGCAAGACGCGGCCGAAGGGCATGCCGCACGTCCTCTTCTATGGTCACTACGACGTGCAGCCGCCGGACCCGCTGGACCTGTGGAAATCGCCGCCGTTCGAGCCACGGCTCGCGACGGAGAAGGGCAACGGGCGGGTGATCGTCGCGCGCGGGGCGGAGGACAACAAGGGCCAACTCATGACGTTCTTCGAGGCCGCGCGGGCCTGGAAGGCGGTTGCGGGCGAGCTGCCGATCGCCGTGACGGTGCTGCTCGAGGGCGAAGAAGAGTGCGGATCGCCGTCGCTGCCGGGGTTCCTCAAGACGCATGGCAAGGAAGTTCGTGCCGGGCTGGCGCTCGTCTGCGACACCGGCCAGTGGGACAAGGACACGCCCGCCGTCACGACGCAGCTGCGCGGCATGGCGGCCGTCGAGGTGACCATCAAGGGGCCGTCGCGCGACCTCCATTCCGGGCTCTACGGCGGGGCTGCCATGAACCCCATCCGGGTGCTGACGCAGATCTGCGGCGCCATGCACGGCAAGGCCGGCAAGGTGCAGGTGCCGGGCTTCTACGACGGCATCGTGAAGCCATCGGCCAAGCAACTGAAGCAGTGGAAGGAGCTTGGCTTCGACGAGGTCGCGTTCCTCGGCGGCGTCGGGCTCTCGGTGCCGGCCGGCGAGGCGGGGTATTCGGTCATGGAGCAGATCTGGGCCCGCCCGACGCTCGAGTTCAACGGCATCACGGGTGGCTATCAGGGCGTCGGCACCAAGACCGTCATCCCGTCCGAGGCGTCGGTGAAGATCACGTGCCGGCTGGTCCCCGGACAGGACCCGGCCAAGGTCATCGCGGGTCTCAAGCAGTTCGTCACAGAGCGACTTCCGGCAGATTGCACGGCGAAGTTCTCTGGTGGGCGCGGGAGTCCGGCCATCCGTTTCGACATGGAGGCGGCCTACGTCCGGACGGCGGCCAAGGCGCTCGCGGAGGAATGGGGGAAGCCCGCGGCGCTGATCGCACTCGGCGGGTCGATCCCGATCGTGCAGTCGTTCCAGGACGTGCTCGGCATGCCGTCGCTGCTCGTCGGCTTCGGCCTCGACGACGACCGGATCCACAGCCCGAACGAGAAATACAACCTGACGAGCTTCCGGAAAGGCGCCCGGAGCTGGGCGCGGATCCTCGCCGGTCTCGGCACCGAAGGGTAATCGGGGGACGGCGAATCATCGGCGCCTTGCCTCGCGCCGGTGCGATGTGCTTTAGGGGCGACAGGACGACGTCTGATTTTCTCACGAGGACCGAACGACGATGCGCTTCAGCCGAACTCTTTCCGCCCTGGCGCTCGCCGCCGCAACTCTCGTGCAGCCGTACGCGTCCTCCACCGTCTCGGCGCAGTATGGCCCGGGACCCGGTGGGCGTGCGCCCTACTCGGCGCAGCCGCCGGGCCGGAACGAAGCCGGGCGCTTCGACTACTACGCCATGGTCATGTCGTGGAGCCCGACCTACTGCGCGGGGCTCAGGCGGGACGGTTATGATCCGCAATGCCACAGCCGCGACGGGCGGCGGTACGCCTTCGTGCTCCATGGCCTGTGGCCGCAGCACGAGCGGGGCTGGCCGCAGGATTGCCCGACGCGTGGGCGGCCGTTCGTGCCGCAGTCCATCATCGACAGCATGCTCGACATCATGCCGAGCCCGCGGCTCGTCATTCACGAGTACCGCAAACACGGCACGTGCTCGGGGCTCTCGCCGCAGGACTACTACAAGGTCTCGCGGGAACTGTTCCAGAAGGTGAAGATCCCGCCGCGCTATCAGCGGCCCAATCAGCCGTTCACGGTCTCGCCGGGGGAACTCGTCCGCGATTTCCTCGCGGTCAATCCGGAGCTGAAGGCCGAGAGCATCGCGGTGGCTTGCGGCGGGTCGGGGAACCGCCTCCGCGAGGTGCGCATCTGCTACTCGCGCGAGGGCTCATTCCGGGCCTGCGGGCGTAACGAGGACGCGCGGCGGCTCTGCTCGTCCAACCGGATGTACGTGCCGCCCGTGCGCGGGGGGGGCGGGCCGGCGCCGCTCCAGCCGGGAGAACGGCGGATCTAACGGGCTCTTGCCGCCGCCGCCTGCCACATCCGCGACAAACGTCTCGCCCAGAACCGACGTCTCCGGGGGGGCAAGGCAACAGCGGGGGGCGGAGATGACGTTCGCAGTCGGGCAATGCTGGGCAACCCAGGCCGGGACCGGACCGGGGCGATGGCTCGTCACGATCGGCGCGATCGCCGTATTCGAGGGCGGGCAGCGGATCATCTGCTGCTCGGTCGAGCCCGAGACGGGCGGCGCGGCCGACGCCATCGCCTTCCTGCCGCTCTCCGAGGATGCGTTCGCGGCGTCGGTCGGGACGCGGTTGGGGGACCGTGAGCCGATCGCGGGCTTCGCACGGCAACTGGCGGAGTGGCAGAGCGATCCACGCGGCGGGCGCTACTTCACCGTTGCGTTCGACGGCTCCCTCGACCGCATGATCGCACGGCAGATGGCGGCAATCGTCGAGCAATCCTGAGTGGTGGCCGGATGAGGTCTCGCGAGAACGGCGAGAATTCGTTAACCTCTCATCAATTGATTGAATCTCAATCGCAAAACTCCTGCGTTCCGTGCTGATCTCGCCCACTTTCGCGACGCCCGTTCGGCTGCCGTTAACCATGGCGCGCCATGCTGCAGGAGCCTGGGGAGAGCGGGTCTGTTGCGGGGAGTGCGGGGGTACATGTTTCAGCGGCTTTGGCGTTTGTTGACGGTGCGCGTCGGGTTCCGGGAGACCGGCGAAGAGGCAATTTTCGAGTGCGGTTCGTGCGTGACTGCCGCGATCGCCCCACAGGCGTCGCCAACGGCCGAAAGCTCGCCGTTGCCGCCCGTGACCGTCGGGACGATGCTGGTCGTCGAGGCCACGGTTTTCGATCATGTTGCAGTGGTTTCCGGGCGTGCGGTCGAGCCCGCACGGGAGCCGACTGTGGCCGCGTCACCTGCCGAGGCGCCATCCAACGTGATCGCGCTCTTTGCAGCATCGCGGCCCGACCGGCGACTTGCGGCGCGCGGCCTGGCGGTCGCGAGGCTCAACCCTCCCAAATCACGGGCACCGAAGAAGAGTGCCATCGCGTCGGCGACAAAGCCGATCCTCAAGAGACCCAATCGGCCATCGACGCTCAAGTCGCGTCGCGACCTGGCTGCGCCCCGGGTGCTCGCGAAGCGGGTTCGGACAGCCGACGTCATCCATTTCGACAGGGCTGCCGCATCAGGACGTGGTGATCGCCTGGGGTTCACGGACGTCGCGTCGGCCGGCTAGTCAGCAGCTGCTGCGTCAGGCGGAGCGGCGGAACCGCTCCGGCCGCCATTTCGAAGGGGCGTCGCCCAGCCATCCCGTTGCGACGGGCGGAGGGGCGCGGTCGAGTGTCGTCGGATCGATGCTCCACTTGCCCGCCAGATGCATCAGGTGCTGCTCGGTCGGATAAAGCACGGGGTCGCCTTCGGCATCCTTCGCCGATTTCTTTACGCCCCTCATCTCGTAGAGGCGAATGCCGAGCGTCCGCTCCTCGCGGGTCTGCTGGCCCTTGTTCCAGATCACGCCCTCGTCGTTGATCGCGTAGGCGCGAACGAGCTTGCCGTCGATGACGCGGGCCCAGGCGAAGCAATCGAGGGCCGGGTAGGCCAAGTAGTACTGCACCTCGATGAAGTGACTGCCGAGATCCAGCAGCAGCGGTACGGTCTTGTCTGCGAACGCCTTTCCGAGAGGCTGGGGCAAGGCCAGACCCACCGCGAATGTCCAGCCATTCACCGGCGGCGTGACGAAGATGGCCGTTTCGCCGTCCGTCTCGCTGTAGACGCGGGCGACGCCGTCGTTCCACTCGACGGGTGTGATCGCGGTCAGCCCGAGCCGCTCGGCGACGCCGAGATTGTCGCGGGTCCGGATCGCGAGCCAGCTCATCTGGTAGCCGAAGGCTCTGGCCGGATCGACCGGCTCGGCATCGGGGACGGGGACGGGGGCGGCAGGGGCCTCGGGTTCGGGCCGGCGGCGCGCACGAGGGAACGCAAGCATCGCCGCCGCCGCCACGGTGGCGAGCGTCATGACGGTGATGATGACGACAATCTCCACGTGCAGTGGCCTTTCGCCGATGCCTCGGCCAGCTATCGCCCCGATTCGGGGCGTGTACAAGGCAGCCGGGAGTGGTGCGGCGCCCGGCGAGGCTTTTCGGCGACGGCGGCAGGCCGTCGAGCCGTGACCGTCGTGGCCCGGGCCCACCTGGCGGTGAGCGAGATGGCTGGTTGCCGTAGGGCGTTGCCATCTATATAAGGGCGTTCCCATGACATAGGCGGCGCGAGGCTGGTCAAGCCGAGACGCGCTCGAGGCTCAGGACGGCCCCGCGCTCAATGCAGTCGGGGCGATCGTCGTTTTCGGAGACGTTACAATGTCGCAGACGCAAGTCATCAAGGCCCAGGGGCGGCAGTCGCAGGGCAAAAGCGGCGCGCGGGCCGTGCGGCGCGAGGGTCTCGTTCCGGGCATCATCTATGGCGGCGACACCGCAGGCCAGGATACCATCGCCATCGACCAGAACGAGCTCAGCAAGATGATCTCGCGCGGCCGCTTCCTCGCGAGCGTGTTCGAGATCGAGGTCGACGGGAAGGTGACGAAGGCGATCCCCCGCGACGTGCAGCTCGATCCCGTGCGCGATACGCCGTTGCACGTCGACTTCCAGCGCATCGGCGCCGACAACCGCGTCAAGCTGCGCGTGCCCGTCAAGTTCTTCAACGACCTGCTGTCGCCGGGTCTCAAGCGCGGTGGCGTGCTCAACGTCGTCCGGCGCGAGATCGAAGTCTGGGCGCCGGCCGACAAGGTGCCCGAGGTGTTCGAGATCAATCTGGAGGGCCTCGACATCGGTCGCTCGATCCACATCTCGGCCGTGACCCTGCCGGACGGCGTGCAGCCGGTGATCCAGGATCGCGACTTCACCATCGCCACCATCGCCGGCGCGTTGACGAAGGGTGATGCCGAGGAGACGCCGGCCGCCGCTGCTGCGCCTGCCGCCGATCCGAAGGCTGCGGCCGCGAAGGCGCCTGCCGCCAAGCCGGACGCCAAGAAGAAGTAACGCCGTGGCCGCCGCGCGCGGTGCATGGAGCGCTGAGGATCAGCGATGAAGCTCTTCGTCGGGCTCGGCAATCCGGGAGCGAAGTACGCCCGGAACCGGCACAATGTGGGCTTCCTCGCGGTCGAGCGGATCGCGGATCAGCATGGCGCCGGGCCCTGGCGCAAGAAGTTCCAGGGGCACGTCGCAGAGGCGACTGTCGGGGGAGAGCGCGTGCTGTTGCTCAAGCCCGATACCTTCATGAACGAAAGCGGGCGCTCGGTCGGTGAGGCCGCGCGCTTTCTCAAGATCCCCGTCTCCGACATCGTCGTGCTCTACGACGAGATCGATCTCGCGCCGGGCAAGCTCAAGGTCAAGACCGGGGGTGGCAACGCCGGCCACAACGGTCTCCGCTCGATCTCGGCGCATCTCGACAACGACTATGTCCGCGTCCGGATCGGCGTCGGGCATCCGGGACGCAAGGAGCTCGTCGCCAACTACGTGCTCAGCGACTTCGCCAAGGCCGAGCAGATCTGGCTCGAGCCGCTGCTCGATGAAATCGCGCGGGCGGCAGGTCGGCTGGCGCACGGCGACGGCGAGCGGTTCCTGACCGACGTGGCGTTGGCGCTCGGGCGCGACGACGCGGCGGTTGCCGGCCCTGCCAAGACGGAGAAAGCGGGCGCCGAGGTCCGTGCTCCGAAGCCTGACCGGCCTGCCGCCTCCAGCGGTGGTCATCCGGCGGGAGAGCGCGCCGGCAAGCGTCAATCGGCACTGGCCGACAACCTGAAACGTTGGATGGAAGGCCGCAAGAAGCCGTAAGGCGGCGCCGGCTCGCGCCGGTGGCAGCACTACGCGTTCGGCGGCGGCAAGCACGAGAGAACCATGGGCTTCAAATGCGGTATCGTCGGCCTGCCCAACGTCGGCAAGTCGACCCTGTTCAACGCACTGACGCAGACGGCGGCTGCGGAAGCGGCCAACTATCCCTTCTGCACCATCGAACCGAACGTGGGCGAGGTGGGGGTGCCTGACGAGCGGCTCGACAAACTCGCCGAGATCGGGAAATCCGCGCAGATCCTGCCGACGCGGCTGACGTTCGTCGACATCGCGGGGCTCGTCCGGGGCGCGTCAAAGGGGGAAGGGCTCGGCAATCAGTTCCTCGGCCATATCCGCGAGGTCGATGCCGTCGCCTACGTGCTCCGGTGCTTCGAGGACAGCGACATCACGCATGTCGAGAACCGGATCGATCCGATCGCCGACGCGGAGACGGTCGAGACGGAGCTGATGCTCGCCGATCTCGACAGCCTCGAGAAGCGCCGCACGGCCATCGAGAAGAAGGCGAAGTCCGGCGACAAGGACGCCAAGGCGCAGATGGCGCTGATGGACAAGGCGCTGATGCTGTTGCGCGAAGGCAGGCCCGCGCGCTTCGCCGAGGTGGCGCCCGAGGAGGAAGCCGCGTTCCGGGCGCTGCAGCTTCTCACCGCGAAGCCCGTGCTCTACGTGTGCAACGTCGACGAAGGCTCGGCGGCGGAGGGGAACGCGCTCTCGGCCAAGGTGTTCGAGCGGGCGAAGGCCGAAGGCGCCGGCGCGGTCGTCATTTCAGCCAAGATCGAGGCGGAACTCGCCGCGCTGCCCGCCGAGGAGCGGCAGGCGTTTCTCGCCGATCTCGGGCTCGAGGAGCCGGGGCTCAATCGCCTCATCCGCGAGGGCTACCGGCTGCTCGGCCTCGTCACGTACTTCACGGTCGGGCCCAAGGAGGCGCGCGCCTGGACGATCATCAAGGGGACCAAGGCCCCCGGGGCGGCGGGCGTCATTCATACGGATTTCGAGAAGGGGTTCATTCGCGCCGAGACCATCGCCTACGAGGACTACGTGCGGCTCGGCGGCGAGGCCGGCGCTCGGGAAGCCGGCAAGATGCGTCTCGAAGGCAAGGAATACGTCGTCGCCGACGGCGACGTGATGCACTTCCGCTTCGCGAACTAGGGCGGACAGGTCGCGCGCGTGGCGCGCGGGCGGGGCTAGCCCCGCTCCCCATCGGGAGGCACAGCCTCCCGAACCCACCAGCTTTCATGAGGCGATCTGCACGTCACGCAGTGCCTCTACGTCTTCTCCGCACTCTCCTCTTGCGTTCCCGTGCGACGCGCGGGCCGGAGGCACGTGCGGAGACCCGGGATCGCTTGGCTGGTGATTTCACGGACATCGCCCGAAGCAGCCCCAACTTCATATCTCCCCTTTCGCCCGCTCGCCGCCATGCCCTCGAAGGCGGGCAACCCCCGACATGTCGCGACGGCTGCCCGGCCCGTCGTGAGTCCCCGCCTGCGTGGGGATGACGTGGGGTTGGGCATGAGGCGGGGCGATAGGGCGACGAACGTCTGCGCATCGCGAACCAAGCGACCCCGGCTCTCGGCGCGACGCGCCTCGGCCGGGGACGCAGGTGTTTGGAGGTGGCGGTTGCGCTTCCGTTACTTGCGCTCCTCACGCCAAACAGGGAGATGGAGCCAGCCCATAACGCGGCACATGTTCGCTGCGCGAAGCGGGGCTAGCCCCGCGCCCCATCGGAAGGCACAGCCTCCCGAACCCACCAGTTTTTTCGGGGGCTAACAGCGGTTGCGCAGTCCCATGCTGGGCTTCTGCCTTTCACCTTGCGTTCCCGGGCGACGCGCGGGCCGAAGGCGCGGTTGGAGACCCGGGATTGGCCTGCTGCCGGTTTCGCGGACACCGAGATTGGGTGTTTCATGAAGCCGGAGGTGGCCTATGCAGCGAAGACGGTTCGGGCGTGAGTTCAAG